>Ga0335079_10010213_pt1 | contig 10689 bp, 6 predicted proteins | sample Lox_Sample_33_FD_206719 | JGI IMG/M metagenome (GOLD analysis project Ga0335079, IMG submission 206719) | Soil microbial communities from Loxahatchee National Wildlife Refuge, Florida, United States - Lox_Sample_3.3 | ecosystem: Environmental > Terrestrial > Soil > Wetlands | place: USA: Florida... | reverse complement strand
GAGAAATGTCCGGCTGCAGTACGGTCGCGGCACGCTTCTCCAGAACCTCACGGAAGCCCCACTTCGTGAAAACTCGTTCCCCGGTGGCGATGGGGAGAAACGTTCCGCGGGCGATTTCGGCCATCACCTCATGTTCCTGGCAGTTGATGGGTTCCTCGACGAACATGGGTTGGTACGGTTCGAGCGCTTTGATCAGCAACTTGGCAGTAGCTGGGCTGATGGCGCCATGAAAATCGATGGCGATATCGACTTCGTTGCCTGCCACCCGCCGCAGCTCAGCGAACTGCTCGGCGGCATATTGAACGGCCGCCGGAGTCTCGATGTACCGCGCGGCCCGTTTCTTCGCCGGACCGGTCTTGAACGCGGTAAAGCCTTTCGCCATGCCCGCCCGGAAAGCCTCCGGCGAATCGCCGTGCGCGTAAACGCGAACCCGCTCGCGCAGCGGTCCGCCGAACAACTCGTAAATCGGCACTCCCAGCGCTTTGCCCTTTATGTCCCAAAGCGCCTGGTCAATGCCGCTCAAGGCGCTGGTCAGGATCGGTCCACCCCGATAGAACGCGTGCCGGTAGATGGCTTGCCAGTGGTGGGCAACGCGGCGCGGGTCTTTTCCGATCAGGTATGGCTCGATCTCTTGGACTGCTTGGCGGCACGTCTGGGCACGGCCTTCGGTGATCGGCTCGCCCAAGCCGACGATACCGGCGTTCGTGTGCACCTTGAGAAATAACCACCGTGGCTTCACCAGAAAGGTTTCGAGCTTGGTGACCTTGAGGTTGTCCTTTTGAGAAATGGGCGCGTCGTTTCGCGTGCGCTGCGGTGCGGCGGCCTCGGCAAAGTCGAAAGCAGCCATACCCGCACTCGCGAAGGCGCCGGCGATGAGAGAACGGCGATTCATGTGTTTCATTTCGGGCACCCGTTGCAGTTCTAATGCGATGTCCCGCTCAATATATCGCGATTCCATCCGCCGGAAACAGGCGTGCCCAGGCGCGCGGGCCGGAGCTTCTAAAGCGGCTGTTGTGGGCGGACACAGCAGGCGTGCAAGGGCGTGCAGAGTCAGGGTACGATTGACTGCCTGCAAGCGTCAGCCGGGCGGGCGTACAATAGGCCTACTCACCTCTTATGGCCAGCGATGAAGCAATTAACAGGCTCGCCAGGCAGATCGATGCCGCCCGGAAGTCGGAGCGCTTTATGGTGAATCCGGAGGAGGTCGCCGAGTTGCGGCGGCAAGGTGCCTGCGCGCTTCACCAGATCTGCGTGGAGTTCGTCTCCTCGTTGAACAGCAAGCTATCGCAGTCCGTGGTTGATCTCTCGCCCGCGACGTATGCTCCGGAGATGTTCCGCCCGTCCGATGTGAACCTTATCCAAATCAGCTCGCAGGGGCGCCAGATGCAGATCATGTTCCAGGCCACCCCTCAGCTCTTTTCGATGGAGAAGTTCCGCGTCCCGTATGTTCTCGAAGGCGAAGTGCGCACCTACAACCAGGGGATGCTCGAACGCTTTGAGATTCGTAGCCGTCTGCTGTTCTTCTGCCTGGACGAGGATGCCGCCGTGTGGCGCTTCTTCGACTGGCGAGGCCCTCGCACGGCGGTGGTCGACGGCGACCTGCTGGCGAGCCTGATGGGACAGCTTTTCTGACGGAAAAGAATTTGACATCCACGGCCGTTTCTGTGAAGATTAGTCCCAAATGCCCGCCCGCATTCCATTTCTCGATCTGCATGCCCATTTCCCGATGCACACGCCGTTTCCGCCGATGCCCTTCCAAGATCCACTCGACGAGTGGAAAATCGCCGCGTTTCACACCCTGAACGGCTTGGCCAACTACGAGCATGGGAATCCGCGCGTTTCTCTCGAGCACTGGTTTGCCGATCAAGGGAATCGCGTCAGTGGTTTCGGATCTGTCCTGTACGATCCCGAGGATGAGCTGTTCGTGGATACCGGCGATAAGCCTCGCCCGGACGCCATCAAACACATTGAAGCGCAGCGGAACAACGTGGAAAAAGAGATTGCCGGCGACGGGCGCGTCCAGATCGCCTACAGTCCGGCGCAAGTGGAGGACTACCTCAAGCGCGACGTGCCTTTCATCTTTCATACTCTGGAGGGCGGCTTCTCGATTGGCGGGGATGCCGCGAAGGTGGCGGAGTTGGCCGGACTCGGTATCGCGTCCATCATTCCAGCCCACCTTCTCTACCGCGGGGTCGCCACGTGCGAAAATGCGTTTCCACCCCTGGTGGAGGCCGCCTTCGAGGCCGAGTTAAAGGATCAACCTGATTTCGGTTTGAGTAAGATCGGCTGCCAGATCGTCGAGGCCTGCTTCCAGAACAAGGTGCTGGTCGACATCACGCATGCCCGCGGAGACGCTCAATCCGACATTTTCAAAATCGCCGACGGCTACCCCGGCCTTCCGCTCATCTCGTCTCACAACTCCGTGCGCGGCATAATGCCTGCCGGTCTCAATCTCAGCGACGACGCGATTCGCCGCATCCAGAAGAGCAACGGAGTGATCGGCGTCATTTTCTACAAGCATTGGCTGCAAAAAGATGTTTTCGACACACGCAGCGACGTCCGGTTGATCACCGACGTCATCGACTACATTCACGGCGTGACCAATAGCTTCGATCACATCGCCATCGGCTCGGATCTCGACGGATTTATCGATCCAATCGGAATCTGTTCGAACTATAGCAAGATGTCGGCGATAGTCGACCCGATCACGCAGCGGTATGGCCAGACCGCGGGCGAGAAGATTCTGTACCGCAACGCCCTGCGGGTGCTTTATAGCGGTTGGGGCGGTATTCAGGCGAAAGGATAGACTGATGGGGCTGGAGAAGCTGGTTGAGATCATCGGCGGCATGAGTCACCATGAAGTTGCCCGGCATCTCGGCACGCCGCCTGTCGAGGGCAGGATCGAGCCCGCCCGGGCGACAAGCGACCAGCGCAAGCCGTTTGTTGCCGGAAACATCGTATGGCGGGATGGCGCGTATCATGCCATGTCCGTCGACGATGTAAGAACGCTTGTCGGTGAGGCTCGCAGGAACGGCCGCAAACTGCGTGTCGCAGGGTCGCAGCACTCCACTGAGCTGGCGGTGTTTTCCTCGAATTCGGACGATATTCGGGTGGTGCTCGATGGCGAATTGCGATGCGTCGAATTGGTCTCGCAGGATCCAAGCGGAGCAGTGGTCTGGGTTGGCGGAGGTTGTTATTTGGGGAGGAATCCTCGCGATCCATCGTCGACATGGGCAAACTCGCTGAATGCCCAGCTCGAGGCGCTGGGAGTGTCCTTGCCGATCCTCGGCGGCATCAGTCACCAGACCATTGCGGGTTTCATGCAAACCAGTTCTTCCGGCGGATCTCTGAAGCACGGGTTTGCGGATGCTGTGGAATCCATCGAGTTTGTCGATGGATTAGCGCGCGTCCAAACGTTCGATGCCCCGTCCGATGAGTTTTACGCGGCGGGCGTGGCGCTGGGCCTGTTCGGTGTGATCACCCGAGTCAAGCTACGCTGCAAGCCGCGCTATTTCGTCGCCGGTACGGAAACGAATCACGAGCTGCCGGATTCGCTCCTGGCGAAGCAAAATGGTTCGTACCCTTTGGAAGCTGCTCTGGCTAACAACGATTTCATGCATTTGGACTGGTTTCCACAGTGCGCGGTCCGGCGCGTCACGCAGTGGGTTGGACAAACAGTGGACCAGATGGAGCCCTTCAAGTCTTACGACAGTGAGCTCAGAGGCGAGTGGAAAAATCTCCTGGCCGCTGTGGTTCTCAGAATCGGGAACATCCTGGACCTGACAGATCCCAACACCACGCTCGTCGCGGACACGATTGGTGCGTTGTTGAAGCCGTTCGTGCCGCTGGACCAGAACAAAGACTTTCACGATTTCTGGTACCACGCGCTGCCGAGCGATGACGAGGTCGATGTGGATAACCTGATCGCCATTCAGTTCACCGAAATCTGGCTGCCTATCCCTCAACTCACGACCGCGCTTGACCGGCTGTTCGCCGCGATCGATAAGGAACAGCGAATGGCGGGGAATTTCGCCGTAGAACTGTATGGAGCCAGGAATTCGCCTTTCTGGATGAGCCCGGCCAACGGCCGGGATGTTGTCAGAGTGGACGTTTTTTGGTGGGCGCATAATATCGGCCGCCGCCTGGAATTCTTCACCTACTACTGGAACCAGCTCCTTGACCTGCCCGGGGCCCGCCTCCATTGGGGGAAATTCCTGCCCGTCATCGGGCAGAAGTATGGGAATGTGACCTTCGGCCCCGAGTTCATCAAAACAGCCTACGAAGATCACATCACTGACTGGCTCAGTCTGCGGCGGAGTTTCGATCCGGACGGTGTTTTTCTCACTGATTACTGGCGATCCATTTTCGGGCTCTGAGCCGATTTCCGGGGTGACTTCAGGAAATTCGTGGGATCGTGTCCCGTTTCGTCCGAATCTTCCGCTTTTATGATTAAGGCGGATCCTCAAATCCTGCCGTTTGAGGACCGGCGGACTGGTAAGTTCGGAAATATAGATACTCTTGCGGATGTTGCGGACATGGTGCGCTACAATGGGCCGATAGTTATGGCCGAAGAACGCGGAGAAGTCACCGCGCTGCTCGACGAGCTTCGGCGGGGGCAACCGGATGCTGAGTCGCGCCTGCTTTCACTTGTCTATCTGAGACTGAAACGGCTGGCCCAGGTTTATCTGCGGAAGGAGCGCTCCGGTCACACGCTGCACGCTACCGATCTCGTTCACGAAGTGTATCTTCGCATGACTGGCGCACGCACCGACTGGCAGGATCGCGTGCACTTCTTTCGGGTTGCCTCCCGGGCCATGCGCCGGATTCTCGTGGATTATGCGCGTGCGCATCATGCGCAGAAGCGAGCGGATGGCTGGAATCGGGTGGCGTTCGACGACGCTGTGTTCGTGCCCGCTGGTGGCTTCGAACAGGTCATCGAAATCGATGAAGCTCTGCAGAAACTCAGCCTCATCGATCCCAGGCAGGCGCGCATAGCCGAATTGCGGTACTTCGCGGACCTCTCGGTCGAGGAGACGGCGGAAGCGCTCGGTTGCAGCGACCGCACCATCAAGCGCGAGTGGCGAATCGCACGGGCCTGGCTGCGCCGCGAGCTGTCTCGCAGGGAGCGCCCATGAATCCGGAGCGCTGGGTGCTGATCAAAGAGATCTTTGATTCGGCCATTGAGCTGGAGCCCGCTTTCCGTGAGCGGCACGTCCGCGAGGCGGCGGCCGGTGATCAGATCGTAGTGGAAGAAGTCCTATCCCTGTTGCGTGCCGATTCGGATAAGTCGCTCTCGCGCCCGACACTGTCGACATTATCTCAAGCGGCCCGAGTCGAGGCCGGCCATTGCGCCGCAGGTCCGCAGGGTTCAACGCAGTCTCTCGAAACGCAGCCATCACCTGGGGATGACGATCTGCCGCTTCCTGTCAACGGGTTTGGCGACACGATCGGTTCCTATCGCCTGCTGGAGAGCATTGGGCGCGGGGGCATGGGTATCGTCTATCGCGCTTATGATGAGCGTCTCCACAAGTACGTCGCGCTTAAGACTCTCCAACGAACCAGTGCGGTCACATTGCACAGACTCAAGCAGGAGTTTCGAACCTTCGCGGGCCTGGATCATCCCAACCTCGTTTCGCTGTATGAGCTGATCTCTGATGGGACGCGCTGGTGTTTCACCATGGAACTCGTGGAAGGCAGATCATTTCTGGCCTACGTCTCAGGACACGCTGCTCCCCCGTTCTGCGGCCTGGGACCAAATTCCCCCGGCGCGCTGCAGCGCCTGCGCAATGCTTTCCGCCAACTGGCTTGTGGCGTCGCGGCCCTCCACGCCGCCCATAAACTGCACCGCGATCTCAAACCCAGCAACGTGCTCGTCACGGCGGAACACCGGGTAGTTGTCCTGGATTATGGATTGGGTGTCGCGCTCGACCGGATTGGTATCCATCAGACTACCGATGATCAGGTTTTCGGTTCGATCGCGTATATGTCGCCGGAACAGACCGCAGGCGGTCCACTCTCAGCGGCCAGCGATTGGTACAGCGTCGGTGTGATCTTGTTCCAGGCGCTAACCGGGCGGCTTCCTTTCGAAGGCACTTTACTGGAGATCCTACAGGCCAGAGGAAGCCGCGAGCCCGAACCGCCTGCCTCCTTAGTGCCTGCCATTCCGGAGGATCTGAACGTTTTGTGCCGTGACCTCCTCCGCCGCAATCCCGAGGATCGACCCGCCGGGCCGGAGATTCTCGCGCGCCTGGGCGCCCGGTTCGAACCTGCGACAGAAGCAGCGGAAGACAGTTCCCGCCATCGGGAGGGCTTGTTTGTAGGGCGGGGCCGGGAATTGGCCGCATTGCGGGACGCCTACCGCGCCGCACGGCGCGGAAAGCCGGTCCTGGTGTATGTCCAGGGCCACTCCGGGGCAGGCAAAACCGCGTTGGTCCAGCATTTCCTTAATGAAGTCACGAGAGACCCGGAACCGGTTGTGTTGGCCGGACGATGCCACGAGCAGGAATCTCTCCCATTTAAGGCCCTCGACAGCCTGATTGATTCTCTGGTGCGCTACCTTCGACTGCTGGGCTCGGTCGAACTGAATGCCGTGATACCGCGTGACATCCGGGCGCTCGCGCGGGTGTTTCCCGCATTCTGGCGGCTTCCCGTGGTCGCCGAGGCGCCCCTGGTGGGCACATCGGAGATAAGTCCGGTGGAATTGCGCCGGCGCGCCGCCGTGGCCCTCCGTGAGTTGCTCGCCAGGATCGGGGACCGGCATCCGCTAGTCTTATTCATCGATGACCTTCACTGGGGAGATGCCGACAGCGCTACCCTGCTAACGGATATTCTGACGGCCGCCGACTCACCCGTCTTCCTGGCCATTGGCTGCTACCGTAGTGAAGACGAGGCGAGCAGCCCGTTCTTGTCCGCCTTGCAGGAGCATCGGCGCCATGCGCCGGCTGCACACGACGAAAGGTATTTGACGCTGGGCCGTCTGGAGCCCGAAGAGACGCACGAATTAGCGGTTCGATTAATCGAAGCGCAGGGGCCGGCTGCCCAAGCCTTGGTTGATGAAATCGTGTGCGAATCGGCGGGCCGTCCCTTCTTGGTTTATGAACTGATCGAACACGTCAGCGCGTCAACGGAAGGGCTGCGGCCTGAACAGCCCTTGACCCTGAACCATGTTTTGTGGCGGCGCATCGAGGCGCTGTCCGAAGAAAACCGGACGCTGCTCGAAGTTGTCGCGGTTGCCGGGCGGCCCATCGCATTAGAGCAAGCCTGCCGCGCCGCAGGCCTTACGCCGAACGATCTTGTGTCATTGCCGGTGTTGAAGGCCGCCCGGCTGATCCGCAGCACGCCCGCCGCTACAGACCAGAGGATCGAAGTCTACCACGACCGCGTACGGCAGTCGGTGTTTGAACGTCTTGCTCCCGCAGTATCGCGCGATCATCACCGCCGGCTTGCGAAAATCTTTGCGGCCTCAGGGAAGGGCGATCCTGAGGTGATGGCCTATCACCTGCACCAGGGTGGTCTGCCCGAAGAAGCCGCTGAACAATACTCTCACGCCGCTTTGTCTGCGGCAGAAGCGCTGGCCTTCGAGCATGCGGCGGTCTTGTACCGGTATGCGCTGGATCTGAAAGCTTGGAGTGTGGATCAGCAATGCCTGTTGCGAACGCGTCTCGGAGATGCCCTGAGCAATGCCGGCAGAGGTGCGGAAGCGGCCCGGGAGTACTTGGCCGCCTCGACTCATGCGAGTGCGGCGGCCGGTCTCGATCTGCAGCATCGCGCGGCTTTGGCCCTGTTGACCAGCGGGCATGTCGACGAAGGTCTCTCCTTTCTCAGTCCGGTTCTGCGTTCGGTCGGCACCAGGCTGGCAAGAGCTCCTTGGGGGGCTTTGTGTTCTTTGCTGGTTCGGCGATTTCAGCTTCGTATTCGGGGCGCCGGGTTTAAGCCACGCCGCGAAGAGGCAATTAGTCCCAGCGCCCTCCGGCGCATCGACGTGGGTTGGTCGGTTGTTATCGGTCTCAGTGTGATCGATCCCATCCGAGGCGCTGACTTTCAGACGCGCAGCCTGCTGCTGGCGTTGCGGGCGGGCGAGCCGTTCCGCGTCGCTCGTGCTCTCGCTGTGGAGGCCGGCCATCTCGCCAGCTCCGGAGCGGCTGCGCGAGCCAGGAAAATTCTTATCCAAGCGGAACGGCTCGCCGCCATTCTCGAGCGTCCGTACGCCAGCGGCATGGTGGAACTGGCGCGCGGCACCGTGGCGTATTTCGACGAGCGTTGGAAGGATTCCCTCCAATGCTGCAGGGCTGCGGCCGCAACCTTCCGGGAACACTGCACTGGAGCCACTTGGGAGACCAACACCGCCAACGCATTTTCGTTGTGGAGTCTTGCCAAGATGGGTGAAGTGGCCGAGCTCACCCGAGTCTGCCCGGCGCTGCTCAAGGAAGCTCGCGAACGCGGGGACCTGTACGCCGTGGCGAATCTAAGCACTCAGATCATGATGCTCGTGCAATTGGCTGCGGACGACCCGGAAGGCGCCCGCGCGGAGCTGAGCCGGGTTATGGCGCAGTGGTCGCAGAACGGCTACCACGTCCAGCATCACGACGCGCTTCTGGCGTTTGTACCGCTCGAGCTCTACTGCGGAAACCCATCGGCCGCCTGGAAACGCGTGCAGGCGGAATGGACGCCCTTTCGATGGTCTCTTCTGAGCCATGTGCAAGATCTGCGCATCGAGATGCTGCAACTCCGCGCCTATTGTGCACTGGCCATGGCGGCCCAAGCCAAGGATCCATCCAGGTTCGTGGCGGCAGCGGCGCGGGACGCGAAGCGCTTGCGCGGGGAAGGACTGACGTGGACCTTTGCCCTTTCGCAGTATATTGAAGGAACCGTCGCGTGCCTGGAAGGGAATCGCGCTGCCGCGCGCCGTCAACTGGCAGCCGCGGTGGCGGCGTTCGATCGCATCGACGCCCTCCTATACGCAGCCGTGACCCGGCGCAGACTGGCCGCGATCGCACCCGGCGAAACTGCTGAAGAACTTCAAAAGGCCGCCGGCGCCTGGTTCGCTCGCCAGGCTGTCAAGAATCCGGAACGCATGATCGAGGCGTTCGCACCGGGTTTCGGACCAGTAGCCAGGCCGTCTTTCTGAGTCCGTCGTAGTCCGTCGTACTGCGGCTGATTACTATTAAGTTGGATAGTGTATACTGAGTTCACCCTGCAGGCGCCGATCCAGGTTGCCGGGATGAACATAACGATCAAGGTTCCAATCATTATGCCTTTCAACACGATCTATAATTCACTGCTCAAGCCATTTAACGTGGTCGCCCTTACGCCGTCTAACACCTCGATGAGCTATACGGACGGCGCAAGTACAGTGGTGCTAGGCATTCAAACCGGCTTTCTGGTTGCAACCACTCCTTTTAAAGATCAGATACCACCGCCATAGTGCTGCGGCGAGGTAGCCAAGGGCAGACTTATCTAATGGGAAGCGTCGTTTTGCTCATACTTCTTTGCTGTAGTGCCCTGCCAGCGGCTAGCATTGCGCGACCCAAGTTCGCCGCGCGCCATGACTACCCCACGGCGTCAGGGTTTGTCTCCGTGGCTGACGTGAACGGCGATGGAGTCCTGGATGTGATCGCACTGGACGGGCCATGGATTAAGACACTGCTAGGAAACGGCAACGGTACTTTTCGCGCTGGTCCAACAACGACTCCGGTGGTAGGGGTATATACAGGATTAGTCAATGCCGTGCCGATCGATTTGAACGGGGATGGGATAATCGATTTGGTCATGGGGACCCAAAGTGGGTTCGGGGTCTGCCTCGGCAACGGCAATGGCACCTTCCAGCCGGCGGTCTTTTACTCGGGTGGTGGCGCCGGCTACGTAACGGTGGGAGATTTCAATAACGACGGTGTGCTAGATGTCGTCCTCGTCGACGGAAGCGGCATTTGGTTGTACACCGGCAAGGGCGGTGGCGTGTTTAGTTCCGGCGTCCTCACGCCCATCAGTCCCTCCGGGGCTACCGGGAACGCCTATCTAACGACGGGCTACTTTAATGGAGACGGGAATCTCGACTTGGCGGTGGACTACCGGCCATTCGGGAAACCGCAAGGTTTCATCGTCGTCTTCGGCAACGGCAATGGCACCTTTCAAGCGCCGATACTCTACAAAACCCCTTCGCCCCCGGGGTGGATCGCGATGGGTAATCTTACCGGGAAGGGTCGCCCCGACATCGTGGTAGACACCAACGGTTCCGGAGGTACAGTGTCTATTTACCTGAACAACGGCCATGGAGTCTTCTCTGCTCCTACTCAAACTTCCCTGACCGGGGGGCAGTTCGCCATTGGCGACCTAAGCGGCGACGGCATTCCGGATCTGGTGAGCAGTCTGGGCTATGTTGCCCTGGGGTTGGGTGGCGGAAAATTCGCGCCTCCGGTTTATTATCCCGTGGAGGTGAGTGATAGCTCATTCAACGTCGTCGTAGCCGACTTGCGCAAGAAGGGGCTTTTGGATATCGTCGCGGGAGAAAACAGCGCCGTTTCCGTGTTGTTCAACGACGGCAACGGTACATTTATGGACGGTGAGTGGACTTCGGTGCCGGGCAGCGGCAACTGTGGCGCGGCTGCGGATTTCAATGGCGATGGGACGCCGGACTTGGCCGTGCCCACCACAAACGGGATTACCATCCTGCTGAGTACCGGCAACGGGAGC
>Ga0335079_10010211_pt1 | contig 10691 bp, 10 predicted proteins | sample Lox_Sample_33_FD_206719 | JGI IMG/M metagenome (GOLD analysis project Ga0335079, IMG submission 206719) | Soil microbial communities from Loxahatchee National Wildlife Refuge, Florida, United States - Lox_Sample_3.3 | ecosystem: Environmental > Terrestrial > Soil > Wetlands | place: USA... | reverse complement strand
TCGCCGATCTCCCCGGTCCGGCGACGTGAGAAGGGACAGTCGGGTGCTTCGGAGGCTTCTCAAGGTGTCCGCGGTCGTGCTCGGCGCTGGCCTCGTGGTGACCGCGTGCAGTCCGGTCAAGATGGGCGCCGCGGCGGTCGTGGGCGACCAGCGGATCACGATCGCGACCCTGGATACCGAGGTCACTAACCTCAGCCAGGCGGTCAAGCAGTACCCGAGCACCGTGAACCTGAGCGCGCAGCAGCAGACGCAGCAGACGCTCACCTGGCTGGTCCGGTTCCAGATCAACGACGAGCTGGCCCGCCAGGCCGGGATCACGGTCACCACCGCCCAGTCCCAGAAGGCGCTCGCCGAGATCTACGCGAGCGCGAAGTCCGAGGCGCAGGCCCAGGGGCTGTCGAACGTCAGCCTCAACCTCATCATGGCCGCCAACGGGATCCCGCCGAACCTGGCGCCCGAGCTCGGCCGGTACGAGGCCATCAACGAGCAGTTCATCAAGCAGGCCAACGGCGGCACGACGCCCACCACGACCACCGAGCAGTCGGCCACCACGGCCAAGCTCGAGCACGCTCAGTGCACGGCGGCCAAGAACCTGAACATCGCGATCAACCCGCAGTTCGGCCGGATGGACTACACCCAGTACCAGGTGGTCTCCGCGCCCGCCACGGTGACCCGGTCGCCTGGGCCGGCGCCGACGGCATCGCCGTCCGGGCTGGCGCCGGCTTGCTGATCGTCCTGGCCACCAGCCCGCGGGTGGCGCCCGGGCTGCTCAGCTGGCCCGCCTGGCAGACCCTGCGGTCCGCCGCCGCCGTCCTCGCCCCGGCAGGCCATCCCCAGCTGCCCGCGCTGGACGAAGCCGGGATCGCATACCAGGTAGCGGAGGAGCCCGAGGCCGCCGCGCTCGCCGCGGACGGGGACATGGTGTGGCTGCCCGAGCCGGGGGATGACCCGCCGGTCCCGCCGGGCGCGCGGCTGCTGCGGGCCTGCGCCGACTTGCCGGGCGCGCACCTGATCGACCTGGTGGCGACCATGGACCGGCTGCGCGTGCACTGTCCGTGGGACGCCAGGCAGACCCATGCTTCGCTCGCCCCGCACCTGCTCGAGGAGCCGTACGAGGCGCTCGAGGCGCTCGAATCCGGGGACGACGAGGCCTTCTGCGAGGAGCTTGGCGACGTGCTGCTGCAGGTGGTGTTCCACGCGCGCGTCGCCGCCGAGCGCGACGACGGCACCGGCTACGACGTCGACGACGTGGCCGACGGCATCGTGGCCAAGCTGGTCCGGCGCCATCCGCACGTGTTCGGGGACGTGGTCGTCTGCGGTGCGGAGGAGGTCAAGCGCAACTGGGACGAGATCAAGCGGGAGGAGAAGAGGGCCCGGGCCGCGCGGAACGGCGCGGCGGAGCCGGGCCCGCCGTCGGCGCTGGACGGCGTGCCGTTCGGGCAGCCGGCCCTGGCCCTGGCCGCGCAGCTGCAGCGCCGGGCGGACCGGGCCGGCGTACCCGGCGAACTGGCCCGCCTCGATGGCGATCCGGGTTCGGCCGGTCCCGGCGAGGATATCGGCCGGGAGCTGTTCCGGCTGGTTGCCGAGGCCCGCGCGGCCGGCCGCGATCCCGAGCTGGAGCTGCGCGCGGCCGCGCGCCGCTACCTGGAGCTGGTGCGCCGGTGGGAGGGCGCGGCCAGGGCCACGTGACCGGTCAGGATAGCACCTAGTTCATCGAACTTTCTTTCGCTAATGGTGGCTTCTGGTGCCTAGTGGGATTGCATAGGGTGACCTTCACCGGGAAGTAATCACTTTGCGTAACTAACTGGCGGGTGGAACCTTCATCTCCGGGCTCACACCCGGCCACGAAGGTAAAATTTAGGTGAAGTGGGCCTGCCTGACACATACGTCATATACGGCGTCACATCTGTCCTCGACCGGCTATTCGGGACGTGCATCTCCGGGCTCCCCGCCGCCTGGCCCTCGCCGCAGGCGCAGGCGGCGCGCAGTTGCGCAGGTCGGCACCGGTCACGGACGGCTGGAGGGCCGGTTTCCGTTGGCTGAGAGCCGGCTGACGATGGCGTCGGCGGGCCGGTGCCGTGGCCCGGTATACACATAGCGCATCCTCGGTATACACGCAGCGCATCTTCGGCGGGCTTTGTGCGCATCTTGGGCAACGCGCGGCTTCTTGTTCGGTTTATGTGCGGTCCCCTGCTCGTCAAGCCGCAGGTTGCTGCCGTTTCCGCCCATTAGGCATCACGGTAAGTCACAGCGCATGAGGGTAAACCGAGGCGTTTGACTATGCGTCTCTATATGTGGGAGAACTCAGGCGAAGCGAACTGAGTGGGAGCGTGGGATAGTGCCCGGCGGGAGTCTGGTGCTGCCCATGGGGGGTCGGTGCGCATGTTTGATGTTGCCACAACTGGTGGCAGGTATGAGCGACGGACGGCTAGGCGTCTGTCGTCTTGGACCAGGGACTACCTGCGCGAGGTGGCACTTGCTGATCTCGGCTGTGCCGTGCTCGGCGTATTCGTGGCGGCCCAGATCCGGTTCGGGAACTACGTCACGCCGACGTACCTGGCCCTGAGCCTGGCTCTGCCGGTGCTCTGGATCGTGGCCCTGTGGCTGGCCGGGGCGTACGACGTCCGGTTCATCGGCACCGGTTCCGACGAGTTCCGCAAGGTGCTCAACGCCGGGGTGAGCCTGACCGCCGCGATCGCGATCTTCTCCTACGCGGTCAACCTCCAGCTGTCCCGTGGCTACGTGGTCATCGCCCTGCCCAGCGTCACGCTGTTCGACCTGGCCGCCCGGCTCGGCATGCGCAAGCGGCTGCACCACAAGCGGGTATCGGGCAAATGCCGGCACAGCGTGGTGGCCGTCGGTCATGAGCCGGCGGTCACGGACCTGGTCACCGAGCTGGGGCGGGACAAGTACCACGGGCTGACGGTGGTCGGTGCCTGCCTGGCGTCGCCGGACGAGGTCCACCAGGTGGCGGGCGTGCCGGTCTACGGAGGGCTGGACGACATCACGGCCGCGGTCAAGTCCTTCGGCGCGGATACCGTCGCGGTGACCGCGTGCCCGGAGATGGACGGCATCAGGCTCCGCAGCCTGGCCTGGGAGCTCGAGAAGACCGGCACCGACCTGTGCGTCTCGCCCGCGCTGCTGGACGTGGCGGGCCCGCGGACCACCATCAGGCCGACGGCCGGGCTCACCCTGCTGCACGTGGACCACCCGCAGCTGACCGGTTTCCGGGTGGTGCTCAAGGGGCTGTTCGACCGGTTCGCGGCCGGCGCGGCGCTGGTCATGCTGGCGCCGCTGATGGCGGTCCTCGCCGCGACCATCTGGCTGCACGACCGCGGGCCGGCGCTGTTCACGCAGACCAGGGTGGGCAAGGACGGGCACGCGTTCCGGATCTACAAGTTCCGCACCATGGTGGTGGACGCCGAGCAGCGCCGGGAGCAGCTCCTGCCCAGCAACGACTCCGACGGGGTCCTGTTCAAGCTGCGTAAGGATCCGCGGGTGACCGCGGTGGGAGCGCACCTGCGGCACTGGTCCCTCGACGAGCTGCCGCAGCTGTTCAACGTCTTCCTGGGCCACATGTCGCTGGTCGGGCCGCGCCCGGCGCTGCCCGACGAGGCGGAGAAGTACGCCGAGCACGTCCGCCGCCGGCTGGTGGTCAAGCCGGGCCTGACCGGCCTGTGGCAGGTGAGCGGGCGCTCGGATCTGAACTGGGACGAATCGGTCCGGCTCGACCTGCGGTACGTCGAGAACTGGTCGTTCGCGCTGGACCTGCAGATCCTGTGGAAGACAGTCGCCGTGCTGCTGCGAGGATCGGGTGCTTATTAGCAATGGCTTACCGGCGATCCATTAATAATGGTTTCCCCGGCGACATTCGCCGAATGACGCCGGGAGATCATTCATGAGAATTACACGATATTCATCATAAATTTTAGGACTGCGATGAAACGGCCGCCCGGCACGGATCACGGATCCGTGATCGAGCGACCGCTATGCGCGTTTTCGTACAGGGAGGGTTCGAGGAAATGAGCATGACCGCGGAGCGAGGTGTCGCTTCGGTTGACGTCGCGGAACTGGTGCGGCGGGCCGCTGATGGGGACATGGCCGCGTGGGACCGCCTCGTCGAGCAATTCGCCAGGCTGATCTGGTCCATTACGGTGGAATTCAAGCTGGGCGAGAGCGACGCCGCCGATGTCGCGCAAACCACCTGGCTGCGCCTGCTCGAGCACATCGACCGCATCCAGTATCCCGACCGGGTGGGCTCCTGGCTGGCGGCGACCGCGCGGAACGAGTGCCTGCGCAGCCTGGCGGCGCGCAAGCGGGTCGTGCTCGGCCACGAGGACGACGAGCTGCAGGGCGTTGGCGGGCACACGCCGGATGTCGACGAGCGTCTCCTGGCGGACGAGAACGTGCAGGTTGTCCGCGACGCCATGTCCCGTCTGCCCAGCCGGTGGCAGCGGCTGCTCGAGATGCTGATGGCGGACCCGCCGGTGCCCTACACCGAGATATCCGACCAGCTCGGGCTGCCCATTGGCAGCATCGGCCCCACCCGCGGGCGATGCCTGGCCCGGCTACGCGTCCTGCTGCAGGCTAGCTGAGCCCAATGCCGCGACATCGACCCACCGCCCGCCCGCGGCCTCGACCTGCGGGTAGGCGTCCCGGACCTCCGCCATCAGGTCCGGGACGAACACCAGCACCGCGGCCGGCTGACGCTCGGCTAGCAGGGCAGGCCCGGCCACCGGGATGTCGGTTCCCGGCATCCGCAGCCCCTGCTTCGCCGGCGAGGCGTCGACCACCGCGGGCAGCAGCCCGCGATCGACGTGCGCCTGGCACAGCAGCGCGACCGCCCGGGACGCGGCACCGTAGCCGATGGCTTCCCGGCCCGCGGCTCGCTCCTGCGCCAGCCAGTCATGCAAGGCCTTAGCATGCCCGCGGACATCACGCTGAAGGCCGGAGAACGCGCCGGGATCACGGACGCCGGCCCGGGCGTCCGCGGCCAGCAGCGACCGGATCGTTTCGTCCGGTCCGTCTCCCCGGTCGCCGTCCCTGGCCGCGGCCAGCAGGACGGTACCGCCGTACAGGTCGAACTGCCAGGCCGTGCGCGGGGCGAAGCCGACCGCCGCCAGCATCGCGGTCAGCGCCGTCGTCGAGTAGTACGCGTAGTGCCCGTGCCTGAGCGCGTTCCACTGACGGCAGGCGATGATCGTGCTCAGCGCGTGGTACTGCAGCAGCAGCACGCCGCCCGGCGCGACCCTGGCCGCGCGCTCGGCGAGGGCCCGGCCCTGCTCGGCGGCGTGCATCAGGCCGAAGCAGTCGAGGATCACGTCGGCCTGCCCGCCGGGAACGGCCGTCCCGAGCCCGCGGCCGGCCAGCAGCCCCAGCCAGGACCCGCCGTGCGGGCTGCCGTACTCGGCGACCACCGCCCCGCCCGGCAGCAGGCCCGCCGCCCCGACCCGGGCCACGGCGTCGGCGGCCTGCGCGACCAGCGCGGCGGGTTCGGTGCCCCGCGGCTCCTCCGGCACGGTGGGGTCGGCAAGCAACTGGGCCAGGCCGCACGAGGAGCACAGCCACATCTGCAGCGGGTACACCGGATCAGGTCCCGGGTCATCCGACCGCGGGAAGTAGTCACAGGCCGGCTGCTCGCCGAGATCCAGGACGAGATGGCCCGATGATCCACGGCAGGCCCGGCACGCATGCTTGTCCACTTATATCCTTGTTTTCTAGTCCCGTCGCGTCTCGCGCGGATACCGATGTTAGCCTGGCCAAGGCCAGCTGGGGAGTTGGGGGGTAATTGGGTCTATGCCGACGTTGCATCCATGCCGGCTGTGCGGCGCGCCGCTAACCCGTACGTTCGTCGATCTGGGGATGTCCCCGCTTTGCGAGAGCTACGTTCCCGGTGACCAGCTCGACGAGCCGGAAGTCTTCTATCCGCTGCACGTCCGGCTGTGCGAGGAATGCCTGCTCGTACAGCTTCCCGCTTACGTATCCGGTGAGCACATCTTCTCCGACTACGCCTACTTTTCCTCGTATTCCGACTCGTGGGTCGCGCATGCGAAGCGGTACGCCGAGACGATGACCGACCGCCTGGGCCTGACTACGGACAGCCTGGTCACCGAGGTAGCCAGCAACGACGGCTACCTGCTCCAGCACTTCCAGGCCGCGGGCATCCCGGTGCTCGGCGTCGAGCCGGCCGCGAACGTCGCCGAGGCGGCCCGCGCCCGCGGCATCACCACGGAGGTCCAGTTCCTCGGCGCCGAGACCGGGCGCGAGATCGCGCAGCGCCACGGCCGGGCCGACCTGGTGGCCGGGAACAACGTCTTCGCTCACGTGCCGGACATCCGCGGCTTCGCGGCCGGGCTGCGGGAGCTGGTCAAGGACGACGGCATCGTCACGCTGGAGTTCCCGCATCTGCTCCGGCTGATCGAACGCCGCCAGTACGACACCATCTACCACGAGCACTTCTCCTACCTGTCCCTGCTGACCTCGTCCAGCGCGCTGGCCACCGCCGGGCTGCGGGTGGTCGACGTGGACGAGCTCGGCACGCACGGCGGCTCGCTGCGCGTCTACGCCCGTCCCGAGGAAACCGCCGGCGAGCCGGCCGCGCAGGTCAAGGCGGTGCTCGCCGCCGAGGAAGCCGCGGGCCTGCACACCGTCGCGGGCCACGAGGGTTTCGCCGCCGCGGTGCTGAAGATCAAGAGCGACCTGCTCGGGTTCCTGCTCGCCGCGTCCGCCGACGGCCGCTCGGTCGCCGGGTACGGTGCCCCGGGCAAGGGGAACACGCTGCTCAACCACTGCGGCATCCGGTCGGACCTGCTGTCCTACACGGTCGACCGGAGCCCGGTCAAGCAAGGGAAATTCCTTCCCGGCACGCATATCCCGATCTATCCGCCGGAGCGCCTGGCCGAGACCAGGCCGGACTACATACTCGTCCTGCCGTGGAACCTGCGGGAGGAGATAACCCGCCAGCTGAGTTATGCCGGGTCGTGGGGGGCGAAGCTGGTCTTCCCGATCCCTGAGCTCCAAATTGTTTCGTTGGGAAGTGAGTCATGAAGGTCGTACTGTTCTGCGGTGGTCTCGGCATGCGGATGCGTGACGGAGTAAGCAGCGGGCCGAAGCCGATGGCCATGATCGGGGAGCGGCCCATGCTGTGGCATGTCATGCGCTATTACGCGCATTACGGCCACACCGATTTCGTGCTCTGCCTCGGCTACGGCGCCTCGTATGTCAAGGACTTCTTCCTCAACTACGACGAGACCCGGTCCAACGACTTCGTCCTGGAGCGCGGCGACGCGAAGGCGCGGCTGTTCAAGACCGACATCTCCGACTGGCGGATCACCTTCGTCGACACCGGCCTGCACTCCCCGATCGGCGAGCGGCTGCGCCGGGTCCGGCGCTTCGTCGAGGACGAACCCGCCTTCCTGGCCAACTACGCGGACGTGCTGACCAACGCCCCGCTGCCGGAGATGATCACGCGGTTCGAGGCCAGCACGGCGGTCGCCAGCCTGCTCGCGGTGCCGCCGCAGTCCACCCACCACGTGGTGGACATCGGCGAGAACGGGCTCATCACCCAGGTGACCCCCATGCAGGACCTGCGGCAGTGGGAGAACGGCGGCTACTTCGTGTTCCGCCCGGAGATCTTCAACCACCTCAACGAGGGGGAGGACCTGGTCGAGGACGCGATCGTGCGCCTGGTCCCGCTGGGCCGGGTGCTGGCCTACCCCTACAAGGGATACTGGTCACCCGCGGACACCGTGAAGGAGCGCGTCCAGCTGGAGGAGATGTACCAGCGCGGGAACTGCCCCTGGATGGTGTGGGACGAGGAGCGGTCGGGCGGGCACGCGACGCCGGCCGAGCCGCCCGTGGTCGCCGCGGGGTGAGCCGTCCATGCTGCCGTTGTACCTGAGGGCGCCGTCGGCGGGGCCGCTTTCCGTGCTGGCCGTCGGCGCGCATCCCGACGATATCGAGATCGGCGCCGGGGGGCTGCTGCTCAGCCTGGCCGAGAGCGTACCGGGCCCGCTGCGGGCCCGGTACGTGGTGCTGACCGGCACCGCCGAGCGCCACCAGGAGGCACGCGCCGCGGCGCGTGCGTTCCTGCCCGGCGCGGACCTGGCCGTCGACCTGTTCGACCTGCCCGAGGGACGGCTGCCCGCGGCCTGGGGGCGGGTGAAGGAGATCCTGGAGACGGTGGCCCGGTCGTGCTCGCCCGACCTGATCGTCGCGCCGTCTCCCGACGACGCGCACCAGGACCACCGCACCGTCGGCGAGCTGGTGCCCACCGTCTTCCGCGACCAGCTCTACCTCGGCTACGAGATCCCCAAATGGGACGGCGACATCGGCCGCCCGTCGGTGTACGTCCCGCTGGCGGCCGACCTCGCGCGGCGCAAGGTGGAGCTGCTGCACAAGTGCTACCCGTCCCAGCACGGACGGGACTGGTGGGACGACGAGGTCTTCCTCGGGCTGGCCCGGCTGCGCGGTATGGAGTGCCGGGCGCGCTACGCCGAGGCGTTCAGGTGCACGAAATCGGTACTCGTGCCCGCGTCGGGCGCCGCAAGCGAGAAGGGACTGACATGAACATCACCATCGACCCGGACGGGACGCCGGCGGAGCTGCGGCAGCGGATCTACGACGGGAACCTGGTCGTCCTGACCAGGCTGCAGTCGCTGCAGGAATTCGTCGACTACACCCGCGAGGAGCTCACCGACCTGTTCAAGCCGCACGACCCCGAGCACGTCCACGAGTTCATCGACCCGCCGGCCATGGCGAAGCTCCTGGGCGCGTGGAAGCCGCGCTTCATCCACGCGGACAAGTCCAAGAAGCTGGTCCGCGCGGTCATCGAGGAGGCGGGCTTCCCGGCCGAGCAGACCCACTACGACCTGCCCAAGCCGCGGACCTCGTTCCCGGCCGGGCATCTCACCACCGGGGTGGCCTTCGCCTTCCCGTGGCACCGCGACACCTGGTACAGCGCGCCCGCCCAGCAGGTCAACTGGTGGCTGCCGGTCTTCCCGGTGCGCGAGGACAACGCGATGAGCTTCGACCTGGCCAAATTCGCCCGGCCGGTGCCCAACAGCTCGGACGCCTTCGACTACTACGAGAACAACGCCAAGCGGTCCACCACGGCGACCCAGGTCACCAAGGAACGCCAGGCCCGGCCCGGGGCGCTGGACCACCACCCCGACCAGGAGCTGATCGTGCTGCCCGCCCCCGGTGAGGTCCTGCTCTTCTCCGGCACCCAGCTGCACGCCTCGATCCCGAATACCTCCGGGCGGGCCCGGTTCAGCGTCGACTTCCGGACCGTGCACGTGGCGGACCTGCTGGCCGGGCACGGCGCGCCGCTGGTGGACGTGCATTGCACCGGCACCGCGATCAGGGACTTCATCAACGTCGCGGACGAGAGCAGCTTCGACGAGCAGCTGGTGCAGGACCTGTTCGGGCCGCCGCCGGAGGACGCGATCCTGGTGTTCGGCGCTCCGGACCACAAGGGCTGACCCCGGCAAATCCCGGTCCGGGGTATCAGGGCGCCCGGCCGGACGCTCCTATGCATGTACGCATGCAGGGTCACAGGTCTACCGGTACGGGCAAGTCAGGTGAGGTGACGCGATGAAGGCTGCCGTGGCAGATCGCGGCGGCGCGGCGGCCGCGGTGACGGCGGCCGCAGCCGCGGCGGGCCCGGCGAGACCCGGCATCCTGCTCGACCGCGACGGCACGATCATCGTCGACCACGGGTACGTGGGCTCGGTGGACCGGGTGGACTTCATCGACGGGGCACCGGAGGCGATCGCCGCGTTCAACCGGGCCGGGATCCCGGTCGCGGTGGTGACCAACCAGGCGGGAGTCGCACGGGGCCTGTACGGGATCGATGACGTGGGCCGGGTGCACCAGTACATCGCGGCCTGCCTGGCCGAGCGCGGAGCGCGCATCGACCTGTTCCTGTACTGCCCCTACCACCCCGACGGGCTGGTCGGGGACTTCGCCCGCACCAGCGAGGACCGCAAGCCCAGGCCGGGCATGGCCAGGGCGGCCGCGGCCGCGCTCAACCTGGACCTGACCGCCTCCTGGGTGGTGGGCGACCGGCCCGAGGACGTCGGCCTGGCCGAGGCGGTCGGCGCGTCAGCCGTCTACCTGGGCGGCCAGGACGCCCAGCGTCCGGGGGTGTGGTGCTTCCCGAGCCTGGCCGCCGCGGCCCCGTTCTTGCTCCAGCGGGTGACGGCATGAGCCACGACAGCGCGGTGAAGTTCCCGGTCGCCCCGTACGCCAGCGCCGGGTCCTATTTCGACGCCTACGCCGAGGAGATGAGCCGGGCGGCCAAGACCGTCGATCCCGGCGCGTTCGACCGCGCCGCGGCGATCTTGTCCGAAGCCTACGCCCGCGGCGCCCGGATGTTCTCCTGCGGCAACGGCGGCTCGGCGTCGATCGCGAACCACATGCAATGCGACCACGTCAAGGGCATCCGCACCGAGACCGATCTGGCCCCGCAGGTGCTGAGCCTGTCCACGAACGTGGAGCTGCTCACCGCGATCGCCAACGACCTCGGGTACGAGAACGTCTTCGTCTACCAGCTCCAGTCCCAGGCCAGGGCCGGGGATGTGCTGATCGCGGTGTCCTCCTCCGGCCGCTCGCCGAACATCGTGCATGCCCTGGACTGGGCGCGCGCCAACGGCCTGCGCACGATCGCGATCACCGGCTTCGGCGGCGGC
>Ga0335079_10010209_pt1 | contig 10691 bp, 7 predicted proteins | sample Lox_Sample_33_FD_206719 | JGI IMG/M metagenome (GOLD analysis project Ga0335079, IMG submission 206719) | Soil microbial communities from Loxahatchee National Wildlife Refuge, Florida, United States - Lox_Sample_3.3 | ecosystem: Environmental > Terrestrial > Soil > Wetlands | place: USA: Florida... | reverse complement strand
TCACCGTGAAATTTCCATTTATCGTGACCGGCACATTAAAGGTCTTCGCCGAAGAGGTCAGCGCCTCTTGCGGCTTGCCGTCTGGGAGTTTTCCGACGTACTCGCGCACTTCGTTTTGCGCCCGGCTGTAAAGCGTATCGATATTGCCTTCGTAACCGAGATCCAGATCATTAAGGTCCGCTTTGGGACGATGGCCGGAGGTTCCCCACGTTTTGCCCCAGTTGCTATCACCAAGGGTGATCACGGGAGTAAAACCACCGGGGTGGCCCCCGAATCCGAAGTTCAGTCTCCCCTTGTGGCCGGTCTGAAATTGTTGCGGAAGGTTCGACTGCGTCAGAATGGTCGCACCGGGAAATGGACCGAGGCCGTTGGAGTGCAAGGCTTCAACATTGGCGGCGGCAGGCGGTGTCGCCGCAGAACCGAAGATCGTGTTCGCCTCCGCGGCCACGGCCCAAGCTGGTTGGGTTGTCACGATGCCTCCCACGCCCACGGTATCGGCCTGAAGCGGGATGGGTGCAATGGCATACCGCTCCGATGACACATCCTCAGCTGGGCTGAGCACGACGCCGCCCGGCCAGAAATCGAGGCGGGGCATATAAATGTGAGCTGAGAAATTCTCTCCCAGGTTTGTATATGACGTGAGCTCCTGTCCGCTATCAGTGAACGAACAACTCAGCGTCGCGCACGAGCTTTGCTGAACTGTGGTCAGCAGATAGTTGCCCGTGCCTTCGGGATACGGCCGAGGCGCTCCGCCATCCCAATCGATCTTGAGAATCTTATAGCTCGATGCGCCGGCAATTTTGGGGAAGGTCCCTTTAATCGTCCCCGAACCGTTGGTAAGGGCCTGCCCAGCCGGGAGCGGAATTCCTTCTCCAAATTTTTCGTGGATTGGCACTGCCCAATAGAGCCAGTGGTGCGATCCCGATTCGCCGCCCCAGTTCGGAAACGATCCGGTTGGACTGTTCGCGTTCAGGCCGCTGACTTTGACCTGTGTGCCTTCGGCGATGAGTGCGGCGCTGCCCACATTGCCATACGGACTGTACTGTCGACAACCAGGAGACGCTTCGAAATAAACATTGTCGATCATCAACCCGGCGTAGCCGCCACGCTGATTGCTGGCGCGAATGCCGAAGACCGACCATCCCTGAATCACGCTGTCGGAGATCCTCAGACCGTTGCCCGAAATCCATTCCACACCTTTGCCTGCGCACTGCAGCGAAAGGTTGAGATTCTTGAGCCATCCCACAGCTGACCAGCGATTGAAGGGGCCCGGGGCGGAGATGACGGCCCCGCAGAAGGACGGGTTGCACGTGACGCCGCCGCCCCCAAGCGCGGTTTCGAGTCCATCCAGAAGAAAGGCCTGATCGTCATCGACCTGAACGAAAGAACCGAAACTGCCTCCCTTCGGCGGCCAGCGCATGCCGACGTTGAAAATGCGCGTCTGCTCCCCATTCACTTCGATAAATGGCTTGGTTCCGGCGGTCATCATGGGGCGGCCGCGGGGACCGATGAGGGTAACGTTGGCGAAATCGTTCGAAGACTTTTTATCGCCCACAAAGATGCAGGGATCGTCCGGGGTATAACAGTTGAGGGTCGCGCCTGAAAAATCAATGGTCTGATTCGACGCGTGAATCGAGATGGTGGCGAAGACGTCGTACTCGCCCGGAGGCACAATTACTTTTCCAGATTGTGGCCCTTGCTTGACTGGCGCATAACGGGCCGCGATCGAAGATTCCTGAATTCCCCCGGAGGCGCTGCCGATCACATAACCGGCCGGATGGGAACCCTTCGTGGTGAATTCCAGCGTGCCTGGATGGCCATCTCCTTTGCAGGTTCCGCCGGTAACGAGCACGGCTTCGGGAGTGCCGCTTCCCGAGATGTAAACGAAGTAAGCAGGCTCGGACGCGATCACGCCGGCCGGGCAGGATTCGAGGGTTACGGAGTTATTTCCTGCGAAATCCAGCCTTGATGCCGCACTTTGCCGCCAATCGGAGTCGGCGGCCGACCGGACGATGTTTGTCACCAGGGGACCGGAGTCCGCTGCGGCGGCGTGCTCGTGATGAATCAGAACATCGATGGCCAAAGCCAAGATCAAGGTTATGGAGGAAATTCCGAGAATCCGCGCGTGCGTTCGCAATAAACGAAACAGCGTGGCGGGAGCCTGGTCAAAGGCAAACATGGCTTCACCTCGATTGTGAGCGTAGACGCGACGAAGGAGTGCACCGCTACTGTAAGGCGTTCGCCCTGATTTCGACAATCCAACGTGCTGGATCGCGCCACCGATGGGCTTTTCGCGCTGTTACCGGTGCAGTTGAAGGAGGCCTCAATCTGTTGTATCGTGCGTTTTGCCGATGCGAAGCCGCAAGGCCTGCGTCTGCGAACGGCCCGTCAGAGTGTCGGAGGGCCGCAAGAAATGGTTGTCATGCCGATTTCTCCCAACGTGGTGCTGGGCCGCGAAGTTAGGATCTTCCAGCCCGACCTGGTGAACTTATACGGCTGCACGCTGGGAGATGAGACCAGGGTCGGAGCCTTCGTCGAAATTCAGAAAAACGCCTTCATCGGAAGGCGCTGCAAAATCTCCTCACACACGTTCATCTGCGAAGGAGTGACAATCGAGGACGATGTTTTCGTCGGTCACGGCGTGATGTTCATCAACGATCTTTATCCGAGGGCGACGGTCGACGGCCATCTGCAAACCGAGCAGGACTGGAAAGTCATCCCGACGCGGGTGAAACGCGGCGCATCAATTGGCAGCGGCGCGGTCATTCTCGCGGGAGTGACGATTGGTGAAGGCGCAATGATCGGCGCCGGGGCTGTCGTGACTCACGACGTGCCCGACGGCGAAGTTGCAAAGGGCGTTCCGGCGCGGCTTAGGACAAGTGATCGCAAAGATTGACGTCCGGCACGTGAGCGAACCTTCTGGAGGCATTTTGATACGCATTGGCGTCATCGGCTACGGTTACTGGGGTCCAAATCTGGTACGGAATTTCTTTGAGGCGCCCGGAGCGCAGGTCGCGCGTGTCTGTGATCTGCGGGGCGATCGACTCTCTGTTCTGAACAGCCGCTATCCAACGATCAGAACCACCCAGAACTTCCGCGAACTGATTGAAGATTCTTCCATCGATGCCGTTGCCATCGCCACACCGGTCTCCACACATTACGACCTGGCTCTACGCGCATTGCAGGAGGGCAAGCACGTTCTGGTGGAGAAGCCTCTGGCATCCGACACCGATCAGGTGCAGCACCTGGTCGATGTCGCGCAAAAACGGAATCTAGTGCTGATGGTCGACCACACGTTCGTTTACACGGGTGCGGTACGCAAGATTCGCGAACTGGTCGAAAGCGGCGGCCTCGGTGAGATTTACTATTACGATTCCGTTCGCGTGAATCTCGGCCTCTTTCAGCATGACGTGAATGTGCTGTGGGATCTCGCCGTTCACGATCTTGCGATCATGGATTTCGTCTTGCCGTTTCGTCCCTGCGCTGTTTCGGCAGCCGGACTCAGCCACGTGCCGGGAGGAACCGAGAACATTGCTTATCTCACGCTGTTCTTCGAAGGCAGCCAGATCGCGCACATTCATGCCAACTGGTTGGCTCCGGTCAAACTGCGGCGCACGCTCATCGGCGCCAGCCGCAAGATGATTGTTTACGATGACCTGGAACAGAGCGAGAAGGTCAAGGTTTATGACAAGGGAATCACGCTGAACAACCAGCAGAATCCCGAGAAGTTGTATCAGGTGCTGGTCGGCTATCGAACCGGCGATATGCTGGCTCCGCAGATCGAGGGTACTGAAGCCCTGCGGCGGGAGGTTCAGCATTTCCTTGAGTGCGTTGAGCACCACAAGGAACCCGTCACTGGCGGCGGCGCGGGGCTGCGCGTGGTTGAGATTCTGCAGGCGGCGTCGCAGTCGATTGCACAACGCGGCCGCCCGGTCGAATTGCGCCTGACCACGCTGAGGGCTACGGCATGAGTGCCGAGCGATGAGACAATAGAAGTTCATGGCCAACGTCAAAGTACCCTATCTCGATTTGAGGGCGCAGTACCGGAACATTAAGCCGGAGGTCGACGCAGCCATCGCTCGAGTTTTGGAGAGCGGTCAATTCGTGCTCGGCGAGGAAGTCGCGCGCTTCGAAAACGATTTCGCCGCCTATTGCGGCGCGGCCGAGTGCATCGCGTTGAATTCCGGTACCAGTGCCCTGCATCTGGCGCTTCTCGCCGCCGGGGTCGGACCGGGCGACGAGGTCGTGACCGTTCCCTTCACGTTTGTTGCCAGCGTTGCCGCGATTCTTTATGCGGGTGCGCGGCCCGTTCTGGTGGATATCGATCCGCGCTCGTTCACGATAGATCCGGCGGCCATCGAAGCCGCGGTCACTCCGCGCACGAAGGCGATTCTGCCGGTGCATCTTTACGGACAGCCGGCCGATATGGATCCGATCATGGACATCGCGCGCCGACACAACCTGGTCGTGATCGAAGACGCGGCCCAGGCGCACGGAGCGAAGTACAAAGGACGACCCGCCGGAACCATCGGTGACATGGCCTGCTTCAGCTTTTATCCCGGGAAGAATCTGGGAGCTTACGGGGAAGGCGGCGCGGTCACAACCAATAGCTCCGGATATGCACACACGGTTCGCATGCTGCGCGATTGGGGACAAGACCGCAAGTATCACCACACGCTGCGCGGTTACAACTATCGTATGGACGGATTCCAGGGCGCGATTCTGGGGGTGAAGCTTCGCCATCTCAGTCGCTGGACTGAGTCTCGCCGGGCTATCGTCGAAAAGTACAACTTGTTGCTGGCCGGCTGCGACGTTGAGACTCCAGCGGAGATGCCCTGGGCCCATCACGTCTATCACGTGTACACGATCCGCGCGGACGATCGCGACGCTCTTCAGATGGCGCTCACAGCGGAAGGAATCCAGACAGGAATTCATTATCCTGTGCCTGTGCACCTGCAGCCCGCATACTCGGACGTTGGCTACGGAGTCGGGGCGTTCCCGCAGTCGGAAAAAGCGGCAAGAGAGGTCCTGTCTTTGCCGTTGTATCCTGAGCTGTCGTCTGAGTCCGTCGAATACGTTGCGCATGCAGTAAGAAAAGCGGTGGCCGATGGAACCGCCGCAGTGTCGCGATAGAAATCAGGCCCATATGGCAACGTTCGCATCTACGCCCGACGTTCTCGAGGTCACCTTACGGGACGGTTCTTATCTGATCGACTTTCAATTCACGGCGGAAGACACGGCCACCATCGCCGCCGCGCTCGAACGAGTTGGGTTTCGCTGGATCGAAGTCGGGCACGGACTTGGCCTGAACGCATCCCGGGCGGGCAAGGGAGTCGCTGCCGCCTCGGACGAAGAATATCTCGCCGCCGCCGCTGAGGCTCTTAAAACCGCGAAATGGGGCATGTTCTTCATTCCGGGAATCGGCCGTGAAGAAGATCTTCGACTCGCAGCTGATTACGGAATGTCGTTTGTGAGAATTGGCACGAACGTGACCGAAGCCACGCAGGCTGAGCCTTACATCGCGCTCGCCAAAGAACTGGGCTTCATCGTTTCCTACAACGCGATGAAGTCGTACGCGGTGTCTCCCACGCAATTTGGCAAGGTCGTCGCGCAAGTAAATCGCTGGGGCGCCGACATCGCTTGCCTGGTGGACTCCGCCGGAAGCATGGATCCTGACTCCGTTGCAGAGTATTTGCGCGCAGCGAAGGGGGAGAGTGATGCTCCGCTCGGCTATCACGGTCACGACAATTTGTCGCTGGCCATGGCTAACACTCTTCGCGCCATCGAAGAAGGAGCAGTGCTGGTCGATTCGTCCCTGCAGGGCATGGGACGCTCGGCCGGAAATGCCATCACGGAAGTGCTGGTTGCGATCCTGCAGAAGCGCGGCGCGTTATCGCACATCGATTTGATGGCGGCGATGGACGTCGGTCAAGGACTGATTCAACCTCTGCTGGGAAGGCGCGGCCTCGATTCCATGGCGATCACCAGCGGCCTCGCCAAATTTCATTCTTCCTTCACCGGCAAGGTGCAGCACTATGCGCGCAAGCACAACATCGATGTACGGGATCTGATCGTGCGGCTCTGCCAGGAAGATCAAGTTTCCGCGCCGGATGATTTGCTGGAACGCCTGAGCCACGAATTGGCGGAACTAAAGGTACCGCGAGTGCTCTCGATCCCAGCCTTTCGCATTGAACGCGATGAAGCCAGTACCCCCGCGGAATCGCTTCGGCTGGTGCTCAAGGAACTGCGCGCGCGAGCGGTGAAGTCCGGCAAGTTCTCTGCGTTGAATGTGGTAAAAGGCGAGCGGCCGCTCGAAGACTTTGTCGTCTCGGGAAACATTCATTCGACGCAATCGCACGTTGTGGGATCGGTGGAATTCACCTCGCAGGAACAACTGCAGAACATTCTGAACGCGGTTGAAGGCTATGCGGATGTCGTGCTGCTCGATGTCGACCGTAAGCCTTTCGCTCCCATCGATGCGGCCGCGACTGCGCGCGCGACGCTCCACAAAACCGCGCTGCTCACCTATCTCGATAGTCGTGTCTGGGTAGAAGCAGTAGAAGATCAGGTCGTCCGGCTGCTTAATGAATCGCTGAACCAGTCAGAGATCGTCATCGCCGGCGACCATCCCCGAAGCCGTTTCCTCGCTCTGCGCTTTGCCGAGCGCGGGGCGGGGGTCACGGTGCTGGTAGATCCCGGGCAGGATGCGGCGACCTCTAGCCTCGCTGGCTTGCAGAGCTTGTCTCTTGAAGGCGCGTCGCTGGAACTTGAGATCGTGAACTCTGATGATCGCGCGCGCGGCGCTATCTCAGCCGCGGATGTCGTGATTGTGTGGCCAGCGCGTGGCGCATGGTTTGCCACAGACCTAGCCGTAGCAATTCCGCCAAATGCTTTCCTGGTCGACGCCGGCGTGGGCACGATTTTGCCCGACGGCCTCGCCGAAGCGCAGCGGCGGCACTGCCGGATATTGCGGGTGAACATCTGGCCGGCGCTGACCGGTTGTTTGTCGTCGGCCCACGAGTCACTGATGCAAAATAAACATTCTTTCGGCTGGGAAATGATAGAGGGCGTCGCCGTCGTGGCAGGCGGCGCAATGGGGAGATCGGGCGACGTTATTGTCGACAGTGTTCACCGTCCGACCCGTGTGATCGGCATTTGCGACGGACGCGGGGGCGTCCGCTTCCAGTTCAGCCCGGACGATCGCGAGCGAGTGCGCCGTGTCCGTGCGGAAATCAATCGCAGACTGGTCGCGCCACAGTTAAGCGCCACACCTACAAGTTGAAGAGTTCTGCTGAGACTAATGCACCGGAAACGAATTTTGATCCTTGGCGGCGGCCGCTACAACGTTCGATCCGTCGCGGCGGCGCGCGCTGCCGGATTTTTCACGATCGTTGCTGACAGAAGTGCGGATGCTCCGGCATTCGCGGCCGCCGAACTTTCACTTCCAATCGATCTAAACGACTGCGATGCGTTGCTGCAAGCCGTCAGCAAGCATGGAGGAATTGATGGCGTCGTCAGCATGGCGGAAGTGGGCGTCCGCTCGGCCGCGCACATTTCCGCGCTCTTGAAGTTGCCGTCGATCTCAGAACAGGCCGCCGCGAATTGCACCAGCAAAGCTGCGATGCGGCGTCTATGGCGGCAAATCGGCGAGTACTCGACCGAATTCGCAATTGCGTCGTCAGTCGAAGAGGGGCGGCAGGCCGCCAAAGCGATGGCGTTTCCGCTCATTGTGAAACCCGATCGCAGCTTTGGTGGATCTCGTGGAGTCACTCGTATCGAAGCGGTGGAGGAACTGCCTGACGCATTTCGTGCGGCGCAAGCCGGTGGGCTGCCGAATTCCGAGGTCGTGATTGAGAGGTGCATCGACGGCACCGAGCACAGCGCCGAGGTTCTTATTTGGGGTGGTAGCACTTCCCTGCTCTGCATCGGACAAAAGGTCAAATCTCTGCCGCCTTACCGCGTAGATGTCAGCGTGCAATATCCCGCACCGCTAACAGCATTCGAGGAGTCGAGGATCGAAGATATGTGTCAGCGAGCCGTGCGAGCCTTAGGCATGACACAGGGAGCTGCGCACGTGGAGTTCGCTTACACCGACGGTGGGCCCGTTCTGTTTGAAGTTGGGGCGCGTTGCGGTGGCGGACACACTCCGCAAATCGCTCGTCACGTCAGCGGAGTGGACGAGTTCGTCGAAGCCTGCCGGATGGCGTGTGGTCTCGCGCCGAGTCAGTTCAGGGCGCTGCAACGGAGGGGCGCAGACTACCGCTTCCTGATATTTCCCCCAGGAACCGTCTATGCTGTGAACATTCCCAAAAAGCTCGCGAATTCGCCCGGCGTGCTTGATGTTGGCGTCACGCTGTGCCGCGGAGATACGATTCGTCCTCTTCGCAGCACGTCGGAACGAGCAGGCTTCCTCGTGACCACTGGAGACAGTTTGGCCGAAGCTGTGGAGCGGGCAAACGCTGGCTGCCGCGAAATTTTCCTTCGCTTTGCCGATGGCACGGTACGTCACGCGGCTGAACTGATGGAATTCCAGGAACTGGCCCACTCATGATGGCTCAAGTGCTCGACCCAGATGACATCACGCAAGTGGTTCGACGATATCAGCAGCGGATTGCGGAGCATGGAACAACTTTCGCGTCCCTAAACTCCGGCAGTCTTGAAAAACAGGAACTGCGGCATGAGGTCCATTGTTGTGCGCTGCGAGGTCGAAAGCCCTCGATTCTCGAAGTCGGATGTGGACTAGGGGACTTTTACAAACACTTGCTTTCGCACGAGATTGAGTGCACGTATCACGGATACGACATCGTTCCCGAGTATATAACTGAATGCCAGCGGCTCTATCCATCGACGGAATTCAGACTGCGCAACATTTTTACGGAAGGCATCGATGGCTGTTACGACACCATTGTCATGTCGCAAGTGCTCAATAATCGCTACGAGAAGTCCGATAATCTGCGGGTCATGCGGAGAGCACTTGAACTCGCGTTCAAACACAGTCGTATTTCACTTTCTGTCGACATGCTGTCCAGATATGTCGATTTTTGCAATCCCGACCTCTTCTATTACTCCCCCGAGGAAATTTTCGGAATTGCAAAATCTCTCGCTCCTCGTGTCGTGATCCGACATGACTATCGCGCATTCGAGTTCTGCATCCAGATCTACCACGAAGAGGCTGGGGGCTATCTGCGGTGAAGCGCCTTTTATGTCTGACCGTTGATACTGACCCCGACGGTCTAAGCGGTCGAGTCACGAACCGGCAGACGTTGAGCTTCGAGAGCTTGAGCAATCTTCTGAACCTGCGCGGAGAAATTGGGTACCAGACCCAGTACAGTGTGCCCCTCACCTGGTTTATCCGCGTAGACGGGCAATTGGAGAGCGTTCTGGGATCCGCGGAATATCTGTTAGAGAAACACAATTCCGCTTGGACCGAATTACAAAAGGCCGGACACGAGTTGGCCTGGCATCCTCATCTTTATCGACAGCCCAGACAAGCAGACCCCGCGACCCTCATCAGCGACCCCATGGAAGCCGGGGACGAACTCGAGCGCCTTTGGGAAAGCATCAAGAACAGCTTTCATCCTCAAGCCTTTCGCAATGGGGAAGGCTGGCACACACCGAAGACCTACGCGGTGATTGAAAACTTCGGATTCGGCTGTGATTCGACAGCAATCCCGGGACGCCGTGGCAGCAAAGGACATCCGATGAATTGGGAGAAAGCCCCGAACCTGCCTTACTTTCCAAGCGCGGGCGATCTTTGCACGCCTGGAGCCCCGCGGCCGATGGTCGAGCTTCCCATGAACACCTGGCGTTTGCAGGGACCAGATGATGCGACGGCTCGTTTACGCTACTTGAATCCCGCGGTACATCCACACATCTTTGCAAAGGCCCTGAAAAATTGGGAAAATGCCAGAACTGAGGTGGGGGTAGAGTTCTGCGTGTGGGTCATGATTTTTCACCCGGACGAAGTCGATCCTAATCAACCTGCCGATGCCCTGTATTCACGTTCCGTGAGGGACCTGACCACGAATCTTGCTGCCTTCGTGGATAGTGTGCGCAGACTGCAACACGAATTTGAATGGTCGACGATCTCGAATGCTGCCGCGCGATGGAGGAGCTTCCACAAGGCTTGAGCAGATGAAACCCCTCGTCGAAAGCTCGGTGGAAATCGAGGTACTGCAACCGGTCGAGGTTGACCTACTAAGGGAAACTGGTGGCGTTTCCGTCGAATGGTTCGGCCGAGCTGGGACTGCGCTGTATCGGGCCTACCTGATCGCCCGGCTGACCGCCGGCGCGAACGTGGGTGAGGCTGAGGTCATCATACCGTCGATTTCCTGTGCAACTCCAGCCAACGCTGCGTTGCTTGCAGGGTTGGTTCCCAGATTTGCAGACGTAGAACCGGCCACCGGGATGCCCACGTTGGACTTGATCCAGGAACGATGGACCCCGCAAACATGCGCCGTGGTCTTCATCCATCTTTACGGTCAGACGGCAGATCTCTCGTCCTTGAAAGAATGGTGCCGAGTCAAGAATATTGTTCTGATCGAAGACGTAGCACAGGCATTAGGGGCCCGCTTGCCCAACGGGGCGGCGGCGGGTTCCGGCGGCGACCTATCCGTCTACAGTTTTAATCGGACAAAGATTCTGGAATGTGGTGGCGGAGCGCTGGTGATTCGCTCGGAGCGTTTGAGTTC
>Ga0335079_10010207_pt1 | contig 10691 bp, 12 predicted proteins | sample Lox_Sample_33_FD_206719 | JGI IMG/M metagenome (GOLD analysis project Ga0335079, IMG submission 206719) | Soil microbial communities from Loxahatchee National Wildlife Refuge, Florida, United States - Lox_Sample_3.3 | ecosystem: Environmental > Terrestrial > Soil > Wetlands | place: USA... | reverse complement strand
AGCTTGGATCTGCCGGATCTTATCTTCGATCCTCTGTTTTTCCAACTCGTAACCTACCAACGCCATCTGCAATGTGGTAAAGTCTTGCGTATTTCGTCCTCTTGCCATTGCCTCACCTCCGGATACTATAACATGGGAAGTCTCTACTGATTAGAGAATCAAGTTTAAAGTTGCAGCAGGTCATGAAGGTTGTTATCCAGCGTGTAAGAGAAGCCCGGGTCATTGTAGAGGGAAATACCACCGGCCGAATCGGCGCCGGCTTGCTGGTATTCATTGGCGTCACAAGGCCGGACACCACAGAGGATGCCGAATATCTTGTCGATAAGCTCTTAGGATTGCGAATCTTCTCCGACCAGGACGGGAAAATGAACCGCAATATTGAAGAAGCGGGGGGCTCTCTTCTTTTGGTATCCCAGTTTACTCTTTATGCAGACTGCCGGAGAGGAAGGCGCCCCAGTTTCGATGCGGCTGCGCCTCCCGAGCAGGCGCTATCCCTTTACACCCGTTTCGTGGAGTTGGCTCGAAAGGGCCATGTTCCGGTGGAGACGGGTAGATTTCAGGCTTCGATGGAAGTCCATCTGGTTAACGACGGGCCGGTGACCATTCTCATCGACTCCGCCGACCGGCCCCGCCGCAGTTCGTAACGAACGTATACTGAAATTTGTCCACACGCTCCCAGATCCGCTACCGCGACGCAGGAGTCGATATCGACGAGGCCGACCGCGCCGTCTCGTCCATAAAGAAGATGGCGCGGCGCACGTTTACGCGCGGCGTTCTCACCGAAATCGGGAGTTTCGGAGCCTGCTACCAGGTGTCGGGGCTGCGCCGGCCGGTATTGGTGAGTTCGGCGGACGGCGTTGGGACGAAGTTGAAACTGGCCTTTCTGACCGGCCGCCACGACACGGTGGGAGAGGACCTGGTCAATCACTGCGTCAACGATATCGCCGTGCAAGGAGCGGCGCCGCTTTTCTTTCTGGACTATTTCGCCGTCGGTAAACTGGATGCAACCGTCGCCGCCGACGTGATTTCCGGAATCGCACGCGGCTGCCGAAACAACGGCTGCGCCTTGATTGGCGGCGAAACAGCGGAAATGCCAGGCTTCTACGCGCCGGGCGAATACGACCTCGCCGGTTTCATCGTGGGAGCGGCCGAGCGTTCCAAGCTTCTCACCGGAAAGAGCATCCGGCGCGGCGACGTGTTACTGGCCCTGCCTTCCACTGGCTTGCATACGAACGGGTTTTCGCTCGCCCGGAAACTGCTCTTCGAGCGGGCCGGCTACGGTCCACAAACGCTGCTGCCCGAAATTGGACAGACGCTAGCAGATACATTACTCGCGGTTCACCGCAGTTATTTGAAACCGATCCGCGCCTTATTAGACGCCGGCTTGTTGCGCGGCGCTGCCCATATTACCGGTGGCGGTATTACCGACAACACTCCCCGTATCCTGCCGAAAGGCCTTGGCGCGGCGATCGAGACTAGCGCCTGGAAGATTCCCCCGGTATTCGAGCTTCTTCGCAGGATCGGTAACATCCCAGACGACGATTACCGACGCACGTTGAATCTCGGGGTCGGCATGATCCTGGCCGTTCCCAGAAGCCGGGCTGGAAAAGCCGAGAGTATTCTGAGCCGGCACAGCGAAGCTCCGTTCCGAATCGGCGAGGTGATTGCGCACCGGCGCGGCCGCCCGCGCGTGGAATACCGATGAAGCGGCTCGCAATTCTGCTTTCCGGCCGCGGATCGAATTTCGAGGCAATTGCGGATAACGTTGCGCGCGGCACGATCGAGGCTGCCATCGCGGTAGTCATCAGCAACCGGCCGGACGCTCGCGGATTACAGATTGCCCGCGACCGGGGATTGCCGGCTACTGCCATTCCATCCAAGGGGATGGACCGGGAAGCGTACGATCGCCAGCTCATGCAGGAACTGCGCAAGTATGATGTGGACCTGATCTGCCTGGCCGGGTATATGCGCCTGTTGAGCGCGTTCTTTATCCGCGAGTTTCGAAACCGGATCCTCAATATACATCCGTCCCTGCTGCCCGCCTTTCCCGGTCTAGACGCTCAACACCAGGCTCTGCAATACGGAGTAAGGATCAGCGGCTGTACTGTTCACTTTGTGGATGAGTATCTGGATGCCGGCCCGATTTTACTTCAGGCTGCCGTGCCGGTTCTGGATAGCGATACGGAGGAAACGCTCGCCGCGCGCATTCTGCAAGAAGAGCATCGGATCTATTCCGAAGCCATTCGGATTGTTCTGAGTGACCAATATTACATTAATGACCGGCGAGTCGTTTTGACTTAGTTCCATCTATGCCGCGGTATCATGGGTTTCGATGAACGTAGTAGTAGCGAGCGACCATGCCGGATTCCCTTTAAAAGCGCGGGCGATCGAGGAACTCCGGAAAGCCGGTCACCAGGTAACTGATTTGGGCACCGCCTCGACAGAGCCGGTGGACTATCCGGATTATGCCCATGCAGTGGCCGAGGCGATACTCAACGGCCGGGCGGACCGAGCTGTCCTGCTCTGCGGCAGCGGCGCCGGGGCGTGCGTCGCCGCCAATAAGTTCCGCGGAATTCGCGCTGCCACCTGTCACGACAGCTTTTCGGCCCGGCAGGCGGTGGAAGATGACGATGTCAATGTACTGTGTTTGGGGGCGCGCGTGATCGGACCCGAGTTAGCAGTCGAGTTGGTGCGTACCTATGCGGCGGCCCGGTTTTCAGGCGCCGAGCGGCATCGGCGCCGCCTCTCGAAGATCGCCGGCTTCGAAGCCGAGTTCGGGAAGTAGTCCGTGGCCGTTTTCCAGAACCAGATTCGCGTATCGACTCGCGGCCGCTGCCACGTGCTGGACATCACGCCGGAAGTCGCTCGCGTGGTTGGCGCCAGCGGCGTGGATGCCGGAATTGTGAATATCTCGGGCATCGGTTCGACACTGGGGATCACTACCTTGGAATTTGAGCCGGGCTGTGTATCCGATCTGCAACGGGCGCTCGAGCTGATCGCTCCCTCCAACACCAATTACGCCCACAACGCGCGGTGGCATGACGAGAACGGGTACGCTCACCTGCGCAGCGCTTTGGTCGGCACCGCCAAGAGCTTCCCGATTTCAGGCGGGCGACTGGCGCTGGGGACCTGGCAGCAAATTGTCCTCTGCGACTTTGACGACCGCCCTCGCGAGCGCCAGATCGTGGTTACCGTGATTGGGGAGAAGCCGGGCTCGTGAAATAGGGGTGCGGTTCCGGAACGGCGGCGCCGTCTTTGCGCGGATCGGACGCGCCGTAGTTGGTGTTCGCCCCCGAATCGCGCATCACCGCCTGGCCGCCCCCGACGGTCTGGGAATAGTCAGCCAGCAGGCGCAACTTGTGGCCTCGCGCGGCGAGCGTGTCCAATACCTCCGCCGTCACGCGATTCTCGATTTCGAGATCGCAGCCGCCGGTCGTGAGCTTGGTGAAGCGCGGCGTTTCCAGCGCCTCCTGAATGTTCATCTCCTGATCGGCGATATCCGACACAAACTGGGCATGGGCCTGGGCCTGATTGAAGCCGCCCATAATGCCAAACCCGATGTGCACGTTTCCCTTTTCCATGAACGCGGGAATGATCGTATGGAAAGGCCGTTTCCTGGGCGCCAGTGCGTTGGGATGGTGCGCGTCCAATGTAAACAGGCCGCCGCGATTCTGCAGCGCGAATCCGTAGTCGTCAACCACCACTCCCGAACCGAAGCTCGAATACAGACTCTCGATCAGCGACACGATATTTCCATCCCGGTCCACCACCGAGAGGTAAATAGTATCCCCCGCCGTCGGCATGGGCTGGCCCGGAGGCACATCACAGCGAGCCTTGGCCGGATCGATCTGCCGGGCACGCTCGCGCGCATAACTCATGGAAAGAATGCCGTCGACCGGGACTTTGGAGAATTTCGGGTCGGCGACATAACGGTGCAGATCAGCGTATGCCAGCTTCTGAGCTTCGATCTGCACATGCAGTTCATCCGCACTGCGTGAGAAGTACTGCCCGAGCGGAAATTGCGAAAAGATGTTCAACATCTCAAGGGCGGCAATGCCTTGGCTGTTTGGCGGCATCTCGTAAACTTTCCAGCCGCGGTAATCCGTCGAGATGGGTTGAACCCATTCGGAAGCGAACTCGCTTAAATCAGCCGCGCTCATTTTGCCGCCGAGCCGCTGGCTGGTTTTCAGAATGGCCTGGGCGATCGGGCCACGATAGAACGCCTCCGGACCCTGCTCGGCAATCAGCCGGAACGCGGAAGCCATCTCGGGATCGCGAAAGACCTCGCCGACTTTCGGCGCGGCCCCATTGTGCAGGAAGATGCGGCGGGCGTTTTCGTCGACTGTCAGCTTTTGGGCGGAGTTGTGCCAATCCGCTTGAATCAGCTCGGTGACCGGGTATCCATGCTCGGCGTAGTAGATGGCGGGTTGGAACAACTCCCCCCATGAAAGTTTGCCGAAGCGTTGATGCAGCTTGGCCCATCCGTCAACCGCGCCGGGCACAGTCACGGATTGGATGCCGCGGTCCGGCATCTTTTCGTTTCCGAGCGACTTCAGAAACTCGATGGTAAGCCCCTTGGGCGCCCAGCCGCTCGCGTTCAGACCGGTCAGCTTGCCGGTCTTCGCGTCCCAATAGATGGCGAACAGATCGCCGCCAAGCCCGCACATCATGGGCTCGACGACCGCCAGCGTGGCGTTGGCCGCGATGGCCGCGTCGATAGCCGAGCCACCACGCGCCAGAACCTGGGCGGCGGCCTGAGAGGCGAGCGTCTGGCTGGTGGCTACAATCCCGCGGTCGGAGATCACCATCGACCGAGCGTAATTCCGCTCCTGAGGCAGCAAAGGAAGCACCAGTAACAGCAGTATCACGAACCGCATGGCAAAGCGATCATATCAACTGCGGGGAGCCCGCGCAGCCGTACTTGTTACAATGGGGCTTCACACGCATGTTGGACGGACGCATCCAGGAACTGGAATCCAGTTCCCTCGCACGAATTGCATCCGCGCGCTCGGTCGATGACCTGGAAGCGGTGCGCGTCGAAGCGCTCGGGCGAAAAGAAGGCGCCCTCACCCTGATCGGAAAGGAGATGGGAAAGCTGGCGCCGGAAGAGCGCAAGCGCATCGGCGCGATCCTGAACCAGGCCAAGCAAAAATTGGAAGAGGCCCTGGATTCCAGAAAGCAGCAGTTCGCAGATACTGAACTGCGCGCCCGCCTGGATACCGAATGGATTGACCTGACCCTGCCGGCTTCCGGGCCGCGCCGCGGGCATCTGCATCCGATGACGCAAATTCAGCACGAGTTGGAACAGTTGTTCGTGTCACTCGGTTTCACCGTGCTCGACGGGCCCGAAGTTGAAACCGAATACCACAATTTCGATGCGCTCAATATACCCGCCACGCACCCGGCGCGCGACGCGCAGGACACGTTCTGGCTGGAGAGCGGCCTTCTTCTGCGCACCCATACGTCTCCGGTTCAGGTGCGCGGAATGGAAAAACTCGGACCGCCGCTGCGGATGATCGCCCCGGGCCGAGTTTTCCGCAATGAAAGCGTCGACGCTTCGCACGAGCACACGTTCTATCAGATCGAAGGCATGATGATCGATCGGGACGTTTCTGTTGCGCACTTGCTCTATTTCATGCGCACCATGCTCACCGCCATCTTCAAGCGCGAAGTGAATGTCCGGCTGCGCCCGGGCTACTTCCCATTCGTGGAGCCCGGATTTGAACTCGACGTTCAGTGCCTCATTTGCGGCGGTTCGGGATGTCCGGTTTGCAAACAGAGCGGTTGGGTGGAACAGATGGGTTGCGGGTTGGTTCATCCGAACGTTTTGCGTATGAGCGGCATTGATCCGGAACAGTGGAGCGGCTTCGCGTTCGGTCTGGGCCTCACCCGCCTGGCCATGATGCGTTACGGCATTGACGACGTCCGCCTTCTGCAAGGCGGTGACTTGCGGTTCTTGGAGCAGTTCTAGTTTGAAATTCTCTTACAACTGGATTCGGGAATTCGTGGACGGTTTGGATTGCGCGCCCGGCGTGCTCGAAAAACTAATCACGATGAAGACGGCCGAGTGCGAGGGCATCGAGGTGTCGGGTCCGCTGCTGGACCGCGCCTGTGCCGCCCGGGTCGAAGCGGCCGAGCCGATTTCCGGCGGGCATAATCAGAAGGCCATTGTAGACGCCGGCCGGTACGGCCGGAAAACCGTCGTGTGCGGCGCGCCGAACTGCCGGCCGGGCCTGGTGACGGCATATGTTCCGATCGGCAAGAAAATGATCCAGGGCGTGGAAAGCGACGGCATGCTCGCCAGCGGCGCGGAGCTCGGGATCAACCGCGATCACAGCGGCGTGATGGAACTGGAAAGCCAGGTCGGCGCGCCGATCGCGGGATGCGTGCCCGATAGCATCATTGATATCGACAACAAGTCCATCACGCACCGCCCGGATCTGTGGGGGCATCTCGGGATGGCGCGTGAGGTCGCGGCCATTCTGGGCCACAGGCCGAAAGATCCGGTGCGGACCGATCTCGTGCCCAACGACGCACCCGCGATTCAGGTGCAGATCGAGGACTTCGATCTCTGCCCGCGTTACAGCGCGCTGGTGTTCGACAATGTCACCGTCAAGCCCTCGCCGCTTTGGCTGCAGTACCGGCTCACGGCGATCGGGCTCAACCCGATCAACAACATTGTCGACCTCACCAACTACGTGATGGCGGAACTGGCGCAGCCGATGCACGCCTTCGACGCGGACCTTCTCAAAGGCGGCACGATTTTCGTGAGGCCGGCCCGGCCCGGCGAGCGGTTCCGCGCGCTCAATGACGAAGAGTACACGCTGGAGGCGTCGAATCTGGTGATCGCCGATGCCGGCGGCGCCATTGCGCTCGGCGGAGTCATCGGCGGCCTGGATAGCGCCATTACGGAAAAGACCACGCGGGTGGTTTTGGAAAGCGCGAACTTCCAAGCGGCGTCGATCCGCAAAACGTCGGCCGTCATCAAACTGCGCACCGACGCTTCCATGCGATTCGAGAAGGCACAGGATCCGGCCAACACCGTGCGCGGAATTGCGCGGGCGATCGAACTGCTTCAGGAACTGTCGCCGGGGATCCGCGTCGTTGGAGGTGTGGCTGATCAGAAAAAGGCAATTCCGGAACCGCCGCCAATTGAGCTTCCACTCGAGTGGCTGGCGCGAAAACTCGGGCGCTCCGTGGATCCGGCCGAAGTGCGGCGCCTTTTGGAGAGCCTGGAATTCGGTGTCTCGGAACCGAAGCGCGGCGCGTTCTCGGTGACCGTGCCCTCGTGGCGCGCCACCAAGGACGTCACCATCAAAGACGACCTGTTGGAGGAAGTCGGCCGGATGATCGGCTACGACTCGATCACGCCTCAAGCACCGCTGGTGCCTGCTTCGGTACCGGCGGAAAACCAGGAGCGCCGTTTCCAACATCAGGCGCGGCACATTTTCGCCGACGAAGGGTTCACGGAGGTCTACAACTATTCCTTCCTGAGCGAAGAAACCGTGCGCGCCTTCGGTTTCGATCCGGCCGCTCTGATCCGTGTCACCAATCCGATTGCCTCGGACCAGGCTCTGATGCGGCCCTCTTTGCTTCCCGGGCTTTGGAAAAATATCGCCGAGAACCTCAAACATCGGGACGCCTTCCGGATTTTCGAAGTCGGCCTCGAGATACACAAGCGTTCCGAGGGTTTGCCGGACGAAATCCCGCACCTCGCCGCCGCGATTTTTGATCGGGATGGGGATGGCGTCGCGGCGTTGTTCGAGATTAAGCGCGCCGCCGAATGTTTGCTTCCGGGCGTGCAGGCATGCCCGGCTGCCGCGCGTCCGTTTGAACATCCGGCGCGCGCCGCGGATTTGCTGTGGCGCGGCGAGACCGTCGGCCGGTTTTTCGAATTGCACCCGTCTCTGTTGGAGGCGGGCCGGGCCGCGGTGCTCGACCTCGATCTTCGGGTGGTCGAGCGCCTGGCCTCAAGCGAGAAGAAGTATGCGGCCATCCGCCGCTACCCGTCGAGCGCATTCGATCTTTCGGTAATCGCGGCACTCCGCGAATACGCCGGTCAACTGCAGGGCATGATCGGATCGTCTGCCGGGCCGCTTCTGGAGTCCGTCGAGTTCGTACGCGAGTATTCCGGCCCACCGCTTGAACCGGGCCGCAAAAGCGTGACCTTTCGAGTGACTGTCGGCTCACCGGAGCGCACGCTCTCATCCGACGAGATCGGCGAAATTCGCGAACATATCATCGAATCCATGCGCGATCGGGGTTACGAACTGCGCGTGTGAGCACGCGGCGGGCCATGCCTGGGGGTTGGGTGGCGCGGCGGCGCGGCCCGTGCCGATGGTGCGGCGTTCAGGTTCCACGGGGCCGTTTTACGTTTTGCAGCCCGGAGTGCGTGCATCAGTGGAAGCTGCGCACCGACGCCGGTTATCTCCGGGAGCAGGTTTTCGATCGCGATCGTGGCGTCTGTGCCGAATGCGGCGTCGATACCGAAGCTTTGCGCAAAAGCAAGCGGAAGCTCGATTACGCCGCGCGGCGCGTTTTCGAAAAGGAGTGGGGCCTGCGCCGGCATCTCTGGGATGCCGACCACATTGTTCCGGTCATAGAAGGCGGCGGGGAGTGCGACCTGTCCAACATGCGCACCCTTTGCCTGAAATGCCACCGCGCGACGACGGCAGCCTTGCGGAAGCGGCTCAATCGCTCCGACCGCGTCAACTTAGGTTAATAACTTTCGTTAGCATCAGGCGGTACGACGATCGGCCGACTTGAAGGTATGGGGAATTTCCTGTACAGTCGCCAGCGATAGCATTATCCGATAACAACGTTGCGGATCAAGGCAGGAAGGTTTATGTATCCATCTGAAAACATACCGGTCGAACTGTCCGATTCAAAGGAGATTGCCGCGCTGCTCGCTGCGCAGAAGCATTCGCAGCGGCCATTGGCCGCGCAACGAACCCGCTTGGGCGGCCGGACAGTACGGCGGCGGCGCTGCCATTGCGGGACCTGTTCCACTTGCCTCGAGAACGCCAGGTGGGAGAAGATTTTCAACGAGAAGTTCGCCGATCCCAACTATTACAAGCCGCAACCGGTGCGTCACCTTTCCTCGTTGAGTTGGCCGCCGCGCTAACGGCTAGGCCGAGCGGCGGATCCCCTCGGAGATGACGCCGGCTACTACGAACGCGGCCAAAGCGGCAGCATATGCGCTGCGCGAGTTCTCGCGCAGCTTGTCGGGACCGTGCAGATCGCACCAGACCGGCATGCCTCCCGGATATTCGCTCCGATCGTAGACATACAATCCTCTCGTGCGCAGGCCTTCGGCGGCGCTCTTCAGCGTTCGCGTGGCTTTGCGATTGCACACCAGGCAGCGCGCGTCGATTCCCTCCAGCCGCGCGAGGCCGATATCGCGATTCACCATGAATCCGAACGTGGCGGCCGGCGCCGCGATCAAGAGTAGCAATGCGAGAGCTTGGACTCGCACGCCGTCGCTCTCAATCCAGCCGGGTCCGGACGGCGCTGCTCGATTGCAGTGTTTCGAGTTGGTTTTCGATTTTCGCCTTGAGCCGGTCCGGCAATAAATCTTCAGAGTCGCGCAGACGCGCTGGAAGGATCGCGGAAACCGCCTCGGGGCCCTCGATCAAATCCGCCCGCTGCACCTCTGGATAGCCCAGCACATCGGCCAGTCGGCAGGCGACTCCCACCAGCTCAAAGAATTGGCCGGCGTGGGTCGCGATATCCCAGTGGTGGAAGCGGATACAATCGCAAAGCGTGGGAGGAAAACCCCAGGCTGCCGCCAGGAACGCGCCGGCATCGTCGTGCGAGCACCCGAATAGGAGTTCTTCCATCCTTAGGTACTCCGGAACGCTGCCGAACGCCGTTGTGAGGACCTGTCCGTACTTGTCGGGTGCGATTTGAAATAGCGCCAGACGCCCGACGTCATGCATGAGACCGGCAGTGTAGAGCAGGGGAACGGAATTTGCCTCGACGCCGCCCAGGGTCTCGGCGACGACTGCGGTAGCAATGCTGTGCCGCCAGGCAACCTGCAGGGCCTCGGCCCACCGGCCTGGCCGCAAATAACCTTTCACCGCTACGGCAAACGCCAAGGAGCGGATTCGCTCCATACCCAGCAGCGCCATCGCGTGGCGGATGTTGTTCACAGTGGCCCGGGTACCGAATGCGGGAGAATTCGCCAGGATCAGCAAGTCGGCCGCCAGCACTGGATCCGATTTGAAGACGTTCTCAAATTCCAGGATGGCGCGATCGCTCTCCACCGAAATCGAGAGCAGCCGCAGGGCGGATGGTCGGAGGGCAGGCAGTCGCGACAGGCGATTGAATACGCTGGGCTCGACGCCGAACGGCAGGGCGGGCACAGCCACGTGACTCAATGAGCTTTGCAATGCAGGGACCCTTTGCAATTCCTGCGTCAGCGTAACGGATTGCCAACGAGAATCACATCGGTCTGATTGTAGAGCAGTTCGCCCAATTTTAAGGTATTTACCTCAGTTAATGCGGGCCCATATAGCGGGCAAATGCACCCGCATCTCGCCAGTACTGGGTTGAAAAAGCGGTACTTTCGCGCGCGCTGCGATAGTACGTCCCGGCTTGCCACGACACCCGAGTCGGCCTGATTATCTTCAGTAGACTTGCTAACGTCAGCATACAGGGTCGACAGCGACCGGCGCGGTGCGCATCGGTAT
>Ga0335079_10010206_pt1 | contig 10691 bp, 7 predicted proteins | sample Lox_Sample_33_FD_206719 | JGI IMG/M metagenome (GOLD analysis project Ga0335079, IMG submission 206719) | Soil microbial communities from Loxahatchee National Wildlife Refuge, Florida, United States - Lox_Sample_3.3 | ecosystem: Environmental > Terrestrial > Soil > Wetlands | place: USA: Florida... | reverse complement strand
CGGCCGATGTGATAGTAGACCGTCTGGTGGTGGGTGTCGAGCGCCCGGGCCATCTCGGCGGGGTACTTCGGCCCCGACGATAGCAGCTGGAGCAACTTCTGGCCGACCTTCCCTGTCGCCGGCCTGAAGCCGTCGGGCTTGTCAGAGACCAAGACGCGCTTTACCTGTCCCGCTTCTGATTTCGGGTCGAAAAGGATCTTCTCTTTCGCCATGAGGTTCGGCTCCGTCGCACCCTACATAAACAGTTTTGCATGGTGGCCGGAGCTCTCCGAGCTCCGAAGCAGGTCCATGCAATGCACCCTGTGCATGGTCAAGCAGAATGTTTTGCGGGATTTAAAGCGCCGTAATGGGGTTGGTAGACAAATGTGCGGAATCGTAGGGTGCGTGGCCGAAGAGCCTGTGGCTGGCGTCCTCCTCGAGGGACTCAGGCGGGTCGAGTACCGAGGCTACGACTCTGCGGGCATGGCGACCATCTACGACGGTTCGCTGGCGGTGAGGAAGGGGGTAGGGCGGGTGAGCGAAATCGAGCAGAGGAGGAGCCTCTCGGGCCTGAAGGGCAATATCGGAATGGCGCACACGAGGTGGGCGACCCACGGCGGGGTGACGGATGCGAACGCGCACCCCCACACGTCCTGTGGGGAGCTGGTTGCGGTCATCCATAACGGAATAATAGAGAACTACTTGCAGCTGAAGAATGGGCTAGCAGCAAGGGGGCACAGGTTCAAGAGCGAGACAGACACCGAAGTGATCGCTCACCTGATCGAGACAGAATACAGACGGGCCCATGACCCGCTGAAGGCGACAATCGCTGCAACGAAGAAGCTGAAAGGGCAGTACGCCATTGCGGTCATGTTCCAGGACCGGCCTGACGTCATGATCGGATCGCGCAAGGAGGCGCCGCTGATCGTGGGCGTCGGCCAGGGGAGGATGTTCCTGGCTAGCGATGTGCTGGCGTTCATCGGGCACACCGACAGGACAATCTTCCTCGACAACCATGAGGCAGTCGAACTCACCAAGGACCGGGCAAGGATCATGGGCCCCGACGGGCGGGAAGTCAGGCGAAAGCCCACTCAGGTGGCCTGGGAGCTTTCGGACGTCTCCAAGAGCGACTTCGCCCACTATACGCTGAAGGAGATCAACGAGCAGCCGAGGACCGTTCTCAGTGCCTCCGTCCAGGATCCAGGCATGGTCGAGGAGTTCGCGAAGGCGATACGGAGGGCGAAGTCCCTCTATATCACTGCGTCGGGGACGTCTTATCACGCGGGCCTGCTGATGAAGTTCAGGCTCAACAAGGAGGCGAAGGTCAGGGTAGACACGGTGGTCGCCGGAGAGCTGAAGGAGCATGCAGAGTTCCTTGGGAAGGAGTCGGTGGTCATCGCGTTTTCGCAGAGTGGTGAGACTGCAGACGTTATGGAGGCCGTGAAGGAGGCGAAGAAGCGCGGCGCGAAGATCTACTCCATAGTCAACGCTGTAGGGTCGACGCTTGCGAGAGAAAGCGACGGTGTGCTGCTTCTCAACTGCGGCCCCGAGGTCGGGGTGGCCGCGACCAAGAGCTTCACTGCCCAGGTGGTGGTGGCTAACATGGTGGTCGACGCAGTGCTCGGCAAGAGAAAGTCCAACGGGTTCAAAGAGCTTTCCGAGGCGGTCGCCAAGACGCTGAAGTGTGAGGATCAGGTTAGGAGGCTGGTGGACGAATACAGGGAGAGGCCAGACTTCTACTTCGTGGCCAGAGGGTATCAGAGTCCCGTGGCAATGGAGGGGGCGCTGAAGCTGAAGGAGCTTTCGTACATTCACGCCGAGGGAATGCCGGCGAGCGAATTGAAGCACGGGACTCTCGCCCTAATAGAGGAGGGCACACCTGTCGTGGTCCTGAACGCAAGCGGTGAAGCTCACGCCGACTCGCTCTCGAGCGCTGAGGAGCTCAGGGCTCGGGGTGCTGATGTCATAGGCATCTCGGACGAGAAGGACGCCGTGTACAGGCACTACATCCGCGTGCCCAAGGTGCAGCCGAAGTTCACGCCGATAATTGAAGCAATTCCGCTGCAGCTGCTCGCCTACCACATGTCGGTTGCTCGGCGGAACGACCCAGACTATCCGAGGAACCTCGCGAAGTCTGTCACCGTGAAGTAGGCGGGCGGGGATTCCCGGTCGCAACTCAGAAGACAATTAAGTGAATCTGACGACGCTCTGGCGTGGTATCAAGGAAGGAAGTTCTATCAAAACCAGTCTCCACCATAGAGGTAGGAAAGAAGAGAGTCTCCGCTTTGTTGGACGAGATGTCTCAGACCGGCTTCCAGGGAAAGAAGTTGGGTGAAGTCGCCAGGATCTGGACTGAGATGGCGAAGGCCAAGGGCCTGACCGTCTTCCTTGGCCTGACCGGTTCGCTGAGCACGACGGGCCAGTGGAAGATTGTCCGCTGGCTGGTCGAGAAAAGGTACGTTGACGTGGTCGTGAGCACGGGGGCCAACATTTCCGAGGACATACTGGAGGCGCTGGGATATCACTACTATCAGGGGACCTGGCTGGCAGACGATTACGAGTTGCTCAGGCTGAAGATCGACAGGTTCTATGATGTCTACGCGGACGAGATGCAGTACAGGAAGCTGGAAAGGACGATCTACAAATACGCTGACACCCTCGACCCCAAGAAGGTGTATTCCACCAGGGAGTTCTTGTCCGGCTTCGGCGAGTTCCTTTCGAAAAAGGGGATAGACAGCATCGTCGCCGCAGCCCACAGGGCGAAGGTACCGATTTATTCTCCTGGATTGATAGACAGCGGGTACGGTGTGGCACTGAGCCTCCTGAAACGTGAGAAGGGAAAGTTGATCAGGCTGGACCAGAGCAAGGACATGGAGGAGCTGGCCCAGATAGCAGAGAAGACGAAGAGGACGGGGGTCGTGTACCTAGGCGGAGGCGTCCCCAAGGACACAATCCAGCTCTCGACGATAATCAAGTCCCTAGCCAAGGGCGGAGAGGAAGAAACGCCGCACGAGTTTGCCATCCAGATCACGGCTGACAGCCCCCAGTGGGGAGGGCTGTCAGGTTGCACCCTGGAGGAAGCGATCAGCTGGGGGAAGATTGCGTCGGACGCGAAAAAAGCGACACTCTATTCCGACATCACTCTGGCATTGCCCCTTGTCGTCCACGCTCTGAACGAGAAGGTGAGCCGAAGGGCCGACCCGCCGGATCTGTCTTGGGTGTTCAGGAACTAGGGGGAGGTTTCCTCAGGCCCCGCAGTAGCTTCGTGCCAAGCTGTTTCCTCACCGCGGAGGGGGCCCCCTTCGCCAGCTCAGCAGCGTATCCGACATAGCCATCTTCTGGCCGGGTAGGGCTGAAGTTCCCGCTTTCGACCGCAGACCTCACCTTCTCGTAACCGTCCTCATCCCCCTTCAGCCTGTACAGTATCTGCTCCCTTTCGGCGAATATCTCCGGATGAAGATCGAGGTCCTCCTTCATGGACTGGCGGTCCACCACCATGGCCGAGAGGGACGCCTTCAGCCGCCCACACGCAACCAGGGAATGAGCCAGGGCCAGGCCGATGGTCCTCCGAATCACAGAGTCGGACAGGTCCCTCTGCATGCGGGTCTGTTGGAGCCTGTAGGCCTGGAGGGTGAGCAGCGCAGTGGATACCTCCGCCTGCCCCTCGGCGTTCTCGAGGTCGACGGGGTTCACCTTCTGGGGCATGGTCGAAGAGCTCACCTTCTCTGGCCGGAGGAATCGGAGGAAGCCCAGCGTCTGATAGGTCCAAAGGTCCCTGGAGAGCGAGACCATCAGCTGGTTGATCGTAATCACAACGTGCAGGATGTCTGACAGCCTTTCGCCTGGAGCGACCTGTGTGGAGTAGGACGAGGTGTCGATGTCGAATTTCTTGACGAACCGCGCGAGCTCTGCGGGCCAGTCGAACTTCCCAAGGAGGCTGAAGGACGCGTAGGTCCCCACGGCGCCAGAGAACTTCGCCTGCGGAGTGAGGCTCCCGAGATAGGCCGCCCTCTCTGCGAGCCGGGCTGCGAAGACTGCCATTTCTTTCCCGAAGGTGGTCGGGACCGCGGGCCTACCGTGCGTCCGGGCGGTCATTGCTGTCCCCGCTTCCCTAGATGCTATGTCAGCGAGCTCGATGGCCAGGGAAGCATAGGCGGGCACGAGTACGGTATCCTTCGCCTCCTTCAGCAGGGAGGCGAAGGCAACGCTGTTGGTGTCTTCGCTGGTCAACGCTAGGTGGACGTAGGGTGCCAGTGCCTTCGCTTTCGAATCCCTGAGGCACTTTCTGACATAGATCTCAACGGCCTTGACGTCGTGCCCCAGCCGTTCTTCTATCCGCTTGATTTCCTCCATGTCGGGCTCGATTCCTGGGACCGTAGCCCTGGGCGCTATGCCGAGGTCCATCAGGAACTTCAGGTAGCGGGTCTCGACCCTCAGCCTCTCGATGGTCAGGGCACGTTCAGAGAAGTAGCGCGAGAGTGGCTCAGCTTCTCGCCTGTACCTGCCCTCGATTGGGGAAATGGCGTCAGAGCTCAATCGTCATGGACCTCTCTTCTCCGTAGGACACAAGCCTGACCCGAATCTTGAGCTGGGCCTCGAGATAGTCGACGAGCTTCTTGCCGTCCTGCGGCAAGCCGTGTACGAAGCTCAGATCGTGTAGGGTAAAAGGGGATTCGTACACGGGCTCGACCTGGCCGAGGTGGCTCAGGGCGCGTTGGAATTCCGAGATCTCCGACCCATCCCGCCTGTACGCCACGCAGACCTTGAACTCCCCCACCCGAGAAAGGACGTCGACCTTTGACACCGCGAGCTCCGAAGCCCCGTTGAGCTTCACCGCGTACTTCAGCGCGACCAAGTCGAGCCAACCGACTCTGCGAGGTCGCCCCGTGGTGGCGCCATACTCGTTCCCCACCGACCTCAGTTTGTCTGCGAGAGCCCCCTTGATTTCGGTGGGAAACGGTCCGCTCCCCACGCGCGTGGTGTATGCCTTGACGACACCGAGAGACCTCCCGGCCAGATATGGCGGGATGCCCAGCCCTGCAGGGATGTAGCTGGTTGTGGTGTGAGTGCTGGTCACATACGGGTACGACCCGTGGAGCAGGTCCAGGAGGGTTCCCTGGGAGCCTTCGAAGAGGACTGAGCCACCCTTCTCGTGGATTTCGACCACCCGCTCTCCCACGTCACCCATGATCTCGGCGAGAATCTTCCTCGATTCGTCAGCCCACTTTGTCAGTCCTGCGGGGTCGACTGACAGCTTCTGATAGAACCTGGAGAGGGAGGCGAAGTCGAACTCTCCGACGAGGTCGGAGACCCTCGGCGAGAGCCTGAGCGCCCTGAGAGCATAGGACGGGCCAATTCCCCTCTTGGTGGTTCCGATTGGGGTGGCACCCCTCATCTCCTCGAGGACCCCGTCGAGCAACTTGTCCTGGGTAGAAACAAGGCTGCACCTTGCGTCCACGGTAAGGCGACCCTTCACGTCGTCGGGGAGCAGGGCCAGTTCCTCCTTCAGAATGACGGGATCGACAGCAACGCCAGCGCCTATCAGTAGCTCCTTCCCCTTGAGTGCGCCCGATGGAAGTAGATGGAAGGTGTGCCTGCGTGTGCCTATCACGACGGTGTGACCTGCGTTGCTCCCCCCGCTGTACCTGGCAACAGCGTCGAAGCCTCCGGCCAAGTAGTCGACCACCTTCCCCTTGCCCTCGTCCCCCCACTGGAGGCCAACGATGGAGAGGTTCGTCAAGTCAGATGACCCTCTTGATGTCGTGAGGGAGACTTTCCTTCCGCCCGGCCGAGGTTATCCTCATGAACTCCGCCCTCTTTCTCAGCTCTGGGATATTTCGGGCGCCCGAATAGCTCATCCCTGAGCGCACCCCTCCGACTAGCTGCCTGACCACTTCCTCCACAGTCCCTCTGTACGGGATAAGACCCTCGACCCCTTCCGGTACGCTCTCTTCGATTGCCCGCTCGATGACCTCCTCCTCTGGGGCGTCACGGGTCTCCCTGAACCTGCGATCGACTGTTGCTGCGAGGGAGGCCATGCCCCTCGTAAGCTTGTACCTAACCCCCTCCCTCAGCACCGTTGGCCCAGGACTCTCCTCTGTTCCTGCGAAGAGGCTCCCTATCATCACAGAAGACGCCCCAGCGGCGAGGGCTTTCGTGACGTCGCCTGGGTCCCTGATTCCCCCGTCACCTATGATGGGCACACCGCTCCCCTTCGCGCCTTCGGCGCTGTCCATTATTGCGGTCAGCTGGGGCACGCCTGATCCGGCCACGATGCGGGTCACGCATATGCTCCCGGAGCCCACCCCGACTTTGACCGCATCAGCCCCTGCCCTGATCAGGTCCGACGCCCCCTTTGAGGTGGCGATGTTGCCAGCGACCACTTCCACGTCTCCGATCTCCTTCTTGATGGCCTTGACCGCGTCGGCGGCGTAGGAAGAATGGCCGTGGGCGATGTCGACGACCAAGGCGTCGGCTCCCGCGTCGAACAGCGTCCTGGCTCGGGCAAGATAGTCCGTCTTCACGCCAACCGCCGCTGCCACGGACAGGCGCCCTTTGGCGTCCTTGGTGGCGCCTGGGAACTGTTTTCGTTTCAAGATGTCCTTGGAGGTGATCAGCCCAGCCAGCCTCCCCTTGCCGTCCAGAAGTGGAAGTTTTTCGATCCTGTTATCGTGGAGAATCCGTTTCGCCCTGTCCAGGCTTACGCCTTTGTGGGCGGTGATCAGGTCCTTACGCCGGGTCATAACCTCCTCCACCCTGCGGCTCAGGTCGTCCTCAAGAATGATGTCTCGCCTAGTGAGCAGACCTAGCACCCGGCTCGACCTGTCCACTATCACGATCCCGCCCACGCTTCTCTCCTTGATGACTCTCCACGCATCGCGCACGGACTCGCCGGGCCCCAACGTCACGGGATCCTCAATGACCACGCCCTCTGAACGCTTCACCTTGAGCACCTCCGCGACCTCATGCTCTATGGAGAGGAACCGGTGTATCACCCCGATGCCGCCCAGCCTGGCCACTGCGATGGCCATCGCAGATTCGGTAACCGTGTCCATGTTCGAGCTGACTATGGGGATTTCCAGCTTGATTTTTCTGGAGAACCAAGTCGTGGTGTCGACATCCTTCCTCGACTTGACGCCAGAGAATTTGGGAACAAGCAGGACGTCATCGAAAGTGAGGCCGACCCGCAGGTCAGGGACGGAATCCTTCACTTGACGTCGACTTGTTCCCTGGCTTTATAAGAAATGTGCCTAAGCACGGGCGGGCGGATGAGGGGCAGGCTTGTCATCTTCTGCGGTATCCCTGGCAGCGGGAAGACGACAATAGCCAGGCTCGTCGTCGGCTTCTTCGAGGATTCGATCCTCATAGAAACGGACGGCGTGAGGAGGATGCTTGCACACCCCGACTTCGCGCCTGAGGAGTCGAAGCTCGTTTACGATGCGTGCTTCGCGATAGCCAAGGAGGCACTGAGAGCGGGGTATCTTGCGGTTCTCGACGGGACCTTCCTGAAGGAGGACTACCGCCTGGAGGCCCGGAGAAGGCTGAGAAGGTACTACGACAGGGCGTACACCGTTTGGGTCAGTTGCGGGCTCGAGACGGCCCTCGAAAGGAACTCCTCGAGGAACGCGGTCGTGCCTTCCGACAAGGTGAAGATCATGTTCGAGTCGTTCCAGAACCCGAGGACCGCCATACGCGTGGACAGCGCCCGTACTCCTCCTGAGCAGTCGGCCAGGCGAGTTATCGAGGCTCTCTCCCGATAAGGGCGGACGGGCCTGTCGCGACCTAGGGTTGATCTGGCGCCGGGACTGGGACTTTCCCCCTCTCCGAGGGAAGAGGGTTTTGAACCCAGAACCCGCTTTCGCGAGACAGGCTCGCCAGTTTTGGATTGTTTCCAGGCGTACGCAGGTTCACTGCTGCGCCCTACCAGATTAGGCGATCCCGGCGCATTCGCCCTAACATGCTTAAATCGGTGATCCAAGCACGTCAAGGCGCCAATGCGGTCGTTCGAGAGGGAACTTAAGCTCACTGGCTGGGAGAGCGAGTTCGCCAGCGTCCAGAAGCTGCTGGACTACCTCTCCAGGAAGACAGGGAGCGAGGCGAGCCGACTGCACTACCTGGAGACCATCTATCACCTTTGCAGGGCGGTCGGGAAGAACCCGGATGAACTGATTCATGTGCAGAAATCCGAACTCGAGCAAAAGGCGCAGTCCTTCCTCGACAGGATGAACAGGGAGAAGCGATCTATCAGGTACATCAACGTAAGCCTCGCCCACCTGGTCATGTTCTTCCGCGTCAACGGCTTCAAGAACGGAAGGGAACTGGAGCTGGAGAGGTACACCCAGCCGACCAGATACAGGAAGGCCCCGGAGTACATACCGACCTCGGAAGAGATCGCCAGGATGGCGACCTATGCGGGATCTGTGAAGTCTCGAGCGCTCGTCCTTGCGACGTACACGAGCGGGCTGAGGAATTCGACCCTGCGGGCTATACTGTACAGGGACGTGAAAGCCGAGCTTGATTCTGGGAATGACGTGGTCCACGTCTCGGTGTACCCAGAGATGAAGAAGGTGACACCAAACGCAGCTAAGGGAAGCATCCCCTATGAGAGCTTCTTCTCGAAGGAGGCGGTCGATGCCATCAAAGCCTACTTGGCCGAATTCGCCCAGAAGCACAAGGATGCATCGCTTCGTGACGACGAGCCGCTGTTCCAGGGCCAGATCAGAGGCCGGCCGATAAAGGCAAGGACGCTCCAGGTCGTCGTGAAGGGCGCTGCCCGGAGGGCAGGGCTCCAGAGATGGAAGGACGTCTATCCCCACTGCCTCCGCAAGGCCTTCGAGAACGCCATCCGCAACTCGGGCATGGACTCCAAGGACCAGATATTCCTGGAGGGCCATGTTTTACCTGGCAGTGAGGACGCCTACTATGACAAGACGCGGATCGAAGAGTTCAGGCAGAAGTACCGCAAGGTGATGTTCCTCCCTGCCATCCAGTCCGGGGAAGAGGCAAGGAAGCAGAGCATCCTTGACACCCTGCGGCTCCTATCCGGGCTCGGAGTGACGCCCGAACTGACCGATGCCATCCGGAGAGAGGTCGAGCTGGCCCCTGCCCAGGAGGCACAGACGATAACCGAGAAGGTCATCAAGTACCTCACGGACGCTGGCAGGCCTGTCAGCTTGGAAGAATTGCAGGCGCTATTCTCCGAATCGGAGGGCGAAGGTAGATTGGCTAAGGCCCTCGAAAAGAAGGATAAGTTGGCTATTTCACGCAAGACCATGGTCGCATTAGCAAACCCTCAGGGTTTCTGCACACAGTGTGGAAGGGCATTGAAGGCCAAGGCCAGATTCTGCGGGTTCTGCGGGGCGGAGGCCAGTTGACACTCGGGGAGTGACCTTTGCCCAAGTCTCCTAGACCCTATCGGGTCCCAGCTTTAACCGAAGGAACTGTTCGAGGTCGTCTCTTCTCCCAACTGGAATTGTGAACTGGATATGTTGAGGAACAGCGTGGATGTTATCTCCCATGGCTTCACCTCTGAGGATGAACTCCAGACGGGAAGAAATCGAATCAGACGTAATGCTTGCGACCAAAATCTCGTCCCAGGTAATGATAGGCTATCCGAAACCCGTTTTCAGAAAGTTTTGAAACCGAGACGAAGTCAGTTTTGAAACCCTGTCAGGGTTCACATCTCGCACAGAACCGCCTCGTGCACGTTCCCCCGCAATCAGGGGAGAAATGCCTTGCAGTAAGCCGTGGGTCGTAAACCTGCACCCGGTCGGGAAACTAGTCTAGGAAGGTCGTTTTTCCTTCAAATAGGTCGCAAGTCGCCTTGGTTGTACCTTGAGGGGTGACTGGGAACCACGAGGGAAATTGAAGCACGTCGATTCTCCATTGCGGCCCCTAGTGGGAGGAGGCACGGGTTCCCGATGATCGAGTTATCATCGGCCGATGTGGACGACTTCGTCTCGGGTGCCGCCATCTTAGGCACTGGCGGAGGGGGAAGCCCGGCCGATGGGAGAAAGCTTCTGTCCAAGGTTGGCAACCGAAAGCTGATGATAGCTCGCGTAGACGAACTCCCGAAGAACACGCTTGCAGTCTGTCCATATGTAGTGGGTTCGATTGGTGGACAGGTCAGTTCTCCAACGAAGCTGGGCGAGATGCTTCAGAAGGCCATTTCGATCATCGAGCAGAAGATTGGGCAGAAAGTGGGAGCAACTATCTCTACGGAGATTGGAGGCCTGAATTCTGCAATTCCACTTTACGTTGCCGGACTCCTAGGCGTCCCGATGATTGACGGTGACGTTGTGGGAAGGGCGGCCCCGGAGGTGAGCCACTCTCTAGCCCTTCTCAGCGGCTTGACGCTCACACCGGGAGCCGCGCAGACCACCACCGGACTCGGAGTAACAGTCGACGCCTATGGGACGATCGAGGAATACGAGTCTCTTCTCAGGCAGCTAAGCGTCGGCTCCGGGTACGTCGCGGTAGTCGACTCCCCATACAAGGCTAGCACTGTCAAGAAGATGATAGTGGAGAAAACCATGAGCGGAGCCCTGAAGGTCGGAAAGGCAAGGCGGACAGCGCTCCGCATGAAAGATGACGTCGTGGAATCACTCGCGTCGGCGGTCAACGGCTACGTTCTCTTTAGCGGAATCGTCAAATCAGTCAAGATGGTCGACGAAGGAGGGTTCCTGAAGGGGACGGTCAAGATCGCAGGGGGA
>Ga0335079_10010205_pt1 | contig 10691 bp, 12 predicted proteins | sample Lox_Sample_33_FD_206719 | JGI IMG/M metagenome (GOLD analysis project Ga0335079, IMG submission 206719) | Soil microbial communities from Loxahatchee National Wildlife Refuge, Florida, United States - Lox_Sample_3.3 | ecosystem: Environmental > Terrestrial > Soil > Wetlands | place: USA... | reverse complement strand
GCGTCGCGCCACGCGGCAGATCGATCACCTCGCCCCGCGGGGTAAGCGCGTAGACGCGGTCCTCGAAGAGCTCGCTGCGCATGCCTTCGATGAGATCGCGGTCCGCGAGGTTCCCGCCGGCGCCACCGTCATGGGGCTCGAGCAGCCGTCGAACCCACTCGATCTTGCGCTGGTAGTGCGTATCGCCCGCCCCGCCTTCCTTGTAAGTCCAGTGTGCGGCAACGCCGAGCTCGGCGTGCCCGTGCATCTCGTGCGTGCGGATCTGCACCTCGACGCTGCGCGCCGCGGGGCCGATCACGGCGGTGTGGATGGAGCGATAGCCGTTGCCCTTCGGGGTGGCGATGTAGTCGTCGAACTCTCCGGGAATGTAGGGCCAGAGCCCGTGCACGACGCCGAGCGCGGCGTAGCACTCCGGTATCGTAGCCACGACCACGCGTACCGCGCGCACGTCGAAGAGCTGCTCGAACGCGAGCTGCTTGCGCTGCATCTTGCGGTAGATGCTGTAGATGTGCTTCGGCCGTCCGTATACCTCGGCGTCGATCCCGCCGGCACGCAGCTGTGTGCGCAGCTCGTGGCACAGCGTGTCGATGTAGCGCTCGCGATCGGCGCGCCGCTCGTTGAGCGCGGCGGCGACGCGCCGGTACTCCTCGGGCTCGAGATAGCGGAAGGCGAGATCCTCGAGCTCCCACTTGAGCTGCCAGACACCCAGGCGGTTGGCGAGCGGGGCATAGATGGCGCGCGCCTCGAGCGCCCGGCGCTCGCGCTCCGGCTGCGGCAACTCGCGCGCGTGGCGCAGCGCCACGAGCTCCTCCGCGAGCCGCGCGAGCACCAGACGCGGGTCACTCACCACGGCGAGCAGCATCTTGCGTAGCGTCTCGGTCTGGCGCGTGTCGAGTCCCCGCGCCGGCGACCAGTCGCGCGGCAGGCCGAGCGTTCCGAGCCGCTGCAGCGCGACCGCGATGTCGGCGGCGCCGTGTCCGACGATGCCAGCGGCCTGCTCTGCGGTGAGGCGCGTGCGCGCGATCACCCCGCGCACGAGCAGCGCATGCGCAAGCTCGGTGCTCTCGGTGAGGCCGCCCATGATCTCGGCGGCTTCCGTGGCGAGCTCGAGATCAGCCCCCGCCGGCGCGCTCGCACGCTCGAACGCGAGGCGGGCGCCGATGATGGCATCACGGACGGCAGAGGGGCACAGCTGGCTGGTTTCCACGGGCGCGGTGGCTGTCGGGCGGACGATGCACGGACGGCGGCGAGCGTGTCGCCGGCGACCTCTGCCGCTATCATACCTGCTTGTTTTTCCGTACGGCGACGGGACAGCACGCGCTGGAAACGCATGGCAAGACACAGCAGGTGGGCCAACATACAGCGCCGCGAGGAAGCGCGGGCGCGCCGCCGCGCGCAGCACCTCGCGAACGGCCGCCACGACGGACTCGAGCCGGTACGCTACGAGGGCTACGGTCCCGGGGGCGCGGCAGTGATGGTCGACTGCCTGACCGCTGATCGCACCCGGGCGATGGCGCGGGTGCGCCGCACCTTCGTGCAGCATGGCGGGCAACTCGGCGCCAACGGTGCGGTGAGCTACCTGTTCAACACCGTCGCACTCATGGCCTATCCGCCCGGGACCGACGAGGAGCGGCTCATGCAGGTCGCGCTCGAGGCCGGCGCCGAAGACGTCGTACCGCATGAAGACACCTCGATCGAGGTTCTGGCGGACCCGCAGGAATTCGCCACGGTGCGGGCGCTGCTCACCGATCGCGGCTTTGTGCCGGCGACAGCCGAGGTGACGCAGCGCGCCGCGACCGCGCTCGAGCTTTCGGGGGACGCCGCGCAAGCGATGGTGCAGCTGCTCGAGGCGCTCGAGCAGCTCGACGAGGTACGGGAGGTGTACTCGAACGCCGAAATAGCGGACGAGGTCCTGGCGCGTTTGTAGACTCGTGCGTGCGTCGAGCGGGCAAGTCCCAGGGCAGGGTGCACCATGAACGTCGGCAAGCGCTTTGCGGTACGCGTGGTCGAGAAAGCCCTCGATGTTTTCGTCCTTCCGGTCGGCCACGGCGCCCTCGCATTCGAGTGGGAGCACCTGCACCGCTTCTTCAGGCACTTCGACATCGACTGCGTCTTCGACGTCGGCGCGAACGGGGGGCAATACGGGAGAATGCTACGGCAGCGCGTCGGCTATCGAGGGCGGATCATTTCCTACGAGCCGATTCCGGAGCGGGCCGCGACGCTCCGGGCCGCGGCGGCACATGATGGTGCCTGGACGGTGGAGGAGTTGGCGCTCGACGCGGCCGCAGGCCACGCGAGCTTCAATGTCTTCGCCGTGGATGAGTTCAGCTCCCTGCACGCGCTGTCGGACCTCGCCAGGCGGCAGTTCCGCGAGCGCCTGCGGCTCGAGCGCCGCATCGACGTGCAAACCAACACGCTGGCGAACGAGCTGCTCAATTACCAGGCGCGGCTCGGCTTCAAGCGGCCGTATCTGAAGCTCGACACCCAGGGCCACGATCTGAGCGTCGCGGCCGGCGCCGGCGAGCGGCTGCGTGATTTTGTCGGCCTGCAGAGTGAGCTGGCCATTCAGCGACTGTACGAGGATGCCCCCGGCTTCGAGCAGGCGCTCGAGTTCTACCGCAGCCGCGGGTTCGAATTGAGCGCCCTGGTGCCGAACAACCTCGGACCCCGCGGCTCGCCCAGGGCCGTTATTTTGAGGCGGAAGGCCCCGGCGGCCCGGCCCACAGCCAGGGAATGCGCAACCCCCGACTTTTGGCTACGCTTGAGCATGCCCGATGTTGCTCGGACGCTTCCCGACGTGTGAATCCGTTGTTCCCCTTCCGCACGCACGCGCTGCGTGAACTGGCTGCTCTCGCAGCGACGACGTTCCTTGCATTCGCCGCGAGCGACCCCGCTCGGGCGGAGGTGGTGCAACTTCACCAGGAAGGCGGCACCTACGTCGTGCCGGTCCTCCTCAACCACAAGGTAATCCGCAGCTTCACCATCGACAGTGGCTCGGCAGACGTGTCGATCCCGCAAGAAGTCTTCACGCTCCTCATCCACGAGGGCACGGTCGCTCAGCAGGACATGCTCGATACCCGACGCTACCGCCTGGCGGACGGTTCGGAGCAGACCTCGCGGCGTTTCCTCATCAGGTCCTTGCGGGTCGGCAACGTTGAGCTGCGCGACGTGGTGGCCTCGGTCGTCCCGGAGGGTGGTGAGCTGCTCCTTGGCCAGAGCTTCCTCTCGCGACTGAGCTCCTGGTCGATTGACAACGACCGGCACACGCTGGCGCTGAACGGGTCTGCCAAAGCCGCAGCGACCGAGAGTGCCGAAGCCGCCGCCAGTGTGTCCGCGGCCGGTACGCAGCCGCGACCGGCGGTAGCGCCGCCGTCGGTGCTGCTGCCGTCGGTGGCGCTGCCGTCGGGCGACAGCGAGTTTCTCAAGGCGTTCGCCTACCTGGTCACGGGCAGCAATGACTCTAGTGAGATCAAGGTGGTCGATCGTGCCGAATGCATCGTCGAGGTTCGGCCGAAGGGGAGTGCACCTGCCAGCGGCGCGAACACGCCGGAGCACGCGATGCTGCTGCACTTCAACAATGTCGACCGCAGCCGCTCCGAGATTCGCGCGAGCACCGATCCACCGCCCAGGGTCGAAGTGACGCTGCGCGGGGTCGCGGTCGCGGAGAATCCCGCGTATCCAGGATCCAAGGCCGAGGCCGTACACACGATTGTGCTGCAGAGCGCGGCGTACGACCGGGTGCGCAGCGCCTGGAGCTACATCTACTCGCACGGCTGCCGGGGACTGAACTGGAGCTCACGCAGCGCTGAGCACCCCTGATCGGGATGAACCGCGTCGCCGCCGGACAGACTTCTCCCATGCGTAAGTAGTTGTTTTCAGTTACCCTTGCGCACCGTGAACCCCCATCAGCCCTCGTCCACGCGGGACGTGCAGCGGAATGTCGAGATATCGGACGCGGTCCTGGCGCGCCTTTGACCCCGCCGCCGATACGCCCGTCACGTTGGCTGTCTGCGTGCGCATCCTGGGTCTCGACCCGGGCTCACGGCGCACCGGCTTTGGCGTGATCGAGTGTCGGGGTAACGAGCTGCGGCCGATCACGCACGGCTGCCTCAACGTCGCGGACGTGCCGCCGGCGGCGCGGCTGCGGCGAATCTTCGAGGGGCTGCAGGCGCTCATGGCGGAGCACGCGCCCGCGGAGGTGGCCGTGGAGCGGGTGTTCGTCAGCCGCAACGTCGAAAGCGCGCTCAAGCTCGGGCAGGCGCGCGGGGCGGCACTGTGTGCCGTACCGGGTGGGGTGCCGGTATTCGAGTACGCGCCGCGTGCGATCAAGCTGGCGGTGGTGGGTTCCGGGGCGGCGGAGAAATTCCAGGTGGCGCACATGGTGAGGACGCTGCTCTCCCTCGGTGAGCGTCTGCGACCAGACGCTGCGGATGCACTCGCCGTCGCCGTGTGTCACGCTCACGCGCGACGACTGCGCGTGCTGGCACAGCGCGCCGGGCCGCGCTGGTCGCAGGCGTGGTGATGATCGGCTCGCTGCACGGCAGGATCGCCTCCAAGACGCCTCCGCAACTGACCGTCGACGTCGGCGGGGTCGGCTACGAGCTCGAGGCGCCGCTTTCGACCTTCTTCCACCTGCCGCCGGTCGGGGACCAGGTACGACTGCTCACGCACCTGGTGGTGCGCGAGGACGCGCACGTGCTGTACGCGTTCGCCACCGAGGATGAGCGGCGGCTGTTCCGCAACCTCATCAGGGTATCCGGGGTCGGGCCGAAGATCGCGCTGGCGTTGCTGTCGGGCATCAGCGTCGCGGCGTTCGCCGAGTGCGTGCAGCGCGGCGACATCGGCGCGCTGACACGGGTCCCGGGCGTCGGACGCAAGACCGCTGAGCGGCTGATCGTCGAGATGCGCGACCGCCTGGCACCGGCGCAGGCGGTCGGCGGTGCGAGCGCGGCAGTGCCCGCCACGAGTGCCGAGAGCGAGGCGTACGATGCCCTGGTCGCCCTCGGCTATCGACCGGCGGAGGCCGCGCGCTTGCTGAAAACGGTGGCGCCCGGTACACATTCGACGGAAGAACTGATCCGCCGCGCTCTGCAGGGGGCGGCGCGGGAGTGAACCAGAACGTCGTGGGAGCCGAACGCATCATCAGTGGCGCAGTGGGCGCGGAAGAGGAGGCGGTCGAGCGCGCCATCCGCCCGCGCCGGCTCGAGGAGTACGTCGGTCAGACGCCGGTCAAGACGCAGCTGGAGATCTTCATCAGCGCCGCGCGCGCGCGCGGGGAGGCGCTCGATCACGTACTGATCTTCGGCCCCCCGGGCCTCGGCAAGACGACGCTCGCGCATATCATCGCCGCCGAGCTCGGCGTGAATCTGCGCCAGACCTCGGGCCCGGTGCTCGAGCGGCCGGGCGATCTCGCCGCGCTCCTCACCAACCTGCAGCCGCGTGACGTGTTGTTCGTCGACGAGATTCACCGCCTCGCCCCGGTGGTCGAGGAGGTGCTGTATCCGGCGATGGAGGACTATCAGCTCGACATCATGATCGGCGAGGGTCCGGCGGCGCGCTCGATCAAGCTGAGCCTGCCGCCGTTTACGCTGGTCGGGGCCACCACGCGCGCGGGGCTCCTCACCTCGCCGTTGCGCGACCGCTTCGGCATCGTGCAACGCCTCGAGTTCTACGGGGTGGAGGATCTCGAGCGCATCGTGCGCCGCTCGGCTGCGATCCTCACCGTGACGATCGATGACGGTGGCGCCCGGCGCATCGCACAGCGCTCGCGCGGTACGCCGCGGATCACCAACCGCCTGCTGCGACGTGTGCGCGACTACGCGCAGGTGCGCGCCGCCGGACGCATCGACACGGCGGTCGCGGACGCGGCGCTCGATCTGCTGGAGGTAGACGCGCAGGGCTTCGACACGCTCGACCGCAAGCTCCTCACGGCCATCATCGAGCGTTTCGACGGCGGCCCGGTCGGCATCGACAGCCTGGCGGCGGCGCTCGGCGAGGAGCGCGGCACGCTCGAGGACGTCACCGAGCCGTTTCTCATACAGCAGGGCTTCCTGATACGTACCGCGCGCGGCCGTATGGTGACGCGCGCCTCGTACCTACACTTCGGCCTCAGGCCGCCGGAGCGCGCGGCGACGTTGTCGCTTTTCGAGGGTGAGCGGTGAGTGTCTTCTCCTGGCCGGCACGCGTCTACTGGGAAGATACCGACGGCGGTGCCATCGTCTACTACGCCAACTACCTGCGCTTCCTCGAGCGCTCGCGCACCGAGTGGCTGCGCGCGCTCGGGCACTCGCAGCAACAGCTGCTGCGCGAAGCGGGGATTCTGTTCACCGTGGTGAGCATTCAGGTCGACTACCGCGCGCCCGCACGGCTCGACGACGAACTCGAGATCACCTGTGAGCCGTGCGCCGAAGGGGCGGCGTCGCTGCGCTTCGCGCAGCGCGTGTACCGCGCGGCGCGCGCCGCAACGGCGCGACCCGGATTGCTCGTCGAGGCGGACGTGCGGGTCGCCTGCGTGGATGCCCAGAGCATGAAGCCGCGGCGGCTGCCGCAATTCCTGCTCGATGCCGTCGCCGCGAGGAGTGCGCGCAGTGACTGAGCCGCTCTCGATCCTGCGCTTGATCGTGCAGGCGAGCATACCGGTGCAGATCGTCATCGGGCTGCTGCTGCTGGCATCGCTCACCTCCTGGGCGATCATCTTCCGCAAACGTCGCATCATCGGCCGCGCGCGCCGCGAGGCTGACCGCTTCGAGAGCCGCTTCTGGTCCGGCGATGACCTGGCGCAGCTCTATCGCGCGATCGAATCGCGCGGCGGCGCGACCGGCATGGCGGGCATCTTCGAATTCGGCTTCCGCGAGTTCGCGCGGCTGCGCCAGAGCTCGGCCGGCGCCGATCAGCTGCTCGAGGGCTCGCGGCGCGCGATGCGCGTCGCGCAGTTGAAGGAGATCGATCGACTCGAGCACAGCCTGGCGACGCTCGCCAGCGTCGGTAGCACCAGCCCGTACGTGGGCCTCTTCGGCACGGTGTGGGGAATCATGAGCGCCTTCTCCTCGCTCGGTAACGTGCAGCAGGCGACGCTCGCGATGGTCGCTCCCGGCATTTCCGAGGCGCTGGTGGCGACCGCGATCGGGCTGTTCGCCGCCATCCCGGCGGTGGTGGCCTACAACCGCTTCGCCGACCAGGTCACACGACTCGAGATGCGCTTCGATGCTTTCATCGAGGAGTTCTCCACCATCCTGCAGCGGCACGCGACGCGTGGCAACGCGGCAGTTACTCAGGGGCGTTAGACGATGGCACAGACCTCGCGCGGACGGCGGCTGATGGGCGAGATCAACGTCGTGCCTTACATCGACGTCATGCTGGTGTTGCTCATCATCTTCATGATCACGGCACCGCTGCTCACGCAGGGCGTGAAGGTCGATCTGCCCAAGGCGGGCGCGGAACCTCTCGAAGCGCAACGACTCCAACCCCTGGTGTTGTCGGTTGATCGCCAGGGCCGGTTGTATCTTAACGTTGGCGGCAGCCCTCAGGCGGCGCTCGATGAGCAGACGGTTGCGGCACGCGCCGCGGCGGCTCTGCGGCGCAACCCGGAGACGCAGGTGCTCGTCAAGGCCGACAGTGCCGTCGCCTACGGCCGCGTGGTCCAGGCGATGGTGATCCTGCAGCGCGCCGGGGCGCGCAAGCTCGGCTTCATCACCGAGCCGTTGCCGGAAGCCCGCGAGGGACGCTGACAGGAGCTGCTGCCACTTTCCTGATGCAACGGGTGAGCGATCGCTGGGTGTCGATTGTCCTGTCGGTGCTGCTGCACGGAGCGCTATTGGCGGCATTGGTGTGGGGTTGGTTGTTGTTTCGGCGCCCGCCGCGGCCAGCGCCGACCCTGGCGATAGAGGCGACGGTGGTCGATGCGCGCACCATGCGCGGCGCGGCGCAGGCGCAACGGCAGACCGCGCCGCCGACACCGCCGCAGCCCGAGCCGCAGGAAGCGCTCGGGCCGCCTGAGCCAACGGCGGAGCAGCTCGCACAACGCGAGCAGGAGCGCCGCCAGGCGGAAGAGGCTGCGGCCGCCGCGCAGAAGCAGGCCGCCGAGAAGGAGGCTGCCGAGAAGCAGGCGGCCGAGGAGCAGGCGGCGAGGGAAGCGCAGGAGCGCCGCCAGGCGGAAGCGGCCCAGGCGCAGAAGCGCGCCGCCGAGCAGCAGCGGCAGGCCGAGGCGCAGGATGAGAAGGAGCGCGAAGAGGACCTGCAGAGGAGCCTCGCGGCCGAGACAGAGTCGGGCACGGCCCGTGCCGGTCCGGCGCTCGCGAACTGGGAGGCGCAGATCGCGGCGAAGATCACGCGCGCGTGGCTGCGCCCGCCGACGGCGCGACCGGGTATCGAGTGCATGTTGAACGTGACGCAGGTGCCGGGAGGGGAAGTGACGCAGGTTACCATCGGGGAATGCAACGCCGACGAGGCGGTGCGCGAGTCGATCGAGGCGGCGGTGTACCGCGCCTCGCCACTGCCGCCGCCGCCCGATCCGGCGCTCTTCGATCGCAATCTCAAGATCGATTTCAAGCCGGACTGAGGTCATGAGGGAACTACTGCCAGGGAAACTCCGAAAGAAGCTCGGCAGACTGAGCACTGTCGCGACGCTTACGCTGGTTGCGCTCGCAGCGCCCGCCGCGCGCGCGGAGCTACAGATCGAGATCACTTCCGGGGTACGCGACCCGGTGCCGATCGCGGTGGTGCCGTTCGCCGCCCCGTCCGGTGTGGACCCCGGCCTCGACGTCGCCGACGTCGTGCAGCACGATCTCGAGGGCAGCGGGCGCTTTCGCGCGCTCGCGCGCGAGCGCATGCCGGCGAATCCGACGCGCGCGGACGAAGTACGCGCGGCCAGCTGGAAGGCCGTGGGCAGCGACTACGTCGTGGTCGGGCGGCTGACGGCGCTCGATAACGGCAACCTCGCAGTGGATTTCGACCTGGTGAATACGCTCACCGGAGCGCGCGTCGCCAACCAACGCTTCGTCGGCGGTGCCGGAGCACTGCGCAACGCGGCGCACCGCGTGAGCGACGTCGTCTATCAGAAGATCCTGGGAGTGCGCGGCGCGTTCGCCACGCGTATCGCCTACGTGACCGTGGATGGCGAGCCGCCCACACAGCGTTATCAGCTGATCGTCGCCGATGCCGATGGCGCCAACGCCCACCTGATCCTCGAGTCGCGCTTTCCGCTGATGTCACCCGCGTGGTCGCCGGATGGCCAGTGGCTCGCCTACGTGTCGTTCGAGACCAAGCACTCCGCCGTGTACGTGCAGCTGGTGCGCACCGGTGAGCGCCGGCAGGTCTCGGCGCGCGCCGGGGTCAACGGCGCGCCCGAATGGTCGCCGGACGGCAAGAAGCTGGCGCTGACGCTCGGCGGCAGCGGCGGCAACCCTGACATCTATGTGCTCGATCTCGCCACGCAGGATCTCACACGGATCACCGACGATCCCGCCATCGACACCGAGCCGGAATGGGCGCCCGACGGTCGCTCGCTGTACTTCACCTCCGATCGCGCGGGCTCGCCCCAGATCTACCAGATCGGCGTCACTGCCGGTGCGCACCCGAAGCGCATCACCTTCGGCGCCAACTACAATGCCCGGCCGCGCGTCTCGCCGGATGGCTCGCTGCTCGCCATGGTGACGCTCGACAACGGCAACTACCGCATCGCCGTGCAGGACCTCTCGAGCGGCGCCGTGCGCGTGCTGTCGCATGGCCGACTGGATGAATCGCCGAGTTTCGCGCCGAATGGGGCTACACTTATCTATTCGGAGCGCGAGGGCAGCCGCGGGGCGTTGGCGACGGTGTCCACCGACGGCCTCACGGGATTGCGGTTGCGGTCGACCCAGGGAGAGGTGCAGGAGCCTGCATGGGGGCCGTTCAACCCATGAGACCTGGCTGCGCAAGCCGGGCAACTGCGGAGGATGTGGAATGGCGGAGAAGGTATCGATGCGTCGAATGATGGTTTTGCTGCTGCTCGCGGCGACGCTGGGCCTCGGCGCCTGCGCGAGCAAGCCGCCCAAGCCCGCCCCGGGGCCGGCGCCGGGCGAGGGCAACGCCGCCGCGACCGAGGGCGCGGGCGCCAATAACCCCAACGCGACACGTGGAGGTCCCGATGATGAGATCGCCGGACCCCAGTCCGGCCTGCTCGTGAAGCGAGTTGTGTATTTCGACTTCGACAGCAGCGAGATCAAGGGTGAGGGGACCGACATCGTCGCGGCCCATGCCAAATACCTGGCAGCCAACCCCTCGACACGGGTGCGCCTCGAAGGGCACACCGACGAGCGCGGCTCGCGCGAGTACAACATCGGACTCGGTGAGCGCCGCGCGCAGTCCGTGCGCCGCGCCTTGCTGCTGCAGGGGGCCGCGGACGCGCAAATCTCCACGGTGAGTTACGGTGAGGAGCGTCCGGCGGCGCCCGGACACGACGAGGCGGCGTGGGCCAGGAACCGGCGCGTCGAAATCGTGTATCTGGGCGGCGCCGCGCCGCCCGCGCCGCGCCCATAGAGCGCGAAGGACCGAGATGGGAACTGGCATCCTTACTGAATGGACCGATCGGCGCGTCAGGCGCACAGCGGCAACCGCCGCCTGTGCGAGCCTGCTGCTGTTGACCTCACTCACCGGCTGCGCCAGCACGCCATCTGAAGAGGAGCAGGCGAAGCTCGCTGACCTCGAGGGGCGCG
>Ga0335079_10010204_pt1 | contig 10691 bp, 8 predicted proteins | sample Lox_Sample_33_FD_206719 | JGI IMG/M metagenome (GOLD analysis project Ga0335079, IMG submission 206719) | Soil microbial communities from Loxahatchee National Wildlife Refuge, Florida, United States - Lox_Sample_3.3 | ecosystem: Environmental > Terrestrial > Soil > Wetlands | place: USA: Florida... | reverse complement strand
GGGACTGGCCTGTCCACGCCGGAGTTGCTCCGGCGCCTGCTGCTTTCTCTCAAGCGCAGTATATCACCGTTATTATCACCGGAGAGTCTACGACTTCATTCTGCTCTTCAATGGTAGGATAGCGTCCGTGCGCTTCCGCGCCCGCGCGTTCGCGGCACCAGCGTCTTTACAAACAATGTCAGCGAGGAAAAATCAGCGCGTGTCTACAACCGAAAAGCTGCGGCTCATCGTCGGCCTCTCCGGGTCCAGCGGCTTGCCCTACGGAATCCGCCTGCTGGAAACCTTGCGCAAGGTCCACACTCACGAAGTCCATCTCATCCTGACCGACGCCGCCAAACTGAACATCTCCGTCGAAACCGACTGGCGCGTCAAAGACGTCGAAGCGCTCGCCGACGTCGTCCACAACGTGATGAACATCTCCGCCAGCATCGCCAGCGGTTCCTTCCGAAGCGCTGGTATGGTCGTTGCGCCTTGTTCGATTCGCACGCTCTCCGCCATCACCCATTCCTTCGCGGACAACCTACTCGTGCGCGCCGCGGACGTCACGCTCAAGGAGCGCCGCCGCCTCGTCGTCATGCCGCGCGAAACTCCGCTCCACACCGGCCACTGCAAATTGTTTTATGAGGCGTCCCAACTCGGCGTGATTCTTTTCCCGCCGATGCCCGCCTTTTACGGCCGCCCGCGCACCATCGACGACCTCCTAGACGCGACCGTGGGCCGCGTCCTCGACCTCTTCGGCATCGACTCGCGCCTCGTCAAGCGCTGGTCCGGCGTCCCCGCCAAACCAAAAGAATAGACTCCACGCCACTCCCAACCTGACCGTGCGCGTTTTGTTTTACCTTTTTCCCGCACAACCAAACCAATTGTCATCCCGACCCTCAGGCTGCGGTCTTCCGCAGCGGAGGGATCTGCTTTTTTTCTTCGCTCTTCAGGCCCGCCTGTCTCAAATCGGATACGGCGTCGGCGTCCGCCGCACCGTAATCCACCGCAACTCCGTGAACTCTTCCAGCGCCGCCGTTCCTCCGAGCCGTCCCCACCCGCTGTCTTTCACACCGCCAAACGGCATCTGCGGCTCATCGTGCACGGTCGCGCCGTTCACGTGACAAATCCCCGTATCCATCTTCTCTGCAATCCTCATCGCTTTCGTCACGTCGCGGCTGAACACCGCTCCCGCCAATCCGTACTCCGTGTCGTTCGCAATCCGCAGCGCGTCGTCCGCGTTTTGCGCCACAACCACGGACACCAGTGGCCCAAACGATTCCTCGTAGTACACCGTCATCTGCGGCGTCACACCATACAAAACCGTCGGCTGATACAACGCGCCTTCCGCCTTCCCGCCGCACAGCACTTTAGCGCCTTTCGCCACCGCGTCCGCCACCAGCTTCTGTGCGCGCTCCAGCGTCGTCTTATTAATGACGCACCCGATCTGCGTCTGCGGGTCCTTCGGGTCGCCCATTTTGAGCGAATTTGCCTTCGCTGCCAGCTTTTGCGCGAAGGCCTCCGCAATCGGCTTCTCCGCCACGATTCGTTCCGTCGACATGCAAATCTGCCCTTGATTCATGAACGCGCCAAATCCCGCCGCCGCCACCGCCGCGTCCATGTCCGCGTCTTCCAGCACGATCATCGGCGCCTTCCCACCCAGCTCCAGCACCACGCGCTTCAGACATTTTCCCGCTTTTTCCGCGATGATTCGCCCCACGCGCGTTGACCCCGTGAAATTGATCCTTCGCGATTGTGGATGCGCGATCAGTTCTTCCACAACTTCCGCCGCGTCTTGCGGCGCGTTCGTCACCAGGTTCACCACGCCCTTCGGGAATCCCGCGTCATCCAGCACCGATACGATCGCCGAATGCGTCCCCGGCGATTCTTCCGATGCCTTCAGGATGACCGTGTTCCCGTACACCAGCGGCAGCGCAATCGCTCTCGCTCCCAGAATCAGCGGCGCGTTCCACGGCGCGATTCCCACCACCACTCCCACCGGCTGCCGCGTCGCCATCGCAAACGTATCCGGCAAATCCGACGGAATAATCTCGCCCCTTACGCCATAAGCTTGCGCCGCCGCTTCCCGCAGCATCCCGGCCACAAAAAAACAATTGAACATTCCCCAGCCAAACGTTCCGCCCGTCTCTTCCGACATCAAATTTGCGATTTCCATTTGGCGGCTCTCCAGCAGGTCCGCCGCTTTCAGGAACAGGCGCCGCTTCGCCGCAGGCGGAGTCTCGCGCCACGCCGGAAACGCCGCCGCCGCAGCTTCCACCGCTCGCCGCGCGTCCGCTCGCTTCGCCGCTGCCACATGGCTGACCACTTCTCCGTTGTACGGGTTGGTCTTCGCGTACGTTCCGCCGTCCGCCGCGCCGCACCACTCCCCGCCAATGAACATCTGCTGCATTCGCACCTGCTTGCTCACTTTGCTCGTTGCCATGTTCCCCCTCCCCGCTCTCAGCCGCTTGTCGAAAAAGCATTGACCTTGTCATTCCGAGCGCAGCGAGGAATCTGCTTTCCGCAGACTCCCTGAGTCTCGGCGCCACGAGCCACCTGCTTGCTTTTCCGCCGCATCATACACGACCCCCGCCACCCCATCCCACCTTTTTGCGCCTGCGGACCGCCGCTTCAGCTTGTGAGCCCTCCTCTCGCGTGCTACAAGAGCTTCATGCTCTCGCTCGTACTGTCCGTTCAGGTCCTTTCCTATGTATTGTTGTCGATTTTTCTTCCACAGTCATTGCCTCAAAACACGGCGCCAGCCTGCGAAACCACACGCGTTCGTCTTAGGGAAAACGACGTTAGTTGCTTCACCATCGATTCGGTCAAGCCCATTTACCCAAAAGAAGCTCGGCTCGCCCACACCGAAGGAGTGGTCAAGCTCATCTTGCTCATTGCGGATGGTGGTTCTATTGCTGACTTGAAAGCCGTTTCCGGTGATCCACTCCTTCTTGATTCGACAATGAAAGCCGTTCGCCAGTGGCGTTTCTCCCAAACCGGCTTACTTACATGTCACCAATGGGAAGGTAATCCGTGCGGATGAGGTCCGCGAATTCACCGACAAGATCGAATACACCGTGGGCGGCCGTACCCATCGCCTATCCCAGGATTCGGTCACTGACATCAATGCCTGCGCTCGCATCTCGATACTCCCCAAGAAAGAAGGTGATTGCGTCCCCTCTGGTGGTCCTTCTTTCATCCGTGCCATCCCTTTGTTGCCCGCCGTCAAAACTACGCACGCGCAAAGGTAGTGTCATCCTGAGCGCACCCGACAAGGGTGCGCGAAGAATCCGAACCGATCACAGCCAAATACAATGTGGATTAAATGAAATGCGTACCTGAGGCAGGCTTCGCTTCGAGGTGACTGCTTCTGCGCTTCCGTTACCCTAGCGTCCCTTGCAGCACTTCGCGCAGCAACTCTTGCTTCTGCACGGTAAGCTTCTTCCCTTGCGCCGTTAGGTAAAACACATCGATCGCTTTGTGCCCTTCGGTGTCGATCAGCGCCACTTCGATGTTGCATCCCAGCCGCGCCAGCGCCGACCCGATTTCGTATAGCAGCCCGGGATGGTCCTGCGTCACAATTTCCAGCAGCGTGCTGTGCGCCGACGACGAATCGTCGAAGTTGATTTTCGTCTCGACCGTGATCTTCGGTGCCTTCGCACGGCTGGCGCTCTCGCGGCCTTTCAGCAGCGGCTCGAGTGCCTTTTCCCCGCTCACCACGTCTTCCAGGCTCTTCCGGAACCGCGTGATTTCGCTGGGATTCAGTTCCAGGGTGCGGTGCAGATCCGTGAAATGAAAGGTATCGAGCACGATTCCGCTGGCGTTCGCGAACGCATCCGCCTTGTGAATGTTCATTCCCCACCCGGCCAGCACACCGGAAATCGTCGCGAACAGCGCCGGCCGGTCCGGAGTCAGCAGCGTCAGCGCAAATCCGTGTCGCGTCGACGTCACTTCCGTCTGCACCGGCTCGGTTCCCAATTTGCGATACAGCGCGAAGTGCGCGGCAATTTCCGCCGCCGAATGCACCGCCAGGTACCGCCGCGGGAAGCCTTCCAGGAACCGCTCGATTTCTTCCGTTGTGGCATCGCCGGTCTGCGCCTTGACGCGCCCGAGCAGCGAAACTTCGTCGTGCGCGTGCAGCCGGTCGCGGTCCAGCGTCCGGCTGAAGTAATTCGAGGTGGCCACAAAAAGCTGCCACAGCATTTCCGCTTTCCACGGCGTTAGCGCTTCCGGATTCACCGAATGAATGTCCGCGTACGTCAGCAGGCACAGCCTTTGCAACCGCTCCTGCGTCGTCACCGTTTCAGCAAAGCCGCTCACCGTCGCCGGGTCGAAAATGTCCCTTCTCTGCACCGTAGCCGACATGTCCAGGTGGTGCTCGATCAAAAATTGAATTTCCGTTTTTTCTTCCGGCGTGAGTTGCAATCGCTTTGCCGCGCTATCAAGTGCCGCCACGCTTCCGGTGATGTGATTTTCCACCGGCATTCCCTTGCCCACGTCGTGCAGCAGCAGCGACAGAATCAGCAGCTCGCGCCGTTCCGCCGTCCTCCACAGCGGCACGAAATGCGCGCCGCGCTCATCCGGCGGCTCCGCCAGCTCTTGCAAATGCTCGATGGTGCGCAGCGTATGCTCGTCGACCGTGTAGCGGTGATAAAAATCGCGCACGACCAGCGAATCGATCAGCCCGAACTCGGGCAAAATTTCCATCAGCAAGCCGAGCCGCTGCATCGGCCGCAGCGCCACTCCCGGATAATCCGAGCCAAGGATCTCCCGCAGCGAGTCCCAAGTCATCTCCGTGTTTTTTGGTGGCAGCTCCGGATGCGTCAGCACGTAGCCGATGCTGCGTTCTGCTTCGCGGCTCAGCGGCGTGCCCGTGCGCGCGGCTTCGGCAAACAACGAATAGGTGATGGCGCGGTCGGAAAGCGCCGCGAGGTCCACCACTTCCAGCAATCCATCGCGCACCGTGAAGTATCTTCCGTCGCCGCGTTCCAGTTTCGCCGCGCGCGCCGCGTTGAAAAGCCTCTGTCGCAGGGTCAGGGGCACAGGTGCTTTTTGTTCCAGGTAACGCAGCAATTGCCGGTTCAGCGTTCGCGCGTGGCGGAAATATTGCCGCATCCATTCCGAAGGAGTTCTCGCGACGCCGTCACCGATGCCCAGCGCGCGTTCCGCAGCCGCGGCTTGCAGTTCGTAGGTGAGCGTGTTGTCGTTCCGTCCGTTGTTGTAGTGCAGAAAACAGCGAATCGCGCTCAGAAAATCAACAGCGGTGTCGGACAATTCCTCTTCCGCGGCGGTGATGTTTCGCAGTCCTCTTTTTTCGTCGATGATTTGGCTCAGCCAGATGGTCGCCTGATAATCGCGCATCCCGCCCGGCGACTCTTTCACGTTAGGCTCGAGGTGGAAAATCGTGTTGCCGTAACGCGTCAGCCGCTCTCGCGTCAACCGGTGCAACTGCCCCAGCAAAAACGGCCGCGCTTGCCTCTCCGAAGCGGGAAGCACTTTCGTATCCAGCTTTTCAAAAAGCGCCGCATCGCCTGCAAGAAATCTGCGGTCCAGCAGCGCCAGGTGAAATTCCGCATTGTCCTCTTCAATCCGCTTGCATTCGTCGATGGTGCGGCCCGCCGAGCTCACGCGGAAACCCAAATCCCACAACGTCCGCGAAAATTCGGAGATCATCGCTTTCGCTTCCTGTTCCGACTTCTCGCTTCCGGACAAAAATAAAATGTCCAGATCGGAGTACGGAAACAGCATGCGCCGCCCGTAGCCGCCCAGGGCGAGCAAGCTCAGTCCTTGCGAGTCGCGGCCGTGCGCCACCAGCACGTCGTCGAAAATCTGCCGGACAGTGTTGTCCGCCAGTTCCGAAAGGGCGTGCAGTGTTTCTCGCGCACTCGTGCCTGCTTCAAATTGTTGACGGATTCTTTGCCGTTCGGCCTCGGCTCGCGGGCCGAGCACCGATAAGGGCGTGCGGGTACCTGGCATTTTTTTGGAGGATGGGAGTCCCGGATTCAGTCCGGGCCGTGCGGCCGTAGTCACTTTGGCTAGAGCGCGTTTTCCCCGCGCTCCTCATTGCGAATCCGAATCGCTTCCTCAACCCTCGATAGGAATATTTTACCGTCCCCTATCTTTCCTGTCTTGGCCGTCTTCTGGATTGTGTCCACCGCGCGGCTGACCAGGGCGTCCGGAAGCACCATCTCGAGCTTGATCTTCGGGAGCAAATCCACGGTGTATTCCCGTCCGCGGTACACTTCGGTGTGGCCCTTCTGGCGGCCGTGTCCGCGCACTTCGGTCACCGTCATCCCTTCGATGCCGATTTCGCGCAGCGCATCTTTCACCGACTCAAACCGCGAGGGCTGAATGATTGCCTCAAGTTTCATCATGGATGTTTCTGCTCCGCCCTCCTAAAGCTCCTTTGCCAGCTTGCCCCGATTTCATGGGGGTCACAACTCAGAAGCCACTAGTCCCCGATTCGCCAGTCACCAGCCACCACTCACGTCTCCAGGTTATAGGCTTCTTCTCCGTGTTGCGTGATGTCCAGTCCCTCCACTTCGTGCTCTTCGGGCACGCGGATGCCGATGACCACATCCACAATTTTCAGAATTACGAGGGTGCCCACGATCGCGAAGCCCCAAGCCATCAGCACGCCCACTAATTGGTTGCCCACCTGGCCCCAGTGGCCGTCCAGCCCGCCCACCGGCTTTCCAGCGCCAAAAATCGGATTGATGATTTGTTGCGCGAAAATTCCCGTCAGCAGCGCGCCGATCGTTCCGCCCGCGCCGTGCACGCCAAACGCGTCCAGTGCGTCATCATACCCGAACATCGCTTTGACTTTCGTCACCATCAAGTAGCAAACGACGCCCGCGACCAATCCGATTGCCAGCGCGGGCATTGGCCCGACAAATCCGGAAGCGGGCGTGATCGCCACCAGCCCTGCAACGGCTCCGGAAATTGCGCCGAGAGCGCTCGCTCTTCCATTTTTCAGCCACTCGGCTGCGCACCAGCCCAATGCCGCCGCAGCGGTTGCAAAGTGCGTGGCCACGAACGCGCTCGTCGCCAAGCTGCTCGCGGCTAGCGCGCTTCCGGCGTTAAATCCGAACCACCCCACCCACAGCAAGCACGCGCCAATGAAGCTCAGCACGAGGCTGTGCGGCGGCATTGGCTGCTTCGGATAACCGACGCGTTTGCCCAGATACAGCGCGCACACCAGCGCTGACACGCCCGAAGAAATGTGTACGACGGTGCCACCGGCGAAATCCAGGCATGGAAATTTTCCGCCGAGCGCCGCGTTCAGAAGTCCGCCTTTTCCCCACACCATGTGCGCGAGTGGCGCGTACACCAGCAAAAACCACAAAGTCATGAACAGAATCGTGCCGCTGAATTTCATCCGCTCGGCGGTCGCGCCGGTAATGAGCGCCGGAGTAATGATAGCGAACATCAACTGGTACACCATGAAGGTCGCTTGCGGAATCGTCCCCGCATAATCGGGATTTGGATCCGCGCCGACGCCGAGCAAGAACGCGTGCTCAAAACTTCCGATTACCGAGCCGCTGCCACCAAAACACAAACTGTAGCCAACTAGCGCCCACAGAATCGTGATCAGCGCCATCAGCGCGAAACTCTGCATCATGATGGCTAGCGTATTCTTCTGCCGCACCAATCCGCCATAGAACAGTGCCAGCCCCGGGCCCGTCATCATTAAGACCAGCGCTGCGCTCACGAGCATCCACGCGTTGTCGCCCGCGGATTGCGCTGCTTTTACGTCTTTATCGAGCTGCGTCAATTTGTCGGTGATGGCTTTTGCGGAATCCGCACCTGCTGAGGCGGGAGACGTTGCAGTAGCGGGGGCGGGAGTTTGTTGCGCGGCGAGCGGAACTGCGGCGAGCAGAATCGCCAGGACTGCCAGCAAAAAACTGAAACTACACTTCCGCCCTACAACCTTCATAAAGTTCTCTGCTCCGCTGATTCTGGATTCAACTAGCGGGGACCCGCCGCATTGTCAGCCCAGCATTATACGCGCCTCGCGTATGCTGCATAGTTTGAAATTTTCATCGGCCCCATTGATTTTTGTGATGACTGAGTCATTCACAATTTCTAAAAGCATGACTCGCGAAAGACTTGTGTAGACCCTTTTCTTGGAACCGGTGTGCGGGCATCGTATAATGCCGTGCGGCCTGGCAACTCTTTATTTTTCTCTCGCTAAAGGAACGGCCTAGCCGCTCACGGTCATGACCGAACGTTTGCCCATGGAAATCAACGTCCGCGATTCTTCCGGCGTCGCCATCATTGAAGTCCACGGCCGCCTGACCATCGGCGAGCCTGCCGACCAGCTTTACGCCGCATTGCAGTCCGTGGTCAAGGAGGGCGCGCGCAAAGTGGTCATCGTTCTCAATGCGATTCCGCAGATCGACAGCTCGGGAATTTCCACGCTGGTGCGCATTTCGATTCAGCTTGCCCGCGACGGCGGAGCCGTCCGCCTGGTCTGCGGCCCCGGCCGCGTCCGTGACGCTCTTACGGTCACGCGCCTCGTCGAAGCCATTCCCACCTTCGAGACCGAAGCCGCCGCCCTCGCCAATTTCAGGTAGGCACTTTTTGGCTCCGCCTCGCCAATTGGCCAAGGCTCTGGTGGAGTCGTGAAGACAAGGACCTGTCATGAAGTCTTCAGTTCCTGCTATTCTGTGCGTCTTGTTGCATGGAGCCTTCGTCCTCCCAATCGCCTCTCAAGAGACTAAACGGGACGAGAGCGCCAAAAAAAGCGTTCCGCGGGCTGGCGTGAATGGGGTGGGATTTCCTGTGTGCATTTATTGCCGCGCTCCCGATTACACTGCGAAAGCGCGGGCGGACAAACTGCAAGGTGCGGTCGCACTCGACGTGACGGTGACTCTTGAGGGAAAAGCAACCGAAGTTGTCGTCATCAGAGGTCTAGGCGACGGTCTGGACGAAAAGGCCATCGAAGCTGTTAAGGCTTGGAAATTCAAACCTGCAAAGGACAGGGATGGGAAGCCAGTAACAGTTTGCGTTCCGATCGAGATTGCATTCCGCCTGCTAAAGTAGATCCCAACAGTATGCCTGCCTGGGGATTGGCAACAGTTCCGTGGCGGCAATTCTCAGCCGCCCTTTTAAGTTCGGCGAGAACCAGCGTGGCGACTTACGGCAGCGTTTCGTTGCAAAGCTGCAAGACAACGCGCCCACCTCCGTTCTAAGCTGAGGCAGAAGCCAAATCTCGCAGGAGCATTCCCATGCGCTTCCTCGTTCAACCTGTCCTTCGTCTCCTCCTTGTGATGGCATTTTTTGCTCTTCTCGTTCGAGGTCGCCCGACCGTCGCTCAAGCGCCGCAGGCGGGCGGATCGTCTGCTCTTCCGGAGGCGCAAATCCGTGAAGCCGCCGCGCGAATTCTCAAGAACACGGGCAAGGCGGACTGCAAGGGACATGATTGCCGGATCGCCGTCGCCAATTTTACTTTTGCTTCGGGTTTGACTTCGCAGCTCGGCATGGCTTTGGCGGACCAATTCTCGCAGGCGCTCGCCACGCAGAAGAACGCCGTTTCGGTCGTCGATCGCGCGCAGTTTCGCTCCGATCTTGAACGGCAACGCATTCCCGGCGAACTGCTCAACAACGAAAAGGCTCTGCGGTGGCTGGGACATGCGATGGGTGCCACGGCCGTCCTGGCCGGAACGATAGAACAGAGTGGCGCCTCGGTGCGCGTGAGAGCTCATTTAATGTCCTGCCAAAAGGACAAGGCTGGACCGGAAGAGTCGATTGTTTTTTCCTACGCCGGTCCGCCTAGCGATTTGGAGCCCACGGAAGCGTTCGCGCCAAAACCTCAAAGCACGGACGCCTTTTCATCCCCGGCAATCCGGGAGGTGGGAAAGGGAGGAGTCAAGCCGCCTAAGTGTGTCTATTGCCGCGATCCGAGTTACAGCGAGCCTGCCCGCCGGGCAAAGTTCTCTGGCACGGCGGTCATGGAGGTCGTGGTCACCGCGGAAGGACAAACCGGACCGATCCGAATTGCAAGAGGTCTCCCGTTTGGTTTGAATGAGTCCGCCATGGAAGCTGTGCGCGGTTGGAGATTCACGCCGGCTACGCTCAATGGCGAGCCGGTGACAGTGAAGGTGATGATCGAGGTGATGTTCCGGCTGTACTGATCTTGGCGGAGCCTAGCCGCCTTTTTTGAGTTCGGCGAGGACGAGCTTGGCGACTTCTTTCAGAGTTTCGAAGACGCCGACGCCCTGAATGGCCACCGCTTCGAGGACCGGTTCGCCCTTGCGTTGAAGCTGCTTGGTCAATTCGGGCACGGCCATGGCGTTCGGCAAATCACGTTTGTTCAACTGCAGGACATAAGGAATGGTATCGAAATTCAGGTTGTGCTCTTTCAGGTGCTCCTGCAGGTTTTCCATCGTTTCAAAATTTGCGTCCAGCCGCTCTTCCTGCGAATCCGCGACAAACACAACGCCATCGGCGCCTTTCAAGATGAGCTTGCGGCTGGCTTCGTAGAACACCTGCCCAGGCACCGTATATAAATGGAAGCGCGTCTTGAAGCCGCGCACGGTTCCTAAATCGAGCGGAAGAAAATCGAAGAAGAGCGTGCGGTCGGTTTCCGTGGCCAGGGACACCATTTTGCCCTTCTGGTTTTGTCCGGTGTGGTCGTAGACCCACTGGAGGTTCGCGGTCTTTCCGCCCAAACCGGGACCGTAGTAGACCAGTTTGCAATTAATTTCGCG
>Ga0335079_10010200_pt1 | contig 10695 bp, 7 predicted proteins | sample Lox_Sample_33_FD_206719 | JGI IMG/M metagenome (GOLD analysis project Ga0335079, IMG submission 206719) | Soil microbial communities from Loxahatchee National Wildlife Refuge, Florida, United States - Lox_Sample_3.3 | ecosystem: Environmental > Terrestrial > Soil > Wetlands | place: USA: Florida... | reverse complement strand
CTGCGAAACCGATCCGGTGCCGTTACATTGCGGGCACGTTGCCGCGTTGCCGGGCGCTGAGCCCGTTCCGTGACACGTTCCGCAAACTTCGTGCCGCGTGATGCTGAGCTTCGTCTGCGTGCCCTTGATGGCCTGCCAGAAGTCGATGTTGAGCGCGTATTCGAGGTCCGCGCCCTTCTCCGCCTGGCCCGCCTCTTCCTGCCCGCCGCGACGGAAGAACTGTGAAAAAATGTCGGAAAAACCGCCGCCCGTCTGGCGCTGGCCGCGGCCGGCGCCGCTCTGATTGGTGAAGACGTCCGAGAAGTCGAAACCCTCGAACCCCATCCCGTGCGAAGATTCGCCGCCAGGCGCGGTTCCACCCGGAAAACCGTTTTCCGAATAGAAGCCCACCTGGTCGTACATCTGCCGCTTCTTGGCGTCGCTCAGGACGTCGTACGCCTCCTGCACGTTCTTGAAACGATCCTCCGAGGACTTATCGCCCGGGTTCAAATCCGGATGATACTTCCGCGCCAGCTTCCGATAGGACTTCTTGATGTCCTCCTCGGAGGCGCTCTTCGAAACGCCCAGCGTTTCGTAGTAATCGTGTTTGGGAGCAGTAGGCATAAATCAGGTTTTCGGTGCTAGGTTCTAGGTGTTAGGTTTTGGTCTTCCCTAACACCTTGCACCTAACACCTAGCACCTTCTTTACTTTTTATCCTTCGGATCGACGTCGACGAACTCGGCGTCCACGACATCGTCCTTCGGCTTCGACTGGCCCTGCTGCGGGCCATCGGTCGCGCCGGCTCCCGCTCCAGCAGCCCCGCCCGCACCCGGCTGGCCTGCCTGCTTGTACATCGCCTCCGCCAGCTTGTGGCTCGCCTGGGTCAGCTTGTCGGTTGCGGCATTCAACTTGTCCGCATCGCCATCACCCATGGCTTTTTTGGTTTCTTCGAGCGCCGCCTCAATCTCCTTGGCTTCGGCGTCGCTGATCTTCGAGCGATGCTCCTTCAGCGTCTTCTCCACGTTATAGACCATGGCGTCGGCGCGGTTGCGCGCTTCAATCTGGTCGCGCTGCTTGCGATCTTCCGCCGCATGCGATTCGGCATCCTTGGCCATCTTCTCCACCTCGTCCTTCGCGAGTCCTGAAGAAGAAGTGATGGTGATCTTCTGCTCGTTGTTGGTGGCCCGGTCCTTCGCCGTCACGTTGAGAATTCCGTTGGCGTCGATGTCGAACGTCACTTCAACCTGCGGAATGCCGCGCGGAGCCGGCGGGATGCCCACCAGTTGGAATACGCCCAGCAGCCGGTTGTCCCGCGCGAGGGCACGCTCGCCCTGGAAGACTTTGATTTCCACCGACGTCTGGCTGTCGGCCGCCGTCGAGAATACTTCGCTCTTGCGCGTCGGTATCGTGGTGTTCCGGTCGATCAGCTTGGTGAACACGCCGCCCAGCGTTTCGATGCCCAGCGACAGCGGCGTGACGTCGAGCAGGAGAACGTCTTTCACTTCCCCGCCCAGCACGCCTCCCTGTACCGCGGCGCCAACCGCGACTACTTCATCCGGATTGACACCCTTGTGCGGCTCCTTGCCGAACAGATCGCGTACCAGAGTCTGGATACGCGGCATGCGCGTCTGCCCGCCCACCATCACCACCTCGTCGATCTGCTGCGGCGTCACGTTGGCATCCGCCAGCGCCTGCTTGCACGGACCTACCGAGCGCTGGATGATGTCTTCCACCATTTGCTCGAACCGCGCACGCGTCAGCTTCTTGATGAGGTGCTTGGGGCCCGTCTGATCCGCGGTGATGAAGGGCAGGTTGATCTCCGACTCGAGCAGCGTCGAGAGCTCCATCTTGGCCTTCTCAGCGGCTTCCTTCAGGCGTTGCAGCGCCATCTGGTCGCGTGAGAGGTCGATGCCTTCGTCTTTCTTAAATTCGGAGACAATCCAGTCGATGACGCGCTGGTCGATGTTGTCGCCGCCCAGGTGTGTGTCGCCGTTGGTCGACTTCACCTCAACGACGCCCTCGCCCACTTCGAGCACCGAGATATCGAACGTGCCGCCGCCGAAGTCGTACACGGCGATGGTTTCGTTCTTTTTCTTATCGAGCCCGTAAGCCAGCGCGGCCGCCGTGGGCTCATTGATGATGCGCATCACCTCGAGGCCGGCGATCTTCCCCGCGTCCTTGGTCGCTTGGCGCTGGGCGTCGTTGAAGTACGCCGGCACCGTAATGACGGCCTGCGTGACTTTCTCTCCCAGGTAAGACTCGGCGGCTTCTTTGAGCTTGGTCAAAATCATCGCCGAGATCTCCGGCGGCGAATACTTCTTGCCGCTGATGTCCACCCGCGCGTCACCGTTTTCGCCGCGCACCACCTTGTATGGGACCATCTTCATTTCTTCGTTCACTTCCTCGTAGCGGCGTCCCATAAACCGCTTGATCGAGAAGACGGTGTTTTCCGGGTTCGTGATGCTCTGCCGCTTGGCCACCTGGCCAACCAGCCGTTCGCCGGTTTTGGTGAACGCCACGACCGACGGCGTGGTCCGCGCACCTTCCTGGTTCGCGATCACCGTCGGCTGTCCTGCCTCCATGACCGCAACTACTGAATTTGTGGTACCGAGATCGATACCGATAATCTTGCCCACGTGTAAAACCTCCTGAGTACAATCACATTATTAAACTTTAGTGCGATACTGTCAAGTTTCAATCGTACTTCTCGTAAACCATTCTTTTTCTATCAAATCCAAGCTCTCGAAGCAGCGTCCGGGTCTCATCCACCATCGCGCGCAGCCCGCAGATGTAGACATCCAGGTCGAGGCGCTCGCCAACCGCCTCCTCCAGATGCTGCTGGACGCGGCCGGTTCTGCCGCTCCAGCCGGGCTCTGGACGGGTCAGGGTGGGCCAGAAGCGGAAGTTGGTGTGTGCGCGCTCCAGAGCCTCGAATTCGGCGCGATAAAGCAGGCTGGCCTCGTGGCGAACCCCGAACAGCAGCGTGATCCGGCGATCGGAGTCCTTGGCCAGCCTGGCCGGCAGCATGGCGCGGAACGGAGCGATGCCGGTCCCGGTGGCCACCAGCACGGAGTCATTGGGCGGCTCGCGTAAAATAAATGTTCCGAACGGGCCGCGCATTTCGATGGTGTCGCCGGGATGGAGCGTGAACAGATAGGGCGAGAGGTGGCCGTTCTGCACGCGGTTCAGGCACAGTTCGAAGCGATTGCCGTCCGGCGGGGAGGCGATCGAGTAAGCGCGCGTGATGTTTTCGCCGTTCACCGGTTCCTCCACCGAGATCCACTGGCCGGGAATGAACGGAAATTGCGCGGCCTCCGGGACTTCGAAAACGAAATGCCGGATCTCGGGCGCGATTTCCCGCGATTCCAGGAGCCGGGCTTTCATAAGGCTTCTTGCGCTCGCTGCTTGAGGATCTCGCCCAAAGCCGGATGGCCTTCGAGCGGCGGCGCCACGTGAATCTCCACACCCTTATGGATGCGCGCGAGGCCGCTGACGATGTTTGGCAGATCGCGCTGCAAATGCACGCCGAGAGTCAGGAAATACGGGACCACCACGACGCGTTTGGCGCCTTGGGCCACGGCGGCCTCCAAAGCGCCGGCGAGGTCCGGGCGGCCCTGCTCGAGGAACGCGGCCTCGACCAGGTCGAACCCAGCTTCCCGCCGGATGCTGTCGGCGATGCGCCGCACCGAATCATTGGCCGATTCGATACTGGATCCATGGGCAAATATGACGACGGCGGTGACCGGCACGGCTATGATTGCAGTATCGCAGATGTTCTCCCTTCTGCCACCGTCTGAAGTCGAGATCCGCAGGATACTGGAGTCCCAGCGCGACGTGGGATTTTCTTACCCCGAAGTGGGCGACACCGCGACATGGCCTCCGCGCGGCTACAACGTGGATCACGACCGATACCTGTTGGGCGAAGGCGCCGGCGCATTTTCCCGTGGCAAGCTCGCGATCGAGCGATGGGAGATGTTCCATAACGGGTGGACGTTTCTTTGCTGGCCGGACGTGCCCATCCAGAGAGGGACCACGGTCGCGATGATGGCAAAATATCTGGGACTTTACTCCGTCAATTTTTGCCGGATCGTGTACGTGATCGATGAGCCCGGCAAGTTCGGCTTTGCCTACGGTACGCTGCCGGACCACATCGAAGCGGGCGAGGAACGATTCGTAGTTGAGTGGCTGGAGGACGGCACGGTGTGGTATGACGTGCTCGCGTTTTCAACACCACGGCACGCGCTGGCGAAGCTTGCAAAACCGGCGGTGCGCCGGCTGCAAAAAAGATTCCGCTGCGACTCGGGCCGGGCGATGCAAGCGGCCGTGGTCGCAGCGGAACGTTAAGCGGACCAGCTATTGAATGCTGGACAAAGTGGATGAAATTATGAAGTAGGGCGCGAAGGCGCCGTACTTCACTTTGCCTCCACTCACCAGGTTCGGAGTCAGGCTCGTGCTCTCGACTCCCTGAGCGGAAACCTGTTGCCCCGCCGGAACCGCCGGAGCAGTGGTGATGGAAAGCGAGCCAGAGCTGAGGCCGCCGCTGGACACGGCCGGCAACTTCGAGAGCGCCGCCGTGGGAATCGAGTATGCCGCCGGGCTGGCTGGAACAAAACACGTGATGGTGACGGCGTGTACATTGGGCAGGTTAATTGCGAATCCGCTGACGTTGATGATGACGTTTTCGAATCCTGTACCGGTCCAGTTGATCGCCAGAGAATTGCTGCGGTTGATCGAAGTGATGGTGCTGACATTCGATGTGAAGTTGTCGGGAAGAGTTGCGGACGCGTTGAAGGCCTCAACCCCGGTGCCCCCGGCGGCGGCCAGGTTGTAGGTACCCCCGCCTTGGAGAGTGCCGGAAGGCAGCTTCTGGGAATAAATGGGGCCGATCGAGCCGGTCGTGTTGACTTCCGAGACCACGACACTACCCCCGGCTATCCCCGGCCCGGTGAGGGTCATTTTGCCGGCATCCAAGGAGAGCTCCGGTGCGCTGGGATAAGTTGAGGTGGGGTCATAGGTGATGTCATACACGATGCATTTGTCGATCTTCGTGCCATTGAAGGGCAAGTTCCACGCTGTGCTTGTGTAGGCGGCGATCAATCCACCAACACTTTCGGTGGTGCCCGTGCTAACGGTGGTCTTTCCAATGGAAAAGCCCGCAAAGGTGATGTCACCGGAGGGCACTCCGCCGCCCCCGCCTCCACCACCGCCCCCGCCGCCGCCGCCGCTGGTCGTGATGATGGGCGGGCCCGACTCTCCGAATACCGGCACTGCGGTAAACGAGAGCACTCCGGGCGAATGAGCGCGCAACGCGATCATCGAAAAGCCAAGGGTGGCGCTATAAAATTCCGCCAACCCGTCTTTGCCGGCCGTGGCAGCGAACTGCGTGGGCAGGACGAAAGCCATATGTCCGTTTGCGGGTATGCTCAAGGGCGTGCCCGCAACGCCGCCGCTGGACGTGCTGAAGCTCGCCGTGATCGACAAAGCGATCGGGTTCGGATTCACGATGGCAATCGTTGTCACGAGACCCGGCGTGTTGTCAAACGGCACCAGGAAACGCGTGGCGGAAGCCAGGGCCGGGGCGTTGGCATCCTGCTTTGGCTGGCCGGCGGCGCTGTAAGTATAGATGACATACGCCGTGACACCTGATTCGGCGGCAATCTGGGCCCAACCTTGAGTCAGGGTGGCCGCAGTGCCGGGCGTGTGCAGAAACAGTGACGAACCGGCGGGAAGGTTCAGGGCCGCGGGGTTGGTGGCTTCCACGAAAGTCGGAGTCCAGGCCGTTGTCCCGCCGCCAGTTGTGTCCTTAAAAAACGAGATCGAAGCCCCGGTGTCGGTCGCCGTCGTATTGGTGACGACCAGGACCGATTGCCAACCTGCACCGTCGGCGACCTGGGAGATGATCTGTTCCTGAGCCCATACGCAGGCCGTGGAAAATACGGCCGCCAAAGTCATGTTACGCAGAATAGTTCGCATTTACTCCTCTCTACTGCCTTTCTGTAGGGAATGCTGGTTTTGTATCAACAATCTTTCGAACTGCAACGTGAATTAAGTGCCGCTGCTGTGGATGTAGGCGCGCATGTGGTGCAACTCCTCCGTCTTCTGTTCGAGCGCGAAATTCATGAGGTCGCGCATGGACAGGAAACCGGTCACCCGTCCATTGCTCATCACCGGAAGATGGCGGCAATTGTGGACGCGCATGGTTTCCATAGCGTCTTCCATGCTAGCTGTTTCCTCGATGGAGGCGACGTTGGAAGTCATCACTTCAGCGACCGTAGTTCTATCGGCGTCGCGTCCACCAACCACTACGCGGACCAAAAAGTCCCGTTCGCTGAAAAGTCCTTTGAGTTCGCCGTCCTTTATAACCAGAATTGCACCGACGTGCAGTTCGGCCATGCGGTGCGCCACCTCGGCGGCCGTCATATGCGGCTCTACCGAATAGAGGTCTCTAGTTCCGAGAACATCCATCACCCGTGACATCCCGTGTCCCCCTAGGGAAATAGAAGTACCACAAATAGAGGCCGGATTCCAGGGTGGGAGGTTAGAATTGTCACCTACAAGTGACCAGGCGTCGGGGAATCACCGTAGTACTTTCGCGGCGAGGAAAAACGGGGACAGGCAGCACCGTCCACGCGCCGGCGGGCCGGGATGGTGTTTTCTTCGGAATTTCACCCGGCTTGGGACGGTGAAGCCAGTCCCCGTCTTTCGACAAACTGTTAGAACCGGATATAAGCGCCGAACTGGATGATGCGCGGAATGGTCGCGGTCTGAATAATGCGGCCGAAGTTCGGGAAATTCACGTTGTAGTTGGTCTCAACAGGGGCGCTATTTCCATCCTGGCCAACGGTAAAGTTGGGGTGGTTGGTGATGTTGAAGAAGGCGGCCTGGAAATCGACCCTGATCTTCTCGGTGATGGGGATGCTCTTGGCAATTTGCGCATCCCACTCGAACAGGTTGGGCCCGGTGAACATGCGGCGTTGCAGCTCTCCGTACGTGCCGGGATCGGGGTTGATAAATACCTGGCCGGAAAAGGGCGCATCACCGAACGGTTGCACACCAAGGCCGGTGGTGGGGGCGATGGCGCCGGGATTAACGAAGTAGGGGCCATTGCCGGTCATAAAGAAGCCCGTGGCGCCGCTGAGGCTTGCGCCGCTTAGAAGATCGACGGTGTTGTAGGTGGCGCGCGAGCCGCCTCGGTTCAGAGTGCCAAATTGCGAGACGATGGAGTACGGCGAGCCGCTTTGGTACGTAAAGAAGCCGCTGGCGGTCCAGCCGCCAATCACGCGGTTGACCACGCGGTTTCCGTTCAGCCGGTGACCGGCGCCCATGGGAATCGGCACGACGTAATTCGCCTTCAGACAATGCGTCAGATCGAAGGGCGCGCGCGCCTTATCCAACCTGCCGTTATTCACATCGAGGTAGGGCTCGAAGCGGTCGTTGTTCAAGTCTCCGTTGGTGTCGGCTAGCGCTTTGGAGAAGGTGTAGTTGATTTGCAACTGCTGCCCGTTGGGCAGGCGCCGGCGGACATCCACCTGGCCGGAGTGATAGCTGGAGTAGCTGCCGCTCTGGAGAACGTTCATGCCGAGGCCGTAAAGGCTGGGGAAGAAGCTGAATCCGCCGTTGAGCCCGGGCTCGAAGACCTCCTGATAGATGGCGCCCAATTGGCCGGCTTGGCCTTGGGCTAGCAACCCAGCGACGGTGGGATCGTTCAGAAAGCCCCCGCCGGGTATGTTGTTGTCGAAGAACGGCAGGGGAACGCTGCCCTTCACATTGGGGTTGTAACTGCCGTCGGTTCCCAGGCCGGCTTTCTGCGACAGGAACAAGTTATTACGGGCCTTCACAAAATCGGTCAAATAGGGGGTTCCGGCCACCTGGACCTGGTTGAAGTCCATGGCGCGCCACTCATGCAAGCCGTGGTTGCCGACGTAGCGCACATCGATGACGAAGCTCTTGTATTCGTGCTGAACGCCAAGGCTCCACTGCTGGATGTAGGGCGACCTTAGATTGGGATTGATGAGGCCCTCGGCATTGCCCGGGCCGGAGTCGTTGAGGTTATCCAGGAAAGTGCGCGGCACCTTCAACGTAGGCGTCGGGACCTTGGGCGGGCTGGATGAAACCAGGCCGATGACGTCGGGGTTGGAGACGGTGGTCTGCAAGCCCGCATTAGTGCCGACGTTATTGGCCGCTGTGACGATGGCATCGTCGTTGTAGTACGAGAGGCTGTAACCGCCACGCACCGCGGTCTTGCCATCGCCGAACACGTCCCAGGCGAATCCCACGCTGGGCGCGAAATTCTTCTTGCTTGGGTTGTAGTAGGGCCGCCCCGCGGAACTCCCGCCGAAATTGAGGGTGGCGTTCGACAGAATCGTAGAGATGTAGTTATTGTTGGTGATCTCGGGCGTCAGGTATAGGGAGTTGGCCTCGTTAAAGGCGGTGTAATAGTCGTAGCGCAAGCCAGCGGTCAGGGTAACCCTGGGGCGCACCTTCCATTTATCGCTGAAATACCCGGAGTAAGTGTCGTATTGAAAGTCGCGAATGTCGGCGGCGAACGGAACAAACCCGGAAGTGCGGCTGGTGACGTTGAACGTCTGCTGATAGCCGCTGATAATGCCTGCCAGGGTGGTGAGGAGATTATTAGCGGTAGCGACGTCATTGGCGCTGGCGTCAGGCAGACCCGGAACGGTGGACAGGCCGTTCGGATTCGAAGGGCCGAATCCGAGGGTGTAGACGGGGGCGAGGGCGCCGCCATTGTTGTCATAGGATCTCACCCGGAGGATCTGCTGCTGGTAACCGAAGCTCAAGGTATGGTTGCCGTGGACCCAACTGGCATTGTCCTGTAAAGAGTAGGTATCGGTAAACCTGCCCTGTGGGGCAAAAGCGAACTCGCCGGGAAAATCGATGAGGGCGCTCTGCAGGTAGGCGGGCGGTATGGGAGTGGAAACATCAAAAGGGACGGGCGAAAGGTTGAAGCCGCCGCGCAGCTCGTTGGTCAGACGCGACGTGGGGCTCCAGCGCCAGCCCACAGAAAACAGCTTGCCTTCCTCGTCGTTGAAGGAAGGGGGCACGGGCGTGTAGTAGGCGTCGTCGCCAGTACGGTCAACGAGGTCGCGGTTCCAGCTATAGGTGGCGAAGAATACGTTTTTGGGAGACAGGGCATAATCGATGCGTCCCAGCACGTTATCGCGCGTCTCGTTGGCCCGGGCGTTGAACTGGTAACCGCCGGTGTTCAATCCGTCCCCCAGCAGATCGTTGTTGGGCAGAGGCATGGTGGCCAGCAACTTCGCCACATAAGGGTCGATGGAGTTTTGCGTGGCCGTCAAGAGATTGGAAGTCCGGCCGGTACCGTCGGTGAGCGTCATGATCCCGCTGCGCGCGCTAGAAGTCGGAACTATGAAGTTCTGTATGGCCTGCGAACGAAGGCGGTAGGCCTCGTAGGCGACATAGAAAAAGAGCTTGTCCTTGATAATCGGACCGCCCAGGGTGGCGCCGATCTGGTTAAGGTTCAGGAACGGCTTGGGAGTCCCGTTTTGGTTGGAGAACCAGTCGTTGGCCCGCACCGCGCTGTTGCGGTTGTAATAGTAGCCGGAGCCGTGAAACTGGTCCCCGCCCGATGGCGTGGTCATGGTGATCTGGGTGGCCCCAATGCCGAAGTTGCTGGGTGCGTTGGACGAGGAGATGGTGAACTCGGCAACCTGCGCGATGGTCAGGTTGTTCGCGCTGATATCCAGGCCGCCGAGCCGGATGAACTGGTCTTGAACGTTGATGCCATCGAGGGTGACGTTGGTGGATTGGGAACGCGTTCCATTGATGACGGTGCTGCCGCCGGGCACTCCGTTAAACTCCACGCCCGCTTGCGTCGAGAAAAGTTGACTGATCTGACGGTCGAAGACAGGCAGGTTGGTCACCTGTTCCTGAGTCATAGTGGTGGCCACCTCATACGAAGTGCTCTGGACCGCAACGGTACTCTCCGTGACATCCACGGTCTGTGTAGCGGTGGCGACCTGCAACCGGATGGGCGGAAGAACGTTCTCCTTGCCAGGATCCACCAGAACGTTGGTCACGGTCGATTTGGTGAACCCGGCCACCTCGACGGAGAGCAGGTAGGTGCCTGGTTTGACAGCCGTGATGGAGAAAGAGCCGTCGCTTCCGGTCTTCGTCTGGAGAATAGGGCTGCTGCCTCCCGGAAGGAACATCTCAACGGGGGCGTTGGGAACAGCGGCGCCGCTCTGATCGAGGACGGAACCGGTCAAGATTCCATTGTTTTGAGCTCGCAGCGGGAGCGCAGGCAGCAAGAACAGGAATGCCGCCAGCACCCGCAGAGAAATCGAACGCCGGACAGAAAGCAGACGAAGAGACACGGCTTGAATCATGATGAAACTCCTTCCCCTAAAACGGCGTCCGGAGAGTTGAGCCATCCCCGGCTTGGATGCGAGTTGCCGTTATTTATTATAGTGATGCGGAGACCTGGGTTCATTCTAGTGAAATTTGGCGGCTTGCCATTTTAGTGTGGTGAAACATACAAAAACAGGGGTAAATCGCAAAAGATGTGGGGCGGTAAATCAGGTTACGGCTTTCCGGTGACGAGCCTGCCGCCGAGGTAGGTCTGTTCCACGCGGGTGGTTCGCACATCGTCCACGGGGCAGGTCAGAATATCGCGGTCGAGCACGATGAGATCGGCCAGCTTGCCCTTCTCCAGCGAGCCTTTCTCCTTCTCCTCG
>Ga0335079_10010199_pt1 | contig 10696 bp, 8 predicted proteins | sample Lox_Sample_33_FD_206719 | JGI IMG/M metagenome (GOLD analysis project Ga0335079, IMG submission 206719) | Soil microbial communities from Loxahatchee National Wildlife Refuge, Florida, United States - Lox_Sample_3.3 | ecosystem: Environmental > Terrestrial > Soil > Wetlands | place: USA: Florida... | reverse complement strand
AAGCCCGATGAGCGACCCTCGTATTCCCAAGCTCGTCTTCGTCCTCTTGCTGGCCCTTGGCCTTCTCCACTGGGCTCATGTCTATCCGCTGCTTCCCGATGTCATGGCTTCGCATTTCTCAGCCAATGGCACTCCCAATGGTTTCCAATCCAAACCGGCTTTCTTCGCTCTCACGTTCGTGATTCTCGGCACTTCCGCTTTTGTCGCGTTCGTCACTCCTCGCATTCTCGCCAACAAGCCTCCCGAACGCATCAATCTTCCCAACAAAACCTACTGGCTCTCCCCCGAACACCGCCAAGAAACCATTCGCTTCTTCCGCGCTCAGATGGCCTGGTTCGGCTGCGCTATTCTTTTCGTTCTGCTCTATGGCACGGCTCTCGCCATCAATGCCAACCTCTCGCTCACCCGCACCTTCGATTCCACCGCCATGCTCTACGTCATGCTTGGCTTCGCTTTGTTTTCCATCCTCTGGTGCGTCTTCTTCATCCGTCACTTCTATAAAATCCCCTTGCACCCTGCCTCCCATCCACAATCTTGAACTCTCTTCTGTTGACGTCCGCATCTCCGGCGTCTACTGTGTTCACTAGCAAGTGTTGTGAGTTTTTTTCCAGACGGTCTGGTTCTCCCTTTCGAACCACTTTTCAGTCACTCGCCGATTCACCCTCCTTGTGACTGGCCGCCCTTCGGAAATTTTCCGGCACGCCTCACCGCTCCTCTGCCGAATCACTCGCTTTGGGAGGCTTTGCCCGCACCATGAGAAAATATTTGATCGTCATCGAAGAGACCGGTTCCGGCTACACTGCCTTTTCCCCCGATCTTCCTGGCTGCGTCGTCACCGGATGGACCCGCGCCGAAGTCGAACAAAAAATCCACCACTCCATCGCCCATCACCTCCAGGACCTCCGCCAATGCGGCGAAGTCCTCCCCGAACCCCACTCCTTCCCCACCTACATCGAACTTCCCTGATTTTGGAGTGCGGTTTACCCTGGGGGTCTTTTGCGAAGGGCGATTCATCACCGCTTTTCCGGTCGCAATCCCGGTCTACAATTCTCCGATAACCAATACTCGTGATGCTGAGGAGCGCTTCCCAGCGGCGTGGGGGATTTGTGTCACGGATCGGCTGAGGTCCTTTGTCGGTTGCTTGTATTGCCGGTGGCTGCCCCGGTTGGCAAAAGGCCTCGACCGAACCTCCTAGCTCTTCGCCACCATCAGATCCGTTTGCCGAAAATCATCGCCCTTAAACAGAATCGGCTCACCCATTTCCTTTGCCAGCGCGTAAGCGAAACAATCTCCAAGGTTCAGTCCAGCTGGATGCCCACTTCCCTTTCCAAAATCACGATACGCTTCGCGGGCTAGGCGCGCCTGACTCGTCGTGACCGGCTCCGCCACCAGCCTTGCCTCCCGAAACAGTTCATCGAACCGCCGGCTCGCTACGGCATCGCGGCTGCCGTCAATCACCGCCGCGGCTTCGACGAAACTCACCGCCGACACCCGGCGCGTCCGCACGTTGGCGATCGCTTCCGCAAATTCCCGGGCCTCCTTCTCGGCCCGCAGGATTGCCACAATCGCCGAAGTATCGATGATCATCGAGGCAGACCTTTCTCGTCATAGAACATTTCCCCATGCTCACCGCTCCGAAACGGTTCCTTTAAGCGCGAAGCGCAATCTTCTCCGATTTCCAGTAACCGCTTCGCGAGTCCGCGGCCCGAATCTACCTTGACGCGTTCCAGGCGCTCCCGCACCGCTTCTGTCACCGCAGTGGTCATGCTCTCTCCAGTTAGCTTCGCCAGTTCTTTAGCTAACTTCTGCGTTTCATCCTTCTTTATGTTGATAGCCACTGGATTCCACCTTTCTACCTTATTGTGTCTATCATTCTACCACAGCGGAACGCACAAATAAAAACGCCCGGCTCTCACCGGGCGTTTCCACGAATTCCGATTTACGAATTCCTGTTTTCTACAGGTAATCCCGCGACGGCCCCTCCAGAAACGCCCGCAGCTTCCGCGAACGCGACGGGTGCCGCAGCTTCCGCAGCGCCTTCGCTTCGATCTGCCGGATTCGTTCCCGAGTCACCGCGAACGACTGCCCCACTTCCTCGAGCGTGTGCTCGCTGCCGTCGTCCAGCCCGAACCGCATCTTGATGACCTTCTCTTCGCGCGGCGTCAGCGTCTTCAACACCGACGAGGTCTGCTCCTTCAGGTTCAGGTTGATCACCGCGTCCGAGGGCGACACCACCGCCTTGTCCTCGATGAAATCCCCCAGATGCGAATCTTCCTCTTCCCCGATTGGGGTCTCCAGCGAAATCGGCTCCTGCGCGATCTTCAGAATCTTCCGTACCTTGGACACCGGAATGTCCATGCGCTTGGCGATTTCCTCGCTAGTGGGTTCGCGCCCCAGTTCCTGCACCAGTTGCCGGCTCGTGCGCACCAGCTTGTTGATGGTCTCGATCATGTGTACCGGAATGCGGATCGTGCGCGCTTGGTCCGCAATCGCCCGCGTGATCGCCTGCCGGATCCACCACGTCGCATACGTCGAAAACTTATACCCGCGGCGCCATTCGAACTTGTCCACTGCTTTCATCAAGCCGATGTTGCCTTCCTGGATCAAATCCAGGAACTGCAATCCGCGGTTCGTGTACTTCTTCGCGATGGACACCACCAATCGCAGGTTCGCTTCAATCAGTTCCTTCTTGGCCTGCTCCGCTTCCGCTTCGCCGCGCTGGATGATCGTCAGCGTGCGCTTCAGTTCCGTCAGCCCGACTTCGCTGGCCTCTTCGATATCCTTCAGTTCCGATCGCCGCGTGCGCAGTTCCCGGCGCGCATCCGCCGCGTTCTCGCCCTTCGACGCATCCGCCCGGCGCTCTAGCCGCCCCGCCTCGCGCTCCAGCGACTGCAGGCGCTCCACGGTTCCGCGCATCTTGTCTACCAGCCGCTTCTTCTCGAACGGGTTGAAGTCGATGCCGCGGATCTCCAGCGAAATCTCGATTCGTGTCCGCGCCACATCCCATTTTGCCCGGATATACGGCTTCTTCTTGGCCTTCGGCGTCTTGGCAAGCTTTACCGCCTGCTTCAGCGCCGTGTCATAGAGCTTGGCGATCTTGTCGATGTGTTTCAGCGTCTGCTTGGTCTTGTTGGCGATCTTCTCTTCGGTCAGCTCTTCGTCGTCAAACTGCACGATCTCCTTGATCGACCGTGCGCCCTTGCGCAAGTCGTCCCCCACCGCGATCAGTTCCTTGATCACAATTGGTGAACGCGTGATGGCTTTCATCACCACCAGTTGCCCGCGCTCGATCCTCTTCGCGATGGTCACTTCGCCTTCGCGCGTCAGCAGCGGCACCGTGCCCATTTCCCGCAGGTACATCCTTACGGGATCGTTCGTCTTCTCCAGCGATCCCGGCGTCAGATCCAGGTCACTGCCTTCTTCCGCGTGCGCATCATCCTTCGCGCCTTCGCGTTCCAGGTCTGTCGACACTTCCACCGCACGCGCCGCTTTCGCCGACGCCTGGTCCTCGTATATCTCAATGCCGTTGCGCTCGAAGGTGGTAAGTAGATCGTCGATCTCTTCCGACGAATGCACTTCCGCGGGAAGTGAATCGTTTACTTCGTCGTACAGCAGGTACCCGCGCTCTTTGCCGATGGCAATGAGCTGCCGTACCGCATCATATTTTTCTTCTAAACCCGTTGCCGCCACTGCACTCCTCCCACTCTTCTCAATTTCTCGTTTCTTGCGCGAACGTCACCGTCGCCCGCATCGTCCACACGAATTACAGCGAGAAAGCCCGCAATGGGCGTAAGGAGGATTCATTGATCCTCCGCATGAATCTCGATTTTTTCGTGAAAACCTTATGCGCCGTGCCCTGTCTCTCTTGCCGCCGCACGCTGCCCGCCTGCCGCGATTCCGCGGAACGAACCCCTGCATCGCAAGACACTACTATAGATGCCGGGGCGAGCGAATCCGTTTCCCGCGCAACCCTTTTACGTTACACGCCTTACGCCACTAAAGTCAAAGCCTTCCTTGGACTGCGTGTACGGCTCCGGCCTTGCACTATTGCTTAAGTCCGTCCGCCAGCCCGTAGGGACACGATACATCGCGTCCTCGATCCGTTAATCCGCCCTCAGAACCTCCATAATCTCCATCGTCGAAATCCGCCGCGTTCCCGCCCACACACTCGCCGACGCCACCACCGCAAAAGACACCACCACCCACGCTGCACTCACCCAATCCACGGACTTCGCCCCCTCAACCAGGCTCTCGAGAAAACGCCCCGTCAGCCTCGCGTTGGCGATTCCAGAAATTGCTCCTGCCGCCACAATCATCAGACTCTGCCGCAACAGCATCCTTCGCAGCCCCATCGGCGTCGACCCCAGCGCCAAGCGCACCCCCATTTCCCTCATCCGCTGCACCACACCGTAGGAAACGATTCCATAAATCCCGATCAACGCCAACAGCACCGCGAACCCAGCGAAAATCCACGCCGCCGTCCGGTAAAACTTTGGCCCCGCGAACACCTCGTCCAGCCGCTGCTCCATCGTCTTCACCCCGAATACCGGAACTTGCGGATCCACCGACTGGATCGCGTCGCGAATTTCCGTTAGATGATCCGCCGCGCGCCCATCCACGCGCGCCACAAACGTGGAAAAGAAACTCCCCGGACTCTCCGACGGTATGAATACTTGATTGCTGTTCACCATCGAGGGATCGGTTTCGTACTCCATGCCCCTTATCACGCCCACAATCTTCCGCGGCGCATTGCCCTCGATCGTCAACTGATGCCCCACCACTTCTTCCGGCTTGCCGTATCCGGCCGCGAATCGTTCATTCACCACGGCAATCTTCGCGCCCGCACGCACTTCCGCATCCGTAAATTCGCGTCCGCAGAGAAGCCGTCCGCCCATCGTCTCGAAATACCCCGAAAGAACCGGGACCATCGTGGAATTCAGTTTCGCCGTACGCCCATCCACGCCGAACGGTCCACCGACGAATCCCGAAGCGTAGAGCGGCAAAAATTCCGTCGCGCTGGCGCTGCGAACGCCGGGAATCTCACGCACCCGATCCAGCACTTCCTCGAAATAAGAAAGCTGCCGCTTCTCCAGTTGGTGCGTCGTTCCCTCCAAGGATACGCTCACGGTCACGATGCCTTTTACCTCGTAGCCGCGGTCCATTCCCATCAAGTGCACGAACGCGCGGCCCACCGAAACCGACCCCGCCAGCAAGATCATCGTCAGCATCACCTGAGCGCCGACAAGAACTTCCCGAACCACACGCGACCCGCCGGCCCCGCCAAAACTCCGCGCACGCAGATCGGCCATGCGCCCCGCATACAACGACGGCAACACGCCGAACACCAGCGCCGTTGCCACTGACACCATCACTGTAAACGCCAGCACCCGCCCATCCAGAATCGAGTAGGACACTGCGCCAAGCGGCGGCGGCTCGACCTTCGCGGCGAGCGTCGTCGTCCAATACGCCACCAGCAATCCCGCAGCTGTCGCCAGGAACGACAGCAGCAGGCACTCCGTCAGCAATTGCCGCGCCAGCCTGCCCCGGCTTGCTCCCAATGCCGACCGTATCGATAATTCCGGGAGTCGGTCCAGGGTGCGCGTGATCAGTAGATTCGCCACATTCGTGCACGCAATCATCAGCACCAGCATCATCAGGCCCAGGAATACCAGCGAAGCGTTCTTCACCGGGCCTGCCAGTCCCTCCTGCAGCGACATCATTCTCGGCCGCAAACGAAAATCTTCGATGGTCTTTGCTTCAGCTGACAATCGCGCCACCTCAACCGCAAATGCCGCGCGCGCCCGCTCCCAGGTCACACCCGTCTTCAATCGCGCGATGGTCTGCCAGCCGTTGTTGCCACTGCTGAACGCCGCAGGCTTCCACACCACCACCTTCCCCGGGTAATCGAATCCCGGTGGTGCCACGCCAACAACTGTAAGCGGATTTCCGTCCACCCGGATCGTCACGCCCAGAATTCTCGGGTCACCCCCGAAAAGTTGTTGCCACAGTCCATAGCCGATCACCGCCACGGCATTTCGTCCCGGCAATCCCCACCCCGTTCCGTCGACATCATCTTCCGGAGCGAATCCACGTCCCAGGATTGGCTGTGTACCGAGTACCGCGAAAAAATTCCCCGACACCTGCGCCACGTGCGCCCGCCTCGCAGTGCGCTCCCCGTTCAGGTTCACGTCGAATTCTTCCACCAGCGCGGCATCGGCCAGATACGTACTTTGCTGCCGCCAAGGGTAAAACTGTTTCACGCTGTCATGAGGTGGAAGGAAATTTTGAAGAACCGCCAGCCGCCCTGGCTCACGAAGCGGCAACGATCGCAGCAGCAAGGCATTCACCACGCCAAATACACCCGTGGTCGCGCCAATCCCAATCGCCAGCGCCGCAATCGCCACCACTGTGAACCCGGGATTCTTCCGCAGCTGCCGTAACCCATACCGACAATCCGACACCATCGATCGAATCACGGTTCACCCCCGACTTACTCGCTATCCTACGACTTTGTCATCCTGCTTGCCCTGAGCGCCAGCGAAGGGCGACGAAGGATCTCAACGTAAACCGCCCGCAACACGTTCGAGTGCTAAACGACTTTCGACTTTCCAATTTCTCATCCCGCCCCTATCCCGCCGCACGCTTCTTCAGCAACTCCTGCTTCCGTGCCAGAAGCTCGCGCAGCGCCACTCCCGTGGGGTTGCTCTCAATCTCCCGCTGCACCTGCGCCAGTTCCCTTTCCACCTGCCTTTCCCGCAGCGCTTCCAAACAGCTCTCCGCCTCTTCCCAACTCCCCTCTTGCGCATCTTCGAACAGAATCTCAAAGAACATTCGCCGGTCCCGGTCCGGCAGCAGCGCCCCAATCTCCGTCGCCTGCATCGACTGGTCCGACAGCCCCGCCACAATTAACGCCGCAAACACCTTCTCGGTCTCCAATCCCTGATAAAGTCCGCTTTGCTGCAGCCGCTGCGCCAGTTCCTTCCGGAATCCCTCCGCCTCCACCAGCATGCGGATCAACCGCCGCTCGATCGGCTTAGCGGCCTTTCCCACCAATTCCGGCTGCGTCTTCACCTCGCTGCGCCGCTCCGCCACCGCCTTCGTCAGCGCCGCCCGCAACACCGGCTCATCAATCCGCAATTGCTGCGAAATTCGCGTCGCCCACTCCGATCGCAAAATCCGGTTGGGAATCTTCTGCACGTACGGCAACAGGAAATTCACCGCGCGCAGTTTCCCTTCGCCGCTGGTCAGATCCATCTGCCGCGCTCGCGCAATCAGGTAATCCACGTACGGCGGCGATTCCTTCAGCGCCTTGATATACGCGTCCGCGCCCTTCTCCCGTATGTACAAATCCGGATCCGCTTTTTTATCTCCGATTGCGGGCAGCGCCAGCACCTTCACCTCAAAATCATTTTCCAGCAGTAGCGAAATCGACCGCTCTGTCGCCGCTTGCCCCGCCGCATCCGGGTCGTAATTCACAATCACGCGTTTCGTGAATCGTCCCAGCAACTTGATCTGCGGCTCCGCCAAACTCGTTCCGCAACTCGCCACCACGTTGCTGATCCCCGCTCGCGCCACCGCGATCGCGTCCATGTACCCTTCCACCAGAATCGCGAAGTCCTGCCGGCGAATCGCATCCTTTGCGCGATCCATGTGGTACAGCACGTTGCTCTTCGAATAGATCGGCGTTTCCGGCGAGTTCAAATACTTCGGCTGATCATCTCCCAGCGCGCGGCAGCCAAACGCCACAATTTTTCCCGACTCGTTCGCGATCGGGAACGTAATCCGCCGCCGGAACCGGTCGAACAGCCGCCCGCTCTGGTCTCGCGACACCAGCCCCGATTCCCCCAGCAATTTCTCCGCGTACTTGGTCTTGAAGAATCGCAGCAGTGCATCCCCGCCGGCCGGCGCGTACCCAATCCCGAATCTCCCGATCGCCTCCGCATCCAATCCGCGATCCTCCAGGTACGCCCGCGCCGCTCGCCCTTCCGCCGTCGTCTCCAGTTGCTTCACAAAAAATGTTTGTGCCTCGCGGTGCATCTCGATCAGCACGCTGCGCTGCTGGTTCTCTTTCCGCTCCTCCGGCGAGCGTTCCTTCGGCTTGGGAATCGCGATCCCGCATTTCTCCGCCACCACCCGCACCGCTTCCGGAAACGGGCACTTCTCCATTTCCATTACAAATGTGAAAACGTCTCCGCCCTTGCCGCACCCGAAACAATGAAAAATCTGTTTTACCGGATGTACCGCGAACGACGGCGTCTTCTCTCCATGAAACGGACACAACCCCGTGAAATTCTGCCCGCTCTTCTTCAGGCGCACGTATTCCCCGATGACCCGGACAATATCCGCCTGCTGTTTCACCCGATCCGCAAATGATCCCGCTTCCGCCATTTTTGGAGTGCGGCGATTCATCGCCGCTTTTGCGACCTTCCCGTGTTCTTCCAAACTATCCCACGACCAAGAACCTGTCATCCCGACCGGAGCGCCAGCGCACTTTGTTTACCCTCGGCGGAGTCGAGGGGCTAGCGCGGACCGGAGGGACCACGGCAACAGTCGCGCCAGTCCTCGCCTCACCGTGAACACCACACAACTCCCTGCGCCAGCCTAGCTCTTCAAATCCACCACCGTAATCGCCTTCCCCCCATGCTCCTCGCTCTCAAACTGAAAATCCTCCACCAATGGATGCGTTTTCAAAAACTCTCCCAGCCCCTTGCGCAGCGCTCCCGTCCCGTGGCCATGAATAATTTTCACCCGCGGCAAACTCGCCAGCGCCGCCTCATCCAGAAACTTATCCACCCGCGTGCTCGCCTCTTCCACCGTCATCCCAATCACATTAATCTCACCCGTCGACCCGCCCTCCGTCGACCGCGCACTCACCGTCACATTCTCTCTCTTCGACGGCCCCATCGTCTTCGCCGCCTCTTCGATCGCCGTAATCTCCTTCACCGCCACCTTCATGCGCAACGGCCCTGCTTCAATCTCCGCCGATCCGCCATCTACACGCCGCAAGATCACCGACTTATTAAATCCGCGTACCCGCACTTTCACTCCCGGCTGCAGCGCCGCCGCGCTTACTTTCTCCAACGACTCCGCTTTCACTCCCAGATCCGCCTGCGACTCGGAAATCGTCTGCACCACCGCCGCATTCAATTCCTCCTTCGCTTCCCCCCGCGCTTCCTGCAACTTCCGCCGCGCCGCCTTCTCCATCTGCGCGCGCAGCTCCCGTTCCTTCACCGACTCCACCACGCGCCCCACATTTTCTTCGAACCGCTTCTGCATCTCCCCGAACTTCGCTTCCAACTCCGCGATCCGTGTTTTCTGCCGCTCCACCCACTCCGTCCGCAATTTCGCGCGCTCGCGTTCCAGCGTCTGCTGCTCCTCCGCCATCTGCACGCGCAAGCGGTCCAGTTCGTCGCGGCTTCGATGCAAATACGCAATCAACTCCGCCGCCTCTTCCGATTCCGGCGTCATCAACGATCGCGCGTGCTCAATGATCTCCTTCGCCAGTCCCAACCGCTTCGCAATCGCAATTCCGCTCGACCCGCCCGGCACGCCCACCATCAGCCGGTACGTCGGCCGCAAGTTCACATCGTCAAACTCCACTGCCGCGTTCACCACACCTGGCGTTGTCGACGCATACGCCTTCAGCCGGTCATGATGCGTCGTCGCCAGCACAAAGCATTTCTTCTTCCGAAACTCTTCCAGCAACGCTTCCGCCAGCGCCGCCCCTTCTTCCGGAGCGGTCCCCGTCCCCATTTCATCCGCCAGCACCAGCGAATTCGCCGTCGCCTCCCCCAGCATGCTTTTCAGGTTCAGCATATGCGACGAGAACGTCGACAAATCCGCCGCAATCGATTGTTCATCCCCAATGTCCACCAGCACGCGTTCGAACAGTGGCAGCACCGCCCGTTGCGCCGCCACGGGAATTCCCGCCTGCGCCGACAATGCCGCCAGCCCCGTCGTCTTCAGCGCCACCGTTTTTCCGCCGGTGTTTGGCCCGCTGATCACCAATACGCGCTCCTCGCCACCCAGCTCCAGCGACATGGGCACGATCGCCCGCTGTTCCTTCCTTAACTTATCCTCCAGCACTGCATGCCGCGCCCCTTCCAGCTTCAATTCGCTCGCTTCGGAAAATTCCGGCATGCACGCATCGAAATCCCGCGCGAATCTTCCCCGCGCAAACACGCTGTCCAGTTCCGCAATCGTCTCCGCCGCCATCTGCAACGGCCCCTGCATCGCGCGCAGCCGGTCCGTCAACTCCTTCAAGAGCCGCAAAATTTCCGCCGCTTCATCTTCCGCCAGCTGCACCAGTTGGTTGTTGATTTCCACCGTTTCAAACGGCTCCACGAACACCGTCTGCCCCGTGGCGCTCGCTCCGTGCACCACTCCCTGCACGCTTCGCCGGTGCTCCGAGCGCACCGGTATCACGAACCGGTCGTTCCTCAGCGTCACGTAGTCTTCGCCCGACTCCGCGTTCCGCGAACGCAAAATCTGCTTCAGCGTTTTCTGGATGGAGTCCCGCGTCTGCTGGATGCTCGTGCGAATCCGCCGCAGCGCGCTCGACGCATCGTCGCTGATCTCGCCGTTCGGCAAAATGCATCGCCGGATCGCCGCCTGCGTATCCTTGAAATCTGTCAGCTTCGCGCACTGTGCCGCCAGCAGCGGAAATTTCGCCGCCTCCTCGCGAAACTGCTGCCGC
>Ga0335079_10010196_pt1 | contig 10697 bp, 10 predicted proteins | sample Lox_Sample_33_FD_206719 | JGI IMG/M metagenome (GOLD analysis project Ga0335079, IMG submission 206719) | Soil microbial communities from Loxahatchee National Wildlife Refuge, Florida, United States - Lox_Sample_3.3 | ecosystem: Environmental > Terrestrial > Soil > Wetlands | place: USA... | reverse complement strand
GGAAGCGATCGAAGCGAGCTTCGTATTCGGCGACTTGGCCCAGTGCACCCGAGTTGATCAGCTTCTTTACCGTGAGAAATGCGCCGTCCCAGCGGCGGTCCTGATAAACCGTCAGCAATCGCTTGCGGTCAGCCGCTAAGTGAAATAATTCTTTCAATTCGCGCAGTGTGGGGACGGCCGGTTTGTCGAGGACGATGTGGCGTCCGGCTTCCAGGCAAGCTTTCGTATACGAATAATGGGTGTCGTTCGGAGTGGCGACAACGCACAGGTTGATGCTCTGGTCGGAGAGCATTTCGTCCAGCGAGCGCGCAATTCGGACATCGGGATATCTCGCCTTCGCGTTGTTCGTGCGCCGCTCCAGCACGCAGGCCAGTTCCATGCCCTTGACGCCCCGGATCATCGGCGCATGAAAGGCTTGTCCCGCCAGCCCAAATCCGATTAAGCCAACTCGAACCATGAATCCTTCTCTCCCTTTGTCATTCTGAACGAAGCGAAGAATCTATGCATTGTGCGATGGGAGTCGCATAGATCCTTCGGCGCGAAAAGCATGCGACTCAGATGACAAATGTTTGGGTGCAACCGACTCCTTCAACGATCTTTCAAGCGCCGGACGAATTTTAATCCTGACCAGATGTCGGTAACGGCGCAGACTTTCACGTCCACCAACCCGGCCTTCAATCCAATGCTGCGAATGACGTCTTCACTGAGATCGGTGGCGACTTTGGATCTCTTCTTGGGCCAGCTGACCCAAATCATGCCGGCGGGAGCGAGTTGCTTGGCGACGCGAGTAAATTCCTTTGCCAATACAGATTGCGATTTCGTAAAAATCATCGCGAAATCGAGGGAAGTCTTACCATCGTGACACTGTTCCAATTCGGCTTTCAGCTCGCGCACCACATCGGCAGGCGCATCAATCAGGCGAACGCAGAAGCCGTCTTTAATTCCAAGTTTTTTCGGAAGGGGAGTACCGGAGTATCCAGGCATTAGATCACTTCCCGGGCACTTCCGTGCCGGGCCGTGACATACGGCCGCTTCGCAGCCGTATGTCGAACCGCAATTTACCTGCAATGCGCACGAGAATTTTGTTGGTTCTTTGCAGACTGCGAATGCAAGGAATTGCCGCGCGAAACCGACTGACCACTAGCCCCTATCCACTAGTCCCTAATCTACTGTGCCGGCGCGTAATATCCGCGGCGGGCGCGCACGCGAAAATTCTTGCGGTCATTGGCCACGATTTCAATCGTGCGATAGTGGCCGTCAGTCTTGAAGTCCGCCGGGCGATACGAAACGGCATACTGGCTGCGCAACTCGTCCTGAATTTCAGCGAAGGCATTGGCGACGTCGCGAATCTGAAAGGGAAAAAAGGCGCGCCCGCCGGTCGCGTCGGCAATGCGCTCCAGAACTTTGTCGCCGGCTCCCTTGGTGCCGCTCACGTTGGTTGAAATCGTATAGACGATGGCCTCGGCGCGCTGCGCCATTTCAATCGCCTCTTCGCGCGTGACGTGGCTCTGGTTGTCCTCGCCATCGCTCAGCAGAATGATGGCGCGCCGCACGGTCAATCCTCGTGCCGTTTTCAGCAGCTTGTCGCGGCAGGCGAAATACAGCGCATCGAAAAGAGCGGTGCCGCCGCCCGGGCGCAATTCATGTACCCCGTGGGCCAACAATTCGGCGTTGTCGGTGAAATCCTGTGTGACTTCGGGCGTGACGTCGAATCCAACCACGAAAGCCTGATCATAGCGCGGGCGAATCGTCTGGTTCAGGAATTCGATCGCCGACTCCTGCTCGAACCGGAAGCGGTCACGCACAGAATTGCTGGCATCGATTAGAAGCCCGACCTGCAAGGGAAGGTTCGTTTCGGAGTGAAAGCTCAGAACTTCCTGCGGCGGCTTGTTATCGTCCACGACGCGGAAATCGCCCTGCTTCAGATCGGTGACACGGTGGCCATGCTTGTCGGTAACCGTGAAGACCACGTTCACTTCGTTGGTACGGGCGCGGAATCTGGGCAACTGATCGGTGGGCGTGTCGTTATCAGCCGGCTGTCCATCCTGAGCGGTGGTAGAGCCTGAATTTGTAGACGATTGTTGACCGGGTGTCGAGTTAGGACTTGCGGACGGCTGCTGAGTGGGCACGGCAGGCGTGCTCGCTGCGTCCGGCGCAGTCTGCCCAAAGGCGCTGGCCACCAGCAGCACCAGGACAAAAGATCTCGCCCGAAGCATCAGATTCGCCCCCATGTTTCCATGTAGGGATATTATAGCCGCCCTGCCCGGCTAGCCGCGTGGCTGGCAGCGGCCTGCCCTTCCAGCGCCGTCAAAAAAGATTCCAGTTCCGGCGGAATCGGGGTGGTTAGTGACATCCGGGCGCCAGTACGCGGGTGGGAGAACTCCAGTTCTTCCGCGTGCAGAAAGTTCCGTGGAAGCGACAAAGCGCTGGCGCGTTTTCCTTGTAGGTGTCGTGCCGTCAGTTCGCCCGGCGCGCCGTAGAGAGTATCCCCCACGACGGGATGCCCGATGGAGGCCAGATGAACGCGAATCTGGTGCGTGCGGCCAGTGTCGATTTTCACTTCGATGAGCGTGAACTTGCCGAAAGCGGTGTCGAGCCGACGAACGACCTTGTAATGTGAGACAGCCTCGCGACCGCCCGAGTTACGCGTCGTCATGCGCGTGCGGCGGACGCGGTCGCGGCTGATGCTGGCCGAGATCGTGCCCGAATCCGTCTTCACCCATCCATGCACCAGCGCGATGTATTTCTTCCGCACTTCACGGCGGGAGAACTGTGCCGCCAGCTTGCGATGCGCGTCATCATTCTTTGCCACCATGATCAATCCGCTGGTTTCCTTATCGAGGCGGTGGACGATCCCGGGGCGCATCTCGCCTCCGACCGCGGAAAGCGCCTGCAGATGATGCAGCAGAGCATTGACCAGCGTGCCGCGATTGCGCCGATCGTCGGTGGGACCGGCGCCGGCGTGCACCATCATGCCGGCGGGCTTGTCCACGACGGCCAGGTCTTCGTCCTCATAGACGATCTGAAGAGGAATTTCCTCGGCGATGGCGCGCAGCGGCGGGCGCTCGGCCGGTCCGAGAACCGTGACGCGCTCCCCGCCGCGCAGCTTGACGGAAGCTCTTGCCGGCGCATCGTTCAGGAGGACCTTCGCATCCGCGATCAGTTCCTGGACGCGCGCGCGACTAACTTCAAGATGCGCAGTCAGGTAGCGATCGAGGCGCTCGCCAGCGTGCTCCGGCGAGACAAAGAACGGCTTTTGCTGACCCTCCGCCATGCCGATCGAACCATACTACAGCGTCTGGAATCGCTCGAATTCCTTCCGGTTTCGCGAATTCGCCTGCTTCCCCAAGCTACATATCTGGCATCTAAGACCCGCATGTTTTCGAGACAGAGACATTGGCTTTCGATTTTCCTGAGCTGTATCGTTCCTGTATGCTGCGCCCAGCACGCCGCCGCGCAGGGCCCGAATCCAGATCTCCCGGACAGCCCTTCGGAGGTCTCGCGGCTCAAACACGCAAATGATCCCGGAGGAGACCGCGAAGTCACCTGGCGGTCGCTGCCGAAAGACTTTCTGCACGACCAGAAAGGAATTTGGCTCTTTCCAGCGCAACTGGCGAAAGGGCATCACTGGGTGCCAACGATTGCGATCGCCGGCGTGACCGGCGGACTGATCGTGGCCGATAAGCACGCGATGCCCTATTTTCAAACGCACGAGCGAAATCTGGACGACATCAACGACGTGTTTGATTCCTACATCACCACGGCGGAGGTGATCTCGGCACCGGTGGCGCTGCTGGGTGCCGGTTATATCCGGCACGATCAATACCAGGTGAGTACCGCCCTGCTCGCGGGCGAGGCTTATGCCGATTCGGCAGTATTGGATCTGGCCATCAAGGCCGTAACACGCAGAAAGCGCCCGAGCGATGTCCCACCGGGGCAGTGTTTCTGCAACACATTTTTCGCCGGAGGCAAATCGCCGTTCAAGGGCAGCTCATTCCCATCGGGACACGCGGCGGGAGTTTTCTCGGTCGCAACAGTGATCGCCAGCCGCTATCACAATCATCGCTGGGTGCCGTGGGTGGCTTATGGTTTCGCCGCCGCCGTCAGCTTCTCGCGAATCACGACGCTATCGCATTTTCCTTCGGATGTTTTTCTGGGAGCGGCAGTGGGTTACACGATTACGCGCTACGAAGTGCTGGCTCCGCATCCAAGCGATTTCCCAGGACAGTGAAGAATTTCAAGAGTTCATAGGGGGCGCCCCATGTCTCGCCGCTTTGGCGAGACGTGGGAACTGGTGGGGTTATCGGGCCGCGCTGGCCGTAGCGGCTGGAACGGATTTGGATCCCGGCCGCAGCCACCAAATCACGCCTCCCGCCAGGACAAGGCCAATCGCGATCAGCTGCGTGACAGAGACTGCGCCGTTGAATAGCATGCCGCGATCCGGATCTCCGCGCAAAAACTCGATGAAGAAGCGCGCGATGCCGTAGATAAACATGAAGGCGCCGATGATCTGCCCATCAAACGATCTGCGTTTCAGCAACCACATGAGGAAAATGAAATTTGCGAGTTCGACCGCGGATTCCATCAGCTGCGTGGGCTCGAGTGGAACGCCGAGCGGCGTTCCCGTAATCGACGCGGCAAGCGGATTGTGAAACGTCACGGCCCACCAGTGATGCGTCTCTTTTCCGTAGCAGCATCCGGCGGCGAAGCAGCCAATGCGGCCAATCGCGTGGCCTAGCGCCAGACCGGGCGCGAAAGCGTCGCAAGTGCCAAGCGGCGGCATGTGATGCTTGCGCACATACCAAGCGGCAGCGACAAACGCGGCCAGCAAACCGCCGGAGAACACGCCTCCAGCCTGCAGCGTCGAAATCGTGAAGAAGTCGCTGGCGTGCATATTGTGCTCGATCAGGCCATCGATGATGTAAAGGACTTTGGCGCCGACGATCCCGCACAGGACGACAAGAATTCCAAGATTCCAAGCGTTGTCGCCGTTATAGCCGAGTCGCTCCGAGTTGCGAACGCTGATCCAGAGGCCGAGCAGGACCCCCATCGCGACCAGGAATCCGTAGGTCGGCAGAAAGAACTTTCCGATGTGAAAGAGTTGCGGGAACACAGTTAATTGGATGCGCGAAGGCGTGAATTCGCTACTGGGACCAGTTTAGCAGGACCAGCCCCATCGATGTAGACAGGGCTGAAAGTTCAATTGCCAAGGACATTATTCCTCATCCAATCGCTGAGCCCGCCCGCAAGCGGGAGCAAGTTGCTATCGCAAGCCCTGAATCATTACGTACAACAGAAATACAGCCATTCCCAGCATGAAGACGCCACCTATCTTGAACATTGATTCATAAATGGAGCTTCCCGCCTCCCAAGGCCAAGAACGAGCAAGCATTCGGAGAAAGCGATTCGCGGAGTAGTGGTCTCTGTAGAACTTGGCGATGGTGCGTGCCTGAAGCAACAGAATGACCCCTATCGTCGCGAAAATCGCCGAAGAAAGCACGATCAAGAAGACAGCCTTCGCCGGAGAAAGTGCTTGCCCTGATGGCATGGTTTCCACACTTTGAATGGAGGTCTCCAGGCGTAGCTTACAGTCGTGCTCGCGCTAGCAACTCCACCGCGAACTCCAACCCCTACACCGGCCGGCAGCTTCGCGACGAATTGCAGAAAACGTCTGCGTTCGTAATGCCGCAACGGCCGGGATTGCAACCTTAAGCCTCTGTACCTTACGCCTCTGTGTCCCGGTCGAGCGAAGCTCGACAGATCGCAAAAATCAAGCCGACCCACTGAGCCGTGTGACGGGGCCGAGAATGAACCCGTCGGTAGACGTTGGGCGCCCGCCGAGACCCTTTAGGCATCTGCGCATGGCGCAGCGTCGCTCACCGGATCCTAGTTCGAGTCGAGCTCCCGTTCATTCTGCATTGGTTCAAAAATCGGTTACCCGCCATCACCAACCTGGCAGGCCGGCTTTCATTTCGGATGCTAGGGGAAGATCGGCGATCTTGGCAAGTAAAAGGACGTAAAAAGTTGGCAGATAGTTTGCAACCAAAGTAACGTGGGATTCACTTTCACCGCGCCCGATTCAGGGCTGATTTGGCTGCTTCCGGCGGGCCGCTTCTCTTTCCTCAGCGATGAGTTGCATCGCAGTTCCAAGGTAAGCACATGCTTTGGGATAGGCCGATTGTTGGCTTTCCGCTAAGGCGATGGCCTCAGTTTTCTTTCCCGCATGGACGAGCATCTGTGCCAGGCTTTGGACCGCCCAGAACCTGTCGTTATCCGCCATACCGTTGATGATCTCGAGCGAGTTGTTGAAATCGCCGGTCATGCCTTTGGCCACAGCGATTTGAGCGAACACATAGGGCTTCGTCTCTTTTCCCGCGCTCCGGGCCGCATCCCACGCGATCTGAGTGAGCAAGCCTGCCGCTGGATCGTCATTTTCCGCGCGTTCGAATGCCAGTTCCGACAAGCCATAAGCGCGCTCTCCCGCGCCTCGAATCCTGTCAATGGTGGAGAGAGCTTCGATGTAGTTTCCGGACGCGGCTATGGCATCCGCGATGGAACGCAAAGACGTATCCCGCGAAAACTCCACCGACAGCCCCGAAGCAAGTTCGAGAGCGCCCATGGGATCTCCGTGTTGCGTGCGCTCCAGGGCGACGATGAACAGTGCGCTATCCCGCTTCTCGTCGGGTTGCATTTGTGATGCGGTTTCCAGGGCAAGCTCGAACTCGCCAAGATTCGCCTGGGCCGCCGACAAGGTGTAGAGAAGGTCCTGTTTTTCTGCGTCGTTTGCATCTTCCACAATGTTGTAAATGCGCTCAAGGACTGCGTAAGCCGCCGCACGGTCTCCTTCGTGCGCTAACCCCGCAACAATTCCACCATAGGTCTGGCCGCGAATATCTGGAAATCCCGGATTGAAAGGATTTTCCTTCTCACTTTCCACCGCGTCCAAGGCGGCATTCAGCGTGGAGGTTGCCCCGGATTCATCTCCGGATCTCCACTGCCACTGATGAATGCCCATCAAGGCTCCAGCCAGCAGAAGTGTTTTGCCCGGAAATGCCCGACTCTCCTCGATCAGGCCCACCATTCGAAAGGACTCCTGGAATTCACCTTTCTGAGCCAGAGTTTGAGCAATGGATGCGTAGGCCTGCGCTCTTGCCTGCGCATCGCCTGTTCCGGAGGACCGCACCACAGTCAGAGCCAAAGGAACGTTTCCTTGCCACGCCAGCGATGAGGCAATGCTGCTCGCCACCCAGACCTCCTGCTGCGGGTCTTTCACACGCTGCAGAGTGGCAAGCGCGCCAGCGAGATCGCCGATCCTCGTCTGCTGTCCACTGATATTGAACGCCATGCTGGGCTGCTGGTTTTTGTCGATTTCAGGAATGAGGCTGCTGGCAAAATGCAGCATCGAGCGTATCTCTTCATTCGGATCGCTCTCCTGCGCCATAGCTGTAACCGAAGCCAGAGAGAGGCAAACAACGGCAGAAACTAGCGACGCCTTACGATGCATTGTTCCTCCGGGCTGGCTCAGGTTGATGTGGGAATGGATGCCGGCATCGAATATTTGGTTCCCCGAACCCGTAAAACTGTCAGAGGAACGGAAGTTCCGGCCAATCTTGCAACTTTCGCGAATGCACTACTTCTGGGCGTTCCCTTCGGCCCAATAACTGGTCCGGGCGAGTACGGTGGCGTCGTTTCCATGCCGCAGGCGGACTCGAACCTGATGAAGTCCGGGATGCGGGTTGGCCGGTGTGAAGCTGAGCAGATAACGGCTATGCAGGTGGTTGGTGAAGTCCGTCATCCGCAGTTCAAATTTCTTGCGGCTGGCATAAAGCTGGTATTCGCCCCCGGTCATCTGAGCGATGGTGCTCGGCACATTTTTGCGCATGGCCTGGCCGGCACGGTACGCAAGGTCGAGGAAATCGATCCCATTGTGCATTTCTGCTTTGTTCGATCCGCGCTCGGTATCAAGAACGTTAGAGAGCGAAGGCGAAAACGCCAGGCTGTAAATCAGGACGTTGGCGCGGCCAACGCCCGCGACGGCGCCATCAACTTTCATGATGCTGCCGTGATCGCGAGTTTCGCTGATCAATAGCAGAACGCGAAGGCGAGTGTCAGGCTCGTTGCGAAGCAGGCCGACCGAGTAGTTCAAGGCATCGAGGATGGCCGCGCCGTTGTCCCCCGGCTGCAGGTTGGCGAGATCGGCATCAACCGCGTTTTCGTCGCCTGTGAAGTCGCGCGTGAGTTCAACCTTGCTGTCGAATTCGACCAGCGCCACCCGCGCTGAGCCTGATTCAAACAGAGGACCCAACATGCTGTGAAGCCCCTGCATGCGCGGAAATTCGTAAGACGCGCGGCGGCCTCTCTGGATCGCCACGACTAACGAGACCGGTTGACGTTCGGGCGCCTCATCAAGACGAACAGTCTGCTCGACGCCGTCGTCCTCAATGGAAAAATCCTGCGCCTGGAGGCCATAGACGGCCTGCCCGCTGGAATCCTTGACCAGCGCGGGTACGAGCACAACGTTCGCTTGCGACCGGAGGGTTGTTTCCTGGGAAAAGGCGGGGCTGCTGAGCAGGGCGAGAGAGAGCAGAAGGTAAGTCCGCAGACTAGCCAGCCTTGCGATTGTCGCGCAGCACTTCGTCCAGCGCATTTACTAATTGATGGGCGCGCTTCTGATAATCGGTCGGCCCGCCGTCCTGCTTTTTCTTGAGCAGATGATATTCGTCGGCAATATTCAGCGCCGCGAGCACGGCCAGGCGGACGGTGTCGATGGTATTGGTGGCTTCGGCGACAGCCCTCATTTTGCTGTCGACATATTCGGCAAGCTTGAGAATGTATTCGGGATCGGAGCCCCGCAGATTGTATGCCTGGTCGAAAATCTCGACGCGCACGGCGGCGTTCTGCGGATCTCGAATCACTTGATCTTTGGTTGCTGTAGCCATTCACTTCTCCATAAGGACGTCATCAGGGACGTCATCGCAGACAAGACGCCAATGTCTGAGTCTCGGCCTAGCTCGCTTCCGCCATCGATTCGATCTGCGCCAGCATTTTTTCGACGCGCCCGCGGATGTCCTCGCGCTCCTTTTTCATCTGCACCGTCTCGCGCCGCAGCCGAACCAGTTCCTCCTCACGTTCCTCGGCCTGCTGCCGCAAGCGCTGTAGATCGCGTTCGGCCGTGGCCTGCGCCTGCCGCGCAGCCTTGTACATCTCTATGGTGCGATAAACCTTGTCTTCGAGAGCCTGAAAATCGTCGGCCGGTACCTGCTCCGACAACTGTTCCATTGCATTGGACGCCATAAGGACACAATCCTGGGAAAGAATTCCAACTTGTTCGCAGTATACTCCAGATTTTTGTGGACAAATGAGCTCTATTCGCCAGCAGGAAGGGCCGTTTCCCAAAATTGGCTATAATTCAGTCCTCAAATTTCTGGAGGATGATCATGAACCGTCTGAGCTGGCTTTTAGGTGGAGCATGCTTGCTTCTCACAACCACTGCCTGGGCCAAGACAAAAATCGAATTGAAAGACGCTCAGGGCAAATCCGTTGGAGATGTCATCATCTGGGATCAGGGACAGGGAGTCGCGCTGCAATTGGACCTTCACGATCTTACGCCCGGAGAGCACGCCATCCACTTCCATCAGGTTCCGAAATGCGAGGGTCCGGATTTCAAATCCGCAGGAGGACATTTCAATCCCGAAAGCAAGAAGCACGGGTTCGATAATCCTGAGGGTCACCACGCGGGCGACATGAAGAACTTCACGGTGGGCGCAGATGGAAAGGCGTCAAAGGTCAAGGTCGAAGATCCTGATGTGACATTGAAAGAAGGCCCACACTCGCTGCTGGCCAATGGCGCTGCGATTGTGATTCACGCCAAGGCGGATGACTACAAGACCGACCCATCAGGGAACTCGGGCGACCGGATTGCGTGCGGCGTCATCACGAAGTAGAGACCACAACCGAGGAGGATGCGGAGGAATCGCCCCAAGAAGTTTTCAATGCAGAACCTCCGGAGGGAGCACTCGCGCTCGGGAACTTGCCACTATGGCGAGAGGCTCTCCTAGTCTGCGCTTTGATGCTGTTCTTGGCATTCGGCGGAAAATTGTTTGACCTCGAAGCCGACATATATGCTTCGGCTCCCTCGATAGCAGTACCGCAGGAAGGCCGAACGTATCCTGTACGCGTAAATGACGGATACCTGCGGTACGTCACCCAGCAACAATCAGAACGAGTGCAATTTTGGCGCAACATGACTCCGGCAATGCTTCTTGCGCTATTCGGGACTGCCGCAATCACGCTGGGTACATATCGGCAAAAACGCCCGGGCTCATGAAGCGATCACGTGTGCCGCCGTGGGAGAGCGGCCCTTCAGGGCCGCGTTCAGGGCGACAACTGGAAGGGAGCTTTAGCTCCTGAGCTCAATGCCGCCGTAACTTCTCTAGTCTTCGCGCCGCTTCATCCAGCGTCTCAGGCTTTTTGCAGAAGGCGAACCGCACCTGCTTCGCGCCATCCCGTGGATCGCGATAGAAACTCGATCCCGGCACCGTCGCGATGCCAATTTCTTGCACCAGATATTTCGCGAATGAAACGTCGTCTTTGTAGCCGAACGCGGAAATGTCGGTCATCACGTAATAAGCTCCGCGCGGACGGAAACAGTTGAATCCCGCAGAAGTCAGCGCAGGCATCAGATGGTCCCGCCGCAC
>Ga0335079_10010194_pt1 | contig 10698 bp, 5 predicted proteins | sample Lox_Sample_33_FD_206719 | JGI IMG/M metagenome (GOLD analysis project Ga0335079, IMG submission 206719) | Soil microbial communities from Loxahatchee National Wildlife Refuge, Florida, United States - Lox_Sample_3.3 | ecosystem: Environmental > Terrestrial > Soil > Wetlands | place: USA: Florida... | reverse complement strand
GGCACGCTGGACGCGCACGTCGTCGCTCTGGATGCGAGAACGGGCAACGTCGTCTGGGACGTGACGGCGACGGACTACCGCAAGGGCTACAGTTTCACGCTGGCACCGCTGGCCGTGAAGAACCTGATTGTCGTGGGAATCTCCGGCGGCGAATACGGCACCCGCGGATTCATCGACGCATACGACGCCAACACCGGCGAACGAAAATGGCGGTTTAACACGACGCCGGGTCCGGGCGAACCGGGCCATGAGACTTGGGCCGGCGATTCCTGGAAGATCGGAGGCGCGCCGGCATGGATCACCGGCACGTTTGACAAGGATACGAACCAGCTTTTTTGGACCACGGGGAATCCCGCGCCATCGAACCGGCGGGCGCAGCGCGAAGGCGACAATTTGTTCAGCAACTCCCTGCTGGCTTTGAACGCCGATACGGGGAAACTCAACTGGTATTTTCAGTACACGAAACACGACGAGCACGACTGGGATTCCACGCAAGTGCCGGTGATGATCGAGCTGGACGGCAAGAAACTGATCGCGCACGCGAACCGCAACGGGTATTTCTACCTGATCGACCGCACGACGGGGAAACTCATCTTTTCCAGGCCGTATGCGAAGACGACGTGGAGCGTTGCGAAGGACGAAGAAGGCCGGCCATTGGCGACCAAGGAGAGTTCGCCGACGCTGGAGGGGCGCGAGGTGTGCCCCGGGGCGGCCGGCGCGACGAACTGGATGTCCCCGACGTACGATCCGCAGACCCGTCTTTTCTACGTGACCGCACGCGAGCAGTGCGACATTTTCAGCACAGCGCCACAAGAGAATGAACCGGGTCACGCGTATTACGGCAGCGCTTATTTTCCTTCGAGCGATGCGGAACCGTACTGGGGCGCTTTGCGGGCCATCGATCCGCTCACCGGAGAAGAGCAGTGGGAGTTCAAGCACATCACGCCGAGCTGGTCGGGAGTGTTGTCCACCGAGGGAGGCCTGGTGTTCACAGGCGATTCGGAGGGCAACTTCATCGCTCTGGATGCGAAGACGGGGAAAGCGCTCTGGCATTTCCAGATGGGCGGGGCCGTGGTCGCCGCGCCGATGACGTATGCGATGGATGGAAAGCAGTTTGTGGCGATCGCTGCGGGCTCGGCGCTTTTTGTGTTCGCCCTCCCGTGAGGCATCTCGGCCGTCAGGATAACTGGTAGCCCTGCGAGACCAGCAGCGGGGCCATCGGCAGGTTGCGCAGTCGGATTCCGCTGACGGCGAAGACCGCGTTCGAGATGGCGGGAGCGATGCCGACAATCGGGGCTTCGCCCGCGCCCACGGGCCGTTCGTTCTTGCGATCGATCAGGAGTGTCTCCATGGGAGGCACGTCGCGGAAACGCGGCACACGATATTTCGAAAAGGCATTGTTGATGATGCGGCCGTTCTCAAATTCGATGGCTTCGAAAATGGCTCCGCCGAGGCCCATGATGTTGGCGCCAATGATCTGGTTGCGGAGGCCGTCGGGATTCACGATGGCGCCGCAGTCGAAGGCGGTCAGAACGCGCTGAATCTTGATGTCGCCGGTGTCGGGCTTCAGGGTGACTTCGACAAACGTAGCCGTATAGCCGAGCTTTTCGTAGCCGCCACCGACGCCGAAGCCGTGATTCGCGGCGCGGGGCTTATCCCAGCCGAATTGCTTGGCGCCCTGCTCGAACACGGCGCGCAGGCGCTCGTCCTTCAGATTTTTGAGCCGAAATTCCAGCGGATCCATTTTCAGGGAAGCGGCAATCTCATCCATGTGCACTTCGCGGGCGAAGTGATTGGCGGTGGCAGCCAGGCCGCGATAGGAACCTTGCCGCAGCGGCGAATTCACGGAATGAAATTCGATTTTCTGATTGGGGATGTCGTAGTAGGTGCGGAATCCGGCGGTGCCGGAGTTGTAGTTGTGGAACTCCCACGCGGTGATTTTTCCACCAGGGCTAGCGGCGCTCGCGATTTCGATCACTCCGGCAGGACGGAAATAGGCCCAAGTGAATTCCTCTTCGCGCGTCCAGTTCACTTTGACGGGTTGCTTCGCGGCACGGGCGAGACGCGCCGCCTCGAGCGCGGCGTCGGCGGTGTGCTTACCGCCGTAGCCGGAGCCGGTGTCCGGCATCAGCACGCGAATCTTTTCCTCCGGCAGGTGAAAGGCGGTGGCCAGCTCCGAGCGCACGCCGAAGGGCCGCTGCGTGCCGGTCCAGACCGTGAGTTGATCGCCATTCCATTGCGCCAGCGCGGCGCGGGGCTCGAGCGGGGCGTGGGCGATGTAATGAATGTTGTAGGTGGCGCTAAGTTTGTGTTCCGAGGCCGAGAAGACCTTCGCAACATCTCCGGTTTCATAACGCTCACGGTCGTCTGGACGCTGCGGATTTTTCTTCAAGTACTCGAACAGATCCGTCGCCGAAAGTTGCGGCTCCGATCTCCATTCCGCATGGACGGCTGCGCCGGCCTTTTCGGCAAGCGCGGAACTCGGGGCGGCGACACCCAGGAAATTCCCGTCGCGCACGGCGGTTACGCCCGGCATCTGCTCCGCGGCGTGGAGGTCGGCGGAAACGAGCGTCGCGCCAAAAGACGGCGGCCGGATGACCTTGCCATAAAGCATGCCCGGCAGCGTCTGATCGCAGGGATAGCGATGCTTTCCGGTAACAAAATCCCGGCCGTCCACTTTCGGGACCGGCTGGCCGGCCACTTTCCATTGCGCGGGGGGAATCAGCGGATCTTCGGCGGGAAGGAGTTGGGTAATCTGCCGGCCCTTGACGAGTTCCGCATAGCTGGCCGAACGCTTCGATGACAGGTCGGAGATTTTTCCGTTCTCGGCCGACAGTTTCGCGGGATCGGCATTCCATTGCTTCGCGGCGATAGCGATCAGACCGTCACGGGCCGCGGCGGAAACGCGGCGAAGCTGCAGATTCATGATCGGAGTGGTGCGGCTGCCGAAGGTACCCATGTCAAAGGGCACGAGTTGCGTATCGCCCATCACCAGGCGGACCGAGGCCAGAGGCACGCGCAGTTCTTCGGCAATGGCCTGGGAGAGCGAGGTGCGGATGTTCTGGCCCACTTCGACTTTTCCGGTGAAGGCGGTGATCTCGCCCGTTTCTCCGATGTGCAGCCACGCGTCGATTTCCTGCGGCAGATTGTCTTCGCTGTTGCGGCGGCCTCCGCCGGATTCCTGCAAGGTAACGGCTTTGGGCGCGGCGCAAATCACGAAGATGCCGGCGCCGAAGAATTTGAAGAATTCGCGGCGATTGGTCTCGAAGAGAACGGAGGAAGGCGAATGAAGCTCGTAACGCTCCGGCTCGAGGGGGAGGGCGAGGGACTTGTTGACAGTCATGGCCGGGCCTCCTTCGCGGCGCCAGCCCTGTGGATGGCCGCCAGGATGCGCGGGTAGGTCCCGCAGCGGCAGATGTTGCCCTGGAGGAATTGCACGATCTCGGCATCGGTCGGGTTGGGCCGGTTGTTCAGCAGCGAGACGGCAGACATGATCATGCCGGAGGTGCAAAAGGCGCACTGCATGGCGCCTTCGTCCAAGAAGGCCTGCTGGACGGGATGGAGGCGGTCGTTCTCGGCGAGTCCCTCGATGGTGGTGATGGACTTGCCGGGAAGCGTGGAGACGGGAGTCTCGCACGAACGGTGTGCGCGGCCATCGATCAGAACGGTGCACGCACCGCACTGGCCTTCGCCACAACCGTACTTCGTGCCGGTCAGGTCCAACTGCTCCCGCAGGATGGAGAGCAGGGTGGCGTCCGGCTCGGCTTCCACGGAAACAGGCCTGCCGTTGATCAGGAGGGCGTACTTGGTGGGCATCGCGGCACCTCCGCACTCAGCTTACCTGAATGCAGGCACGGGAGAAACCCGGAGGTCCACAGACAGAGGCTGAGGCCCGACTCATGGCAAACGGCTTATGCGGGAGGCTGAAGCCCCCGGCCTCCACAGAAGAGAAGCAGTTTCCGGCAAGCCGAAGAAAAACAGCGGTGCGCTTAGTTGACGCGGACGGGCTCCGGTGCGGGCTTGGCCGGGCCGGTGTACTGGTTGATGTGCTCGAGGTCCACGAGGTGGTCGTACCAGGTGAACTTCAGGATGATCGAGGTGACCAGGACAATGGCCAGCGTGAGCGCCGCATGCTTCAGTCGCCAGATCACGATGTACATAGGAAGCACGACGAGGCTGACCTGCCAGATCATGCCGATCACGATGTTGAACATGTCGCGGAAGAAATCGCGGTTCCTCTGGAAGGAAGGATCTTCCTGCAGGACTTTCTTGAGGATCGGGCCCCAGAAGCCCCAGGGGCGGACGCGGCGGTAGAACTCCTTCAGCACTTCCTCGTCTTCGGGTTTGGTCAGCAACGTCCCCAGGAAGCAGCCGATGAGCGAAAGCAGGAACACCAGGCCAAAACCGACGGAGACGCTCAGGTTTACGGAATGAGTATGCGCGAAGTTCTGCAGCGGCTGGAACTTTCCGAGCAGTTCCGGAAGAATCAACGAGGAAGAAATGCCGGCGACCATACCCCAGAAATAGCCGTAGCCGTTGAAGCGCCACCAGTACCACTTCAGGACGTTGGAGGCGGTATAGCCGCCCCAGAGAGCGGTGACGATCCAGATGACAACGTTGTTGACGCTGGTCACGTACCAGCCGAGGAGCACGCCCAGGAGCACGACCACAAACGAGCTGAGATAGCTCAACCGCACGTAGGTCTTCGGGTCGGCGTTCGGATTGATGAAGCGCTTGTAGATGTCGTTCACGAAGTAGGGAGGGGCGGCGTTCACGGTGGCGGCGAAATTGCTCATGTACGCCGCGAGTAGACCGGCAATCAGCACACCCAGCAGGCCCGCCGGCACGAACCGGCCGAGCGCGAAGGGCAGGATCCTCTCGAAATCCATGTTCGTGCCCATCGCCCGGATGTCGCCGCTGAAGAAGACCAGCGCCAGCACGGTGAGCCCGGTGACGAGGAAGTACCGCGGGAAGGTCAGCACCACATTCACCCAGCCGCTCATCATGGAGGCTTCGCGCGGGTTCTTGCAGGAGAGCACGCGTTGCATGTCGTAGTTCGGGGCGGGACCGGCGGAGCTGATCAGGATGCCCTTGAACAACAACATCATGACGAAAAAGCCGAACAAGCCATAGCCGTCCTGGGCCACGACCGCGTTAGCGGAAGGCACCAGGTTGGACCAGTCCAGGTTCAGGTGCCAGCCGAAGAAGACCTTGTCCCAGCCAGCGGGAATGAAGTGATGCAGCACGCCCGGGGCGACTTTGCGCATGGCGATGATGCCGACGGCAAAAGAAGCGACAGACAGGATGCAGAACTGCATTACCTCGGTAATCACCACGCTGAACATCCCACCCTTGATCACATAGATGGCGGTAATGGCGATCAGCAGCAGGGCGTACTGGTTCACGCTGAGGTGCCAAGGCAGGAACGTGGCGGCGAATTTGCCGATACCCTTGAAGCCGTAGGTGAAGAAGCCCACGATGCTGATGAAAGCGTAGATCACCACGATAATGTGGGCGAGTTGGGCGCCACGTCCTTTGCCAAAACGCGTCTGAATCCACTCCGCGCCGGTCATCACGTTTGAGCGGCGCAGCCAGGTGGAGAGGTAGACCATCAGGAAAACCTGGTTGAAGGTGGGCCAGAGCCAGGGAATCCAGACGCTTTTGATGCCATAGACAAACATCCAGTAGACCAGCAGCATGGTGCCGCTGATGTCGAACATGCCCGACGCGTTGGAGATACCGAGGACGTACCATGGCAAGACGTTCCCGCCCAGGAAGTAAGCTTTGATGTCGCGCGAGGCCCGATGCGAAACCCAGTAGCCCGCCAGCACCGAAAGAACCAGGTAGGCCACGATGATTGCGATATCAATCGAATGCAGATGCACGATTCACCTCAATTGGAGCGACCCGCCGCTCGATCCGTATCTCCGTTCGATCCTCACTCAACTGTTCCAGCAGAATGCCAGTGCAACTCCATCGCGCTGCAACCGCGAAACCTCCCTCACGGAAGCGTCCCGGCCAGCACGAAGACCAGCGGCGCCTGCCAATTGATGGCAACTTCGTTGCTGGCGTAAGAGCCCTGGTCGTCCGCGTAGATCTTGGCGGGCGGCAACCCATCCGGCAATTTGCGCAAAATGTCGTCCTGGCGCGCCGCGTTCGGGCCCCCGGAGAGCAGGCCCGGCCAGGGTTCGGGATTCTTGTCGGCGCCGCTCGGGCGATGGTGTGGATGACGGTAGGGATTTGCCCCCACCTGGGTGACCCAGGAGAGGGAGAAAGTGTTGCGCCCGAGCAGATAGTGGAGATTATCCAGCGCGCTTTCCACGAAGCTCGGATCGGGCGTCAGAGCGTTTGCCACGAGAAGTTCCATACCGTAATTCGCAACCACACCGTTCGAGCCCCACACGTAGTCTCTGGCCTGCAGGCTCACATGATAGGGATTAGCCCGGGTGCGCTCCACAATGGCCTGCGCGGCTTGCGCGGCTCGCTTGCGGATGTCCGCGAGCAACTCCGGATCCGAGCCCTTGCGCGCCCCGAGCGCGTAGGTCCAGAGCCCCATCGCCGCCACCTCTTTCCAGCCTTCCGGCGAAGGCGAATTCAGCGAAGCGCGAAAATCCGGGTACTCCTTCACGAAGTAATCGTTGTAGGAGGCATCGCCCGTCGTGCGCCAGAGTTCGGCGGCGGCCCACAGTTTTTCATCGTCGCAATAGGAATCCCCGTATTCGCCGGTGGACACACCCGGCGGATTTCGAAACGTCACGTTAGGGTATTTCTGCGTCCAGAGCCACGCTTTGCGCGCGGCCTCGAGGTTCCGAGCGGCGAACTTCGGGTCGTAAGACTGGTAGACGCGCGCGGCGATCGCGGCCACCGCCGCCACGTCCGCGGTGGCGCAGGTGCTCTTGTAGGGCTCCACGCCGGTTCCAATCACCACGCTGGGCAGAGGGTCGTCCTCGGGCATGACGAAGCCGGGAAAATGCTCGCTAGTCTGCTTGTGCCAGACGCCGCCATCGCCGTCCTGCATCTTCAGCATCCATTCCAGGTTCCAGCGGGCTTCGTTGAGGATGTCCGGCGTGCCGTTGCCGGTTTCCGGGAGATTCAACTTGATGGTTTTCAGCTTCGGGCCAAAGATCTCCCACGTCCAGAGGAGAGTCCCGACGGTGATTCCGGAGTTCACGACGTAACGGCCGTAGTCGCCGGCATCATGCCAGCCGCCGGCGTTGCCGCGTTCTCCCTGCTTGCCGGAGGAGGCGTGAAATTCTGCCTTCAGATGGCAGGCCGGATGCGCATAACCGGGGAACTCCGGGCCGAGGTCCACGGCCATCCCGCAGCGTTGCCCGTAGAACGCGCGCATGGCGAGGTAATAAGCGCGGGAGAAGACGTCGCGTCCAATCGAAAATGGCCAGCTGCGCCCTACACCTGGCACGTCCAGGTAGTAAGTTCCCGGCTCGCGCAGTTTCGAGAAATTCGCGACCTGTACGGAGTCGCCGGTTGCAGAGTCTGCGGCGGCAGGGCTCAATTCGCCCTTGAAAACCGTCACACCGTCCAGCGCGCGCTTTACTTCGAACCGCTTGCCTGCCGCGGTGACGAAAGCGAGCTTCAGGCTTCCCGGCAGGTAGCCGACCTGGTCCACTTTGATCTGCGCGCTGGCGCTTTCGGCAGCGCAGGACTGTTGCGGCGGGCCGATACAAAAGAGGAGAAGAAAGACGATGCAGAAGGTCACTACAAGGAAGCGCAAGTTTGGCGTACGGTGCGAGTCGGTCATTTGAGTCTTCCTCACGACAGGCGGAATCCAGGAAGAAAGCGTCAGGTGTGAGCGGGAGGCGGGCAGTGATGACGCTCACTTGCCCGCGTGACTGCCGATACGAGACCTGCGCTTTGCCTTGGTACCCTGCCCGGAAGACTCCTTCCTATGTACACTTCTCGGTTGCAATTTGCTAGTAAAATATCGTTATACTAGGGCATCGAGCCTGCTGAGCATTCCTCAAGTTCCACCCCAGGAGCCGGCATCATGAAATATGGATACTTCGACGATTCGCTCCGCGAATACGTAATCACACAGCCTGACACGCCGCTACCCTGGATCAACTATCTTGGATGCCAGGCGTACTTCGGGATCATCTCCAATACCGCCGGCGGATATTCGTTTTACCGGGACGCGCGACTGCGGCGCATAACGCGGTACCGCTACAACAACGCGCCCTACGATTTCGGCGGGCGATATATCTATCTTCGCGACGACGCCTCCGGGAAATTCTGGTCGCCCTCCTGGCAGCCCACGCGCCACAAACCGGAGGATTACTCTTGCCGCCACGGCATGGGTTACACGGTGATCGGTTCGCGATATCAGGGCATCGAAGCAAGCACGCGCTATTTTGTGCCGCTCGACGAGAATCTGGAAATCTGGCAATTGACGATCACGAACCGCCGCGCGCAGGCCGCGGAAATCTCCGTCTTTTCGTTGATCGAGTTCTGCCTGTGGGACGCGCAGGACGATTCGACGAACTTCCAGCGGAATTTCAGCATCGGCGAGGTCGAAATCGAAAACGGAGTGGTTTATCACAAGACGGAATACCGGGAACGGCGCGACCATTTCGCGTTCTTCGCGTGCTCGGAAAAGACGGCGGGTTTCGACACGCAGCGCGACGCGTTCCTGGGCTCGTACCGCGGCTGGGACAATCCGGCGGCAGTCGAGCGAGGCGAGTCCGGGAACTCGGTCGCTCATGGCTGGGCGCCCATCGGCTCCCATCACATCAAGTTGACGCTCAAGCCCGGAGAATCGCGGCAAATTGTTTTTGTTCTCGGGTACCAGGAAAATCCGCGGGATCAGAAATTCGATCCGCCTGATTCTCAGACGGTCAACAAGAAAAAGGCAAAATGCGTTCTTGCCAAATACCTGGCGCCGGCGAATGCGGACGCGGCGTTCGAGCAGCTTCGCGTTTATTGGGGAGAGTTACTGGGACTTTGCCAGGTGGCCACATCCGACGTGCACACCAACCGGATGGTCAACATCTGGAACGCATACCAGTGCATGGCCACGTTCAACATGTCGCGCTCCGCGTCCTTCTACGAGTCGGGGATCGGGCGGGGGCTGGGCTTCCGGGATTCGAACCAGGATTTGCTGGGTTTCGTGCACATGGTGCCGAGCCGAGCGCGCGAACGCATACTTGACCTGGCGGCCACGCAACTGCCTAGCGGGGGCGCGTATCACCAGTACCAGCCGCTCACCAAGAGAGGCAATAACGACGTGGGAAGCGGCTTCAACGACGATCCGCACTGGCTGATTCTCGGCGTCAGCGCGTACCTGAAGGAGACGGGCGATTGGAGCATCCTGGATCAGCCGGTTCCTTACGACAACGAACCCGGTACCGAAAAGCCTCTCTACGAACACCTGCAGCGCAGCTTCCGCTACACGCTCGACCGGCTTGGACCGCATGGCCTGCCGCTGATCGGGCGTGCGGACTGGAATGATTGCCTGAACCTCAACTGCTTCTCCGATTCGCCCGGGCAATCGTTTCAGACCACGACCAACAAGGACGGCAAGGTCGCGGAATCGGTCTTCATTGCGGGGCTGTTTGTGCTGGCGGGACGCGAACTGGCGGAAATCGCCAAGCACCGGGGGCATAAGGAGGAGAGCTCGTCGTGTCTCGCCGAAGTCGCCAAGATGGAAGCGACGATCCGCAAGCACGGCTGGGATGGAGAGTGGTTCCTGCGCGCGTATGACGATTTCGGGCGGAAGGTAGGCTCGAAGGAGTGCGCCGAGGGGAAAATTTTCATTGAGACACAGGGATTCTGCACGCTGGCGGGGATTGGGCTGGAGGACGGCCTGGCCGCGCGAGCGCTGGAATCGACGCGCAAGATGCTGGCGACCAAGCACGGCATCGTTCTGCAGCAGCCCGCGTATTCAAAGTACTATCTCGAGTACGGCGAGATTTCTTCCTATCCCCCCGGTTATAAGGAGAACGCAGGCATTTTCTGCCACAACAATCCGTGGGTCATCATCGGGGAAACGCGCATGGGCAACGGCGACGCGGCGCACGACTACTACACGCGCATCAATCCTTCCGCTCGCGAGGAGATCAGCGACCTTCACCGGTGCGAGCCTTACGTTTATGCGCAGATGATCGCGGGGCGTGACGCGCTTACGCACGGCGAGGCCAAGAATTCGTGGCTGACGGGCACCGCCGCGTGGAACTATTACGCCATTACGCAGTGGATCCTGGGGATCCGTCCGGACTTCGACGGCTTGCGGATCGCACCGGTCATTCCGAACAGCTGGAAAGGCTTCCAGGCTACGCGGAAGTTCCGCGGGGTGACTTATCAGATTGAGGTGCAGCGCGCCGGCTCCGGCAACCAGGTGTCGCTTGAAGTCAACGGCACGCCCATACCAGGCGGGGTTGTGCCGCTGCCGGCGGCAGGCACAAAGACTGTCGCGGTCAAGGCAACGTTGCGCTAATCTCCGGAATCCATGAGCTACACGCCCGCAGGTTCGCGCTACAACAAGATGCAATACCGGCGCTGCGGCCGGAGCGGCCTGTTGCTGCCCGCGATCTCGCTCGGCCTGTGGCACAACTTCGGCAGCGTGAACTCCTTCGAGAATGCGAAGGCGATGCTGCGGCGCGCCTTCGATCTGGGCATCACGCACTTTGACCTGGCGAACAACTACGGCCCTCCTCCTGGCTCGGCGGAAGAGAATTTCGGACG
>Ga0335079_10010193_pt1 | contig 10698 bp, 7 predicted proteins | sample Lox_Sample_33_FD_206719 | JGI IMG/M metagenome (GOLD analysis project Ga0335079, IMG submission 206719) | Soil microbial communities from Loxahatchee National Wildlife Refuge, Florida, United States - Lox_Sample_3.3 | ecosystem: Environmental > Terrestrial > Soil > Wetlands | place: USA: Florida... | reverse complement strand
CGTTTACCGCCGGCACAGACGCGCTCGTGGGCCGGCTGAATCAATTGAGCGAACTCGCTGGTCTGCCGCCGGTGCCGCCCATCTCGTTCGGATCGAGCGCGGTCCCCCCGATTTTTCTGGGCAGCTACGGACAATCGTTGAGCAATTTGGCAGCGGGGAATTTCCCCTCGGTTCAGGTTGGAGTGCAGATCTCATTTCCGCTGCGCAATCGGACGGCGGAAGCGCAAGCCGCCACCTCCGCCGCGGAGGGACGCCGGTTGCGCGCTGTGCAGGAGCAGATGGAAATGGCCATCGAAGCCGACGTGCGCAACGCGCTGCAAGCTGTCACGTCTGCACAATCCCGGCTCGATGCAGCGGCGCTCGCGCGGCGTTCGGCGGAGGAGCAGTACGCAAGCGAACAGCGCCAGTTCCAGGCCGGCACCTCGACCGTGTTCCTGGTGCTCGAACGCCAGACCGATTTCATCGGCGCCCGCAGCCGCGAGGCGAGGTCGCGAGCGGATTTCGAGGAGGCCCTCGCCAATCTGGACCGCGCGACCGCGTGCACCATCGAGGTGCAGAAGCTTACCCTTGTAAACCCTTGACCCACTTGTGAAGGAACCCGCGGCCAATTGTCTCGAAACCTTCCAGTGTCGTGTGCATCCAAGTCTTCATGACGGCGTTGCGCGTCGGCTGCCTGTCTCTAGTGCTTCCGATGCTGTCGTTCTGCCAGCAGGCCGCACCCGACCCGCCGCTCCAGCCGGGAACAGCGAAAACCAGCGATTCCACGGGCACCCCTCCGGTCGAGAGCAAACGCATCTTCGGCATCGTGCCGAATTTTCGGACCTCTCCCAGCTTGAAAGATTATGAGCCGCTCAGACCGGCGGACAAATTCAAGATTGCTGCTCAGGACGCCTTCGATCGCGGCACCATCGCACTGGCCGCGCTATTTGCAGGCGAGTCTCAGTTGACCAACGCCTCGCCTTCCTTCGGCCAAGGCGTGGCAGGATACGCCCGGTATTGGGGCACCTCCTACGCAGACTACTTGATCGGCGATTACATGACCGAAGGCATCTACCCCACCCTTCTGCACCAGGACCCGAGGTATTTTCGCCGCGGCACGGGAAGCGGACGGTCGAGGCTGGGATACGCCATGGCCCAGATCTTCTGGACGCACAAGGATTCGGGGGGAACGCAATTCAACTTCTCGGAAGTGATCGGCAACTCGACAGCGGTGGCGATCTCGAATGTCTACTATCCGGACAACCGAACCGCTTCCGACGCGGTATCGAGGCTCGGAATTCAGCTTAGCGTGGACATGGCGTCGAATATATTGAAGGAATTCTACCCGGACTTCGAACGGAAATTCACCCGCAAACACCGCAACCGGCAGAACTGAACGCGCCGCGGATCGAGTCCGCTCACCCCGTCGATTTCCGGCGGAACAACTGCTCGCCGCCGGGAGACAGGAGCACCCACAGGCCGTAAATCCCCAACACCGTGCCGAGCGGCACGCTCATCAGTTCCAGCGCGGAGAGAATGATGGTCAGCATTCGCGCCCAGGGCTGCAATTGGAGGAGGCCGAAACCCGCGACAATCCCCGGCAGCGAAAGCGCCAGCAGAAGGATAAAGACGAAGGCGCCGATGCCGCCCAGTATCGGAACGGCTATGCGGGCGTCCCCGCTGCGATCGGCGACGCTAACCAATCCGGCCAGGCCTCCGAAAATCACCAGCACGATAACGCCCGCCAGAACGCCGAACATGCCATAGACCACATGCAGAATGCCTAGTATCCTGACGTGGTCGGTCATGACGTCCGCACTTTAGTTGACGAGCGTCCAATCGATCACGACCACGGAAACTCTTGGGTTCTTGCTTTGCAGCATCACGCGGCTCCACTGGTTCTGTTCAGATGGGGCTTCCTTGACGATGACGTCATTGGCGTACTTCGGGTTCCAGGTGTAGGTGGTCTTGTTCCAGCCATTCTGCGCGCCCGGCGATTCGATGACGCTGTTGGCGTATTGAGGATTCGCCGTATACAGCACCATTCCATCGCTCGAAAAATTACCCGGTGACACGGTGAATTTCACCGGCTTGCCAGGCAGTTCACCGATGAGAGATCCGGTGGAACAGGATTTCCCACTGATGGCTACTTCCTCGTTCTTTTGCAGGTGTCCAGTCCAAATGAGCCTGCCGGAAGCCGGGGTTACGGGAACCGGCGGTGTCGTGCGCGGTGCCGCCGGCTGCGACGGTCGAACCGCAGCCGGTGGTTCTTTGGGAGGCGCCGGACTTTCCACCGCGGGCTGCAAACTCTCAACCGGGACCGGAACGGAGGGAGGCAGAGTCTGGGCAATGGCCGGTGGCGGAGTCAGGTCCGGCGCTTGATTCGGCGAGCGGGTAGCACTGGTAGCGGGTGCGCTGAACTTCGGATGATCCTCTCGCGGCTTCGTCACCGGGACGGATACCACGAATTCCTGCGGTTTCGGAACCACCGCCGGACTCGGCGGGGCGGGCTTCGAAACCTCCCGCGATGCGCTGCCGGTCGGCGGCGGATTCAACTCGCCGGACGTATCGTTCTTCCCCAGGAAATTAGCGGATTCCACAAGCGGGCCCGCACCTCGGCGGAGCGCCTCGAGGCGAATGTTCACGCTCTCGGAATGGCGCTTGTAGGTGAATGCCCCGCTACGAAGTTGATCTGGGCTTAGCTGGATGGAAAACAGGGAACCGCCGTCTCGGATCTCCAGATTGCCTGTCTCGGTGTTCGCCACCTGCTCCCACATAATATTCAGCTGGCCGCCTGCATCGAACACTCGCAGCGCCAGCCGATCGGGAGGCTGCGTCAGCCAGTACCAAGCCACCAGCGTGCCCACGGCAGTCGCCAGCGCCAGTGGCCAGACCAGGCTGACACGCCGTCGCGTGACCGGCGGCGTTTCCGGCAACAGCATCACGGAGTCATCTTCAGCTTCGGTCTCGGTTACGGATAGGTCGGCCTCTGGCGGCGCCGGTTCCAGGCTACGGCTGGGGTCCGCGTCGGGCTGCCCCTCTGGCGCCCCGGCAGCTTCCATCACGGGAGGCGCATCAAAGGCCGGCGGCACGCTGAGCTCGCAGAACGAGCTCTCGGTATTCAGAACGCCACCGGAGTCCCGATAGAAAAACCGCACCAGGCTTTGCTGAATGTCACTGGGACGCAAAATCATCACCACCTGATGAGGGTTTGGAAAGAACGTGCCGGCAATTTCCAAATCGCGCCCCGTGAGATTGAGTTCGCTATGCGGATGAGCCCGGAACCAGCCCACGGGCTCGAGTTCCTTGGGATCGCTTTCTCTGGCCTTCGACCCCAGCGCCGCGGCAAACGCTCTCCGTTCTTCCTCGGAGAGCGGCGTCGCGCCCGCCATGGCACTCTGAAAAGCAATGGCTCGAAATTCCGCAATGCGAACTTCCTTGCCGCTGTGGGTCCCGAACAAGATCCCATATACTTCGGCGCCACCATGAGGACCTGAAGTAAAGCTTTCAAGAACCGACAGGCGCAGCCTCAGTATGACAGATCGGGGACACGCGACCACGCGTGGATGGTCCTGGTACTTGGAATCGCTCCCTTCGAGTTTGGGTGCTGCGCCCGCCATTTGTTCTTCGTTAAGCTTATGACAATTAAGGTACCGTACACCAGCGCACTAAATGCCGTTGTATATTAAGCTCGTATATCCGATCACAATGATGACGACCCGCGCAGTGGCGAAGTGTCTCGAAGCCGTTCACCGCGGCACCAGTCTGGTGCTAGTCTTTTGCCTGCTGGCCGCATCGGGGGACGCCCAAGGTCCTCCCATAAAAATCGTGATTCAGGAGGGCCAGGGCGCCATCAACAATATACAGCAGCACCGCGCCAAAGAGCCCGTGGTTCAAGTAACGGATGAGAATGGCGCCCCCATCCAGCAGGCCTCGGTGACCTTCCAGTTGCCGGAAACCGGGCCCGGAGGCTCCTTCGCGGATGGCAACAAAATGTTGACGGTGCAGACTGACGAGAAAGGATTGGCGGTGGGCCGCGGGTTGCGGCCTAATGCGACCGAGGGCAAATTCGAGATTCACGTGACGGCTTCGTTTCAAGGGTCCACGGCCAACGAGCTGATTTCCGAAATCAACGCCGAACAGGCGCCCGCGGGCGGGGGCGGCAGCAAGACATTCCTGATCATTGCCCTAATCGGCGGCGCCGCGGCCGGTGGGCTGGCGGCCGCCTTGGGCCACGGAAAGTCGAGCAGCCCTTCGGTTGGTACCATCAGTACCCCGCCCACCGTGCTGGTGCCCGGTACACCCAGCATTCAGCCGCCGCACTAACCAGCCCAGGTCATGAAATCCAAACGCAAAATTCGAGGGAGCGGGCTGGCGGGCTTATTGGCGCTGGTGTTGGCGTTCGCGGCGGCGGCATCGGGACAAGTGGTCGTCTCGGGCTCTCTGCCCACGGCTGGTGATGTAGGCCTGCTGTACTCGGCCAGTCTGAGCGCCACCGATGGAGGCGGCCCCTGCACGTGTACGTGGTCGATTACTGGAACACCGCCCGATTCGGTGACTGTCAACCCCACCACCGGTTCGGTCAGCGGCACTCCGACAGTTTCAGGCTCATTCAACTTCACCGTGACGGCCACCAATGCCAGCATGCAATCCGGCAATGTCGCCGCCAGTGGAACCATCAATCCCGCCCTGGTCATCAGCCCTGCGTCTCTGCCCGTGGGCCAAATCGGAAGCGCATACTCGGTCGCGATTTCCGTTAGCAACGGGACGCTCCCATACGGAGCTGTGCAGTTGACTGGAACGCTGCCAACTAATTTGAATTTCGCCGGCGGTTCGATCACCGGCACTCCCACTCAGACCGGCAGCTTTCCATTGACCGCAAGTGTCACCGACGCGGTGGGCGGAACGGCCACCGCGAACTACACCCTGCAGATCAATCCGGCTCCTCCGCCACCCCCGACGGTGAATCCTGCCACTCTGCCGCAAGGCGAGGTGACGGTGGCGTATACGACGACTCTCACCGAAACCGGGGGTACCGGGCCGACCTTCACTTGGGCGCTTGCCAGTGGTTCTCTTCCGAACGGGGTTTCGTTAAGCGCAACCGGCGTGATCAGCGGTACACCGAGCCAGTCGGGCAGCTTCCCATTCTCGGTTCAGGTCACCGATAGCGCTGCCATGACCTCGGCGGCACAAGGGTTCACGCTGACCGTCATCGCCGCGCCGAGCATCTCCACCGTCTCGCCGCTACCGCCAGGCGAAGTGACCGCCGCATACTCGCAGACGATGGCTGCATCCGGCGGAACGAACACGGGCTTCACCTGGACGGTGTCTACCGGACCAATTACAGCCGGCCTCTCGCTGAGCGCCGCGGGTGCTCTAACCGGCACGCCGACGGCCGCCGGCCCATCCAATTTCACGGTCCAGGTCACCGATAGCGCGGGCGGTTTTTCACAAAGGAGTTTCGCCCTGAACGTCATCGCGGGTCCGAGCATCACGACAACCTCGCCTCTGCCGGCCGGGGAAGTCACCAGCCCGTACTCGCAAACGCTGGCCGCATCAGGGGGCAGCGGCGCGGGATTCAGCTGGGCCGTTACCGCGGGATTTCTACCCGCCGGACTGTCACTGAGCGCCGCGGGCGCAATCACCGGCACGCCGACGGCGTCGGGGATCTCCAACTTCACTGTCACGGTTACCGATAGCGGCGGCGGTTCGGCGGTTCTGTCCTTCGCGCTCACCATCAACGGTGGTCTCAGCATCACCACCCCGGCATCATTGCCGGCGGGCGAAGCCACCGCCCCTTACTCGCAGACGCTGGCGGCATCCGGCGGCACCAACGCGGGATTCGCTTGGAGCATCACGACCGGAGCTCTTCCTCTAGGCCTCTCGTTGAGCGCCGCGGGCGCGATTACCGGCACGCCGACCACCACCGGCTTGTCCAACTTTACGGTCAAGGTGACGGACAGCGGCGGGGGCTCCGCGACGCTGGCTTGCAGCCTCAACATCATTGCCGGGCCCAGCATTACGACCGTTTCGCCGCTGCCGCAAGGCGAGCTCACCGCCGCTTACTCGCGGACACTGGCGGCATCCGGCGGCACCGCCGCGGGATTTACGTGGACCGTCAGCACCGGATCGCTCCCCGCCGGCCTTTCACTGAGTGCCGCAGGCGCGATCACGGGCACGCCGACGGCCACGGGGCCGTCCAGCTTTGCCGTCCAGGTGGTCGACAGCGGCGGCGGTAAGGCGACGCAGAACTTCACCCTTGCTGTCATTGCCGGTCCTACCATTACAACGAATGCCACTCTGCCTAAGGGCGAAGTCGGCTCCGCCTACTCGCAAACGCTGAGCGCCAGCGGCGGGTCGGCCGCCGGCTTCGTATGGTCCGTGGCGAGCGGCTCCTCATTGCCCGCGGGTCTCGCGTTAAGTGCGGCCGGCGTGCTCAGCGGCACTCCTACGGCCGCCGCCCTGGGAACCGACAGTTTCGCCGTGCAAGTCACCGATAGCGGCAATGGCGTGGCCACGCTTACCATGTCCATCACGATCATCGCGGGGCCAACCATTTCCACCGCGCCGGTGCTGCCGAACGGTACCGTGGGTGTGGCGTACACAACGGTGACCCTGGCCGCTGCCGGTGGCACTCTGCCGTACGTTTGGTCCATCACGCTGGGCTCGCTGCCGCCGGGCTTGTCCTTGGCCGCAAGCGCAGGAACCATCACGGGCATGCCCACGACCGCAACCGGCGGCCCATCCAACTTCACCGTTCAGCTCATCGATGCCAAAGGGGTCGCTACGACCAAAGTGTTCAGTGTCACCATTGCGGCGGGTTTGACCATCACGACGGCGCCGGGATTGCCCAACGCCACGATCGGCGTATCATACGCGGTGACCGTATCGGCTGCGGGCGGCACCGCGCCATACACCTGGAGCGTGAGCGCCGGTACGCTTCCCACCGGGTTGACGTTAAACTCGTCCACCGGCGTGCTGAATGGACTGCCCACCAGTTCGGGGAGCTTTCAGTTCACGTTGCAGGTTAGCGACAGCGCGTCGGTCACAGCCGCAAAGCAGTTCACGCTTGGTGTGGCTCAGGCGTTGACTTTCACTACCAGTGCGACCCTTCCGAGCGGGGCCACCGGAACGCCGTACTCCCTCGTCCTGAGCGCGACCGGTGGCACGCCGCCATACACGTTTGCCATCGCCGGCGGCACTGCGCTGCCCAGCGGTTTGAGCCTGGGCGCGGCCAACGGCCTGATCAGCGGAACTCCGGCTGCCAGCGGCACTTTTGCTTTCACCATCCAGGTGAGGGACAGCAATTCGGTGAGTGCCAGCCAGCAGTTCAACCTGACCGTGGTTTCCGGTCTGGCCATCACCACCCAACAGTTGCCTCAAGGAGCCGTGAACGTACCGTATTCGCAGACGCTTACCGCGGCGGGCGGCACGTCTCCCTACACCTGGAATCTGACCCAGGGCTCTCTTCCTGCCGGCCTGTCGTTGACGACGGCAGGGGTCATCACCGGAACTCCGAAAGCCAACGGCGCCCCGACGTTCACCGTCCAGGTATTGGACAGTATGGGTGCCAGCGCCACCAAGCAGTTCACTTTGACCATCGCCGCGGGTCTGGCGATTACCAGCTCTGTCTTGCCTCAAGGCACGCTCGGTGTGACGTACGGGCCGTTCACGCTGGCTGCCGTGGGAGGGGCTCAGCCGTGTTGCACATGGTCGGTCAGCACCGGTACGATGCCGACAGGCCTTTCGCTGAGTTCGACCGGTATCGTCACGGGCACGCCGTCCGCGGCCGGTGCTTTCACCTTTACGGTCCAGGCGAAGGATAGTAACGGCGTCACCGCGACCCAAATATTTACGATTTCCATCATCCCGCCCACCGTGCCCCAGGTGAACGTTGGAGCGCCGCCGACAACGGCGGCCGGGCAGCAGATCTCCTTCGGCCTGTCGCTGGCCTCAGGATATCCGCTGGATGTCACCTGTCAGGTTACGCTTTCTTTCCAACCCGACGCTATCGCGGCCGCGGTGGATCCGGCGATGCAATTTTCCACAGGTGGCGTGAAGGCTAGTTACACGATTCCCGCCAATTCCACTAAAGCCGTCCCCATCGCGCTGCAGACCGGCACCGTGTCCGGCACCATCACCCTGAGCTTCACGCTGGCAGCGGGCGCAACCGAACTGCGCGATTTCCAAAACACCATCACCATCCCGCGCGCTGTCCCGCAAATTCAAAGTGTGAAACTGGTAAGAACCTCGGCCGGTCTCGAAGTGCACATCGTGGGTTTCTCCTCGTCACGCGACCTCACCGAAGCCGACCTCACGTTCACGGCGGCGCCGGGCGCAACTCTGCAGACAACTACGGTGACCGAAAAACTCACCAGCGTAGCCACCACGTGGTATCAGTCCACAAAATCCGCGCAGTATGGCAGCCAGTTTATGCTGGTGCTTCCGTTCACCGCTTCACAGGGTAGCGTGGACGCGGTGGGAAGCGTTTCCGTGGTGCTGAAGAACGCCGAAGGAAGCTCCCAATCCGCCAGCGGAACGTTGTAGACGCTTCCAGGGCGCTGCAAGGGAGCGGTAACATTTCCGATACATTAAGAACACATGGCTCAAGTCCTTGATGGTAACCGCATTCGTGATGAGATCAAGAGCGAGTGCCGCGCCAGGGTGGAAAAGCTCGTTTCGCGCGGCCGCCCGCCGGGGCTCGCCGTGGTGCTGGTCGGCCACAATCCGGCTTCGGAAATCTACGTTCGCAACAAAGTCAAGACGTCTCACGAACTCGGGATCGCCGGCGAAACCATCACGCCGCCCGAAAGCATTGCCACCGCGGAACTGCTTGCCATCATCGATACTCTGAACCAGCGCCCCCAGATCGACGGCATTCTGGTGCAGATGCCCTTGCCGCCGCACGTCGACGCCCGGCGCATTCTCGAAGCCGTCTCGCCGGCGAAGGATGTGGACGGTTTGCACCCGTGCAATGCGGGCAATCTCGTTACTGGCCGGCCCGGTCCCCGCCCCTGTACTCCGGCCGGCATCATCGAACTGCTGAAGCGCTACCGCATTCCGATCGCCGGCAAGCGCGCCGTGGTGGTCGGCCGCAGCGACCTGGTGGGCAAACCCGCGGCCCTGCTGCTGCTTCACGAAAATGCCACGGTAACCATCTGCCATTCGAAAACTCCCGATCTTCCTGCCGTCTGCCGCGAGGCGGAGATTCTCATCGCGGCGATCGGCCGCCCGGCGATGATCACTTCCGCCCACATCCGGCCGGGCGCCACCGTGATTGATGTCGGCATGAACCGGCTCGACAAACGCGCCGACGTCGAGCGCATTTTTCCCCTGGATCGGCCCGGCTCCGCCCAGAAGCTTGCGGCATTCGATTCCAAGGGCACCCTGCTCGTCGGTGACGCTCATCCATTCGACGTCGCCCAAAGCGCCGGAGCCTACACTCCGGTCCCCGGCGGCGTCGGCCCTCTGACCATCGCCATGCTGATGGTCAACACCATCGTTTCTGCCGAAAGACGCCTCGGCGTATGCTAAAGGTAGGTTTGACAGGCGGTCTGGCTTCCGGCAAAACTTTTGTTGGAGAGGCGCTGGCGGCGCTTGGTTGTCACCTGATCCAGGCCGATGAACTCGGCCATGAGATCCTCCTCCCCGGGGGCGAAGCCTATGCGGATGTTGTACGTGAATTTGGACCGGAGATCCTCAACCAGGACCGTACCATTGACCGGAAGCGGCTGGCGGCGGAGGTATTTGAAAAACCGGACCGGCTGGAACGGCTCAACCAGTTCGTACATCCGCACGTTTTCCGGCGCGAGCGTGAGTTGCTTGAGCAGTTCGCGCAGTCCGATCCGCACGGAATCGTCGTGGTGGAAGCCGCGATTCTGATCGAGACCGGAAATTACAAAGCGTTCGATCGCGTGATCCTGGTAGAGTGCAAGGAGGAGTTGCAGATCGAGCGCGCCATGAAGCGCGACCATTTGGATCGCGAGCAGGTCCTGGCACGGCTTCGCCGTCAGATGCCGCTCGCGGAAAAGAGGAAGTTCGCGGATTTCGTGATCGACACCTCCGGCAGCAAGGAAGAAACGTTGCGCCGCGTCCACGACGTCCATGATGCTTTACGGAGAATAGAAGCATGAAACTACGTCCACTGCTCTGGGCCCTGGTGCTGGTGGCCGGTTTTTATTACGTCACTTCCATGGCGCGCTGGAATGTCGGCCAGCTCGTGCGCCGGACCACCGGTAGTTGGTACACGCCCGGTACCGCCGCCACGGCCGGCTTCTCAACCGACGAAACCAACAACATCGATATCTACAAAGCCGCGCATCTGGCCACGGTGAACATCACCAGCGTGGTGTGGCGCGAAGGCTGGTTTTTTCAGATGTACCCGGAGAAGGGAACCGGCTCCGGATTCATCATCAATCCCGATGGCCGCATTATTACGAATCATCACGTGGTGATGGGCGGCCAGCAGCTCACCGTGACGCTGGCCAACAAGAAACAGTACAAGGCCAAGGTGCTGGGCGTCGACCGCAAGAACGACCTGGCCATCGTGAAGATCGAGCCTCGCGAGAAACTTCCCGTGCTGAAGCTCGGCGATTCCGACCCGCTGCAAGTCGGCCAGAAGGTGCTGGCCATCGGCAATCCGTTCGGACTTGAGGGAACGCTGACCACCGGCGTGGTCAGCTCGCTCGGCCGCTCCATCTCGGATGAAACGGGCCACGC
>Ga0335079_10010192_pt1 | contig 10698 bp, 12 predicted proteins | sample Lox_Sample_33_FD_206719 | JGI IMG/M metagenome (GOLD analysis project Ga0335079, IMG submission 206719) | Soil microbial communities from Loxahatchee National Wildlife Refuge, Florida, United States - Lox_Sample_3.3 | ecosystem: Environmental > Terrestrial > Soil > Wetlands | place: USA... | reverse complement strand
AAGTCGAAGGCCTGACGAAGACCTTCCTGCCATCGGCCAGGGTCGTCGACGGCGTCTCCTTCAAGGTCAGCGAAGGAGAGATTTTCAGTCTTCTCGGCCCCAACGGGGCGGGCAAGACAACCACCATCAGGATGCTCACCACGCTAGCGTCGATTTCAGAGGGGAGGGCGACGGTCGCGGGCCACGACGTGGCCAAGAACCCCGGCGCCGTGCGAGCGCTCATAGGAGTCGTGCCGCAGGAGATCACCATTGACAATGAGCTCAAGGGTGTCGAGAACCTGCTCCTGGCGGCGAAGCTCCACCACATCCCGGATGTGGCCGCCCGAAAGCGGGTATCGGAGCTCATGAGACTGGTCGAGCTTGACCAATCTGCGAACAACAGGGTGGCCACCTACTCTGGAGGAATGAAGAGGCGCCTTCAACTGGTCACCGCCCTGATTCACATGCCTCACATCCTCTTCCTCGACGAGCCGACGGTAGGTCTGGACATCCAGACGCGGACCAAGGTCTGGGACTACATCACTGAGCTCAACAGGGACCGCGGCCTTTCGATATTCATGACCACACACTATCTCGAGGAGGCCGACAGGCTCTCCGACACGGTGGCCATAATGGACCACGGCTCCATCAAGGTTTCGGGATCGCCCTCCGATCTGAAGGAAAGCCTGCACGGCGACGTCCTCACCCTCTCGGTCGAAGACGGGGGCAATGACCTGACTGAATTCCTGAGGTCTGTCCCTAACGTTAAAGAGGTCAGCAGGTCAAACAGAGCCTACAGGCTGAAGCTTCCAAGAGTGGAAACCGCGCTTCCCGAGATTATCACGAGAATAACATCAAGGGACCTTAAGATTACCGAAACTTCGTTCTCGAAGCCGACACTTGACCAGGTCTTCCTCGAAGTCACAGGGAGGTCGATGCGCGATGCACAGGAGGCCAACGGCCATTACAACGGCGACAGATACGCTGTCGCGCGCAGGAGCGAGACGAGTTGATCAGCGAGTCGCTGGCACTAGGCAAGCGTGCGCTGACGAAGTGGACCAGGAACCCGTTCGCTGTCATAGCCACCTCTCTTCAGGCACTCTTCTGGCTAGCGCTCTTCGGGAACTCGTTTAACCCTGCCAACGCCTTCGCGTCATCTGGTGGCGGATCTCTGGGCCCACTTCAGCAGGCTTTCAGCGGGGCGCCCAACTACATCACTTATCTCACGCCGGGAGTCATCGGCATAGTGGCCCTCGTCGGAATGAGCTTCATGGGGGTAGACCTAGTGTTCGATAGGGTCAACGGCTACATCGACATGCTCAGGGCCTTCCCCATCCCGCGGACGTCCATTTACTTTGGAGGAGTCGTCCAGAACGTCGCGAAGGGGATGGTCGCGGCTCCGATAGCGTTCCTCCTCGCAATCCTGGTGCCGAACGGGCTCCGGTTCGCCCCTGGATTCGGCGCCCTGAACATACTGGGGATATTCGCCACGGTCGCCCTGCTCACCGCTGTCTTCTCGATGTTCTTCACGGGGATGGCGATACTGGTGAAGAGCACCGACAGTTTCTTTGCGGCAATCAATTTCCTGACGTTCCCAATAATGTTCACAAGCACGTCCTTCTTCCCTCTGAGTTTCTTCCCTGGCTGGCTGAAGCCGGCGGCCCAGGCGAACCCCATTTCACTTGCGAGCGACGCCATGAGGCTGCTTCTTGTGAACGGAAGCCTGTCTTCTGCGCAGGCCTCGGCATTCCTTTTGGACTGGGCTGGGCTCTTTGCCTACGGGGTGGTGTTCGCGTTATTGGGGATAGCGATGGCGAGGAGCGCCCTTAAGGCGAGATAGAGGGCCGGGTTGAAGGCTTGCTATGACTGACGTCGCCGTCAAGGCCAACACGAGGGCGCCACTCGGTAGAGTGGACGGAGAGTTGAGGGCAGGCCGGAATGCGACAATCGAGGCCGAATCCGGAGGGAGGGTCGTAGTCACCGAAGGCGCCTATTTCGAGGGCCCGGTGACCATAGACTGTGACTTCGAATGCGCATCCGTAAGGGTTGAAGGAAAGGGATTCGGGCCGGGAGGAGACGTCGTCATACGGGGAGATCTCGTCGTCCACGGAAGCGCTGACATGGACGCCTCGGTGCGGGTAACCGGCACTGCGAAGGCGGAAGCCATGGATGTAGGAGGGCATCTCAGGGTCGGAGGGATAACGACAGGTCGGCTGCGGGTGGGCGGCCATCTCGAGTGCAAGGGGAAGCTAGAGGCAGGAGACGTGGACAGCGGGGGGCACTTCACAGTCTACGACGAGATCAAGGTCAACAGCCTGCGGGTCGGAGGTCACGCAGAGTTCAAGGGAGGGGCAATAGGCGGCGAGCTGAAGGTCAGAGGCCACCTCAAGACAGAGGAGCCGCTCACCTACGGCCAGATTCAGGTATTCGGAAGCATACGTCTGCCCGCAGGGAGCTCCGGCCAACACCTTTCGGCGATAGGCAAAGCGGAATTCGAGGGCGACATGAGGTGCAAGGAAATTGATGTCGCAGGCACCGTGATTGTGAACGGGAATTGCTCTAGCGAAACAGTCAAGGCCATGGGGAAGCTGTCTGTGGCTGGCTCTCTGACGGCCTCGCAGGCCCTAGATGTGCTTGGCGTGGTAGAAGTCAAACAGAATCTGGAGTGCGAATCCCTCTCCGTGGGAGGGAAGCTAGTCGCTGACTCGGTGGTGGCGCACGCGCGGGCGGACATCGGGGGCCACGTCATGGCGGCCAAGGGGTTGAAGGCAAGGACCGTCAACGTCGGAAAGGGCTCGAGGGTCAACGGTCCAACAATTGGAGACCTCGTGGAGGTGGGGAAGGAAATTCCCCCCATGACTGTCGAGGGGCAACATCCGGTGTCCTTCACATGGCCTGGAAGAATGACCCGGGTCGACGACGTCTATGGGAAGACGGTTAGAATGGGGCCGTATTCTCAGGCGAACCGAGTCTTCGCAGAGACCGTGGAGATTGAGAACGGGGCCGTGGCCGCCGAGATAACGTACACCAGCGGGATGAGGCTCCCAAAGAACTACCATCTCCAGAAGCCGCCGAGGAGGGCCGACCACCTCCCGGAGCCGCCGCTCTAAGGTGGGAACCGGAAGGTCATGGGACGCAGAAGTTCCAAGCGGTCGAAGACCGACCTATACGCCGAAGTTCTTGAGGTTATCAGCCACTATCCAGAAGGGGCCAGGATAACCAAGCTATCGTACGGCGTGGGGGTCCCAGTCGACAGGCTCAAGGTCTTGGTCGAGAGGCTCTGCAGGTTCGGCTTGGCAAGGAAGGCGGCGGACGACGAAGGGGTCTACTATGGCGTGACGCCAAGGGGGTTAGAGTTCTTGGACACCTTCTGGAAGATGAAGGGGTTCCTAGAAGAGTTTGGAGAGGCCGAGCGGTACTAGGAGTAGCTACGCCACGTGTGGTTGCACTTGGCGCACCTATAGAACTGCGTTGGTGGCTCATCTCCGCTCCTGGTCTGCAGGAACCACCAGAATGCCTCGTTATGACCGCACCTTGGGCATTCGATTTTTGTGGTTGGGAGTGAGCTGAGCTTCGCTTCCTTGTCCCCTACGACCTTGATCTGAGGGGTAATGGCCAACTCCTCCTCTGTCGACTGCTTGACCGTCTGACTCGGAGGCTTGCTGGTGTATCCACAGTTGTCGCAAACAAGGGTGATCGTGACATCCTTCGCTCCCCTGACCTGCTTGAGCTTGAGTCGAGTACCGCACTTCGGACAGAATTTCAGGGTCAGGCAGGCCCACCGCCCAGGGCTTTCTTCGTGCTGTCGAGGAGCTCTTGGGTGGTCCCCATGGCTCGCTCCACGCTGTTGGAAAATGCCTTCTCTGGCTTGATGCGCTGAGCCCTCACCTTCAGAACCAGCTTCTTGATCAAGGGATGCGGAGGGAGCACGCCTGCGAAGGTGACACTCTTCTCCTCAAGGAGCTCGTGGTGAACGATCTCTGCCAGAGAGTAGTCCTCCCCCGTGATCTCGACCGTCAGGCCCTTCTCGTCCTCAGTGGTTGTCTGGACCTGCAATTTGCCTGACCGCCCCTCGGACTCTTCATTATAAATGGTGTGGAGGTATCATCGGCTACTTTCGACACCTCTCATCTGACAACGATGGGGACGCCTCACTAGATCCCCGGATGGATCTTCGACTATCTCGCGCTTTCAGCTCTCATCTATCGGAATTTGCCCCCTCTGACGGAGGGCGCTCACAAGGATTCGATAGCTGAAAAGCTCAGAATTTCTAGGCCTCGATCGGGGTCGTCCCGAAGTCCCTGGCCAGCTTCCTCTCTTCTACGTTCCCGCACTCGTCGCACTTGGCCCGGGTGGCGCTGCCTCTCAACAGAGGTTTGCCGCAGCTCCCGCAGAGGGCGTAGACCACGCCCATGTCCGGCTCATCGATGGTGAGGTGGATTATGCCGTTGAGGAGGCTGAAGACACGGCACCTGACGATGTCTCCAGACTTGACGGGGGTGGTCTTCCGGGCGCCACGGCCGCCTCCAGATAGTCCCCTTAGCGTGAGCATCCCTGAAAAGTCCTTGAAGGTCGGCTTCCCATTGTGGAAGTAGATGTGGACGTTGGCTGAGTTCGCCTGGACCGCCTCAACCTGTCCTGTAATCCAGTCGTCCACCTTGATGATTTCCGGCTCGATGGCGGGCTTGACCGATATCTCCATGTTCTTGGTGTCCCTGGACACGGAACCGGCCCTCAGCGCCCTGATGAGCCCGGAGTCATCATATGTATTCGAGCCTGGCAGAAACTCCTCTGAAACAGCCAGCCTGTCCCCTGGAAGCACGCCAGAAGGCTTAGCCTTGCTTTCTTTCATCTCTTGATCAGTCCCACCGTGAGTTCAATCCACTTCGGCCTCTCGAGGAACTCCCCCGGCTCCCTCCCCTCAATAAGTGCCACTAAAGCATCTGCCTGGGGTATCGAAAGGACAGGCCTGTCGAAGGTGAACCCGTCGACCGATATTCTGGGGCACGCCGTCTGCACGAAAGCCTCTATCTCCCTGTGCGGGGCAAGGCGCTCCGCCGTCACATCACGCATCGCCAGCTGAATCACCTTCCTACCGTTCATCTCGAGACGCTTCTTAATCCACATGGTCCTCCCTAGCATCTTCTGTCCCTCCTTCAGCCCTGTGATAACGCCAAAAACTCGAGCGTCAAGGGCCTTGTACACAGCCAAGATCGCCCTCTTCTTCCTTTCTTCAGCAGCCTGTTGCATGTCCGTCACCTCGTTCATGTAGGGGTCGAGCATGAAAGTTGGCTTCCCAGTGGCCAGTGCCAGTCCCACAGCATGAAACTCGCTTTCGCCGAGGAAAGCGAAGGCATCGACCTGCTCCCGGATCGGATAGGACGTCGAGAAATCACAGCCGAAGACTTGTCCTTCGAGCATCAGGTTGTTCCCCCTCCCAACAGACACCTGGAACCCTTTCGCCTCCAGTTTCTCCTTGACCGGTTTGAGCTGCTGCAGGTGCTGGCTGAAGGTGGCGAGCCCTATTCGCCTGTATGGGGCCAGGACCTTGGCTGCGGTGTCGACCACTTCGCCGAACTCGACGTCGTCTACGGCGTCCACGAGATAGGTGTAGTCCCCCACCTCAGTAACCGTGGCGTTGTGGCCTATGTGGATGGCCAGGTTGGCTTGGAGCTTCTCCACGTCGTCGTCGACCGTATCGCATATGCCAAAGCATCTGTCCCCTGATAGAATGCTGGCGACGCCATACTTCTCTTTCAACTTCTCCATGAGCTCTTTGGTCTGCCTGAGGAGCCCGCCCGGCGCGTTCACGAGGACGACTCTGGGCTTCTTTCTCTCGATTATCTCGAAGACCTTCTTCTCGTCGATTCTGACGGTCATAATGCAAAACCACCGAATGACTCAGGGAATGTCGTCGATGCAGGTCTTGTAAGTCATGACGGTGCCGGTGGCTGGGTCGGCGCCACTGGGTGTTCCTGTTTGATTGTCTCCACATGTGTTTTCATTGGCAACTTGGTGGATGCCGCCCACATGGCTTCCTTCCCCTTCTGGTAGTTCTCGGCCTTGACGCTGAGCTCAAGGACCACGGTCCCGATGTTAACCCTCGCGGCCAGGCCTATTGGTTTGCCGAAGGCCTTCCTCATGCCCTCCTGGAGACGGTCAGCCCCTGCTGTGGCAATCATCTTGTTCTCTCTTGTCACCAAGTGAGGATAGGTGACCACTCGCAGGTAGAAGTTCTCTTCCCCTAGTAGCGCTACCTTCTTGCTAGCGGCTACCCTCGCCGCCTCGAGCGCATTGTGTCTGATCTGGACTCGGCCATCAGAAACCAGCTCGAACGTATAATCATAGTCTGGTCTGAATTTCCCAGTAGTGAATCGGGCTACCTTGGGATTAGGCGCACCTGGCGCGAACTTCTTGTTGTAAAACATCCCTTTGACTTCGCGATAATTGGAACCATGCATGTCTCGTAATCAGCTACATTTTCGCCTTCCGGGGCTAGTAATTAAGTTTCGAGGCAATCGTCTCTGAAGCCCAGCCGCTCTCTCAACTCCGCCATGCTTGCTTTCACTCTGCAATTTCCCCTGTGGCGAGCTTGAGAAGGTTGGAAGTGAAGACTTAGAGAGGCTCTCCTGTCATGAAGCAGAAGCAGGTTCCGGATGGTCTACAATTCGAAGGCCTTCGCTTTCTTCTCGATTCCTCTTTCCTCGGGGGGCTTGTACTTCCACCCCAGCAGCCTTCCGACATCCCTTTCCGTCTCCGTCTTGATCAGCTTCGCAGGCTCGTCGCGCGTCCAAAGCCCTTTCGAATTGATGATGAGGCCCCTGTCTCTCGCTTTGATTGTCATCCCAATGGTGTGGCCCTTGGGCCCTGTGGCCCACATCTCCGTCACTCCCCAGGCGTCCTCGTTCAGGCAGATGAACAAGTTGATCTGGGCCCCCTTGTAGACGAAGTTCGTCATAGTATCTCCGAAGGAGGTCACCCTTCCTCCAATCTTGGACACCCTTTTGGTGACCTTTTCTTTCCACAGTCCGAAGGCCTTCTCCTTCGGGATTACGGCGATGTCGATGTCATGGACGATCGGCTTCTTTCTCCTGACACTTCCTGCGAGGAGGTACCTCCGGTAAAGGTCCTCTGTCTTTGACAAGAAGGCTTGCGCAATCTTGCGAGCGTCATCCAATCTGATTTCTTTCTTCGAAGACAATCCTGACCTCTATGACAACTGGGAGAGCAGACATTCGTTTGGCGTCTTGTCATGCCTTGTCCTTAGAATGAAGGGGGCTCTAAGCTTCTTGTCTCTTGTCACTTCTTGGAACCTCACCTCAATCACCGAACCCTTCTTCACCTTGCGCGGGTCCACTCGTTCGACCATCGATCCCACATTCCCTAGCTCCACCACCTGCCCTTTATCGTCGTAGACGGCGACCGACCAAGACCTGGGGATTCCAGTGCTCCTCATCTCTTTGGTTTCCACAACGCCCGTGACGAAGACATCTACCGTATCGAACTTCTTCAGCTTCAGCCAGGAGCCCTGCTGGCCGTAGCTCGATTCAGGATTCTTCACCATGACCCCCTCCCTGCCGTCCTTCACCGATTCGTCTCGAAGCTCCATTATCTTCTCCGGGGTCTTCACAAGAGCATACTCTACTTCGAGTCCTGACCCCTTCAGAATCTCATGCAGAATCTTCTTCCTCTCGGTCAGGGGATTAGGCCGTATGTCACGGTTGTCGACTTGTAGGACGTCGAAGAGGAAGAGCCCCTTCGCCTCCCTGGCAACGTACTCTCCGTCCAGAATCATCCGGTTGGGTGCGTGGAGGAACTCGGGGACTCTCGAGAAGACCTGAGGAGTGCTCTTTGGAGTGTAGATTCCGCCATGCTTACTGGAAAGGACGAGCTTGTCCCCGCTCTTGAAGAGGAACACACGGATGCCGTCATACTTCGTCTCGACGAAGCTTGGAAGAGGGTTCTTCGCCAGCCATTTGCCGAGCTCGAGCTTGACCGCCTTGGAGTAGTTCTCCTGGACGTACGTCGGGAGCTCTTCACTCAATCTATTTCGAGAGAGTTACCTTCGGCTTCTTGCGCGCCACGGGAACCGCAGGAAGCCTCGATGCCCCTTTCTCCTCCACCAGGGCCCAGGCGTCGTCGAGCTTGAGGATTCCCTCGCTCAGCCCCATGAGCATCCAGAGGCGCCCGTCCTTTCTTTCATAGGGATAGATCACGCAGGTGTAGAAGTTGTACCCCCTCCCCCAGGAGAAGAAAGCCACAAGAGCCATGTCCTTCTCTATGAGATACCTCGCAAGTTGTGTGACCCTGGAGTTGGTTTCCCCCACCTTCTTGTCCGTGTCAGGAGCGAGCTGATAGACTTCCTTGAACTTGTACTCCGACACCCTTTCGATAGGGACGAAACCATCGGGATCAACCTCTATCTTTGTGGTCCTTTCGAAGGGCTCAACCTCCTCCCCCTCCTGCTTGTCCACTGTCTGGTCGAGAGGGATTTCGATCCATTTTCCTTCGAACTCCAGTTCGTACTTCAGGAAGTACCTCTTTTCCGTCCTGACCGTTATCGGGAATTCCCCCTTGTATCTGACCAATTTCTTCACTTCCTCGGGAGAGACCTCCCTGACGTCCAGTCGCTCCCCGTTGGGCCCTTCTTTGTAGCGGTAGATCCTGGGGACTTCCCTGCTTACAACCTCCTTGCCGCTCTTCTTTTCCAACTTCACAACCTTCACAGGCTGAAGGTCGCCGTGAGCCTTGGCCCCTCTCAGGTGGTACTCGACGGCCCCAAGTCCGAGGGTAGGTATGTTCAGGCTCAGCACTCCGCGCCACGAAGCACGTGAAACAGCGGCGCTCTCAGCCTGCTTCTCCACTTCGGAGAAGATGTCCTTCTTTGGCAATCTCCCCCTTCAAGACCTCCCGTGATAATTAACGTTGCTAAACCGGCAACGCTTTTTTCATACAATGTGAAGTCTCTTCCGTGAAAGTGTTCGTAGGAGTCTCCGGATTCAGCTACTCCAGCTGGGTCGGAAGGTTCTATCCCCAAGGCCTCAAGAGCGAGGAGTTTCTCGGCTATTACTCCAAGCACCTAGGGAGCGTCGAAATCAACAGCTCCTTTTACGCGGCACCAGGTGTGGCCATGATCAAGGGCTGGTCGGCCAAGACAGGGGCGGATTTCCGATTCGCGTTCAAAGCCCCTCGGCTGATCACCCACATACTCAAGCTGGGCAAAGGCGCCGCTGAAGCGAGCGAGAAGCTGTCTGCGACATTGAACGGCCTCGGCCACCGCCGCGGGCCTATCCTCTTTCAACTCGCGCCATTCTCCAAGTTCGACCTTGACCTCCTACGGAAGTTCCTTTCAGTCACCACAGACATCGAGCCCAAGGTCTTCGAGTTCAGGCACCCGTCATGGTTCACAGATTCGACCTATCGGCTTCTCGAGGACCATGGTACGGGCTTCTGCGTAGCCGAGACGGAGGACCTGGAGCCTGTCTTCAAGGTCACCGGAGGTCTTGCGTACTTCAGACTGAGGAAGGACGCATACGACGAAAAGACCATTGACAGGTGGTCCGAGAAGATCAGCAAGGCTTCTGGCGGAGCCAGCGAGTGCTACGTGTACCTCAGGCACGACGAGACAGGAGACAACGCCCTGCTGGCCCAGCAGCTTTCGGCGGGCCTTCAGCGGCAATGACTCACACCATAGCGGCATATTTCGGCAGGTTTCCTCCTGCAGCGAGGCCGAGGAACCCTGACGTTCCCTTCCACCTTGAGCAGTTCCGGAATGTCGAATCAGGCCTGCAAATAATGAGCCAAACTTCCTGCTTGCTACTCCGAGGGCTTCGTGCCAACGTACAGGCCTCTCCCAGAGGCCAGCGACTTCTTGAGGTATGTTGCTCGTAGCCCCGCCTGTTTCATGAGCTTGAGAAACTCGTCCTTCTCAAAGAGACCCATGACCATGCGGTCCTTGTAGGTCGCAATCCCCTTCGCATGCTCGGCCACTACGATCCTCTCGTCCAGAATCGAAAGGTCCCCACTGATTCTCGTGATGTCGACTCTCACTACCTTCAGTTTGTCGTCGCCTTGGACGAGCACGTGCACGTATCCGTCTTTCATGGTTGACCTCGTGAGCCAGGGCTCAATGATCACTACACCACCGTCCTTGAGGTGCCTCTCGAAGTTGCGGAGTGTCCGGGCGAGCCTCGGATACGTCCTGACATATCCTATAGAGCTGAACAGGCAGAGAACCACGTCGAACTTCCTTCCAAGGTCAAAATCGACCATGTCCCCCCTCACGAATTCGACTCCCTTTGCATTACGCTTCGCCTGCGCGAGCATCTCTTCGCTCGCGTCCAGGCCCACGCAATCGAACCGCGCGGCAAGGCGCTGGATGTGCTTCCCTGTCCCGCAGCCGACATCGAGCAGAGAGTTTCCCTGAGACTCCTTGTACCGCCTAATCAGGCCAGCGACTATCCGTGACTCCCTGTCGTAGTCCTTCCAGGAGTAGAGCAGGTCGTAGTATTTTGCCAGCTCTCCGTACTGCAGGATGCCTCCGGCCACGGCCAAGACTACAGAGGTGCGAACTAATCGGCTTTTCCAGGCTGAGCCTTCACGAAAAGCATTTCCACCTACCTCCTTCATCTTTCGCCACCCATGGCCTCGCTCTGGGTTTGGGCGGTGATCACTTTCACGCTCGCCTTTGCCATCTTCGTGATCTGGTCTGCGCTCCTC
>Ga0335079_10010191_pt1 | contig 10699 bp, 10 predicted proteins | sample Lox_Sample_33_FD_206719 | JGI IMG/M metagenome (GOLD analysis project Ga0335079, IMG submission 206719) | Soil microbial communities from Loxahatchee National Wildlife Refuge, Florida, United States - Lox_Sample_3.3 | ecosystem: Environmental > Terrestrial > Soil > Wetlands | place: USA... | reverse complement strand
GCGCGATATCGAGGTCGCCGCTGCCGACGGCGATCAGCGAATCGTGGTAGACGACGTCGCGGCCGCGAATGCGATCGATCGCGGCGATGAACGGAACGCGCCGAAGCTCGTCGCCGATCTCGGCGGGAAAGAGCGCGGCGTCGGCGTTTGAAAGCATCTTGGCCGGCCGTAGCCAGAGGTCCGAGCTCACCGTTTGGTTGACCCACGTGCGGACCGTCTCGCGGAAACTGCCGATCATGACGGCGACGGAGATCATCATTCCGGTCGCGACTGCGAGCGCGGCCGTGGCGACCGCGGTTCGTCGCAACGATCCGTGAATCGATGCCGGCGCAAGCTGACCGACCGCGCCGAAGATCGCACGGAGCGGACGCGCGAGGATCGATGTCGCGAACGTGACGATCGCCGGCGCAAGCAGGGAGAAGCCGATGATGATGAACAGCACCGCGACGTAGCCGCCGATCGCGATCCCGTGGACCGGCTGCACGAACGACGCGCCGGCGGCCGCGGCGAAGCAGACGATCGCGATTGCGATGAACGCCGTGCGCCGCAAGCGATGCACGCGCTGCTGCAGGCCGGATTGAATCAGCAGATTCGGCTGCACTCGCGACGCTTCGATCGATGGATGAATCGCCGAGATCAGCGACAGGGCGATTCCGACGAACGCGCCGAGCGCGACGATCGCGGGCGTCAGCGCGATCGATTCCGGCTGCGAGGCAACGTACAGCTCGTTCACGGTGCGGCTGACCACGCGGAGGATCGCGTACGCGACGCCATCGCCGAGCGCGATCCCCATCGCCGACCCGATCGCGCCGAACAACACCCCCTCGGTCATGAACGCCAGGAAAATCTGCCGCGGCGACACTCCCAACGTCTTCAGCACACCGACGTCTTTTCTTCGCCGCAGAATCGAGATCAGCACGGTGTTGTAGACGAGAAACATTCCGACGAGCAGTGCGACCCCGGCGAGCGCGAAGAGATTCACACGAAACGCCTGCAGCATCTTCTCGACGCGGTCGTTGCGCCGCGACGGCCGCTCCAGCCGCACGCCGGCCGGAAGCACGCGGCGGATTGCGGGAACGAGGCGATCGTCGGGTACGATCAGATCGATGCGCGTGAGGCGGCCGGTGAGGCCGAATCGCGCCTGAGCGGTGGCGATGTCGGCGATGCCGATGCTTCCGTTGAACGCTGTTGCCGGCCCGTGCGCTTCGAGGATTCCGCGTACGACCATCGTCGTCTCACGGCCCAATACGTTGAGCGCGATCTCCGAGCCGAGGTGCAGGCCGTGGTCGCCGGCGAACGTGCCGGGGAGAATGATCGAGTCGGGCTGAAACAGGCTGAGATAAACCGCGGCTGAGGTGCGCGGCCCTCCGCTTTCGATTTCGGCGTAACGGTAATCGCGAAAGTGGATGTCGCTCAGCAGGTCGACTGCGAGAAGGCGGATCGGAATCTGCTGCGGCTCCAGCATTCCATCGACGTCGATCACCGGCGCGAAGCGAACGCCGCGCGCCCAGAACGGCTCGAGCTTCAGCAGAAGGTTCTCATCGAGGTCGGCATCGGACGCGATCTGAAAATTGGCGCGGCCGGCGACCGCGTCGACCGACTCGCGAAATGCGCGCAGCGCGCTCTGGTTCGCCAGCGCGATCGAAACGATCGCCGCGACGCCGACCGCAATGCCAACGAGCGTGAGCAGCGTTCGCAGCGGCTCGCGCACGATCGGTCGCAGCACCAGCGCGCGCAGCACCATCAGCGGCTCACCCGTCCGTCGGCGACGTGGAAAATGCACTCGCCGCGCGCGGCGGCGTGCTCGGAGTGCGTGGCGAGCACGATCGCCGGCCGCTCCTGCTCGTGGATCGCGGTGATGAGGTCGAGCACGCGGTCGCCGTTTTTCGAATCGAGATTGCCGGTCGGCTCGTCGGCGAGCAGCAGTGGCGGGCGGTGAATCATCGCGCGGCCGATCGCGACGCGCTGCATCTCGCCGCCGGAGAGCTCGTTTGGGAAATGTTTCGCGCGCTGCACGAGGCCGATGCGTTGGAGCATTTCCTGCACTCTTGCTTCGATGTCGCCGCGTCGAACGCGCGCGAGCGACAACGGAAACGCGATGTTCTCGAAGACGTTCAGCGTCGGGATGAGGTTGAAGAATTGGAAGACGTAGCCGATCGAACTGCGGCGCAGCATCGTCAGATCGCGATCGCTCATCGCGGACGTTTCGCTGTCGCCGAGGAACATGCGGCCGCGCGTGGGCCGATCGACGGCGCCGATCAGATTCAGCAGCGTCGATTTCCCGCTGCCGGATGCGCCCATCAGGATTGCGAACTGTCCGGCGGGAATCTCGAGAGAGACGTCGTCGAGCACCTGCACCGGCGCCGATTCGTCGCTGCCGGGATAAATGTGAGTGACGTGCTCGAGACGAACGCGCATCGCGCCGCGATTGTACCGACGTGATAGTCTCAAACCTTCCGCCGGTAGGGCACGGCCGCGCCGTGCCGCGGCGCGCCGCAATCGCGCCCTACAGCCACGGAGGAGGCGAACCATGGACGAGTCAAGGACCACAACACCGGAAGACGAGGCATCGCGCTTCGCGCGCGCAAAGGACTTCGCGGGCGAGAAATACGCCGAGGCATCCGATGCGATGAAGAACCAGTACAACCGGATGCGCGAGCAGGTCGAGGACATCGATTTCGGCGAGATCGCCGATCAGGTGCGCGGGTACGTGCGGTCGAATCCCGGCAAGGCGCTGCTGATCTCCATCGGCGCGGGATTCCTCATCGGATTGCTGCTGCGCCGCAGCGACGACAACCAAGAGTAGAGAGGACGATCAGCATGGCAACCCGTGGCGAACGTGACGATCACGACCGGGCCGCGGCCGGAATGGATTTCGATTCTCCGGTGCGCGAGAAAGCGTCGGAGCTCGGAGCGAAGCTGGCCGAAGACGGACCGCAGGCAGTGTTCGAAGAGATCGAGGATCTGCTGCCCGAATCGTGGCGCGACCAGATCAAGCAGTTCCCGATCGCTGCACTGCTCCTCGGTTTCGGCGTCGGCGTGTGGCTCGGGATTCGAAAAGGCGACGAGGTGATCGCCGCGGGAACGTCGATGGCCACCGCCGCGGCGATGGCGAACGTCAACAAAGCGATGGAGCGCTTCGGCTCCGCCGAATAGCTGTTGCGCGAATGCCGCGCGATCCGCAAAATAATGGCGGATGGACACGCAGCCGCTCCCGCTGGCGCTGCCGCTCGAAGGTCACCACCACCTCGCGTCCCTCGCGGCCGAAGTGCATCGCACGTACTTTTTCAAATACCCGCAGCTGCGCGTGCGATGGGGGCAGCAGATCCAGCGGAAATCGCGGCGGAGCATCCGTCTCGGCTCGTACAACCACATCACGAATGAGATCCGGATTCACCCCTCGTTAAATGCGGCCAATATTCCAGCATTTTTTATACAATCAATAATTCATCATGAATATCTGCACCACGTCCTCGGTCCGAATCACAACCGGCGTTTTCATGTGCACGAGCGGAAGTTTCACTACCATCGCGAATCGAAGGAATGGATTCGCAGAAACCTCTTCGTGCTGCTCGGCCGCCGGAACCAGCGGCGAAGAGCGGTAGCGCGCATCGCGCCGCCGCAGCTCGCGCTGTTCTAACGTCTTCTCGCTCGTGTGAAGTGGTCCCGAAGAAGGCTCTCACCTGGCCCGTAGCCTGCCCCGAGCGGAGCCGAAGTCGCCTCCGGCAAAGAGGACGATCACGCGCTCATCGGGAACGTGAGGCTGTAAACGAAGCGTCCGCGCTGCACGTCGAGCACGACCGACGATCGCTCCGATGAATTCGTGAGCGCGGTGTTGAGGTCGTTGACGCTGCGCACCTCGTTGCCGTTCACGCCGACGATGTAGTCGCCGCGCTGCAGGCCGATGTTCTCGGCGCGCGAGCCGCGCGCGACCTCATCGATCATCGCACCGCCGGAATCGCCGGTTCGAAGTCCGGCGATTTCCCAGAGGATTCGGAGGCCGAGGTCGCGCGGCGGATCGACGGGGCGAAGCGTGATCGTTTGATTTGCGCCGTTGCGGTTGATCGTCAGCTGCAACGGCTGGCCGCTCGGGACCGTCGCGGTATCGGTCGAAAACCCCTCGCGCGAGTCGACCGGCTTGCCGCCGACGGAGGTGATGACATCGCCGGGCCGGAGGCCCGCAGCTTGTGCCGGCGACCCGCTGAAGATTCGCGAAACGAGCGCGCCGTGTGTCGCGCGAATGCCGAGGCGCCGCGCTTCTTCAGGAGTGACTGTCGCAGTGACGGCGCCGATCCACGCGCTGCGCACTTCGCCGTACCGCAGCAGATCGTTGAACACTTTTCGCGCGCGATCGACGGGAATGGCGAAGCCGATGCCCTGCGCGTTGCCGAGGATGGCCGTGTTGATGCCGATGACTTTGCCTTCGATGTTGAGCAGCGGGCCGCCCGAATTGCCGGGGTTAATCGACGCGTCGGTCTGAATGAAATCCGTGAACGTGCGCCCCTGCTCCTTCGATGGAACGGAGCGGCCGAGCGCCGAAACGACTCCGGTGGTCACGGTGCCGCTGAGTCCGAACGGGTTTCCGACGGCGACGACCGTCTCGCCGATCATCAGATCGGATGACGTGCCGACGGGTGCGGCGGCGAGATGTTTCGCATTCACGCGCAGCACCGCGACGTCGCTGTCGGGATCGACGCCGATCAGCTTCGCGGCCAGCTCCGTGCCGTCGTTGAAAATCACGGTAATTCGCGACGCCCCTTCGACGACGTGATTGTTGGTCACGATGATGCCGTCGCCCGACCAGACGAAGCCGGAGCCGAGCGATGTGTAGTTCTGGTTCGTCTCGCCGAAAACGCCGAAGGGATCGAAGAACGGATCGACCTCGCGGCGGCGGATCGTCGCCTCGGTTTGAATGTTGACGACCGACGGCAGGACGTCGTGCGCGACGATCACCACCGGCGTGCGCCGCGCGGCGCTGACGGTCGCCGGAATCGGCGGCGTCGCCTGGCGCGGCTGACGGTCCAGCGTCTGCGATTCCGCGACCGGCTTGCACGCCAGCAAAACGAGCAACGCAATTCGGAAGTGCTTCATGAGCTCACGATACACTTGGATCTCCGTGCGATTGAAACTCATCTACAACCCTGCCGCGGGCAAAGGGCGTGCGCAGGAGCGCATCCGCGACATCGAGCAGAATTTGCGTGCGTTCGGCGCGGATGTCGCCACCTACGCGAGCCGCAGTCCCGAAGATTTGACGCGCGAGGCCGCCGAGAGTTCGCGCGATGTCTTCGACCGCGTAGTCATCTGCGGCGGCGACGGCACGCTCAACCTTGCGCTGCGCCGCTTCGATCTCGCGCGCGGGACGATGGCGCTGATTCCGACCGGCTCCGGCGACGACTTCGCGCGCGTGAACGGCATTCCGCGCGACATCCGGCGCGCGTGCGAGGTCGCGGCCGGCGGCACGGTTCGCGAGATCGACATCGCGACGGCGAACGATCTGCGCTACGGCTGCATTGCCGGCGTCGGCTTCGATTCGGAAGTGAACCGCTACGCGAACGAGAAAGTGAAACATCTCCGCGGCACGGCGGTGTATCTCTACGCGATCTTCCGCATCCTGCCGAGCTTCCGCTCGTTTCCGATGCGCATCGACGGCCGCGGCGAGGAGGTCATGTTCGCGGTGTTCGCCAACTGTCCGCAGTACGGAAGCGGAATCCGCATCGCACCCGACGCGAAAATCGACGATGGACTGCTCGACTCGTGCATCGTCCATCGCACGTCGCGCATGCAGCTGTTGATGACGCTGCCGCTCGCGTACGCCGGCAAGCACACGCGCAAATCGTTCGTGGAGATGCGGCGTGCACGCGAGTTTCGCGTCGAGACCGATACGCCGATGGACGTCTTCGCGGACGGCGAGCCGCTGACGAAGACGCCGGTGCGATTCGCGATGGCGGCGGAAAAGCTGCGGCTGGTCGTGTGAGGACCGGCTAAAGTCGGCCCGCACACTGATGCCGGCCCGCACACGGAAGCCGGCCCGCACACTAGTCGATGAGCGTAATTCCGCCGCGCGCAGGCTTCGACGGCGCACTCGCGGTCGCTCCCGCTTCGACGCCGCGCGACAGGAATAGATCCGTGTCCGCTTTTCCGTCGGACGTGAAGCCGATCACGAGATAGCGGGACGGCTGCTGAAGGTACTTGTACTGATTTCCCCAGGGGTCGGAAAGGAGCGACGGCGACGCGAATGCCGGTACGAGGTCCTGAAGGCGGGCCGGAAGGTGTCCATTGATGACGTGATACTGCTCGATCGCGTTGCCGAGCGCGTGAATGCGCTCGATCGAGATCGCCTTCACCGTTTCCACGGGAGCGGAATTGCGCGGTGCGGCGAACGGCCGAAGTGAATTCAGCGGATTCCGGTACGAGGTCACGATCAGGCCGATCGCGAGCACCGCGAGGATGAGCACGAGCGGCAGCGGCACGGGCGTCTCGGCGACTTCGCTTTCGTCCACCGGCGCCGCCACTTCGCCCGACGTCGCCGGCGCCGCGGTGCGCACTTCCTCGATGAGGTCGCGCGTGAGCAGCTCGTAGAGCGACTTGCTGCTGTCGAATTCCGACAGCCGGCTCATCTCGATGATGTCGCCGACGGTGCGTTTGCCGTCGAGAAGGTCGTAGACCTGCTTTTCTTCCTCGGAGATCCGGATGCGCTCGGTGCCGCCCGCGGTTTTTTTCCGCCTGACCGGCCCGGCGGGCGAATCGAAATCGACTTCGTCGACGTCATCGCCGCCGACGACGACGATCTCCGCGCCGGTCGCCTTCTTGCGGAAGACCATGTTCGCGGAGCGGATGCGCTTCTCGATGATGGGCCATTCGTCCATCATCCGTGCGCCTTCCATCAGGATCGATTCGGCACTGATCGGCACGACGTTGTCGCGGTCGTACTCGATCGTCGTCTCCTGCGAGAAGTGGTAGTCGCCGTCCTTCCACCGGAAGAGGCGATAGACGATCTGCAGGATCTGCAGCTGCAGCGCCTGTTTGAGGGAGTCGGCGGAGATGATCTGGTAATGCGTGAGGATGAAGCCGAGGCGCTGGAGCGTCTCCTTCTGGATGTCGAGCGCGCGCGCGAGCTGATCCTGCGTGAGCATGCCGCTCTTGATCAGCACGTGGCCGAGGCGCGTTTCGAGACGGTGGCTGGCGGAGTCGGCGCCGACGACTTTGCCGTCGAGAAATGTGACGGTCACGTTGTCGTCTTTCCCGCGCAGGGTCAGCACTCCGGTTTTCCGCTGCAGGCCGATCAGCTGAAAGATGTCGGCGAGGCTGAAATCGCGGAGTGTGCCTTCAAGAGCCATACGTTAGGCCGCGGCCGCCCTGCGCCGGTAGACCGGCACCGTCATCAGGAACCACATGAGCACCGCGATGACGATCGCGAGGACGCGCACGATCATTTTGGCGAATTCGCCGGGTGCAAGTACAGGCGCCAGCCGGCCGATCAGCAGCGCGAGGCAGATGCTGAAGAAGAAGACGAACAGGCCGGTGACGCCGGCGATCGTGCGCCCCTCGAGGAGCTGCGCCGAGCCGGGCAGGAACGTGGCGATGAGCTTGTTGCGGCGCAGCATTCCGGTCTGATGCTGGCCGACTTCTTCGAGCTTCGTCCGCTTCGTCGCCGCGGAGACTCCGTCGCGCTTCAGATAGATGTGGATGCATTGCGTGCAATACGTCGCGCTCTCGCGCGCTGATTTGCACCGCGGGCAGAACGTCCGCCCGCATTTGATGCACGATCCCGCCACGCCGTGTCTGCGGCGCTTGACCAAAATCAGCGGGGCGAAAATCGCGGCGAGCAATCCGGCGATCGTCATCGGATTGCGCGCGCTCACGAGCGGATCGAACACGGAGTAGTTGCCGAACAGCGCGCGTGCCGCGCCGCTCTTCGAGATGCGCGCCGACGTGTCCCACGCCTCCGAAATCGGCGGCCGGTACATCACGATCTTCATGCCGGAAGGGTTCGACATGATGCGCTCGATCGAATTGCGATCGATTTTCTTCGCCTGGTCGAGCTCCTTTGCCTGATCGTCGAACTTGTACGTCTCGCCGCTGGCGATCGAGTGGTTGTAGAACGCAATCGCCAGGCGGGGATCGAGCTCCTCGGCGCGCGAGTATTCGATGATCGCGGCCGGGAAGTCGTTGTCGAGGAAGTGCAGATTGCCGAGATTCACGTGTGCGCCGGCGGTGTCGCGCAGCTCCAGCGAGCGCCGGTACTGCGACGCCGCCTCCGCCTCGTTGCCATCCTGCAACTCGAGGTTGCCGAGCAGCAGGCGCAGCATCGAGCTGTCAGGGGCGACGGTCACGACGTCCTGCAGCCGGTGCAACGCCTCGGGATAGTAGCTCTGCTCCTCGCTGGCGATCGCGGAGAGGACGACGGGTCCGTCGACGCCGGCGATCCAGTGCGCGTTGAGATCAAGGGCGATCGGCAGCGCGGCGATGATCAGCGCGAGCACGATGATGAGCACGCGCTCGATCGCTCCGGCGTAGGCGAAAAAGATGACGAACCAGTACAACAGCAGCCACATCGGCCCGAGCCAGACGAAGATCGGCAGGAACAACAGCGCGAACGCGAGCACCGTCACCGACCCGCCGTGGATGCGCTTGCCGAGGATCTCGCGGAAGTCGTGCGCCATGGAGCGGCCGTAGCGGACGAAGAGCGCAATGGCGAACACGATCGACGTCAGCGCAATCGCAGCGAGGGCGACGATCAGGAAATCCGACTGGCTCAAGAGGCGCGTCCGATATTTCTTGAAGACGTCGGCGAAGCCGCGAAACGCCGTCGGCACCGCGCGTCCCCAGTTCTGTTCCTGCGACGCTTCATCCGCTTTGCTGAACGCGACCGCGGCATCGTTCGGATCGAGCTGGTCGGCGTACTTGTTCCCCCAGTCGGCCGCGAGACGATTGCCGTGCTTGAGCGATTGCCGCGCGAGTGCAACCGCGGACTGCGCGTACTGCGGGTAGTTCTTGATGCCGTATTGCTTGCCGACTTCGATCAGCTGATTTGCGGCACGCGTGGCGCCCTCGGTGTCGCCGGCGTCGACCGCGGAGGTCGCCTGCGACCACACGTCGCGCGGCGCAATCTGATCGGCGCGTGCCCCGACAACACCCAGGCACACCCACGCGAGGATCGAAGCGACCAGGCGACGCTTTGTCATTCAGTCAAATGGTCTTGGTTCGTTGGACGAATGCCAGCTTCAATTCTCCCAGATGTGCGGTTAAAAAGTCCTCTTCTTCCTCGGTCAGGTTCCCGGCGGTCTTGTCCTTGAGCATCGTGAGGATCTCGATCATCTGCCGCGCGGCAGCGGTATCGACGGTCGTTTTCGGCTGATACGGGTTCCGCAGCATCCCGAGTGACATGTACGCCTGCGCGATCAGCGGCTCGACGAAATCGCTGAATGCGGTGCCCGGATTCTGCGCTTTGTCGGCGAGCGTCCGCCGCCGGTCTCCGCCGGGCGGTGGCCCGTCGGTTCGCGTCCGGCGCTCTTCCTGAGGCTGGCTGGCGGCAGGTTTTTCCGGGGCCGGCGGCGCTTCGACTCTCGCGAACGAAGGTTCGACCGGCTTGATTTCTTTTCGAAATTCTTCGCGGATGTCGCCCTCGGGCGTGAAGATCCGCTTGTCGGTGACCTTGATCTGCTCCTTCTGCGGAGCTTTTTCCTTCGCCATTCGAAGAATCAGACTATCACGAGCGTTTCAGCGACTCCCGCAGGAAACGGTCGATCCGTCCCTGCGCATCTTTGGCGTCCGCTTCGACGTAGCCGCCTTTGTTGTTCGGATTCATGAACGCGTGGCCGGCGTCGTCGTAGATCTTGATGTCGAACTGCCTGGAGTCTTTTTTCAGCGCGTCTTCGAACGCGTGCACGTCCGCCGGCGTGATGCCCTGGTCCTTCCCACCGAAGTTGCCGAGCAGCGGCGCATGGATTTTCGCGATGGACGCTGGATCCGTGGCGAGATGTCCGTAATTAATGACCGTCGCTGCGATCCTCGGCTCGGCGAGCGTGAGATCGAGCGAGAAGCCGCCGCCCATGCACCAGCCGATGACGCCGATGCGGCTCGCGTCGACATCCTCTCGGCTCGCGAGATAGTCGAACGCCGCTTTGAGATCGGCGATCGCGCGGTCCTGCGGCAGCCCGCGCATGAGCTCGTGCGCGACCTCGGGCGTTGTCGCCACTTTTCCGCGATACAGATCGGGCGCGAGCGCGACATATCCGTCGTTCGCGAAGTGGTCGGCCTGATCTTTGACCCAATCGTTCAGCCCCCACCATTCCTGAATGACGATGATGCCCGGATGTTTACCGGCGCCGGCGGGCTCGGCGAGATATCCGCTGCCGTTTCCGGCGAGCGAATCGAAGGTAATGGTTCTTCCTTTGGCGAAAACCGCAGGAGACACGAGCGCGAGAGCGATTGTGAATAGCAGTGTTCGTCGCATGGCGGCGAACGATACTACACGTGCCGCCGGCTCCACGTGCGACGCCACGGTTCGTCGCGAAGCGTTCGGATCATCGCATGATGGACGGTCGGATCGGCAGCGATGCCTTGATGGCCATCAAAGACGACGAATGCGTTCTCGATTGTGCCCGACGGCGGCAGATCGAGATCGTCGGCGTATTTCGTGTGCTCCCTCGAGCGCGGCGTTCCTGTGCGTTGTCTGTTGTCGGTTGTCAGTCGCCAT
>Ga0335079_10010190_pt1 | contig 10699 bp, 10 predicted proteins | sample Lox_Sample_33_FD_206719 | JGI IMG/M metagenome (GOLD analysis project Ga0335079, IMG submission 206719) | Soil microbial communities from Loxahatchee National Wildlife Refuge, Florida, United States - Lox_Sample_3.3 | ecosystem: Environmental > Terrestrial > Soil > Wetlands | place: USA... | reverse complement strand
CCTGTTGCGGTAGTCGATGTAGTAGGAGTGCTCCCAGACGTCGCAGCCGAGGATCGGGGTCGCACCATGCACCAGCGGATTTTCGCCGTTGGGCGTCTTGGAGATTTCGAGCTTGCCGTTCTTCACCTGCAGCCAGCACCAGCCGGAGCCGAACTGACCGACACCGGCGGCAGCGAAATCAGTCTTGAATTTCTCGAACCCGCCGAGGTCCTCGTTGATCTTCTTTTCCAGCCGCCCGGGCAGCTTGCTGCCGCCGCCATTGGGCTTCATCCAGCTCCAGAAATGGATGTGGTTGTAGTGCTGGCCGGCATTGTTGAACACCGCAGGGTTCTTGCCGAACGAGCCCTTCACGATCTCCTCGAGGGACTTGCCTTCGAATTCGGTCCCCTTGATCGCGTTGTTGCCGTTGGTGACATAGGCCTGGTGGTGCTTGTCGTGGTGATATTCCAGCGTTTCCTTCGACATATGAGACCCGAGGGCATCATAGGCGTAAGGCAGGGGGGGAAGGGTAAAGGTCATGGGATGTGTCCGAGACTGTGGGAGACGTGTTAACGGCATTCCTTATAGAAGGTTCCGCCAAGCTAAGACACCGCAAATTGGCAAAAAGAAAGCCTCTCGGATGAGCATCGAAATCGACGTCCTGAACGGCGCGGCATCGTGGAAAGCCGTCGAACCCCTGCATAACGCGATCTGGCCGCGCGAGGCAGCCAACAAGCCGTGGCAGCATATTCAATGGGCGAACGCCGACCTGCGCGTGCTGATCGATGCCCCTGAGGGCGGGCTCGCCTGTCACGTTGGTATCTATTTCCGCACCATCGTCTGGAACGGACATGAAATCCATGTCGGCGGCATCGGCGGCGTCATGACGCGCGATGATTGCCGGCGCCGCGGCTATGCCACGCTGGCGCTCGATGCGGCGATTCAAACCATCAGGGCCAATGAGGCCGCCCGTTTCGCGCTCCTGGTCTGCGAAGAAAAGAACTTCCTGTTCTACCGGCAGCGCGGCTGGCATGCCTTCGACGGCGAACTTTATTGCGAGCAGGCGGATGGTCGCATCAAGTTCGACCTGATGGCGCCCTACGTGTTCGACATCAAGCCCGCGCCGCGCAAGGGCGTGATCGATCTCAAGGGATTGCCGTGGTGAACGCGTGCGCGATCAAGCCGCCATCGCCTTCAAGGCATTGGCGGCCGAGGCATAGCCGCCGCGTGCGCCATCGATGAAATGAACATGGTCGGCGCGCATTACCGAGGGTGTGAAGCAGGTCATCATCGCCGCATCCTGGGCATGCAGGCCGTAGCGAACGATTCCCTTCGCTGCAGCCGCCACCAGACGCTCGCTCAGCGCATCCTGCAGTTCTTTCGTGCAATCGAGGATCATGCGCAGACCGTCGTCATATTTTCGAAAGTCGGAGTTCTCGACAAGCTGCCGCAGATAATTCTGCGGCACGAAGTTGCCGACCTTGATGCCGAAGCGCATCACAAAATAGGCCCATAGCGTGATGCCGAGCACGATGGCGCGCCGGGCTGCAAGCGGGCCGCCGCGGGCCGCACGCGCTTCGTAGTCGACGCCCTGCGGCGGCCACTTCAAGGGCGGTCCGCCCGGCGGCACCGGCCGCCCCGACTCCGGGCTCTTCTCGACGAGACCGATAATGTCTTCGATGACCTTGCGGAAGGCGAGCGGATCGGCAGCTTCTGTCGGCAACACCAGCACTGAAAGTATCACACCGCGCGTCGTGGGAATTTCCTCGAACCGGCAACTAAGACCCGACAAATCCGGTTGCGTTCCCGGTGGCGCCGGCTGAACAGCAAACTCGCCGCGCTTCATCGCGGCCTCCGCCCAGCCGAGCCCTCCGCCGGAGAACATCGCATAGGACAAGTTCGCCGATGGTCCGAACCGCGCCACACAAACGTCCGCTCCCTGCGCGCGGATCGCGGCAACCGGCACCAGCGCCACGCGCAGCAGAAGATCGAGATCTTCCCTGACCCAGGTCGCGGTCGCGGCCAGCGCCTCGCGGGCGCGGTCGACATCATCGCCCGACACGGCAAAACTCGCGCCGTCGCCGCCGAAAACGAAGGGAAATTCTCTGCCCTCAAGCGCATTTGTCACCGCGGCAATGACGGCGGCGCCCGCCATATTCACCGCCTTGTAGCGTTTGGCCGCAATCGCCCTCGTGGATTCCACGATGTCGGCAACGCCGACAGTCCAATCGTCCGGCAGCGGCGAATAAAGCGAAGGCTCCATCAGGCGGCTGAAGCCGCGGAATATGGGAATGTCGCCGTAGAACCTGTCGCTGCCGCTTGGCGTGGTCATCGCTGCAAGATCCGCTTTTTGTTCAAAGATACGGCCGACTTGGTGGACGGGTTCAGATGAAAATATCGAAGCTCGCAATCGAATGCAAAACTGGCTTTAGAAAACCTTGGCGCGCGGCAATCGAAAAATCCGCCGGGGTCTGTTAGCTTCCGCCAATGGCAGCCTTGGACCAGCTTCCCCAGCAGATCACTGCACACGCGCTGCAGATCGGAGACCGCATCAATACGGCCGGCTTCGAGGGCGAGGTGCTGTCGAGCACGCCGCTAGCGCTGCGCGTCGGGATGAGCGGTGGCCTTGCGGTCGTGTTTCGCTATGGCGCGGTCGTGCTCCTCGGCCTCTCTGCCGACGAGGAGGCGCAGATATTGGAGCGTCTGCATGCGCGCACCTTCGGCAGGATCACGCCCTACGAAGAGGAGTGGGCCAAGGTCCATGTCGCGCGCGAGTCCGACGAGCCGATTCCGGCGGGCGGCCCGATCCCGGTGCGGGAAATGGCGCTCGAGCGGCTCCTGGTGGTGGCGGACGCGCTCGCAAAGAGCGTGGTGCTGGCACGCGACGAAAAGGAGGTCACCAACGTCTTCGACGTGATCGAGCCGTTCGCGCGCGAGCTCGCACGGCTCGGACGGACCTCGAAGAGCCGCACCGATCTCCTGAAACTGCTCGGCAACGCGCTCTTGGTGCAGACCCGCGTCTCGGGCCGCGTTGCTGCGGCGGAAAAGCCCGACGTGCTCTGGGACCGTCCGGATCTGGAGCGGCTCTACGCGCGCCTCGAGGACGAATATGAGCTGAGTGAGCGCGTCGAGACGTTGAACCGCAAGCTCGCGGTTATCGCCGACACCGCCTCGACCCTCACCGATATCGTCGACACCAAGCGGGCCGTGCGGCTGGAGCTGATCGTGATCTTCCTGATCGCGTTCGAGATCGTGGTCACGGCCTACGAAATCTTCGCGCGACACTGAGACGCGCCGCGCTAGCTCCGCTTCAGTTCGGTCACGCGGAACGGTTCGAGCGTGTCGATCGCATCGGGCGACTGCTGGTGATAGTTGAAGCGGAAGTAGCGCACAGTGATGCTCTCGGCCGTGAAGTCGGCGAGGATGAAACCGTTCTCCTCGATCGGTTTCAAATCCTCTTCCATCGTCAGGTGATTGGGCGGCGACGCGCCGATGCCGCGGAAGGCCGACGGCCAGCCGCGGTCGCCGGTGCCGAGCGGTCCGGACAGGATCACGTTGATCGGCTTTTTCGAGAAATCGAGCCCGCCGCAGCGCATCATGCGTCCCTCCGCAATCGCGTGCAGATCGCCGGACACGACAAGCGGAATCCGTCCCGGCATGGCCGCGATCTCGGCCATCAGACGGTCGTGCTGCCTGAGCCACCCGCTCTGCCAATAGGGTTTTGGCACCTCGATGGTGAGCTTGCCGTCCTTGCCAAGGATGTCCGGATACCATTCGCCCCATTTGCCCGCGCTCCAGCCCGGCGGATTGGATGGAATGTTGACGACATGGATCATCTCGCGGTCGGTCATCCGCGATTTCAGCCAGGCCTCCACCGTGCCGTCGACGAACACCGCGCTCGGACCTGCGAGCGTCTGCGTGCGGCGGATATCGTAAAGCAGGATCTCCGCAAGCTTGCCGTAACGCAACGTGCCAAAGGCTTCGCTGACGCCAGGCGCGCGGTCCGGCGCAGCCGAGCCGGCAAGACCGAGCGGGCGATTCCGGTCGGGCAGATATTCCGGGTAATAGAGCAGGCGCGTGGCGCGCGCCATTTGCACCATGAAAAAATCTGGTGGGAAGGTGATGATCTCGTCGGTCGCCTCGTCATTGTCGAAATAATCGTGGTCGTCCTGCATGAAGAAGACCGGCGTCGAACGCAACAGCGCGCCGTATTGCGGGATGATCTGCGGAGCGGTGGCGCGGCGGAATGCCGCCTCGTTCGCCGTGCCGAACACCGGCTGGGCGCGGTCGAAAATGCCAGCGACCTCCTTGCCCAGGGGCGAGGCGCCGCTGCTCTTGGACGCGATCGGCGCGCGCAGATCCCAATAGATCTGGTCGCCATTGGCGATCAGTGCATCAGGCTTGAACGACAGGCCCCGCTGCAACAGGCGCCGCCGCAGTGCCGACGGCAGCCAGTTGATATTGCCCTCGGGCAGGCCTCGATTGAGCGCGTCGTGCCCGCCGCCGCAGGTGTAAATCATCAGCCGCAAGCGCTCCGGCATCGCGTCGGGCGCGGGAAAGGTCGAGAGCGTCCAGGGCTCGCACAGCGCGCGCCCGCCGCTCGTCAGAGACAGTCTGTACGCCGTTTCCGGCGCAAGCCCGGTCACATCGAACAGCCAGAAATCGCCGGCGGCCGCATTGGCTTGGCCGCGCACCCGCATCGAGCCCACCTCGAGTTCGGGGGCGGCCGATTGCGCCAGCGTGAACGACACCTTGATCAGAAAGCGGTCGTGGCTTGCAGTCGGGATCAGGTGCTGCACCTCGCCCTGGTCCCAGTCTTTTTCGCGCGGGCTATCTTCCGCCGCGGCAGCTGGCCCGCCGATGCCTGTCGCGATCAACCGCGGAAGCGTTGCGGCGGCTGCGCCCAGCAGGAAACCCCGTCGCGTCGCCATGTTGGCTCTCCCTGTTGCGCTCCGCGCTTGCCGGCGGATTGAGGCAATACTGCACTCGACGAGGCAAGCGAACAAGTTCGAATGCTACTCCAGCGCGCTGATGCTCCAGGTCGCATGACTGACACCCGGCAATTTCGAGAGGTTGCCGATGACGGCATCGAGGTCGCCGGGCTCGACCGCGAGCGGAACCAGAACGGCCGCGACCTCGACATTGTCATTGGATCGATACACGACCTTTGTCTCCCGCACCGGGTAGCTTGCCGCTTCCAGCCGGTCGTTCATAACGTCGCGCACCTCGCCGGCATGCTTGGCGTCGGTTGTGACGCTGATCTGGTAAGTCGCCTCCGAGGAACGCTCGCTCAGCGGGATGCGGTCGATCGCATTCACCAGCGGACGCAACAGCGTATTGCCGGCCAGCACGAAAATCGTGAGCGCTGCGGATTGCGCGACCATGTCGGCGCCGGCGCAGGAGCCGACCGCCGCGGATGCCCACAGCGTCGCCGCCGTATTGAGGCCGCGCACATTCATCCCTTCCTTCATGATGGCACCTGCGCCCAGAAAGCCGATGCCGGATACCACATAGGCGATCACGCGAACCGCGCCATCCGCGCCGTTCAGATGATCGGCAAGATCGACAAAAGCGGCAGCGCCAACCGCGACCAGCACGTTGGTCCGCAAGCCGGCGCTGCGCTGCCGGTACTGGCGCTCGGCTCCGATCAGGGTCGCGGACACGAACGCGACCAGAAGGCTCACGATCGTGTCGAAAAAATCATAAAGCTGAAATGTCTTGATGAAATTCAAGGGAGGCCTCGATCATCCGCGCGCGATGTAACGCAAATTACCGCCTCCAAACAAGCCCGCCGCCTTGCCCCATTGATCTCGGTCAAATCGCGGCTTGGAAAAGAAGCCTAGCTGATAGGCAACCTCAAGACGGATGTCAGGCTGTGTCCGACTCTGGCAAGAAAAATCTCGATGAAGGTCGCGACGTCCTTGGTGCGTTGCAACTGCCGCAAAGCCTCGTCGCGGCGGTCGATGCCTGGGCGGAAGCGCGCCATATCGAGCGCTCCGAGGCGATCCGCCAACTGGTGGAGCTGGGGCTGAAGGTCGCGCCGGTTTCGACCTCGCATCACGAAATCAAGAACGAAGCATTCCAGATCGAGGACGAGGCCATCGGCCGGATCCGAGAGCTGCTCGATCCCTCATTATCTGCTGAGGAGCGGGAACGTCGAATCCGCAGACTCGTCGAAGGACCGCCCGAATTTTCGGAACAGCGCATCGACCTGCCCCGCCACAAGAAGTGAGGCGGCACAGCGCCCTAGTGGTGCAGGCGCTCGACTTTTTCCACTTTCTTCTTCTTGCCTTTGTCGCTGCAGCCGACCAGCCGGACAAATTCCTGCGGATACATGTCGTGGCCATGCGCGCCCAACGGGCTCTGCTGGCACATCGGACCGCAATTGGCGGCCCGCTTTTTCTGCGGAAGTTCGGCAGGCGCTGAGCGCGGGTTTGAGCCCATGTTCGAAGCAGTCATGGACAACTCCCTTCGAGAAAAGGGCAGATCGATTGACCAAAGTGGAACCGATCGAGCGCCATCTGCATAGCACTTCCCGTGTTCGAAATGAATTGATTGGAATCTAATCAGGCAGTATTGCCGGCGTCGATCGTCACCACGGTACCGGTGATGTTGCGACCGCCTTCGCCGACGAGATATTCCACCATGCGCGCGACGTCGTCGGCCTCGGGCAGCCTTCGCAGCGCGCTGCGTCCGGCGATGCGCTGGCGGCCTTCGTCAGTGAGGCCCTGCGTCAATTCGGTGGCGATAAAACCCGGTGCGATCGCATTCACGGTGATGCCGAGCTTGCCGACCTCTCGCGCCAGCGAGCGCGTGAAGCCGGTCGCGGCCGCTTTGGTCGCGCCATAGACGGACAGACCGTTGTATCCGGTGGAAGCAATGATCGAGGAGATATTGACGACGCGCCCTTCGCCATCCGCCATCATGTGGCGCACGACATATTTGGTAAGGATCACCGGCGACAAGACGTTGAGGCGCACCAGCGCCTCGATATCGGCATTTTTCATCGTCGCCAGCAGACCTTCGGTGCCGATACCGGCATTGTTGACGAGGCCGTAAATCGCGCCGAACTCGTCGCGCAACGATTTGACGAACCCGGGAATCGCCTCGATCTCGCCGAGGTCGCAACCACGAAAATGAATGTTGCCCTGCCGCTCGGCCTCGCGCAGCCCGTCGCTTTCGCGCCGCGCCACCGCGATCACATTATAGCCGGCGCTCGCAAGCTTTCGCGCGATCGCAAGACCAATGCCGCGGCTGCCGCCAGTGACGAGAACGTTACGCATCGGAGCGGGCGAGCTTTCCGGCCGGCGTGACATCCAGCGTATCGACGAAGCGGATGACGGCAGGCACCTTGTGGGCGGCAAGCGAAGCCCGGCAGGCCTCGAGGATTTCGTCGCGGACATTGGCGCGTCCGGCGGCGGCATTCGCGAGAACGACATCGGCGACCACGATCGAGCCCGTAATCGGGCTGCGGCGCGATTTGGCCCGCGACATCCTGACGTCCGGATGGCGGTTGATGACGGCTTCGATCTCCTCGGGGTGAACCTTGAGCCCGCCGATATTGATGATACCGCCGCGGCGCCCGACAAAGTGGTAGCGGTCGCCGCGCAATTCCACCATGTCGCCGGTGTCGACGAATCCCTCGGCATCCGTGAGCGCGGCCGCGTGTTCGCCGACATAGGCATGGGCGGTGCGCCGGGAGCGGATGCGCAGCGAGCCGTCGACGATTTTCATCTCGACTCCGTCACGATTGGACCCGATCAGGCTCGCCGGAAAACCTTCGCGGCCGTCGTTGACGGCAAAACCGACGCCGGCTTCCGTCGAGGCGTAGGCATGGCCGATCGAGGCATTCGGAAACGTCGCAGCGAGACCATCGAGCACGGCCTGATCTGCAATCTCGCCCGACAGTCGAATATAGCGCGGTGCAAAGCCTGCCGCCGATCCGCTCATCAAGAGCTTGCGCCAATGCGACGGGGTGCCCGACATATGCGTCACGCCGTGCGAAACAAGCCGCGCCACATGATCGGCGAGCGGCTCGCCGGGCTCCGACAACACCATCGAGCCGCCGCCAATGACGGCACGAAGGAAAATCTGCAGGCCCCCATAGCGGCGGATATCATAGAACGTCGCCCATACCGGTGCCGCATCGCGCGCAAGACCGTCGGCGACGATGGCGCCGGCGAGGCCTTCCAGCGTGTGGCTGACGATCTTCGGCACCCCTGAAGTACCTGACGTCAGCATCAGCCATTCGGTGACCCCTTCGGTCTTGACCTGTCCCGACATCGGCTCGGACAGATGAGCCCCGATGATCTGATAGACGCCGGCGTCCGACCAGCGCGGCGGCTCGTCGGTCACGATGGCATCGATTTGAGCATCCTCGATCAGCGCCCGGACATGGTCGGGGTTGAGATCAGGCGGACACAGCAGCATGCGCTTGGCGACGCCGTCGAGCTCGATGATGGCGAGCGCAGACATCAGCTGCCCCGACGTCGCCAGCAGCACCGAGCGGCCGGACAATTTGCGAACGCCGCCGATCAGGCACGTGTGCCGAAGAATGTCGGTCAGCGATACGCTGTGCCGCGCGTCGGAAATCGCGCGGCCCTTCAGCTCGGGGCTCAGATAGTCGCGGAGCGCAAAGCTCTCACGCGGGGACATTTTCGTAGGCTCGGACGAAATCGCCGACCGTCAGGGGGAACGCCGCATCCTCGGAGATGGTAAACGGATCGATACCGAGATCGTCCTCGAGCCGCGCCACCAGGATCGCGAATGCGAGCGAGTCGAACCCCGTCTCATGCAGCGACAGAATATCATCGAGCACAGGCAGCGTGACCTGCTGCTCCTCGGCCACCTGCTTCATCGCTGCGATGATTCTTAACCTTACCGACATGGATTCACTCGCCGTTTACACTGGTCTTGTCGGCCGCCATGATAGGGCGCAAAGGTGAAAGAGCGCAGCCACGCGAAGCAACTTTCGCGCCCGTTGGTAAATGTCTGGCTTGAATTCTGCGAAATCGGCCGATCTAGAACTTGATCGCGCCGGTCGCGATGTCGGCGACGACCGACGCGTCGAGCGGACGATATTCGCCGGATCCGGGGTCTCTGAAATAGAGCGGATCGCTCACCGCAACGGGATCGAATCCCTCGCGCGCAAGCTTGTGTTTCTTCTGCTTGAAGGTTTCGGTGGCGTCGAGCGAGGTCGTAATCCGCAGAAACAGTGGATGCGCGTAGGGCGGCAGCCGCTGCGCGAGATGACCGGCGAGAGCCTCGAGGTCAAAACGTCGATCGATGACAATGGCGGCCATGCCGGCGCGGCCGTCCGTGCCCGGCACGGTGACGCCATAGGTCGTGGCATCGAGAATGCCGGAGTAGTCGCGGATCGCGTCATTGACCTCGCTGGTTGCGACATTCTCGCCCTTCCAGCGGAATGTGTCGCCGATCCGGTCGACGAAATGAAAGAATCCCTTCGCGTCCAGCCGCATCAGGTCACCGGTGCGGAACCAGGCGTCACCCTTCGCGAACACGTCGCGCAAAATCTTCTTCTCGGTGTCGCCGGCATCCGTGTAGCCTTCGAAGCGACCGCCGCCTTCGTCGGCTGTCCCAATTCGTCCGATCGCCTCGCCGACCTCGCCGGGGCCGCGGGGGATGCAATGGCCGTTGTCCTCGCGCAAGGGCGTGCCGCGCTCGGCATCGATCTTGACGAGTGCCGCAGGGAAGCGATGCGCCAGCAGGGGCGGAACGCGGCCGATCGCGCCGACCTTGCCCTCGACATTGTAGAGCGAGAAATTGCCCTCGGTCGCCGCGTAGAATTCGAGGATTCTTGGAATCGCAAAGCGCGCCTGGAACGTTTCCCAGATATCGCTGCGCAAGCCGTTGCCGCAGGCGAGCCGCAGCCGGTGCTCGCGCTCGAACTCCGACACAGGCGCTTTGAGGAGATAGCGGCAGAGCTCCCCGATATACTGGAACAGGGTGCAATCGAAGCGCGCGACATCCTGCCAGAAATGGCTTGCGGAAAATTTGTCGGCGAGCGCAACGGAGGCGCCCGCAAACAACATGCTGCAGGGCGCGACGATGCCGCCGACGGAATGATAGACCGGCAAGCAATCGTAGAGGCGGTCATCCGATGTCGCGCCGGTGAGGCCGGCGAACCAGCCGCCCCAGTTCAGGATGCGGCGGTGGCTGACGCTTGCCGCCTTCGGCAGGCCCGTGGTGCCCGAAGTATAGATCAGGAGTGCGCGATGGCCGATGGTGATATCGCGCCGTTCGGCTGCCGATAGCGGCCCATCGTCGAGGCGGTCAAGCGCGTGATCCAGATCGCCGCCGCTGATCCAGAGCTTCGCCCGCCGCGCGAGCTGCGGCTGCGCCGTCTCGAACATCTTCGCGAACTCGCTCGCGAGGATGATGTGATCAGCCTTGGCGAGGTTGATGCAATGCGCAAGCGACGGCCCGACCAGCTTTGTGTTGATCAGCGCAACGACGCCGCCGACCCGGCTGATGCCGAGCCAGGCGGCGATGTAATCCGGCCGGCTCGGCATGATCAGGCAAACCGTATCGCCGGACCTGATCCCGGCCGACAGCGCCCAGCGCGCATAGCGATTGATGCGTCGGGCAAGCGCGCGGTAGCTCAGCGATTCTGCGTCGCAGACCAGGGCTGGACGCTCGCCCTGCCGCTCCGCCCAATCCTCCACCACGTCCGCAAACAGGCGACTTGGATCGGTTTCGA
>Ga0335079_10010186_pt1 | contig 10702 bp, 9 predicted proteins | sample Lox_Sample_33_FD_206719 | JGI IMG/M metagenome (GOLD analysis project Ga0335079, IMG submission 206719) | Soil microbial communities from Loxahatchee National Wildlife Refuge, Florida, United States - Lox_Sample_3.3 | ecosystem: Environmental > Terrestrial > Soil > Wetlands | place: USA: Florida... | reverse complement strand
GCCTCCCCAGTCCTTAGACGGTATGACGACGCGAATGTAAGGAATGTTCCATTGGCGGATAAGGGGGGATCCAGACTGCAAATAGGCTTACTTCCCTGTGGAGTCTTCTCCGATGAGAAGGACGGCTGCTCCCTGGACGCGTCCGGCGCGCAGATCATCGAGCACGCGATTCGCGTCGGCGAGAGGATGCGTTTGGACGGTTGTATGCACATGAGCTTGCGCGGCGATGCGCATGAATTCGGCTGAGTCACGGCGGGTGAGATTTGCGACGGAGCAGAGCGTTCGCTCGCCCCAGAGAACCTCGTAAGGAAAAGATGGGATGTCGCTCATGTGGATACCGCCGCAGACGACGATGCCGGCCTTGCGCACAGCGCGCAATGCGACGGGCACGAGCGCGCCGACGGGAGCGAAGAGGATGGCGGCGTCAAGCTCGACGGGCGGCGGCTCATCGGACGCGCCGGCCCACACTGCGCCGAGTTCGTGGGCGAAGCGCTGGGCTTCGGAATCACCCGGACGCGTGAAGGCGAAAATTTCGCGGCCTTGGTAATGCGCGACCTGAGCGAGGATGTGTGCCGCAGCGCCGAAGCCGTAAATGCCGAGACGCTTCGCGTCGCCCGCTTTAACGAGCGAGCGATAGCCGATGAGCCCCGCGCAAAGGAGCGGTGCGGCTTCCGCATCAGAATATCCTTCGGGGATGGGAACGCAGAAGCGGCTATCGGCGATGGTGAATTCGGCGTAGCCGCCATCGCGCGTGTATCCGGTGAAGAGCGCGCGATCGCAGAGATTTTCCATGCCTGCCTTGCAGTAAAAACATTCGCCGCAGGTACGAGCGAGCCAAGGAACGCCGACGCGATCGCCGATGCGGAAATCAGAGACGCCCGCGCCAACTGCTTCTACGCGGCCGACGATTTCGTGGCCGAGGATTAGAGGTAACTTTGGATTGGCGAGTTCGCCATCGAAGACATGGAGGTCGGTACGGCAGACTCCACAGGCCGCGACTCGGATCCGGATTTCACCGGCGGCGGGAGTTGGCACGGGAACATTCCGGGCCACGAGGGGCTTGCCGCGCGATTCCATGAGCATAGCTCGCATGATTGTGTTCTCAGTTTAGTTTAGTGGCGTGATTCGGGAAAGGCGTGGGGTTCAGGACTAGCCCGTGGTTGACGCGAGGCAACGGTTGCGCTATAGCGGTGACCGGGAAGGGCACTTCAAGGAGGACAGCGATGAACAATCTAATGAACAATACGTGGCTTTGGATCATCGTGATCGGGATTTTGGCGGGATTTATTGCCGGCAAGATTATGCGCGGCAAGGGTTATGGATTGATTGTGGATTTGTTGCTGGGGATCGCAGGGTCGTTCCTGGGCGGATGGATCTTCACGCAGTTGCACATTTCGATGGGCGGAGGGCTGGTCTGGCAATTGGTGGTGGCGCTGGTGGGCGCGCTCATCCTGCTGTTCATCGTGCGGTTGATTAAAAAAGCGTGATCTTTACAGATTGACGCGAGCCATCGCTTGCGCCTGATAGCGTTCTCCGGATGCGGCTCCACGCGGGGCGGCTGCATCGATGCGCGCCAAGTCTTCTGCTGTGAGCGTAACGCTGAAGGTGGCGGCGTTTTCGTCGAGATACTTGCGGCGCTTGGTGCCGGCGATGGGGACGATGTCATTGCCTTTGGCAAGGAGCCACGCGAGGGCTAATTGGGCAGGCGTGCAGTTTTTTGCCGCGGCGATTTCCTCGATGCGCACGACGAGCGCGAGATTCGCGGCGAAATTATCGGGCTGAAAGCGGGGCATGAAGCGGCGCGTGTCGTCAGACGCCAGGGCTTCCGCGTCGCGGAATCGTCCGGTTAAGGAACCGCGGCCGAGCGGGCTGTAGGCGACGAAACCGATGCCGAGTTCGCGGCACAGCGGCAGAATTTCGGATTCGGGGTCACGCGTCCAGAGCGAGTATTCGGTTTGCAGCGCGGTGATTGGATGTACGGCGGCGGCGCGGCGGATGGTGGCGGGCGCGGCTTCGCTGAGTCCGATATGGCGAATTTTTCCTTCCTTCACAAGCTGGGCCATCACACCTACGGTCTCCTCGATGGGAGTGTTTGGGTCCACGCGATGCTGGTAGTAAAGATCCACGTAATCCGTGCCGAGGCGCTGCAAACTTTCCTCGATACATTTGCGGACGTAATCAGGCTTGCCGCTAACTCCTAGCCATTCACCCTTCGGGCCGCGGATGTTGCCGAATTTTGTGGCGAGAATGACTTCGTTTCGGCGCCCTTTGATGGCCTGGCCTACGAGCGTTTCGTTGCGGCCGATGCCATAGGCGTCGGCAGTATCGAGGAAGTTCATTCCGAGATCGAGCGCGCGGTGGATTGTGGCGATGGATTCGGTGTCCTCACGGCCAGCATAGAATTCGGACATGCCCATGCAGCCGAGTCCGACGGCGGAAACTTCGAGGCTGGCGAGACGGCGGCGCGGGATGGGAGCGAGTTTGGATGATTGCGTGGCCATGGAGTGAGACCTCCGATGAAAGTTTTAGTGTAGCGCAGGACACCCCCAGGCGGGAGCCTGGGGGCTCCCTCAGGAATTCGGTGACGCCGCGAGCAAGGCTCGCCGTCTGTTGTGTCTATCTGAGGAGGTCTGTATCGTAAAAAGAGATGCGAAGAGTTGGCATCCTCGTTTCGTTGGGTTTGGTTGCCGCGCTGATGTTACAGAGCATGGCGGCGATCGCGGCGCCTTCGTTGCACGGCGCATTCAACTCCGGGCAGGCCTACGCATACACGGCCGAAATTGCGGCTCTGGGAGAACGCTGGCCGGGATCGCCCGGGCACAAGAAGACTGAGGAAATCATTCATCAGGTGTTACAGAAGGACGGGGCGCTGATCCAGGCTGACGATTTCGTGGCGAAGACGCCCCGCGGTCCTGTGAACGTGCATAACATCATCGGCAAATTCAACGTCAGCGCCGATCCAAAGCAGGGGATATTTATTTTGGCGGGGCATTACGACACACTTTTCAAGCTGGGATTTATTGGGGCGAATGACGGCGCCTCGAGCGCGGGGATTCTTCTGGCGTTTGCAGACGCACTTGCTCATCAGAAAACCAAAATGCAAATCTGGCTGCTGTGGACAGATCTCGAGGAGGCGGTCAATATCGGCGTTTTCACAAACAATGACGGTCTTTATGGAAGCCAGCATCTTGCGAATGAGCTGAAGGCCAACGGAACGACGCCGCGCATTCGTGGCTTTTTTCTTCTGGACATGATCGGGGATAAAGACCTGGGCGTGGCGCGGGAAACCAACTCCAGCAGCCGGTTGCAGGAATATATTTCACAAGCCGCGAGCGACCTCGGTTACAGTCGCTATTTCTTCCAGTATAAGGCGGACATCACGGACGACCAAATTTCGTTTATCAAAGTGGGGGTACCGTCTGTGGATGTGGTTGATGCCGAATTCGGCTCGATGAGCACGGGCGACGGAATGGGTGAGTTTCACCACACAAACGCCGACACGATGGACAAAGTGTCACAACACAGTCTTGAAATCGTGGGCAAGGCGGTCTTGCTTGCGGTGGAATTGATCGACGCGCGAGAGTGATTGCGGGAAGCAGAAGGATCCTTCGCTTCGCTCAGGATGACGACTTTCCCTTTGTTCGCACAAAAATTTAGAGGCCTGCATCTTCGGCGGCGAGGCTTGCAATTGCGGACCAATCTTTGTCGGAGAGGCCGCGGGCGACGGCTGTGAGGAAGCGGTCATGGAGCAAATTGGCAATCGGAAGCGGAGTGCCGGCGGCATCGGCGGCGGCGAGCATGAGGCGGACATCCTTGAGGCCGAGCGGCAACGCAAAGCCGGCGGGCGTGAACTTTCCTTCGGCGATGATTGTTCCGTAGGTTGCGACGAGCGGCGCGGTGGCGGGCGACGCGGTGAATACTTCAAGGAGTTTTGCGGCTTCAATGCCGGATTTGCGGGCGAGCGCGAATGCTTCTCCCAGGGATTCGATAATCGAGGCGATGAAGAAATTGCAGCAGAGTTTTACGACATTGGCCGCAGGAGGATTTGAGCCGACGATGATTGTTTTCTGGGACATCGCGTCGAAGGCTGGTTGGACGTGGGCGATGGATTCGGGCGAGCCCGCGGCGATAATCAAGAGCTTCGCAACCGCGGCGGCTTCCGGGCGGCCGAGAACGGGCGCGGAAACGTAGAATTGCCCGGCGGCGCGATGTGATTCGGCGAGGCGCGTGGAGAGCGCGACGCTGATGGTGCTCATGGAAATGTGAAGGCCACCGGGCGGAAGTGCGCGAAGGAATCCTTCTTCGCCGAAGACGGCGGATTCGACGGCGTTATCGTCGGCGAGCATGGTGATGACAATCCCGGCGCGCGCGGCTTCGGCGGGAGTATTGGCGACATGCGCACCGCGCGATTGCAATTCATCGGCGCGAGAGCGGGTGCGATTCCAGACGGTGAGGTTGTTGCCGGCTTGCAGGAGATTGGCGGCCATGCCGCGACCCATGCGTCCGAGACCGAGGAAGGCGATGTCCATAAGGCAGCTCCTGGTTGGATGAAATGTATGAATTTTTACTGATCCTTCGCTGCGGGCCGATGAAAAGCATCAGCCGTCTGCTCAGGATGACAAGTTATTGGGGTTCCCGGCAAGCATTAACCGGCTAGTCCGGGCCCACGACTGCGCGAGTACTCACAATCCGTACAAATTCGACCAATTAGGATTGAGGGACGAGCGTTAGTTTGCTAGCGGGGCCGCGACCGCGGCGAATAAGCGGCTCGAGAAGCGCGGCGAGCTGCTGCTTGGCGCGCCAGAGACGAGCCTTCAAGGTGTTCTCGGAGACTCCGAGCGCGCGCGCGGCTTCAGAAGTGGAAAGCCCTTCACTTTCGCGCAAAAGAAACGCCGAGCGCAAGACGGGCGAGAGTTTTTTCAGGCAGGTCTCCAGGAGCCCGCTTAGTTCCGCGCCGGCGTAAAGTTCTTCGGGGCCGGGATCATCGGTGGCGAAACGCTCCTCGGCAGGAAGCGCGCCTTCCTCTTCGCGCCACTCGTCGAGCGAGACGGCGGGACGCGAACGCTTGCTGCGGCGGCGCATGAGTGCGGCGTTGATGACGATGCGCGTAAGCCAAGTGGAAAATTGCGAACGGCCTTCGAAGCGCCGGAGATTGCGGAAGGCGGCGAGCAGGCCCTCCTGCAAGGCGTCTTCGGCTTCTTCCGGGCTGCCCATGATGCGGAGCGCGGTTTGAAAGAGCGCGCGGCTGTGAGGCTTGTAAAGCATCTCAAACGCAGCAGCATCGCCGCGGATAGCCCGGCGGACAAGCGTATTTTGATCGGGCGCTTCCTGATCGTTCTCCTGCATGATGCCGAACTGCCGAACGGATTGTGCGAGAGTTGCCATTGTTCCCCCTTGGGTTTCCGGCGATTGATGCCGGTATAAAAACAAATTCAACAAAAATCAGTGCGCCGAGACCGCTCCTTTGTGCGGCGTAATCTTTTTCATCAAGAACATGAGCGGAATGAGCACGGCCATGCCGATTCCGAGAAGCCGGAAGTTGTCAACAAAAGTGAGCATGGCGGCCTGGCGCTGGACCAATCCGTAAAGGATGCCATGCGCCTGGGCGACGGCCTGCGCATGCGAGGATCCGCCGGCCATGAGAGCGCCTGTGGTTCCGGCAATCATTTGGCGATACGCCGGACTCATGGGATTCACATTGGCGGCGAGTATCTGCTGATGAACCTGCGAGCTGCGGGCAAGCATGGTGGTGACGGCGGAAATTCCGACGCTGCCGCCGACGTTGCGCGCAAGATTGATGATCCCGGAAGCGCTGCCCGTTTTTTCCTTGGGAATAAAATAAAAAGCCATGGTGTTAATGGGGACAAAGATAAACGCCATTCCGAGGCTCTGATAGACGCGAGCCTTTACGGCGATTCCGTAACTGATATCGAGATTAAAAGTGGACATATAAAAGAGCGAAGCCGAGGTGATGAGCACGCCGACAATGACGAGCCAGCGCGGCTGAATTTTGCTGAGAAGGAAGCCGACGATGGGCATCATGACCATCACAGCGAGTCCGCCGGGACTGAGCACCAACCCACTTTTCGTAGCGGTATAACCCATCAACGTCTGCAAATAGATGGGGAGCAAGACCGTGGTGCCGTATAGAACGACTCCGAGCGTGAACATTGAAAACGTGGAGATGGCGAAGTTGCGGTCCTTCAGCAACCGCAAATTGATTACGGGATCGGGAGTGTACAGCTCCCACAAGACCATCCCGACCAAACCAATGATGGTGAGCGCGCCACACCAGAGGATGAATGATGAGCCGAACCAATCGTCGGTTTGCCCCTTATCGAGCATGATCTGCAAGAAGCCGAGACCGACGCTCAAGAAGCCGAGTCCGACATAATCCACTTTGATGGCATTCCATGCGCGGCGGAGGAGATATGGCGGGTCAAAAATCAGCAATCGTGTAAGGACGATGGACGCAACACCGACGGGAATGTTGATGAAAAAAATCCAGCGCCAGCTCCAGTTGTCCGTGATCCAGCCGCCGAGCGTCGGGCCGATTACGGGAGCGAGCACGACCCCCATCCCGTAAAACGCCATGGCCATTCCCTGCTTTTGCCGCGGAAAACTTTCCACAAGGATCGCTTGAGAGACGGGCTGGAGCGCGCCGCCTCCGGCGCCCTGCAGGACGCGGAAGAAAACCAACATGCCGAGGCTGGGCGCGAGTCCACAAAGAAAAGAGCTGACGGTGAAGAGAGCGACGCAGAACATATAGAAATTCTTGCGCCCGAAAAGTGACGAGAACCAGCCGGAAAGCGGAAGCACGATGGCGTTCGAGACGAGATAGGAAGTGAGTACCCAGGTGCTTTCGTCCACGCTGGCGGAAAGATTTCCGGCGATGTGCGGGAGCGAAACGTTGGCCACACTGGTGTCAAGGACTTCCATGAACGTGGCCAGCATGACCACGACGGCAATGACCCACGGGTTGGTGACGCCATCGCGGCGCGCCCGGCCCAGTAGATTGGTCATTCCTTCGCTCATCGAAATGCGCTCCCAGGCTCTAAGAAATAATTCCCTTTAGTGAAGAATGATGGTCGCGTCCACATTCATGCCGGGGCGTAGAACAGCCTGGTCCGCAGGAATGGGATCGAGGACGATCTTCACTGGAATGCGCTGAACAACTTTTACAAAGTTTCCGGTGGCGTTTTCCGGCGGCAGCAAACTCATTCGCGAGCCTGTGGCTCCGGCGATCGAGTCCACATGGCCGGTGAAAGTTTTTCCGTACATATCAACATGGATTTCCGCCTTCTGGCCCGAGTAAACACCTTTCAACTGGGTCTCCTTGAAATTGGCGGTGACCCAAATGTCTTGCAACGGAACAAGAATGACGAGGCCCTGACCAGGCTCGACGACTTGGCCAACTTCGACGGACTTGTGCGTGACGACGCCGTCCACCGGCGCGACGATCGTCGTGTAGCTCAACTGAAGTTCGGCGGCGGCCAGGTTGGCGCGAGCCTGCTCGACGGCAGCGGCGGCAGCTGCGGCGTCCGCGGATCGAATGGTGACCTGCTTGAAATTGGCGTTCGCTTCGGCCGTGCCTGCGGCAGCCTGGCCAACGCGCGCGTTTGCGGCATCAAGCTGCGCCTTTGCGACAGCAACATTTTGTTCGGCCTGCGCGAGCTTCTGCTTTTCGGCGTCGAGGTCGCCTTGCGCCTCGCCGGAAGCGGCGACATATGAATCAAACTGCTGCTGGGAGATTTCAGCTTTCGCGACGAGCGGGCGCATGCGTTCGAGATCGGCCTGGGCGCGATCAGCGGTGGCCTGCTTCTTCGCGACATTTGCCTTGGCGAGCGCGAGGTCGGACGTGGTTGCGATTTGATAGGCCTGACGCGCGCGGGCCTGGTCGGCGAGGGCGGCTTGCATATCGGCGCCGGCTCCGGAGCGTCCACTCTCGGTGATTTCCTGCGTGAAGGGCACAGTGACGCTGGCGGCGTGAGCCTGAGCTTCGGCGAGCGCGAGCGCGGCGCGGGCCTGGTCAACGCGTGCTTGAAAATCGCGAGGATCAATCTTCACGAGGACCTGGCCGGCCTTCACGGCTTGATTGTCATTGATGAGAACTTCTGTGATATTGCCCGAAATCTTCGCGGAAACGGGATTGAGATGGCCATCGACTTCGGCGTCGTCGGTGGAGACGCGTCCATTGAGATACCAATAACCGGCGATGGCCGCCACGACAATAATTAAGAGGCTAAATACGAGCACGCGCCGAAATTTCGGATTTGATAAAGGGCCACGGCTCGGAGCGTCCGTCTGCTTCGGCGGAGCTTCGGCTGGCTCCACATGATTTTTCATCTCGGCGTTCAATTCTTTGTCTAAATCGGTGACCTTGAGTTCCATGGTTTCCTCTGAATTCAATTTCCGTTCACTTGGCATAGAGCGACTCCATCTGCCCAATGGAGCGAGCCAGGTCGGCGCGCGATTGGTTGAATTGATAAAGAGCAGCTACCTGATTGTCATTGGCGCGGGAGAGCGCATCCTGCGCCTGGATGACTTCAATATTGTTTACGACACCGGCTGCGAAACGGTCGCGCGCCTGGGAAACTTCCTCTTTGGCGAGTTGCACGCCGAGGTTTGCGACTTCAACTTGATGGCGCGCGGATTCGAGTTGTGCGAGCGCCGTCTTCACCTCGAGGGCGATCTGATTGCGAAGGTCATCGCGGCGGCGTTCGATTTTTTGAATTTCGAGATCGGCCCGTGAGGTTTCCGCATGGATTCGGCCTCCCGTGAAAATTGGGACAACCACGCCCACTTGATATTGGTAAACAGGGATGCCCGTGCTGATTGAAACGCCCTGATAATTCCAAGCGCCGCCGCCTTGAATCGCGGGGAGACGCTCATCGAACGATGCTTGCTTGGAGGCTTGCGCGGCGCGGAGGCTGGCATCGAGCTGCGTAAGTTCCGGGCGCGATTTGTAGGCGCGGTCCAGACTGTCATCAATGGAGACTTCGGGAATCTGGAAAAAACTCAATTCGTCTGCGATTTCGATTTGCTGGCGCGGGTCAAGGTTCAGCAGGCGCGAAAGACCAAAGAGCGCGACTTGCTGGTCGGTTTCCGCAGAAAGGAGAGTTTGCTTTTCGTTTTGCAATTCTACATTGGCACGAAGCGTGTCAATTCCGGTGCCAGCGCCGTTTTTCTGCAGGTCGGCGGCGAGATTAAAAAGGGCCTGGGCAAGCGCCACGCGCGATTCGGCGTTGCGGACTTCAGCAGCGGCGCGGAGGGCTCCGAGATATTGGGAGACAGTGAGAAGGGTGATTTGTTCGCGCACGGACAACTGATCAGCGCGCGCGGCGGCAGTGTTCTGCTTTGAGGCCTGATAACGATTCCAAAGAGTGAGGTCCAAGATTGGCGCGCTGAATTGTGTACCTGCGTTGAATATCTCAAATGGCCCGATGTGCTCGGGGAATCCGGGGAAGCGTTCACCGAATGCAGTTTCGAGGTTTGCGCGGCTAACAGCGACGGACGTATTTAATTGGGCTTGTGGCAAAAGGCCCGCGCGCGAGATGTTTTGATCCTGAACGCTCTGCGAGGTCTGAATGCCCGCGATTAGAACTTGCGGATTTTGTTTCAGCGCAAGCGACACGGCGTCATGAAGCGTCAGGCGAAGCGGAGCACTCTGCTGCGCGGAAGCAGACTGCGCGGCGCCGGCAGCAAGAAGGAAAAAAGCGATGATCAGTTTCGTCCGAGTGAATGAAGTGGGGGAGCCCTTTTTCTCGCAAGAGAATGCGTCCGTCAATTCCGCGACGATTGCGCGAATCAAGCAGCCCTTGGCAACGAGCTTTCCGCCTTGCTGGTGAATTCGCTTGAGGAGCTCCCTTCCGTCGGAATCGACAAAGGATACGCCGCCGAGGTCGACGCTTAGATCTGAGGATTTCGATTTTTCAGCATCCCAAGAAGCCTTGAGTTCAGCCACCCAAGGGCCCGCAAGCTTGCCTTCAAGAACGAGTACTGTTGCCGATTCGTTGCGACCTACAGTGATTTTGAGCATGTATCCCCTGCCATTCGGATGTGAATTTGGTGGCAATCTGGAGTCCAATGAATCGCGTATGAGCGTTTGTCCGTATCAATCTGAAAATAAATGACTTACTTCGATATGATGGGTTAATTGCTCGCTATAGCAGCAAATTATGGTGACGATATTTGGGCACGTGCCGATATTTGGGCAGAAATTCTCTAAATTGAAATTTGGGGAATCCTAGTTTGGACGCTTAATTCCTAGTTTTGCTATGCGAGCTTGGAGCGTGGTGCGCTTGATGCCGAGGCGAGCGGCAGCGCCACGCGGACCAGCGAGGACCCAGTCGGAATCGCGGAGGACACGGAGGATGTGTTCACGCTCGTTGGCTTCTAGAGTTTCTGAGGGCCCTTTTTCGGGATCGGCGGATTCGCGCAACTCCGCGAGGGGGACTTCGAGAGTGGCGCCGCGAGAAAGAATGACGGCGCGCTCGATGAGGTTCTCGAGTTCACGGATATTACCGGGCCAGCGATAACCGGTGAGGGCAGCCATTGTTTCGGCGGGAATGGAGTCAATGGGTTTGTTCATCTGCCGAGCGTACTTCTGCGCGAAATAACGGACGAGGACAGGGATATCTTCTTGGCGATCGCGGAGAGGCGGAATTTGAATCGGGAATACATTGAGGCGATAGAAAAGATC
>Ga0335079_10010185_pt1 | contig 10702 bp, 9 predicted proteins | sample Lox_Sample_33_FD_206719 | JGI IMG/M metagenome (GOLD analysis project Ga0335079, IMG submission 206719) | Soil microbial communities from Loxahatchee National Wildlife Refuge, Florida, United States - Lox_Sample_3.3 | ecosystem: Environmental > Terrestrial > Soil > Wetlands | place: USA: Florida... | reverse complement strand
GCGGCAGATCGGGCACAAGCCACATGATCGACGATCTTCCGCGAAGATCCAGCCGACACGCCGTGCAACATCACGATCGCAACCCGGCCTGCTCACACCATCAGCAACCCAGGCTGAATAGCTACCGAAGGGTGTCCTCGTATTTGGCTATCGGCGGCCGGAACCGGCCGCCTTCCTCGCTGAGCATCCGCCACGTCTTCACGTGCCCGACGGCCCGCTCGACGGCGGCGCGGATGGCGCTGAGCTGCTTGCTGGATGCGGACTGAGACTGGTGCAGCTGGCCGCCGGGCGGGGTCCGGAACGGCACGATGGCGATGCCGTCGACGCCGGTGCAGCCGAGGTCAGCCACGGCGTCCATCCCCGCGATCAGGGCGGCCAGACCGGAGGCGGCGAAGGCGTGCGCGTCGTGACGGGCGCCGGGCACGGGGACCGGGCCGACCGCCGCGACCTGGCCGGACATGGTGGCGGCCACCTGGACGTTCATGCCGGGGTATCCGGCCTTGGCGGAGAACAGGCCCGGGATCGCGGACCAGTCCCAGACCGGGCACACGGTGCCGTCTGCCAGCAGCGTTCCCTTCCCGGCGATCTCGCGCGGTGCGGCACGCAGCCGGCACCACGGCCCGGATCGGCGGCCGCAGCAGGTCCCAGCGGCGGCTGACCGTGGGCTGGGCTGACCCTGAAGACGGCCCCGGCGACCTCCTGGGTGATGTTCTTGCGCATCAGCGTGACGACCATCGACACCGACCGGACCAGGCCGATCCCGGCCGGGCGGCCGCCTGGCCGGGTGACGTCGCCGGCCCGCTGGAAGATCCGTGCCGACAGTTCGTGCAGCTGCCCGCAGCTTAATCCAGTGAGAACCTCGTACCGCAACGGCTCCTCCCATCGGAATCCGATGTATTAGCAGCACGAGATTCCACGGCAGAAGCCGTTCTTTTTCTGGCCCGACACACCGGCGGATGCTAATTTACAGGCGAATCTGTGGAAATGTGGATGGCTCGCCGGAACAACGCCTCAACATGAACCTTTTGAATAACCCTCCCGGAGGCTAGCGAGGCCCCGCCTCGGACCGTCGAGCTGCGTGGTTTCGCAGGCATGAGCATGCAGGCTGGTCCACTGGAGCGTAGTGTGAGCGGAGACGTCAGGCCGACTGAGGTCGATCCGCTTATACTCCAAACTCTGACAGCAGAATGCGCACTGAGGCGTTCCCGCATAGCACTCGATCCCGCCACGGCGATCAGGGCGCGTCTCACATCGAACTCCGATTGGTAGGGGCTGGATTGCGCGCTCCCTTGCATGGGCTAGCCAAATCACTGCTGGAGCAGTGAGATCTGTCGCACCACAGGGAGCGGGCGGAGGAAGTCCTCGACCGCCACGGCGAATCCTTCCTCGCTCAGTTTGAACGAAATTATTCTAAAGGAATATAACTCGATTATCGCATTTTGTGTAGCGCTAACTGAAGACCTGGGAGCGAGCAACCCCAGAACTGCGGATTAGCTCCGCCAACGGCTGCAAGCACTAGTAGTGTGCGACGGTATGGAGACATCACGCTGGCAAGAAGCTCAGGAGAACGAGCTAGCCATTTGGCAGCGAACCGTAAACGATGTGACTGACGTTTTTGCCGAGATTGCGGAGGCTGCTGCCCTGGTCCGCTTCGGGAAAAACCACGGCTTGGCGGGTGCCGCGGCCGTAGTGGAACTGGGGATCGGACCGATGAGTATTGGATGGGCAGCTTTTGCGGCGCCAACCCGGGCCATCGGCGTTGACCCGTTACCTCGACTTACGATCGCCACTGGTGATGACAATGTTGACCGATTCGTCGCCAACCTCCAGCAACGGACCGACTTCCTTCAGGCTGATGCGACAAGGCAACTTCCACTCGATGATGGCAGTTTCGACTTAATCGTTTGCGACAACGTCGTTGATCACACTCAGGATCCGAAAGCGATCCTGGCCGAAGGCCGACGTATTGTTCGATCCGATGGCCGTTTGCTATTCGGCGTAAACGTGTTCTCCATCATCGGACGTTTGAAGTGGCGCCAAGTGACCTGTCGTTTGCACCCTCGGTATCCCAATGTCCTGTGCCACCCGCATTCGTTCCTCGAGGGCGACCTTGGCGGGCTGCTTTCGAGCGCTGGCTGGGAGATGCTCGTGAGCGATGACCACCGGGGCGCCAGGGAGCGTCTCTGTGGGCATGCATACCGAGTCCGTCTGGTTGCACGACCGATCTGACTGTGATTCGCGGGTTCAGCTTCAACCCCGGCTTTCGCATTTTGGGTCGCGCTGGCTGATACTGGCTGATGGCCGAGGAGCCAGCGGCGCCAGAGCGCCGGGTGGCCCAGGGGAATCTTACCCCTGGGCTCCCACAGGACGGAACGTGACGATCCCTCGTCATTCCGCTCTTTTCGCTTGATCCATCCGGACTAGGTCATGCACGCCCAACGAGCGAACAGCCGCCTAAACTTCCTGGGAGCCCAGCGCACCAGGTAGGTATTCATGCGGCCGCAAGAGAGCGAGCATCTCGGTCTTGTAGAACTTCCCTTAGTAATTCTTTCAGCCCGTACCACGGATGACCGAATTCATCCACTCCGCGAGCTCTGCCAGGTCCGAGGTGGTGCGCGGGTTGATCCGTCACCTACGGATGATGGGACCCTTGTCTGTCCGAAGCGTCCCCGCTCATCGCCGGGAGGAACGCTGCGGACATGCTCTTCCCGTCTCTGACGTGCTTATTCGTCTTTTCCCGAGGCAATCGCCTGGTTGAAGCCACGTGGGTCATCGGTCCAGCACAGCGGCGACCGCGATTTCAATGCCGTGGGCCGTAGCGCCGATCCCGTACTCTGCCGACCGTCGGCGCGCCGCTGCTCGACGCTCGGTCAGGGCGCCCGGTTGGCACCCTTCTGCAATAGCACGACCAAGTGCGCCAATGTCACCTGTGGCATGCACCCAGCCCACGTCGCGTGTGACGAGATCGGATGCGCAACCGACGGTGTCGGAGACAATTGGTACAGCGCCGGCGGCCATGGCCTCGTTGACGGCGAGGCCCCATGGCTCGCGGTTGGAGGGAAGTACGAACAATTCGGCGGCGCCATACCATTCGGCGATCTTGCGCTGATTCACAAACCCGAGCGTCCGCATCCACGGACGCCGGGAGGCCAAGTTCTCCATGTCGGACCGAAGGGGTCCATCTCCGATCACGACGAGGTTCGCGGGAATCTCCAATTGATCCATTGCCATCACTACATCGATCGGACGCTTCCAGGACTGGAGCTTGGCCGCAAATAGCACCAATGGGATATCAGGCTCCAGGTTGAGAGATTCGAGCATGCTGGTTCGACGAGCGCGGCCTGCTGCACCAGCCAGAGAGAAGCGATTCGTGTCTACGGAGTAGGGAGCAAAGAAAATTCGATCAGGGTGCGCGCCATAGGAACTGTAAAAGTTGCAATTCTGTTGGCCGATGGCAAGGCAGGCACCAGCGTTTCGAATGAGAGGTCGGATTAGTAAGCGTTTGGCGATTCTCTTTGCGCTGTGCACGGATCCTTCGTCTGGTTGGGAATCACCTCTCAGGAGATATGGAAGGCCAGAGCTTACTGCCGTCGCATAGGCCAGCCACTGGGAAATGTTGCTGTACCCGTGCACCAAGAGAGCGTCGACATCCGCGCTTCGGATTATTTTTGGCAATGATGGATTAAACACACGCCAAGGCGTGCCGATAGTCGGCTTCGGACTGCAGTTGCGAACCATTCGGTACTCGTACCCACCGAGCAATGGCACGTCAAACTTGACTGCTCGCCCGAACCCCGGATCGAAGGACTCGGCGAGACCGTGCTCGGACAGGAAGAAAACGAGAGGCTCGACCGATGACCGGGCTGCCAGGTGGCGAAAGAGCGGAACTTGGTACTGAATCGGATGGGTGACGACGATCCCGAGCCGTGCTCGACTCATGCCGGTCTGCACCGCCCACCCCGGAAAGCGGCCACCACCTGGCTGCCATAGCGGTCCCACCCCCCCAGGGACTCGACTTTGCGCCGGGCGGCCGCGCCCATCGCCTGGGCTCGGTCGCTGTCGGACAACAAGGAGTCCATTGCTCCGGCGAGAGTCTGGGCATCCGGTGGGGCTGGTACCACGATTCCCTCCACCCCGTCAGTAATGAGCTCTCGGGCCCCAGTGGCCTCCGTAGCAATGATCGGCAGGCCACATGCCATCGCCTGGGCAATAACGAGCGCCAGGCCCTCTTCGATCGATGCAAGCACAAAGACCGATGCTCGTTGGAGCTCTTGTATTACCTGGGTGCGGCTGACCGGGCCGGTTGCTCGCACTCCGGCCTGGTCAAGCTGAAGCCGCTTGTCCCACCTGGGCGTGATGGCCCCGACCAGGGTCAGGCTGGCGTTCTGTGTGCGCAACATGCGGAATGCCTGGATCAAGTGGTGATGGCCCTTCCGAAGGCTTACCGTAGCGACCGAAACGACAGCACCAGGGCGGCGGACTTCGGTCGGCACCGAAAACGCTGAGATATCGACACCGTAGGGGACCTTCACCACACGTCCGGCCTCGATGCCTCGTCGGATGAAAGACAGCCTCGCCGGCTCGGACGGAACTAGAATCCGGTCAGCCAGCTGATACTCGCGCAACTCTCGGTCGATCATGAACGGATCGAAACGTGCTCGCGGCGCACCGATCCGGTTCGCTTCCTCGTCCAGGACACGCTGTTGTTCGAGTATGTGCCACGAGCCCCGATCACAGAAGACCGTGGCACCGCGAGCTGATGCCCGAGAAAGCGTTTCCGTTGCGAGCCCAGACAGGCCATTGACCACGGAAGGCGCACCGAGGTGCGATGCGGCCCACCGATCGAAGTCGAGGACTACCTCGCGGCTGAGCAGCGGGTCGACCCGCGGCAATGCACGACGGGCCACCCACCGGAAGCCACTCCACCGGAGCCGGGTGTTGACCAGCTCGCTGGGCAGGCCGATTCGACTGCGCGGAACGGCTGCGACCATGCGCTCCAGAACCCCTGCCTGGTGTAGCTGACGAGCCTGACTGACCATATGAAACGGGTAAGGGCTGACGACCGTGACCCTTAGATCTTCAATCAAACCAGACCCCGCAGACGGCGCCGTCCCGGGAAACGGCGCCGCCCGGGAAAACGATGCTTTCCCGGAAAACGATTCCGCCCCGGAAGAAGAGAGACACTACGGACAGTAAGGGATTTCGCGCCCGGCCACGTTGGGATCAATAGGGAGCGAAACCTCTGGTGGGTCGAGCGGCTGATGGTAGCAACGGCAAATACCGCGATCGTTGAATAGCCGAGCAGGGAAGCTACGGCGGCACCAAAGATGCCATAGGCATGCAGAAGTAGCGGTAGTGCCGCGACAGTGACGACGGCTGCTACCACCTCGGCGACCAAGACGACGGTCGGACGTCCGAGCCCGCGCAGTCCCTCCTCTGCGATCCCTGCCCATGCCAGGATGGCACCGGCGGGGACCAGCACGAGTGCGGAAGGGATGGCCGGGGCGAAGCGCAAGCCAAAGACCAACGGCAGGCCGAATGGCGCGAGCAGCATGAACGGCACCGAGGTCGCCGCCGCGACGAGTGCCCCGCCCTGCAGTGCCGTGGCGAGCAAGTGCCCCTGGCGGTCAGTGTCCAGTTCAGCGGACACGTGGGGAAACAGGACAGACCCCACGGCTGACAGCAACGGAGCGACCGCACCGCTCCAGGCCACCGCGACAACGTACAGGCCCAGTGACCGAGCTGGGAGAAACGCGATAATCAGAAGTTGATCGAATCGGAGATTGATGGTCTGTGGAAGCGATGTGAGCGCCGAAGGAAGGCCGAAACGCAACATTTCCGGTGCTAGCCGGACATCAGGTCTTAACGGACCCTGTAGGTTCCGTTTCACGATAACCAGGAAGGGAAGGCCGCATACGAGAATTCCGCCTAAGAACCACCGGGAAAGAGGGATGGCGCTGGGGTGTCCTAGGAGTCGCGAAGTAAGAAGTATGCACAGCCATGCAAGGCCAGGAGCAATGCGAAAGAGGTTCCACGCAGTGAATGCCTGGGCGCCGCGCATTGACCCGTGGGGTATGCCAGTGATCGCGTAGATTCCACCGACCAGCAGGAACACACGTGCGGCTGAAACTACTTGTGGCGGTTGCGCCGAAAGAAGGTATGGCAATGCGAACCATGCCACGACACCCACGCCAAAGGATGACAGGAGACCGATGAGGACCGCTGTTGACGTGAACTGCGTGCCTCTCTCGGGTTGGCGCGAGATGAAATAAACGAGCGCGGAGTCGAGGCCAAGCATGGCCAGCGTTCCCAGCAGCAGTGGCCAGGTCTGGATGGCAGTCAGCTGGCCCTCGCCCGTTGGGCCTAGAACGCGAGCGGCGAGGACTCCCGTGGCCACTGCAAGGACCGCCAAGGCCATGTTCGTGGCAAACGTGCTTCTCAGCGCCTGATCTGGCGTCCTTCGCGGCCGCGTGACCTGGCGAGCAGCCCCGCCCGTCCGCGTTGCCGTCATACATCTCCTCGTCACGTCACACGCTCATATGTGCAGTTCATACCAGAACGCTGTAGTTGAAAGGGGTTTCCGATAATGCTCAACGGTTCTTGGGCCAGCGGTCGGCTCAGGTCCGATGTCCTTACATCGCCGGTCGCCTTACCTGGTTTGTCTTGTGTGCCGTTGGATCAATGCGACATGTGGCCTGATCCGGCATCGAGGTTCGGCACAGAATAGCTAAGATATCGTGCACATGACTATGAATAGTCATGTGCTTTCGCGAAGCTCGCGTTGGGCTGGCTTCGCTGACGCGAGGACTGCATATGAACCGGACTCAACTCAAAGTGAGGGCGGCCGGGCGCGCGGTAGTCCCATCCTGCCCGGCGCCAGACGTCGGGATCGAGCATGTGGCGCCCGTCCGCTATCTTTCGTTGCGCCACGGTTTTTCCAAGAACTTCCGGGTCGGCCTCGCGAAATTCATGCCATTCGGTAAGCAGGAGCAACACCTCCGCGTCTGATGCAGCACCTAGTAATGATTCGGCGTATCGAAGTTCTGGACGGGCCTGCCGTGCCTTGTCCATTGCCACCGGGTCATAGACAGTTACTTGGGCGCCAAGGTCATGAATGGCCTTCGCTACCTCAAGTGCAGGCGAGTCCCGAATGTCATCGGAATCCGGCTTGAATGCTGCACCGAGCACGCTCACTGCCCTGCCCGCAAGCGACCCGCCCGCCAGTTCTCGCGCTAGGTCGACCATCCGTGCTCGGCAACGCATGTTGATCGCGTCTACCTCGCGGAGGAAAGTTAACGCTTCTCCCACACCCAGTTGAGCGGCACTGGCAACAAACGCACGGATATCCTTGGGAAGGCAGCCTCCGCCGAAGCCAAGGCCGGGCCGCAGAAACGCCGCGCCGATGCGCGGATCCGCGCCGAGGATCTCCGATAGGACAGTAACATCACCCCCGGCAGATCCGCACACCTCCGACATCGCGTTGATGAATGAGATCTTCGTGGCAAGAAAGGAGTTTGCTGCGGCCTTTGCCAGCTCGGCAGTGGCCAAGTCAGTGACGAAAAGCTGTGCGCCGGCCGACAGCGGTGCTGCATAGACCCGCCTGAGTGCCCCCTCCGCACGCCGCGACTGAACGCCGAACACGATCCGGTCTGGCCGCAGAGTATCCTCCACAGCATGTCCCTCACGCAGGAACTCCGGGTTCCAGGCAAGTTCCGCGGCCTCGCGGACCGGCGCCAGCCGTGCCAGCATATTTGCAAGGGCGCCGGTCGTGCCGAGCGGCACAGTGGACTTGCCCACGACAAGGCATGGACTTTCCAGCAAGGGGCCGAGCGCTGCAATGCAGCGGTGCAGCTGGGACAGATCCCCGCAGCCAGAGTCCGCGCACTGCGGCGTGCCGACACAGACAAAATGCACATCACCGAAACTCGCCGCCTCCGGGTAGGAACCCGTAAAGCGGAGTCGACCAGACTCCAGGCCGCTACGAAGTAAGGGCTCAAGGCCCGGCTCAAAGAAGGGGAGATCGCCCGCAGAGAGTGCGCTGATCCGGGCGCCATCGGTGTCAACAGCAAGGACGTCAAAGCCGAACTCGGCTAGGCAAGCGGCGTGTGAAACGCCAAGGTAGCCGGCACCAAAGACCGTAAGCCTAGAAGGCACCATCGTAGTCACGCTGAGAGCATATGTGATCGCCCTCAGTCACTGATCGGTTTTCGCCGATCCTGCCGGCTCGGAACCGCCGAGACCGCCGGACTGTTGCCAGGCTGAGCCACGCGCCAGGCTGAGCTGCGTGGCGCGCGGAGGGGCCATGTTCATATTGGCAAGGACGTATCCGGCCTCGAGCGACTGCTTTTTAGGCTTGGCGGCTTGGATGCCCTGGGCGCGGGAGGGGGTACGGCGGCCTGGTGGGTGGGGGAGGTCGGCGGTGTCGGCTGGCGGCCGCACTAGGCGATGTGCTCGGAGTGCGGCAGCGGCCACGTGCTGCTGCTCGTCATTACCACGGTGCGGCAGGCCGATAAAGCCGGGGCTATCCGACGCGCTGCCATATGCGGCGGTCGGCCGACCACCGGAAGATCCGACCTTGGCCTGACGCAGAGCATTCGTCCCGCTTCGGGCTTTTAGTCCTTTTCACCCGTGGTCTGGCATCCGCAGGACCACCACACTCTGCACTTCCACGAAGACCGAGACAACTTCCGGGCCGTCGTCTATTGTTGAAGCTCATGGGTATCTCACAGAATGCTTTCATCCGATTGGCAGGTCCGCGGTCGCTACTTTTTCTGGGCGATACGCTAGTATTGGATCGTTGGGCATGGCTTCAGTCACGGCTGCCACCTCCGCCTGCATCGCTTGTTGATGTCGGATGTGGGAACGGCTGGCTTGCCATAAATTGTTCCCGTTTGGGATATAACACCCTTGGAATCGGGTGGGCAGGACCTGACCTTGTAAAAGCCAGGGAGCGGGCGGCAATGTTTGATAGTAATGCACGCTTCGAAGTGCAGGATGTTCGTACGCTCTCGACCAGATATGATTTGAAAGAAAGCTTTGAAATAATAACGTGTTTCGAGAATATCGAACACATCATAGATGATGCGGCAGTAATGCGATCTTTAGCACATGTCCTTCGACCAGGCGGCCGGCTTCTTCTCACGACGCCAAGCCAAGACTACATTCCTATGGCTGCTGGTGACGCTGGACCATTTAAGGAGGTCGAAGACGGCGGGCATGTGCGCAAGGGCTATAGTCCTGAGAGGCTCAGCTGTCTTAGCGAACAGGCGGGCCTCAAGGTGGTAGAAATTAGCTTTTGTTCTGGTTGGTCGAGCCAGAAGGTAACCACGCTTTTGCGTGCTCTGACTTGCCGTATCGGTTATGGGCCAGCTTGGGCCCTGACGTTTCCTCTTCGCCTAGTTCCTCCTCTGTTTGATAATCGGGATCAGTTATATCCACGCTATTCGATTTGCATGATGGCGACGAAGGCTTAGCGGGTTGGCGAGGTTCGGTATCCCTAGAATGCCACCATAGTTGGTCACTCGCCATACCAGTTGTGGAATTTTATCTGGATCAGCCAGTTTTCGGCGGACTCGATCGCGAACGACGCGCAAGCGGTCGGCGTGCCTTGCCGCTGTGACAGCAGCAGTGCCCTCTCATCCAGCGTTGCGTGCCACGAACATTAGATTTTGAGTGACGACATGGCCGCGGAGTTGTCCCGTCTCGGCGGCAAGGGCGATCTTGAAGAGCCCGCTGACCGGCTTCCACGCCGCTACCCGTGCGGCAGAAAGGAGCCCGTGCGCCACCGGCGGGCAGGGATGAACCGCAACGTCGCAGAATCCAGCCGCCGCGGCTAGCTGGCGGACACTCCGCTCGGTGTAGGACGACTCGTGGGTGAAGTCCCCGTAGCGGATGTGGCCGCCGAGCGGGCTGACAGCGTTTGGGACTCGCGCTATGAAGACTCCGCGGGCCGTGAGTGCCCGGGCGACGCGATCAAAGGTGTCGAGGACCTCATCCTTGGTCAGATGCTCCAGCAGGTCCGTGGCGGTGACCGCAGCAAACTGGCCGGGGCTTGCGGCGAGCGCGTCGCGGTAGTCGCCGTGGCGTACCTGGGCCAAGCCGGATGCGCGCGCAAGCCGTACCTGCTCAGGGCTAATGTCCACCCCGTGAGCGTCGTAGCGATCCGCGAGCAGCAGCTTCATGAGTGCACCCTGGCCGCACCCGATGTCGATCACTGATCCGGCGGTTGGCGGTGGCAGCAAAGGACGAATGTCGCGGCGATAAATCAAGGCGGTGGCCGCGGCGCCACCGCAGCCAGCGTGTTGCGACGCGTAGGCCTCATACAGCCGATCACGCAGCGTGGACTCACCCGAGGTTGCAGTCACGCTGAGAGCATACGCAAGTACGTTAAGTAGCCAAAGGCTTTCCGCGAATACCTGTCTTGGCTTCGCGAGATCACCGAGCCGTCTGGGGAGTCCCTTGCTGCCTTTTTGGCCGTACCTGGCCCATTCGGCGAACTCCAAGAGGGAACCGCGAATACTCTTGGGCGTGGCTGCCCACTGTCAGCCCAACTGGAACCCAGGCGAGTTCCAGTTCTCTAGTACTGCAACAGCGAGCTGTGATGTTGTCCGGCGTGGTTGCGTGATCGTGGGCTGCTGAGCGGCCAGGCTTGGCGCATGCTGGCTGTCGTGGATGATGCGCGGGTGCGGGCCGGGGATGGGCA
>Ga0335079_10010184_pt1 | contig 10704 bp, 10 predicted proteins | sample Lox_Sample_33_FD_206719 | JGI IMG/M metagenome (GOLD analysis project Ga0335079, IMG submission 206719) | Soil microbial communities from Loxahatchee National Wildlife Refuge, Florida, United States - Lox_Sample_3.3 | ecosystem: Environmental > Terrestrial > Soil > Wetlands | place: USA... | reverse complement strand
CAGCGCGCGGAAACAGGCCTGAGTAGGGCGCGTATTCGGCCACGCAGATGGAGTCCGGCAACGACTGCTGCGGCCGGTTGCGCGGGTCGCCGCCGATCAGCAGCACCGCGCGAATGCCCAGCTGAATGGCGGCTTTGGCCGACACCTCGTAAAAGTTTCCCGCCGCCAGCACCGCGGCCGAGCCCAGCGTGAATACCACCGGTGGCGGCCCGGCGGCAAGAAACTCCTCCAGATGCGCCGGCAGCGCCGGGTTGCCGCCGTCCGCGTCGTAAAAGCAGAATCCGGTGATCTTCGTATGTTCCGGCCAGTCTTTCTGCTCCGTGCCGAGTACGGGCGAGAAGAGCGCCAGCACGAGATTCGGCGAGTTCTTGGCTTCGAAGATCGGGTTCGATCCCCGGGGCAGGCCCAGTTCGCGGCGCAGCTCGTAGATCGGCTCCGGCCATTTGCGCGTGACGAATCGCGCCACGCGCCGGATGACGCGCCCGAATCCGGGCACGGCTTTGTCGGCCCTGGCCAGCCGCGGGTACGGCGGCAGCACCGGCGGGTCAAAAGCGGAAAAGAACGACAGCGGCGCCAGCACGTAGCTCGCCCAGGGAATCCCAGTCGTATCCGCCACCAGCGGGCCGGCGTAGTTGAGTTCGCCCAGCACCAGCAGGTCGGCGCGTTGCGGCCCGGTCGCGGCGGCGAGCAGGTCATCGTAGGTCTGGCGAAGCACCGGAAAGAGAAAATCGCGCAGCCCGCGCTCGGTGCCCTTCTTCACGTCGTAGATCATCTCTACGAGGGCGGAGTTGGACGGATCGATGTCCGGCCGCGCCTCGTGGAACTCGATGCCGAGCGGCAGGATCTTCGGCTTGAAAACCGCCGGAATGGCCATCACCGGCGCGTGCCCGCGCCGCTTGAGCTCGAGCGCGATCGCGATCAGCGGATTGATGTCGCCGAAGGTGCCTATGGTCGAGAAGACGATGCGCAAACGTGAGCCCCCGCAGCGATAGGGTAAAGCATCAGGCAGGCGCAGGCGCGTGCTATCATCGCCTGTTTCGATTCTCCCGGGGAGTTTCGTCATGAAGTTCGCGCGCCGCTTTGGATCGGCTGTTGTTGCTTTTTCTGCCTCGCTTTGCTGGGCTCAGTCGAATCTTTCCGCCCAATGGGAAGAGCTGACCGGGCCAGACTTCATCCAGGCCATTCATCAGGCGCAGGGCGTCTGCGTGCTGCCCTTCGGCATCATCGAGAAGCACGGGCCGCACCTGCCGCTGGGCACCGACCTGATCGATGTGCGCTACGCGGTGATGAACGCGGTCAAGCAGGAGTACGCCGTCGTCTTCCCCGCCTATTACTTCGGCCAGATCTTCGAGGCGCGGCAGCAGCCGGGCACGGTCGCCTACAGCCTGGCGACGCAACTCACCCTGCTGCAGGAGACGGTGAGCGAGATGGCGCGCAACGGCTGCAAAAAGATCGTGATCGTGAACGGCCACGGCGGCAACAACAGCCTGCTGCCGCTTTTTGCGCAGGCGCAGCTGGCCAGTGAGCGCGACTACGTGGTCTACGTCTTCGGCCTGCCGCATCTCGACGTGCCGGGGCGGCCCGCGCTCAAGACTCCCTATGACATGCATGGCGGCGAGGCGGAAACTTCGCACATGCTCGCCGCGCGGCCCGATCTCGTTCACCAGGATCGGGCGACCGAGCAGTCGGGCGCGGACCAGAATCGCGATCCGCTTCCCGACGGCGTCTATACCGGCATCTGGTGGTACGCGCGCTTCCCCAACCACTACGCCGGCCGCGGCGAAGCGGCCACCAAGGAGCTGGGCGAGTTCGACCAGAAGACCTGGTCGCGCGAGATCGCCGAAGCGATTAAGGCGATCAAGGCCGACAACGAGAGTTTGAAACTGCAGAACCAGTTCTTCGAGGACGCGAAGCATCCGCTGGAGACGAAGCAGTAGGCGTGCTTTTTATGGATCCCAGGTCCGAACACACGGACCTGGGGCACCCCATTCTGTGCTGGACCGCATGCGCGCGCCTTCAGCTTCACTTCATCTCCGCGCGGCGATAATGGGAGCGAAGGAGATGCCCGACCGCCATGCGCGTCCTGCTGGTGGAAGACGAGGTTCGGCTGGCCGATAATCTGGCCGCGGCGCTGCGCGACGGCCCCGGCTTCGCCGTCGACTGGGCCGAGGACGGCTTGACTGGCGACAGCTGCGCGCGCAACCTCTGCTACGACCTGATCGTGCTCGACCTGATGCTGCCCGGCCTGGACGGCCTGAGCCTGCTCAAGCGCCTGCGCGGGCGCAAGGACGCGACGCCGGTGCTGATCCTCACCGCCAAAGAAGGCAAGGACTCGATCGTAAACCTGCTCAATGCCGGCGCCGACGACTATCTCGCCAAGCCATTCGACCTCGGCGAATTGATTGCGCGCGCCAAGGCGCTGATCCGCCGCGGCAAGGGAACGGCGCACCCGACGCTGCGCTTTGGCGGGCTCGAGGTAAACACGCTGGAGCAGACGGTGCGCCGCGACGGCGTTCTGGCCGATCTGTCACCGACCGAATACCGCATCCTCGAATATCTTGTGCATCGCCCGCGCGCCATTGTGACCAAGCGCGAGCTGCTCGAGCATCTCTACGATTACAACTGGGAGCACCATTCGAACGTAATCGAAGCCCACGTTTCGAACCTGCGCAAAAAGCTCGAGGCGGCGCTGCCCCAGGGCGAGCCGGTGATCGAGACCCTGCGCGGCCGCGGCTACCGGCTGGCGGCGGAGCACAACCGGCAGGCCATCGCCAAGGAAGAGGAAAGCGCGTGAAGCGCCGCTCCATTGCGTTCCGGCTCATCGCCGCCGTGCTCGCCGTCGAGTTTGGATCCGCCGTGCTCGTCATTCTGCTTTCGTGGGGTTATGAGCGGCACACTCACTTTCGCTCCTTCGATGTGATGCTGCGCGGCCGTGCCGACTCCGTGCTGGGCGCGGTGCAGGACGCCGAGGACTTGGGCGACAACGTGATGCTCGACCTCGCCGATCTGCATGTGCCTGGCGAAGACGTGTACGAGGTGTGGGACGGCCGCGGCCGCCTGCTGGGACGCTCCAACAACTGGCTGGGCAGCGCAGCTTTTGAACTCCCCGCACGCAACGGCTTCACGTTTCTCAAGCTGCACCATCGCAAATATCGGTTGCTGCGTCTGCAGGGTTCGCGCATTGTCGATCCCGGCGAGCCGGGCGGCGGGCATCTCCGCTTTGTTACCATCTTTTATGCGGCTCCGACCGAGCCGGTTTGGCACGCCATCTATAACGCCGTCGGATTCTATGCGGCGGGCAGCATTGTGCTGCTGCTGGTCACGGGCCCGCTGATTGCGTGGCTGCTCCACCGCGGGTTGCTTCCGCTGCGGCAACTGGCGGCGCTGGCCGGCGATGTTTCCGCGGACTCGTGGCAGTTTTCGCCTCCCGCGAGCGCCCGCGAGACGCCGGAGCTGGCTCCGCTCACGCAAGCCCTCGAAAATGTGCTGCAGCGGCTGGAGCGCTCGTTCCTGCAGCAGCGCGCCTTTGTCAGCGACGCCGCGCACGAGCTGAAGACTGCGGTTGCGGTCGTCAAATCGTCGCTGCAGTTGCTGGAGATGAAGCCTCGCTCTGTCGACGAATACCAGGCCGGCCTCGAACGGTGCCTGCTCGACTGCTCGCGCCTGGAAGAGATCGTGGGCAAGATGCTTGCCCTGGCCCGGTTGGAGAACACATCTGCAACCGTGGGAGAACGATCGCCCGGAGACCTTGCCGAGTGCTTGCGCGAAGCCGTCGACAGCCTCGACACGGTTGCCCAACTGCGCGGAGTTCGCCTGGCGGTTACGGCTCCTGAATCGGGCTCCTGTCCTGTGACCGCCGGAGCGGAAGAGTGCTCGACGCTGATCTCCAACCTGCTCCTCAATGCCATTCAGCACAGTCAGGAGGGTTCCACGGTCGAGGCGCGTATCGGGTTGGCCGGTCCCACGCTGGCGCTCGCCATCGAGGATCATGGCGAAGGCATCGATCCCGCCGTCCTGCCGCACGTCTTCGACCGTTTCTATCGCGGCGATCCGTCTCGAACGCGCGCCACCGGGGGCGCGGGGCTGGGCCTGGCCATCTGCAAGGCGATCGCGGAGCGCGCTGGCGGATCGATCTCCATCGTCAGCCGGCCGGGAAGCGGATCGACCGTTACCGTGCTTTTGCCGCTGGCGGCAACGGCGGAGGAAATCCACGCGGCGCCTTCAGCGTGAGTTAAGGCGCGCGTGGGAGACTTCCGGGGCAGGCAAATCGTCTTCACCAGCAGAAAGTTGGAGCCTTATGTCCGTGCAGAGCAACCTTCGTTACCGCATTCCGGCGTGGTTGGCCGCGGCCGTTCTTTGCGCAGCATGCTTCGGCGCGAACACGCTGGTCGCGCAGGGACCGTACAAGGTCCTGGACCACTGGAAGCTGAGCGACGCCGGCTGGTGGGATTACCTCATCGCCGATTCGTCCGCGCACCGGCTCTACGTCACGCGCGGCGATCACGTCGACGTGCTCGACAGCACGGATGGCAAACTGGTCGGCACCATCGGCGATCTGCACGGCACGCACGGCGTGGCTCTCGATAACGAGGGCAAATTCGGCTACATCTCCGATGGGGGAGGCAACGCCGTGGTGGTCTTCGACCGCAGCTCGCTGGCCACGGTGGCCACGATTCCCGCCGGAACCAATCCCGACGGAATCGTTTTTGAGCCGGCCACGCAGACGGTGTGGGCCTTCAACGGCCGCAGCAAGAACGTTACGGTGATCGACACCGCGCAGCGCAAGGTCGCCGCCACCATTCCGTTGCCAGGCAAGCCGGAGTTCCCCGCCGTCGACGGCAAAGGCACAGTCTTCGACAACATCGAGGACAAAAGCGAGATCGTTCGCCTCGACGCGCACACCATGAAGCTGACGGCTGAGTGGCCGGCGGGGTGCGATTCGCCTTCCGGCCTCGCCTTCGACACCGCCGGCCACCGCCTTTTTCCCGTTTGCGACGGCAAGAAGATGTCGGTAATCGACTCTGAGAGCGGGAAAGTCATCGCCAATCCGGCGATCGGCGATGGACCGGACGCCGCGGGGTGGAGCGCCGACAAGAAGCTGGCCTTTGCCTCCTGCGGCGAAGGAGTGCTGGCCGTCGTCGACGCGAGCAAGCCGGAATATCCGACCATCCAGACGTTGCAGACTCAGCGTGGCGCGCGGACAATGGCTTATGACTCCGCCACCGACCGCATTTATCTGGTCACTGCCGAGTTCGGGCCGCGTCCTGCTGCGACGGCCGACAATCCCCGCCCGCGTCCCAGCATGATTCCGGGGAGTTTTGTTGTCCTGGTGGTGGGCCGGTAGGGACTTCGAACCCTGGACGCTGCACGCCGGACGCTTCGCAGATGAAGCTGCTTCTCGCCATAGTCGCGGTGCTGGTAATTGCGGCGCTCTTTGTTGCCGACTACAAATGGCGGCAATGGATCGCCGCACGCAGGCGCGAGCGCGAGCGGTAGCCCGTCATTGTGGAATCGCAGGCGATCGAGTTGCATCCAAGGCTGAGGAGGATCGACTCCATGCTGGATCAGAAATCGCTGAGGCAGCACATCGTGAAACTGCTTACGGGCGGCGACGCGCACGTCGAATTCGATGCGGCCGTGGACGGGCTGCCCACCGAGCTGCGCGGCAAGCGTCCGCCGGGCGCGGAGCACTCGCCCTGGGAACTGCTCGAGCACATACGCATCGCGCAATGGGACATCCTGGAGTTCTCGCGCAACGCCAGGCATAAGTCGCCGGATTTTCCCGAAGGCTACTGGCCCGCAAAAGCGGCGCCGCCAGACCACGAAGCCTGGGAGAAGTGCGTGCGCGAGTTTCGCGGCGATCTCAAGGCGATGTGCGATTTGGTAGCCGATGAGAAGACCGATCTGTTTGCCAGGATTCCGCACGGAGACGGGCAGACGATCTTACGGGAGGCGCTGGTTCTGGCCGATCACAACGCCTATCATCTTGGGCAGCTGGTGCTGGCGCGGCAGTTGCTGGGCGCGTGGAAATAGCCGAGCGTAACGCTTCGCATTTCGCCCCTGAACAAGAAAGGGTGCCCCAGGTCCGTTTGTTCGGACCTGGATTAACTACTCTACGGCATTTCCCGAGTTGCTGTGTCCTTTGGAATTCTGTGCAAGTCAGGAAATGCGATTAAGCGGCTTCCGTTCACTTCAGGCTAGCGGCCGGCCGATCTCCCAGTGGTGTCCGTATGGATCGGCGACGCGGCCCACCAGCCAGCCGTGGCCTTCGCTGACCGGGTAGACTTCGCGCGCTCCCGCCGCGATCGCTTGTTGAAATACCGCGTGCGGATCGGGCACCGTAAAGACGATGCGCAGCGTGGAGCCGCCCAGCAGTTCAGGACTGAAGTTTTGATGCTCGGGTGACTCGTCGCCGATCCAGAACTCCGCGCCGTTCACCGAGAGCCGCGCCACCACGCTGTCTTTCGACCCCTCGAAGCGATAGACCTCGACGGCGCCGAAGGCGCGCTTGTAAAACTCGACGGCCTCCGCGCTACGGCGAAGGGTAAGCCAGGGAACAATCGACCAGGCCGGCGCTGCGGTTGCATCCGAACCCATGAGGCCCTCCAGTGTTGCTCATCGCGATCCCGCGATGGTTGAAGCATTCCCATCCGTGCCCCATCCTTTTCGTCCGCAGCGGCGGACGAAAAGGGTAGGACGACAAGGAGCCGGGTACGCTCATTTTTCAATCCGCCTCAGTGCATGGCAACGTGAATCACAAAGTGCAGCCCGATGGCGACGGCGGTAAGCAGAATGCCCGCGGCGATCGGTCCGCGCTTGCGCCACAGCGCGACGGCCGCTACGATGAAGATCGCCTCGGGAATGAAGATTCCTCCAACCCAGTGCGTCCACTCCGTCTGCGCGATCCCCCAGCTCGGAAAGAGCAGGTCTGTGATGCGCAGAAGGGCAAAGGCGCTGCCCGCCAGCATGAGGGCGGAGATGGCTCCGGAGGCGATTCCGACTGCTTTTTTCGCTTTCGAATTCATGAGTTTCTCCTGGCTTGATTTCGGTCGTTGAATCCACTGCATCCAGTTACGGGCTGCGTGGCGCGCAATGGCTCCGACGCCGCCCAGCGCCCAAAGCAGCGCAGCCCACTCGCCCGGGATAAAGTCGAGCTCGTGCAACATGGCGCTGGCCCATTCGCGGGTAACCGGCGGAGCAAGGCGCAGCGCGGCGCCAAGCAGCGCGGCGGCCCAGCGGCGCGGCGCGCTCACCAGGCCCGCTCCAGGCTCATGGCCACGCGCCTTGACGTGCGCGCTGAGCTGTCCTGCGCGTTGGCTCGCGCATAGCGCAACCCCTCCGGCGTAAAGCGATACATGTGCCGCGGAGGCTTGCCGGGATCGGAGGTTTCCCAGCGCGTTTCGAGCAGTCTGCGGTCGGCCATACGCATCAGGATGGGATAGAGCGTCCCCGACTTGAGCCCGGTGTTGCGGCTGATGTCGTAGCCGTACTTCCAATCGCGCGGCTCGACGAGGAGAGCATCGAGGACGAGAAGCGTCTGCGGAGAGAGGCGGAATTTCATTCCCCTAAATCTACATATGTAGAGTTTTTGTGTCAACAGGATCTTTGCGGTCGTGGACGGAATGCGGCGTTCCTGCGGCATGGTTCGAGGCTCTCCCCTTGCCCTTCGACAAGAAACGGTGTATCTTCTTGTAGAAGCAAAAGGGGAGGACCAATGGCCACCGAACGGATCGACCTTCCGCAAGGCACGCTCGATCTGCTCATTCTGCGCACGCTGGCCCTCGAGCCGCTGCACGGCTGGGCGATTTCCGAACGCGTGCAGCAGTTGTCGAGCGACGTGCTGCGCATCCAGCAGGGATCGCTGTATCCCGCGCTGCACCGGCTGGAGCGCCGCGGCTGGATCAAGGCGCGCTGGGGCGCATCGGAAAACAACCGTCGGGCCAAGTTCTACGAGCTGACCAAGAGCGGCCGCAGGCAGCTCGAAGCAGAAACCGACGCCTGGGAGAAGCTGACCGCCGCAGTGGCACAGGTGCTTGGCGCGGCGAGGGAGGGCGCGTGATGCTGAACGATCTTCTCATTCGCCTTCGCTCGCTTTTTCGCCGTTCGACGGTCGAAGCCGAACTGGACGACGAGCTGCAATATCACCTCGAGCGCCAGGTGGAGAAATACGTTCGCTCCGGGCTGACGCGCGAAGAGGCGGCGCGCCGCGCGCGGATCGAATTCGGCGGCATGGAGCAGGTGCGCGAGGATTGCCGCGAAGCGCGCGGCGTCGGTCTGTTGTATCAGCTGTTGCAGGACACGCGATACGCGTTGCGCATCTTCGCGCGCAGCCCGGGATTCACATCGGTCGCGGTGCTCACGCTCGCTCTGGGCATCGGCGCCAACACCGCGGTCTTCAGCGTCATCAACGCGGCCATGCTGCGGGCGCTGCCGGTGCGCGAGCCCGAGCAGCTGGTGCAGGTCGTCTTTTCAGGCCGGCGCGACAACACGTCTTTCGTCGGCGAAAGCTTCTCGGTGCCGCTCTTTCGCGAGCTCGAGCACAGCAACCAGCTCTTCGCCGGGATGGCTGCGCTGGACTCATGGGATGCAATCGAGACGCGCGCTGCCGACGAGGGCGCTACGACTCCGGGCGAACCCATGAAAGGCCAATTCGTGTCGGCCAGCTTCTTCGCCACTCTGGGCATCCAGCCCGTGCTCGGTCGCGCATTTCTTCCCGAGGAGGACACCGGCGACGGCGCGCATCCTCTGGCGGTCATCAGCTACGCGACATGGGAGCACGGCTATGCGCGCGACCCCAACGTGCTGGGCCGAAAGCTGACCGCGCGGGGCGTGCCGCTGACCATCATCGGCGTAGCGCCCCGGAATTTCAGCGGCGTGAATCCGGGAAAGAGCTTCGACCTATGGATCCCCATGACCATGGGGGTGAAGGTCATGGGCCGCGAGCCGGCGCTGCTGACGGAATTCAGCTACAACTGGCTGAGCCTCATCGGCCGCCTCAAGCCGGGCGTCAGCCGGGAACAGGCGGCCGAACGGCTGGATACGCTCTTTCAGGCTCTGCAGCGGCAGCAGGACACTTCCGCCTGGTCGAAGGCCGAACAGCGCGAATTCCTGACGCATCGCATGTATCTGGTGCCTGCGGCGCAAGGCACGGACTATTTGCGGAAGGAGTATGGCCGCCCGCTCACGGTGTTGATGAGCATGGTCGCGCTGGTACTGCTGATCGCATGCGCCAATGCGGCGAATCTGCAGCTGGCCCGAGCCAGCACCCGCCGGCGCGAGATCGCCGTGCGCACGGCGCTGGGAGCGCGAGGCTGGCGATTGCTGCGGCAGTTGCTCACCGAGAGCGTGATGCTGGCCATTGCTGCCGCGGTGCTCGGCATGCTTCTCGCGTACTGGGGAAGCCGCGCGCTGGTGGCGATGATGTCTATCACGCTCGACGTGCATCCGGATCCGCGCGTGCTCGTCTTCACCACGCTGGTCGCGCTGCTCACCGGCATTGGATCGGGATTGGCCCCGGCGATCGGCGCCGCGCGCAAGGATCAGAGCAAGGCGTTGCGCGCCGGTCCGGCGAGCGCAATGGACACGCGAACGGGCTCGCGGCTTGGACGCGCGCTCACGGCGGGGCAAATTGCGCTATCGCTGGTGGTGGTGTTCTGCGCGACGCTGCTGGTGCGTACCCTGCGCAACCTCGAAACGCTGGATCCCGGCTTCAACCGCCGCAATGTGCTGCTGTTTCATCTCGATCCCGGCAAGAGCGAAGCGACCGGTCCGGAACTGGTTCCACTTTTCGAACGGCTTATGGAGCGTCTGAATGCCGCGCCCGGCGTGCGTTCTGCAAGCTACTCCTTCATTACGCCGATCAGCGGCGGCGGATGGGACAACCACACTTGGATGGAAGGTTACACGCCCAGCGACGGCGAAAACGTCGACATTTACCTGAACGGCGTTGGCCCGAATTACTTTGAAACGCTGGGCACGCCGTTGCTTGCCGGGCGCAGCTTCGGCCCCAACGATACGCGCGGCTCGGGAATGAAGACCGTCATCAATCAAACCATGGCGCGGCGTTACTTCGCCGGTCGCAATCCCATCGGCAGGCATATCGGAAAGTGGCCGTGGGCCGAAAAAAAGGAGTTCGAGATCGTGGGCGTGGTGGGCGACGCGAAATACACCAGCCTGCGCGAAGAAGTGCCCCCGACCGCCTACCTCTATGTGCCGCAGCTCGATCCCGGCCCGACCCAAGGTGTGAACGTCGAGGTCCGCAGCAGCCTGAGCCTCGCCAGCCTGACCAGCGAAGTTCGCGAGACCGTGAAGAGGTTCGATTCGCAGCTTCTGGCGACAGACTTCAAGACACTGGAGCAGCAGGTCGATGAATCGCTCGAAGTGGAGCGCCTGATGTGCACGGTTTCAACCGGGTTCGCCGTGCTGGCGCTGCTGCTTGCCTGCATCGGCCTCTACGGAGTCATCTCGTATTCGGTGGCGCGGCGCACCAATGAGATCGGTCTGCGCATGGCGCTCGGCGCGGAAAAGAGAGATGTCTTTCGCATGGTAATTGGCCAGGGGTTGCGCCTGGCTGTCGTGGGGCTCGCCATCGGAGCCGCATGCGCGATGATGCTGGCGCGGGTGCTGACCAGCGCATCGGAGATGCTCTACGGGGTGCGCGCGAGCGATCCCGCGACCCTGGTCGGTGTCTCTCTGGCGCTGGCT
>Ga0335079_10010183_pt1 | contig 10704 bp, 8 predicted proteins | sample Lox_Sample_33_FD_206719 | JGI IMG/M metagenome (GOLD analysis project Ga0335079, IMG submission 206719) | Soil microbial communities from Loxahatchee National Wildlife Refuge, Florida, United States - Lox_Sample_3.3 | ecosystem: Environmental > Terrestrial > Soil > Wetlands | place: USA: Florida... | reverse complement strand
CGGTCGCCTGGAAGGACCGTAACGAGGTGTCTGGCACCTCTTCCGGGCACCTCTTCGGGGGCGCTCCCCGACGACCCGCCCGGGTTCGGCTCACCACGCCTCCTGCCCGCCCCGCCGGACGCCCCGGACGACCGTAACGAGGTGTCTGGCACCTCTTCCGGCGCCCCTTCGCGGGCGCTCCCCGACGACCCCTCCGGCTCACCCCGTCGCGCCTCCCCGACCGGACGTACGGGGCCGCAAGGACGGGCCTGCGGTGGTGCTCGGCCTCCGACCGGCCGGGCGTGAGAGGCGTCGTGGTCGAGCCGGACGTGCGCATCGGAGCGTCCGCACCCAACTTGTCCAGCATCAACGCAGTGATTCGAGGAGGAGCGGACGATGAGGATTCGTGTGTTGGCGGTGACCGCGGCACTCGCCGTGGCCGGCGCGTGCGCGCACGGCAGCACCCGGAGCGACACGGTGAGCGACGAGGTGCTCGCCCGCGTGCCCGCCGATCAGATGGCCAGCGTGAACCAGGGCCGCCTCGACGTCTCCAGGGCACAGGACACCCTCGGAAGGGAGAAGCTCCGGCTCGAGCAGGCGCGGAAGTTCGTCGACGTCGCCAGCAACGAGGTGACCATCGCCAAGGCGCAGCTCGACCGGGATCAGGCGGCCGCGAAGGCTGCGGACGACACACGCGACCAGCAGGGCGCGACCCAGGCCCAGAGCGCGATGGGGCTCGCCCGCCAGAGACAGGAGGTGGCCGAGGCGCACGTCAAGGCGGCCAACGACCTGGTGAGCTACTCGCAGGAGCGGGTCAACGCGGCCGAGGCGGCGCTCGGCCTGGCCAACGCTCGGCTCGAGCTCGACAAGTACAAGGCCGTGCAGGCCTCGGGCGACAAGTCGGTGGCCGACATCGACGGGGCCGCGATCCAGAAGAAGGTCGAGGACGCCCGCGTGGCGCTCGAGCAGGAACGAAGCAAGGTCGCGGCAGCGAAGGCCTCTGCCAGCGCATCGCGGAGCACCTGGGTGACGATGCGTGACCAGCTCCCTGCGGACCAGCGCTTCGGGGTGGGTGGCTCGGGCTCGGACACCGCGGCGAACCTCAGCGGCCGGGAGGAGACGAACCGGACCAACGGCCAGGAGAACTACGACATCGACACGCAGAACACCGATCCGAACAGGGGCCGGACGAGCAACGACCCCAACAGCTACGACGACAAGGAGCTGTTCAACCTGCTGTAGGGCCCAGCCAGCGGAACGCCTCGCGCACCGCGGCCGGGCCTCCGTGCTCGAGGACCCGGCCGTGCGCGAGGATGACCCGGTCGAAGTCGAGCGCGAGCAGACGATCGAGGCTCCGCCGTGCCGCCGCACGATCGCGGTACAGCAGGCGAAAGAAGCGGCTCCAGCCCACCCGACCGTGCAGCCCGGCCGCCTGGAGGTAGAGCCGGGTGAGCAGATGGGGGCTGGTGTCGAAGTTCTCGATCAGATCGGAGGAGATGAGCGTCCGGCTCGGCTGGTGGAGGAACACCGTCTCGTCGAGCATCGATCCGTCGATGTGCACCGGCAGGAGGACGCCACACCAGTCCGGATCGGCGGTGGCTCCGAGATCCGCGTCGATGCGCAGCTCCGGTCGCTTGCGGCGCATCGCCCGTGGAGCATGGACGCGCGCCGCGGGCCAGCGCTGGATGGCCTCCGCCACGTAGACGTGATGATAGAGGTCGGGCATCACGATGTGGCGTACGGGCCCGAGCGCCTGGACCTCGTCGGCGAGCAGGTCGTCGATCGCCACCACCGAGTGGAGCCAGAGGCTTCCGTCGGGCAGCCGGACCACGGTCATCCGGGTCCCGAGATGAAGCCCGAGGAAGTGGTGCGGCGCCTCCACCGTCCACACCCCCTCTGCGTGCCGGACGAGCTCGCTCATCCGCAGAAGTGACGGACGGCCGCCTCGAGGATCTCCTCGCAGCGGACGAGCTCGGCGACGGGGACGTACTCGCCCGTCTGGTGCGCCACCTGGATGTTTCCCGGGCCGAAGACGACCGAGCGGGCGCCGAGCGCGGTCATCTGCGGTGCCTCGGTGCCGAAGCTCACCGTGGCCGACGGCTTGCCGCTCTGCGCCTCGAGGAAACGCACCACCTCCGCCGAGGCCGGGGTCTCGACGCCGCGGTCGGTCCGGAGGATGCGCATGCGGACCTCGCAACCTGGCTCCTCGCGGCGGAGCTGGAACATGAGCTGCTCGATGGCGTAGGGCACGGCTTCCACGGGCTGCGCGGGAATGGGTCGCCACTCGAGGGTGAAGGTGCAGCTGCCGGGGATGACGTTCTTCGCGCGGCCGCCCTGGATGACTCCGACGTTGAGCGTGGTGTACGGCGGGTCGAACGACGGATCGGTCTCGCCGCGGAGCGGGCCCCGAGCGTAGGCCTCGATGCGGCTGAGCAGGCGCGCTGCGCGAAAGATGGCCGAGGCGCCGGTCTCCGGGTAGGCGCTGTGGCCTTCCTTGCCGGAGACCTCGACCTCGGCGAGGCAATAGCCCTTGTTGGCGCGGATGGGGCGGAGCGACGTCGGCTCGCCGACGATGGCATTCCGGGCGGCGCCCCGGCGCGCCTCGAGGAGCATCTTGGCGCCCAGGCAACCCACCTCCTCGTCGGCGGTGAAGATGACCGCGAGCGGGCGCTTGACCGAGGCGCGGGTGCGCTCGACCGCGAGGAGCGCGCAGGCGATGAACGCCTTGGTGTCGCAGGCGCCGCGACCGACGAGCCGGTCCCCCTCGCGGGTGAGGCGGAGCGCGTCGGTCCAGGCGCCGTCGTAGGGGACGCAGTCGGTGTGGCCGACCAGGGCGAGCTCGGGCGTCTCCTCCGGGCCGTGGGTGAAGGCGAGGAGGTTCGCCTTCTCGACGCCGGCGTCGTCCGGGTAGTGCTGGCGCTCGCAGCGAAGGCCGAGCGCGCCGAGGCGCGGCTCGAGCCAGTCGACGAGCGGCCGGTTGGGCAGCCGGCTCGTGGTGTCGAACCCCACCAGGGTCCGGAGCGTCTCCTCGAGCCGTCCCTCGACCTCGCTCACGCGAACGTCCTCCGGCACAGCGCCTCGAAGTCACGGCCCGCGGCCTCTTCCAGGCGGTGGTGACCGTCCTCTACCACCCGCCGGCCCTGGACCCAGGTGTCCGTCACCGCGGAGGCCGGTGCAGAGAACACCACCGCGGCCAGGAGCCCGTCCGCTGGAGCGCCGAGCAGCGCCGGATGGCGGAGGTCGACCGCGCAGAGATCCGCTGGCAGCCGTGGAGCGAGCCTGCCCCCGTCGAGGCCGAGGCTCCGAGCTCCGCCGTGCGTGCCAACGTCGAGCAGGGTGCGGGCGAGCGCGTCGGGGCCCTCGCCGCTCGCGGGGAGGACGAGGCGGCGGCCGCGCCGGAGGCGGAGGTCTCCCTCCAGGGCGCGAAGCTCACCGAGCGGATCGATCTCGCTCTGCCCGTCGGTGCCGATGCAGAGCGTGGTGCCGGCGGCGGCGAGCGCGTCGGCAGGGAGAATTCCGTCGCCGAGGTCCCGCTCGGTGAGCGGGCAGGCGCAGACGCTGGAGCGGCCGAGGAGCGGGACCTCGTGGGGGGCGAGGTGGACCGCGTGCACGGCGGTGAAGCGCTGGTCGAGGAGGCCGAGGTCGTCGAGGAGCTCGACCGGGCGTCGTCCGTGCTCGGCCAGGCAGGATTCGACCTCGCGGGGCTGCTCGGCGACGTGCATGTGGACGGTGGAGGGACGGGCGCGGGCCAGGGCCTCGAGCCAGGATCGCGGGACGGCGCGGACGCTGTGCGGGGCTGCGCCCACGGTGACCAGCGGGTCCGAGCGCACGCGCTGCTGGAGGGCCGCGACCGCGTCGAGGAAGGTGTCCGGGCCCGAGTCGTAGAAGCGGCGCTGCCGGGGCTCTGGCGGGGTGTTGAACCCGGAGCGGGCATAGCCCACGCGGAGTAGATGGATGCGGAGGCCCACGCCGCGGGCGGCGGAGATGACCCGGAGCGCGAGCTCGAGTGGGTCGGCGTAGGGGCGCCCGTCGGGCGTGTGGTGGAGGTAGTGGAACTCACCGACAGTGGTGATGCCGGCCCGTGCCATCTCCACGAAGCACTGACGAGACGCGACGGCGACACCTTCGGGATCGAGCGCGGAGGCGGCCCGGTACATCGTCTCGCGCCAGGTCCAGAAGTCGTCGCGGGTGGAGTGCCCGGTGGCGGGAGCCTGGGTGCGGCCGCGGAGGAGTCGCTGGAAGGCGTGGCTGTGCGCGTTGACGAAGCCGGGGAGGAGCAGCTTGCCCGGGAGGCGCTCGACCTCGGCGCCGGGAGGCGGGGTGCCGGTGGTCTCGCAGGTGCCGTCCGCGGCGACGGCGAGCGAAACGTCGCGCAGGAGGCGGCCCCCCCAGACGAGGGCCTCGGGCTGGAGCCAGCGGGCAACCATGGGCGGCCCGGTCACCCTAGCAACGCGCTCGTGGCGGGAGCGAGGGGGCAGCGCCCGTCTCGAGGCGCCTCTCGAGGTGCCAGACACCTCGTTACACGCACCCGTGGAGGCCGCCGACTGTCTTGTCCAGTTCGATGGACAGCTGGTCCAGTCCGACGGACCGCCGCGGTGCTTCGAGGGGACGTCTCCACTGGGTTCGACGAAGGAGCAGGGCGGGCCCGAACGAGGTGCCCGAACGAGGTGCCAGACACCTCGTTACGGACACGTCGTTACGGACGGCTCGTGAAGCCCTCGTGACGGCCGAGCTCGCCTGGCGTCCGGTCCTCGCCGGAGGAGGGAACGGGGCCTTTGCGTCGCCCGGGGTGGCGTGCTGACCTTCCCCGCCTGGTAGAGGACCCATGGCCCGCCGCCCCGACCCCCTCGAGACTTACCGGAAGAAGCGCGACTTCGCCGTCACCCCCGAGCCAGCGCCCGGACGACCCGCCCCCGCACCGGCAGGCGCGCTCCGGTTCATGGTGCACAAGCACGATGCCACCCGGCTCCACTACGACATCAGGCTCGAGATCGATGGAGTCCTGGCCAGCTGGGCCTGCCCCAAGGGCCCGAGCTACGACCCCGCCCAGAAGCGACTCGCCGTCGAGACCGAGGACCACCCCCTCGCCTACGGAGACTTCGAGGGCCGCATCCCCGACGGCGAGTACGGCGCCGGCGACAGCATCGTCTGGGACCGGGGGACCTACGACAGCGTGCCCCCCGGCCAGGTCCAGGAGCAACGACGCAAGGGCCACCTCCACCTCGTGTTCCACGGCCAGAAGCTCGAGGGCGGCTGGCACCTGGTGCGAACGCGGCCGCAGGGCGGGAAGGCCCAGTGGCTCCTCTTCAAGGCCAAGGACGGCACCGAGCGCGCGGACTTCGACGTCGTGGCCGAACGCCCCGAGTCCGTGGTCAGCGGGCGCCGCCTCACCCGCGGGCCCGAGCGACAGCAGCAGCTGCGAGGCGTCCACCCGGACCCGGACACGCTGCTGTCACGGGTCTGGCCCCCGATGCTCGCCGTCCTCTCCAAGGGCACGGCCGCGCCGACGGAACAGTACGTGTACGAGGTGAAGTACGACGGGTACCGCGCACTGGCGGCGATCTCCGGAGGAAAGGTCTCGGTCCGATCGCGGAACGACCTGGACTTCGGAGCGCGGTTCCCCTGGGTGCTGCCGGCGCTCTCGCAGATCGTCGTGGGCGAGGCGGTCCTCGACGGCGAGCTCGTGGCCCTCGACGCGGCCGGTGTGTCGCGGTTCCAGCGGCTCGGTGATCCGTCGGCCGATCACCGGTACGCGGTCTTCGACCTGCTGTGGCTCGACGGACAGGACCTGCGGGGCCGGCCGCTCGAGGAGCGGCGGGAGCTGCTCGAGTCGGTCATGGCCAACACCCACCCCCCGCTCGAGCTCGCCGAGCGCGTCCGCGGTGACGTGAAGTCGGCGCTGGACGAGGCTCGAACGCACGGTTGGGAGGGGCTCCTCGCAAAGCGCCGCGGATCGCTCTACACCGGGACCCGGAGCGCCGACTGGCTCAAGCTGAAGGTGCTCGGCACGGACGAGCTGGTCATCGCCGGCTGGACGCCCATCTCCAACGGCGCCGCCGAGATCGGCGCGCTCCTGGTCGCGACGCGGCGCGGATCGGGATTCGTCTATGCGGGCAAGGTCGGCACGGGATTCGACCGGGCGATGCGCCGTCGGCTGCTCACCCTGCTCCGGAAGGACGAGGTCCCGCGGCCAGCCATCGAGGAAGCCCCACGGATGCGGGATGCCCACTGGGTGACTCCGCGGCACGTGGCCGAGCTGCAGTTCACCGAGTGGACGCGCGACGGGAAGCTCCGGCACCCCTCCTTCCAGGGTCTCCGCGAGGACAAGGGGCCTCTCGACATCGGCCAGGACGCGCCAGCGGCAGCGAGGACCGCGGGCAAGAAGACGCGTGGGACCGGACGACGGGCCGCTGCGCGTCCGGTCTCGGCGGCCCGGGCGCGAACCGGCACGGGCCGCACCTCTCGCTCGACCCAGGCCGTCGGGAAGCGGACGCGAAAGGGCCGCTCGGGTGGCGGTGTCGGGGGGGATGACGCCGACCCTCCCTCGGGATTCTTCGGAGGAACGGCCCGGGAAGGCTTCGGGGTGTGGCACTCGAACCGCTCCGACGATGAGGCGACGAGGAGAGCGCCGGTGCCGGTCGCCACCTCGGCTGCCGCGACTCCTCCGTCGCAGGTTCCTCTCACCCATCCGGAAAAGGTCCTCTTCCCGGCGACAGGGATCACCAAGGCGGACGTCCGGGCCTACGACGACGCGGTGGCTCCGGGACTCATCGCCGCGCTCCGGGGCCGCCCGTTGTCGATGCAGCAGTGGCCTCAGGGGATCGGCAAGCCGGGCATCTTCCGTCAGGGAGCGACCACCGCCCCGCCGTGGATTCCTCGAGTGACGGTCCAGCACGCCGACCACCCGCTGGAGCACATCGTGGTGGACCGACCCGAGACGGTGTCCTGGCTGGCGAACCAGTCCGCACTCACGCTGCACATGACGTCGAGTCGCGCCGCGACGGTGGACAACCCGGACTGGGTGGCGTTCGACTTCGATCCGGGCGAGCCGGGCTGGGCGCAGATCGCGCCGCTCGCCAAGGCGCTGAAGGGACTCCTCGACGAGCTGAAGCTGCTCTCGGTTCCGAAGACGTCCGGCAAGCGAGGCCTCCACGTCTTCGTCCCGCTCGGCCCCGGACACACCCATGCCGAGGCGCTGGCGTTCGCCGAGGCGGTTGCGGGCGCGCTCGCGGCCCGGTTCCCGACGCTGGCCACGACGGAGAGGGCCCTGAACCGGCGGCGCGGACGGCTCTATCTGGACGCGTTCCAGAACGGGCGGTTGAAGACGATGGTCGCCCCGTACTCGATCCGGGGCGTGGAGGGCGCGCCCGTGTCCACCCCGCTGGAGTGGGACGAGGTCGACGCGAGGCTCGATCCTCGCAAGTTCAACATCCGGACCGTTCCCGACCGGTTGCACGCGCGGGGCGACCTGTTCGCACCGGCGCTGGCCGGGGGACAACGGCTTCCGGAGTTCCGGGCCTGACTGGAGCCATCTCGCCGGCTGCGGCTCGCGGTGAACGCCAGGTGCCGTCCTGTGCTACGGGGCATGGCCCGGGATGCGTGAACTGACCTCTGCCGCGTCGAGGGCCGCCGACCCCGCGGCCGATCGCCGCTTCTTCGTCTTCAACGCCGCCGTCTCCGCGGGGGCGCTCCTCTTGCTCGGGTGGCTCCTGGTGGTGCGCCGTGGAGGGGTGGGGGGCTCGGAGCTCCGCTTCCTGCCCGCGGTGAATGCCAGCCTGAATGCAACGGCGGCGCTCCTGCTCCTCGCGGGGTGGGTGGCGATCCGGCGGGGCTCGATGCGCGTGCACCGCATCTTCATGGTGGCCGCATTCGTGGCCTCGTCGCTCTTTCTCGTCTGCTACCTCACGTACCACGCGGTGCATGGCGACACGCGGTTCGCCGGCACCGGGGCGGTGCGCACCGTGTATTTCGCGGTTCTCGCGACGCACGTCCTGCTCTCGACCGCCGTCGTCCCGCTGGCGCTCACGGCGTTCTGGTTCGCGCTCCGTCGCGAGTTCCAGCGGCATCGCCGCGTCACGCGCGTGCTCTGGCCGATCTGGATGTACGTGTCGGTGACCGGGGTGCTCATCTTCTTCATGCTGCGAGGCAGCTACGGCCCTTGAGCCCGGTGTTCCGACCGGGCACATCCTCCGGGTGGAGGCAGGCAGGGATGCCCGGGCGCGGGGCGGGAGAGCGTGGTACCCAGGAGTGCATGGTGGATGTGCTTCTCGTCGAGGACGATCAAGACATTCGAGAGTCGATCGTCGAGCTGCTCGAGGCGGAGGGGCATGTCGTGACCCCGCTGCGGAATGCATGGGAGGCACTGGGGGTGCTGGAGCAGCCTGGCGCGCCCATGCTCGTACTCCTGGATCTGCGGATGCCCGGGATGGATGGGCTGTCGTTTCTCGAGGCGCTGCGCGGGCGGCCCGACGGGGGTCGGTACCGGGTGATCCTCATGTCGGCGGACCGAGCAGTCCTGAAGTTGCGGCAGACCCCCGGGGTCGTCGCCGTCCTGGAGAAGCCGTTCGAGACCTCGGAGTTGCTGGAGATCCTCGAGCGCCACGCCGCGTGAGTCGGCGGCTGGAGTGAGGGTTCGGTGGGACCCGGTCGCCCGTAACGAGGTGTCTGGCACCTCTGTCCGGCACCTCTGTCCGTAACGAGGTGTCCCGTAACGAGGTTTCAAATGAGGTGCCTCTCATGAGGTGTCTGGCACCTCTGGTGCTCGCGCGTGGGGCACCGACGCATCACCGGAGACTGAACCGAGTTCAGCCCCGGGGGAAGCCACGATCCGGTTCTTGGCGTCCCTGAACGCCGTCGCTGCTCGACCGATCCTGACTTGCGGAGGAGGGGCACCGTCATCGCCGGCCGCAGCGGCGGAGCTCGTGATTCACGGCGATCCGGATCGAGTCCAGATGAACGGCTTGATTGCCCACTCCGGAAATGCTGCCGTGTGATCCCCGTTTCTCCAGCGGGCCGATGCCGTACGAAAGGCCTCCGCGAAGAGGCGGTACTGCTCGAGAAACGCCTCGAGCATTCCGGGAATCGAGGCGTGGCAAAGGGGACGAGGCTTGCGTTGGGCGGGGGCCGCCTTCGCGTGAGGGCGTTGCCTCAAGATCCCGGTTCTTCCGAGCACGCTCCGGTATCGCCGCGAGCCGACTTCCTCGATCCTCAGTACGGCGCGTCGCAGGAACCGGCGGAGGGTGTCCGGGCGCTTCAGAGCAGGATGCGGAAGATTCGTGAGGCGCAGTTCCTCGGCTTCCGCCCATCGGGGATCGAGACGCGGACGCCTCTCGCGGCGAGCGTTGCCGCTCGCGCGACGCGTCCAGTTGAACCACCGGAACGTCCTTGGCTGACCATCCAGCAAGAGCGGAAGGCTGCTCAGACCCGGCCAGGCGAGGCAGGTTCGAACAAGGCCCTCCTTGACCCCATGCGCGAGCACGTAGCGCACCCTTCCGAGAAGTGCCTCGTCGTCGAGAATTGGCTCGGCCGAGTACCTTCGCTGCCAGAAGGCACCACTCCACCCGACGAGCGGCCCGATCTTCTTGGAGATGTTCGTCATCAGGTACTGCATGAATCGAGGCAGATTCCCTCTCGGGGCGCGTACGACGAGGTGCACGTGATTGGACATGAAGTGGAAGACGAAGAGCTCCACGTCGTGGAGTCGCAGAGCTCGGGCCAGTACACCCCCGAGGACTTCGTTCGTCTCGCTGGACGGACGGAGAAGGAACCGACGCTGAAGACAGCGGGCGGTCACGAAATAGATTACGGCAGGTTGCAACATCCGGACGTTTCTCGGCATGGGCGTTCCCCTTTCTGCGGGGTCGCCTCAGCAGGAGCTGCGCCAGAATCGAGGGAGCACGCGTAACGAGGTGTTTGACACCTCGTCCGGGCACCTCGTCCGGTGGCACCTCGTCCGGTTCGTCAAGAGGCGAGCGCCGAGTCCGGCTCCGTCGCGGCAACCCCGACGGTTTCAGGGATGCCGTCCAGGTACACCACCTTCTGCCCGAGCACGGCGGGCACCCGGGGTCCCGGTGTGACGATGCCCGTGAGGTTCAACGGATCAACCGCAGCCACCTCGATCCGCAGCCCCGAGGGTCGCAACCGCCGGATCGTCCGCGCCACCTCCACCGATGCCGGCAGTGCGAACTGTTCGCCGCCGACTCCCGCCAGGAACCTGCCACCCCTCACCTCGCCTCGGGCTTCGAGCCGTCGGTAGTGGCGCACGAGCTCTCTCCAGGGCGGTGCCAGCGGCTCGCGGACCGCGAGGTCCCGGAACACCACTCCCCAGCGCGTCAGCAGCAGACGCCCGACGCACTCCAGGCGCTCCGCTTCGCTGGTCGTGCGCTCGGTCCGAAGCAGGGACCATCGCCCAGGGCCGCCTCGCTTCGTGGCCCTCTGCTGGCGGCGCCTCTTCGGACTGAGAAGGACCCTCAGGTTCTCCACCGCGTCGGCCGTGACCAGGCCTCGACCGAGCAGGTCCCAGAGTGCGTCCTCGACGACCTCGGCCGGCCGACCCGTGCCGGCGACCAGCTCGGCAAAGAAGCACGCTCCACGCCGAGCGAGCAGCTCCGCCACGGCCTGGCTCGGGTCGCCGAGCCCGGCGGGCCAACCCTCGCTCTCTTCGAGCCGGGCTGCCGAAAGCAGCGTCTCCAGCTCGGTACGCCGGACGAACGTCAAGGTGGCGGT
>Ga0335079_10010182_pt1 | contig 10705 bp, 9 predicted proteins | sample Lox_Sample_33_FD_206719 | JGI IMG/M metagenome (GOLD analysis project Ga0335079, IMG submission 206719) | Soil microbial communities from Loxahatchee National Wildlife Refuge, Florida, United States - Lox_Sample_3.3 | ecosystem: Environmental > Terrestrial > Soil > Wetlands | place: USA: Florida... | reverse complement strand
GCTGCAGCTTTCGTGAGACTGGTCCCTGTGCACGTGGTGGATGACGAGGCGACAGAGAGACCCTACGAGGCCTCGAACAGGGCCCATTCCCGCGCGAGCCACAGGAGTACAAGGCATTAGCGGCCGCAACGCAGTATATTTATCCACCCGGAGTGCGGGGTTGTTGGTCGCGCAATCTGGCTGCGACCTCCAGAAGCACTTTCTCGAGGTCCTCAATCCGTGCCGGACCGCCTTGGGCCATCTCCTTGCTGCCGCCGCCACGTCCCCCCCAGCGAGAAAGCACCTCCTTCATCAGCGCACCCATATCGAACGGCTGCCCGGTGGATTGAGCAAAGACCAGGGAAGGCGCTTCCCGGGTGCTTCCCAGCAAAGCAACGACTCCGGGGGTCTGCCTCGTCAGTCTTTGCGCAAGAAGCTTGATGAAGCCCAAGTCCTGGTCCGGAAAGGTCCGAACAATCAGAATGGTGCCGTCCTGCGGCGGTCGTTCGGCCAGGAGTCGAGCACCCCAAAGGTCTGCCAGCTCCCCAACCAGAAGTTGGTTGGCTTTTCGGGACATGCGTGCATCTTCTTGCAACCGGCGGACTTGCTGAGGAAGATCCCATATCTGGGCCGAGCACAAAGCCGCGGATTCCACCAACGCCGCGTAATCCCGCCGTGCCATAGCTAACGCCCTCGTTCCGCACACAAACTCGACGCGGGATCCTTCTCGAACCTTCTCGAGCTTCCGCAGCAGGATGCACCCAATTTGTCCGGTACTGGCGACGTGGGTTCCGCCGCACCCCGTCAAATCAAAATCATGGATATCAATGAGGCGCAGTTTTCCCTGCTTCCCGGATGGGATCTTCCTCAACCCCATTGTTTGCGCCTCTTCCTGCGTGACAAAACAAATATCGACCCGACGATTCTCCAGAACGATATCATTGGCCAAGGTTTCGGCATCCCGGAGTTGCTCCGGGGCAAGGTTCTTTGTATCCAAGTCAATCGAGGAAGATTCCCCGCCCATGTGAAAGGAAACCGTCGGCATGTCAAAAAGCCGGACGAAGGCTGCCGATAGAACATGCTGCCCGGAGTGCTGCTGCATGTGGTCGCGCCGGCGCTCTTTGTCGATTAGTCCAAGCATGGGCGTGCCCGGACCGAATGCCGGTCGCTGCGCAACGAAATGCAGGATCCGGCCATCATCGTCCTCGGCAACCTCGACAACCCTCAGACGCTCGCTTTCGCTTCGATCGGCGGCCCCCAGCCATCCCGTATCAACAACCTGTCCACCGCTGGTGGGGTAAAACGCAGTGCGATCCAAAATCAACGCCGGACGCGTATCTACCGACGTGATCTCGACAAGATTCGCATCAAACTCGTAAAGAAACGAATCGTGGTAATAAAGGCGTTCGTTCATAGAGGGATGTTGCGGGCCTCGATCGGTCGTTCGCTGCCCGGCATGCTCCCGTGACCGAATCGTCCGACGGACTGCCAGACCTAGTATGGTCCGATGATTCCACCAATCTGTCGTGAGGCGGTTACAGGCGCTTTGACCGGCTGCTTCGTCGCCTCCATAACGTCTAAATACTTCAGGCCTGAGCCGGTATTGAAGAGCAGCACCGTGTCGTCGGCAGCAAAGAACCCGCTGGCTCGCAGTTTACGATAGGCGGCGAGCGCTGCAGCACCTTCCGGGGCAGCGAAAAGTCCCTCTACCTGGGCCCAGTGCTCGAGCGCCTCCATGATTTCTTGGTCGGTTACGGCCAGGGCAACTCCACCGGTTCTGTTCAATAGTTCGAGAATCAGATAGTCACCGTAGGCGGAAGGCACACGCAAGCCTGCCGCTAGAGTGGACGCGTCGCGCCAGGGCTCCGTAGCCGTCTTGCCTTCGTCCCAGGCCTTCACCACCGGAGCACAACCCGCCGCCTGCACCGCCACCATATGCGGACGCTCCGGCCCGATCCATCCGAGTTGCTGCATCTCATCAAAGGCCTTCCCCATTCCGATCAGACCGACGCCACCACCCGTGGGGTAGATGATGCCTTGGGGCACGCGACCTCCAAATTGTTCCACCACTTCGTAGCCCATGGTCTTCTTGCCCTCGAGACGAAATGGTTCCTTCAGTGTGGAAACATCGAACCAGCCCTCTTTCTGCGACCGCTCTGCGACCAAGCGAGCGCAATCACTGATCAGCCCGTCCACTAAGGTGACGTGCGCACCATAACTCTGACACTCTACGCGGTTGGCAAGAGGAACGTCCCTGGGCATGAAGATATGGGCTCTAAGTCCGGCAGCCGCGCTGTAGGCGGCAAGAGCACTGGCCGCGTTTCCAGCAGAAGGGATGGCCAGCTCTTTCAGTCCATATGCTCTGGCCATGGTCACGGCGGCCGAGAGACCCCGCGCCTTGAATGAACCGGTAGGATTTTGCCCTTCGTCTTTGATGTAAACATTCGCATACTCGCGGCTGGGCAGCATGGCGGTAAAGCCTTCGCCGAGTGAAACCGGTGTGGCCTCCGGCAAAACTTCCGCATAGCGCCACATCGTGGCCACACGTCCGTACAATTTGTCGGGAGTGAAGGCAGGCTTGAGCGCGTTTAGGTCATAACGGGCGAAGAGGACTCCCCCGTCGTTACGGCATACAGTTTGCGGTTCCTGGGAGGTGATTTGGGCACCGCATTTCGTACACTCCAGGTGAATGATAGCCGCCACACCGCGAGTTTAGCACTCTGGCCGCTTCACCGGCTTTGGCGGTTGAGACCGTCGCGCTGAGCTTCTGGAGTGCGCCGCGAAGATGCCGGCAATAGCCTAGACGAGTGCAATCGCTTATTTTCCTGGCTCGAATCGATACCCTACCCAGGGTTCGGTCACGATATATCTGGGAGAAGCAGCCTCGGGTTCGAGCTTCTTGCGCAATTGGCCCACAAACACCCGCAGATACTCGACCTGCTCCGTGCTGTGACCACCCCAGATTGCACCGAGCAGAGCGCGATGGGTTACGACCTTGCCTGCATGGCGTGCAAGATATACAAGCAGCTCAAATTCTTTAGGGGTCAGGTGAACTTCGCGCCGCGCAACCGTGATCTTATGAGCGGCGAAATCGATACGGAAATCGCCGATCTCGATTAGGGCCGCAGGCTCCGGTTCGGCCGGCCTTACGCGACGCAGATTCGCCCGCACCCGAGCCAGCAACTCCTCGATTCCGAAAGGTTTGGTGACATAGTCGTCGGCCCCGGCGTCAAGGGCTTGGACCTTGGTTCGTTCTTCCCCGCGAACCGAGAGCACGATGATCGGAATCTGCATCGAAGCCCGCAAGCGACGGCACAACTCCAAACCGTCCATGTTCGGCATAGCAAGATCCGTGATCACCAGATCCGGCATCCAGTCTTTCATGATTTCGAGCGCCGTCTCGCCATCATTGGCCACACGGACGTCGTAGCGCTGGCTCGAGAGACTGGTGCGTAAGACACGCGTGATCTGCGGCTCGTCATCCACTACCAGAATGCGACGACGATCAGTCATGGGCACGCTTTCTGAAGAACCGGGGGAATGTTCGGGCACACTCATTCTGTAGACACAAGGCGTCGCTTGAGATAAGGTTCTGGCCAACCCCAGGGGTCTTCATGGTCCTTCTCTGCAGGAAGGATGTAGCCCTTTCCCATCGTGCCTCGGGCGCTTGGGGCATTGCCGCTATTTTCATGGAGAAAGCCAAAATTGTCGATGTCGGCTACAATCGCGTCGTGACAAAGCGAGGCCTCAGGTCGGTCGTGCGCTGCATTTGGGCGGCAGCTGTGGTGGCGGGGATCGTTCTCGTCGATTACAAACTGATGCACGTAAATGCGACCACTGCGGCCCTTAGCTTTTTGGTTGGGGTACTCGTTGTCTCCGCAAATTGGGGGTTACAGCCCGCCGTTTTCATGTCGTTGCTGGCCACTCTGGCCTTCAATTACTATTTTCTGCCGCCGATCGGAACTCTGACGATTGCCGATCCCCAAAACTGGGTAGCGCTGGCAGCGTTTCTGGTGACCGGGATTATCGCCAGCGAACTGGGTGAACGCGCCCGCCGCGAAGCCCAACGTGCCAACGAGCGCAGGCACGAGGCCGAACGCCTGTACAAGTTCAGCCAGCAACTCTTGGCTAGCGACAATGTCGCTGAGTTGCTCAACGTCATCCCTACTTTTATCGTAGATAGTTTTGGGGTCGGAACCGCTGCCGTTCTGGTGTCCAGCCGACCCGACATTTACCGCTCCAACCCCGACCGCGATATCCTCGATCGACATGACCTGGAGCTAACCGCCATGCGGGGAGAGCCGAAGCTCGATGCCGAGCGCCGAATCATATTTATGCCCCTGCGCATGGGAGTGCGGGTGGTGGGCAGCATGGGACTCTCGGGAGCACAGCTCTCGCGCGAGACGCTGGAAGCGATGAGCAGCCTGATCGCCATCGCCATCGAGCGTGCCGGGGCCGTCGAAAAGCTCAGCAAAGCGGAAGCCGCGCGGGAAAGCGAGCAGCTGCGTTCTGCGCTGCTCGATTCCGTTACCCATGAATTCCGGACACCGTTAACCGCAATCAAGGCCTCCGTTACTTCGCTGCTTTCCGCTCCGGATCTCGACCCGACTCAGCGCCTCGAGTTGCTCACCGTCATCAATGAAGAGAGCGACCGCCTGAACCATCTGGTGGGGGAGGCCGCCGAGATGGCTCAGCTGGAAGCGCAACAAGTCGAACTGCACCTGGGCTCCCATCGTATTCAGGACGCTGTGGAGGACGCCATCGAACGATCCCGGACCACCTTGGGAAATCATCCGCTGAATGTTTGCTGGCCCGACGACTTACCTCCGGTCCGGGTCGACGTGGGTCGCATTTCCGAGGTGGTTGCGCAACTCCTCGATAATGCAGCCAAGTACTCTCCACCCGAGTCCCCGATTCAAATAACCGGCGAAGTCAGGAATCGGATGGTGATGACGAGCATTGCCGACCACGGGCCCGGAATCGACGATTTCGAGCAGACCTTGATCTTCGAGAAGTTCTATCGCGGGCGCAATCAGAGGCTGCAGGTACAAGGCACTGGCATGGGACTGGCCATCGCCAAAGCGATCGTGGAAGCTCACGGCGGCAAGATTGGAGTCACCAGCCAGCTGGGACACGGGTCGGTATTCCATTTCACGCTTCCTGTCGCCTAACCTTTCCTCCTTTCTTGTCGGTTTAGCTCCCAGAAGTGCGTTCCCCGCCGAGCTGACCTTCAAAAACCATTCAGCGCGGTGATCCCTTTGCCCTCCACGCAAGCGTACATCCGCCCAGCCGTCAAGTCTTTGTACTCCTCGGTCGTTCCGCTCGGCCAATAGATCACCAGGCGATCCACTCGGTCGGACTTTCCCAAACCAAATGTCAAAGGCAACTCAGATTGAGACAAATAACTCGAGCCACTTCGTACCATGCGGGATTGACTGGACTGGCCTTGTAAGACCTGGACCGAAGCCCCGATGGCATCGCGATTGGATTTCGTGCCGGTCAAGCGTACGCGAAGACTGTGATTACCACTAAGCTGGTCATTGCGGAACAAAACTGCAGAGCCGTTGTTGGTGGTCAGGAGCAGGTCGACATCGCCATCGCGGTCGAAGTCGCCATAGGCCACACCACGACCCACGCGAGGTTGTTTGAAATCGGGTCCCACGTCGTCACTCGCGTCGCGAAAGATTCCCCGGCCCGCGTTGAGGAACAGTTGCGGCGGTTGAGCATACCCCACGTGGCGAACATTGCGAACGGTTTCGTCAATGTGCCCGTTGACCGCCACTAAATCGAGCTCTCCATCCAGGTTTGCGTCGAGAAACACACAGCCGAATCCAAGTTTGTCCTTCGATGGCAACCCCACACCGCTCTGGGTGGCCACGTCCAGGTAAACAGTACCGACAGCTCGATAGAGCCCAATCATCTCATCATCGAAATTGGTGATCGCAACCCCGGCGTGACCCGAATTCTCAAAGTCGGCCACATCGACTCCCATTCCGGCTCGCGCCTTGCCTTCGGCGCTGAATGCAATGCCGGTTTCTACGCCAACATCTTTGAAGGAGCCATTCCGCTGGTTGCGATAAAGCTTGTTCGGCTGGGTGTCGTTCGCAACCAGTACGTCAGGCCAGCCGTCTTGGTCATAATCGAGCATCGCCGCGCCCAGCGATTTCGAACTGCTATCGAAGATTCCGCTGCTGGCGGTCACGTCTTCGAAAGTGCCGTCGCCTCGGTTGTGAAACAGCCAACAGGTCTCGCCCCGATAGGCTTCAGGAGTGCAATATGCTTTGTGCGTTCCATCCAAGCTGCAGAAGACGTCGTGCTCCTTGGACCACTTCACATAATTGCAAACGAACAAATCCAGCAGGCCGTCGCGGTCAAAATCGAGCCACAGCGCGGACGTGCTGAAAGCTTGGCGCCCAGACAAGCCACTGGCCTTGGTCACGTCGATGAAGCTTCCTTTCCCGGTGTTGCGGAAAAGACGATTCTGTCCAACACAGGTGATGAGAATATCGGGATAGCCATCGTTGTTGTAGTCACCGACGGCGACGCCCATTCCATACATCTCGACGTCGAGGCCGGCACGGCGAGTGATGTCGGTAAAGGTGCCATTGCGGTTGTTACGGTAAAGCTGCAAGGTGGTGCGCACCCGCTTGTGCCCAGGCCAATCCATTCCATTGACCAGCAAAATGTCTTGCCAGCCATCCTGGTCGTAGTCCAGAAAGGCACAGCCTGAACCCAGCGTCTCAGGCAACAACTTGCCTCCATAGGCACCGCTATTGTGACGGAAATGAATTCCGGCTACCGCTGTGACATCGACCAGGCGAAAGCTCGGCGACGCTGGCAGCGATCGAGATGCCACGAATTCTTCGAAGGCAGAGAAACCCGCGAACCATGCCAGGCCGACCCCCCGGAGGAAGGAACGACGTTTCACGGAAGATTGACCAGCCCGTTGCGAATCGCGTAGACCACCAGTTCCGCTGTCTTGTGAATGCCCAACGCATCCATGATGTTCGCTCGGTGTACGGCAACCGTATTTGCGCTCAAAGACAGGTCGGCAGCAATCTCCTTATTGGACTTGCCTTGGGCAATCATTTGCAGAATTTCGAGTTCCCTCCGGGTCAGGGTATGGCGCTCGCCTTTTAACGGCCTCGGACTCTCCACCTGAGGATCGAGCACCAGTTCTCCGGCCGCGACGCGGCGAATCGCCGCTCCCAATTCCAAGTCCACGGCATTCTTCAAGATGTAGCCGCGCGCGCCCGCATCCAAGGATTGCCGTACCCAGGTCCCTTCCGGGTGCATGCTGAGCATCAGCACCAGTGTCTCGGGAAGCTTGCGCAGAATCTCTCGGGTGGCATCGAGCCCATTCCTGTTCGGCAGGGCACAATCCATCACGATCACTCTGGGATGGAGTTCTTCGGCCAGCCGGACTGCCTCCATTCCGTCGCTCGCTTCTCCGACAACCTCCATGTCCGGCTCGTCCTCCAAGAGGCGACGGAAGCCGCGACGAACCAAAGCATGATCGTCCACCAACAGCACGGAAATCTTAGTCGGCATGCCTACCCAACTTCTCTCGCGGAACACTTAATCGAACCAACGTCCCCCCCGGTTCGGGCTTCAACCACTCCAGCCGTCCGCCCAACAACTCGGCGCGTTCGCGCATGGCTACCAATCCCATGCCTTGCTTTACTCCCTGGGGCGCGAAGCCGGCGCCGTGATCCTCGACCTCAAATTCCCACTCCGCGGTCGAACAGCGGATCCGCACCCAAGCTTCCTTCGCTCCCGAGTGCCGCGCGACATTGTTCAGAGCCTCTTGCAGCACGCGATAAATGTGAATGGCCCCGTCGCCATCGATGGTAATCGGATTCGCAGGCTTGTCGTAACGTATTGTAATGCCAGCTTGTCTCTCAACCACGGGCAGATACCAATCGAGGGTGCTCTCTAGCCCTGCTTCGTCCAGCATGACCGGGTGCAACGCCTGCGAGAGTGTACGCACTCGGTCCAAGGTGTTCTGAGCGATGTCTCGGATCTCGTGCAACTCTTCGCCAAGCGGCGAACCATCCGGCACATCTTTTCGCACCCGAGTCAGCATTGAACCGATCGCCGTTAGCACTTGGCCAAACTCGTCGTGCAGCTCCCGCGAGATGTACCGTAGAGTCGATTCTTGGGTAGAAATGAGCTTTTGTGCCAGTTCACGGCGTTGATCGGAGAGAGAGGCTAGTTGCGCGAAGAGCTTCCGATTCGAGCGGATCAGGTAAAGTCCCGCCACCAGGATCGCCACCAGTGTTGCGGCAAGAAATAGGTAGACCTGATGTTCGACGCGGTTGTAGATCGCCGCAATGTGAGCCGTTGCCTGCTCTTCTCTCTCGTTGTTTTCGACCAAGAACCTGGCGACCGCCGTGCTCAAGGCTGCCTGGCGGGCTTCGAGCGAAAGCCGAATCTGAGTCCGCGCCTCCTGTTCCCTTCCGTTTCTCGCCAGCTCAAAGATGCGTTCCGAGGCATCCCAAAACTGCGCCACCGAACTGCTCAGATACTCACGTTGATCGGGCGTGCGGTCTGCGACCGCTGCCTGCTCCTCTTTGCGCAGCGCATCCTCAAGATCGGCGCGGATGCGCTGAAATTGTGATGACCAGGCGGCGAGCGGATACGGCTCGTCGTTGTCCAGCATGTCGCGCATCGCTACCGCCAACGAGTTTAGATCGTTTTGGATACGGAGCAGCTGAAGGGAATCTCGTCGGTCGCGATCGAGCAAGTTATTCTGTAGAGCGCGCAGGCTGGCAATCTGCCGGCTGATATACCAGGAGTAGGCAACCACGGCAGCCAGAGTAATTACCAGGCCGAGAATAAGTCCTAATGTTGGAGACCGATTCTCGCCCGGCAGGCCCATCACGCCCCGAGAATACAACTTGAAAGCGGGAACCGCCAGGGACGGATCCGTGCGATCCGCAATCGGCCGGGGGATGGCAATGTCACCCGTGGACCGCCATAGAACCCGAAACGCTAACTCCACCCTGATTATCCGCCGAACAAATGTGGCAAACTCTTCATCTGAGATTACATGAACGTTGTCGAACTCACGCTCCTGCTAGTTCTCGGATCTTCCACCGCCGGCTTGCTCGGATCGCTTACCGGTCTTGGCGGTGGAGTCGTGCTGGTTCCCCTGCTAACCATCTTCTTCAAAGTAGACATGCGTTACGCGATCGGAGCGTCTTTGGTCTCGGTGATCGCAACCTCTTCGGGCGCGGCCGCAGCCTATGTGAAAGAAGGGTATTCCAATATCAGGATCGGAATGTTTCTGGAAATCGCAACGACCTTGGGTGCACTTTGTGGAGCGTTTCTTGCCACGGTCGTACCAACCAGAGTTCTGGCCATCATTTTCGGCCTGGTGCTGCTATATTCTGCTCACCTGTCGCGTAAGCCACGGACTCGCTGGGAGCGGGATCTTCCTCCCGATCCACTGGCGACGAAGCTAAAGATGAATGGCAGTTTTCCCTCCGAGGAGGGGGGATCGCGCCACTACAACGTGCAAAACGTCCCCGCGGGCTTCAGCATAATGTTGGGCGCAGGAGCACTTTCGGGATTGCTGGGGATCGGGTCGGGTGCACTGAAGGTGCTGGCCATGGACCAGGCCATGAAACTACCGTTCAAGGTTTCGACGACCACCAGCAATTTCATGATCGGAGTCACCGCCGCAGCGAGTGCAGGTATCTACCTGAACCGCGGCTACATCGATCCGGGCCTCGCCATGCCGGTGATGCTCGGAGTGCTGTACGGCTCACTGTTGGGAGCGCGAATCCTGATCAAAGCGGAAACCAAAGTCTTGCGCCTGCTTTTCAGCCTGGTCATCGTGGTGCTTGGCGCCCAGATGATCTACCAAGGAATCAGCGGACATATCTAAATGCTTCGAAACTGGTCAGATCGCAAGATCGAAGAGATTGTCGGCCAAGTTCTACGCATCGGCGTGATCGTTTCTGCCGTGGTGGTGTTCCTCGGCGGATTGCTTTATTTGAAGGAGAGCGCCTGGACTCATCCTGACTACCGCGTATTTCGCGGCGAACCCGCCGATCTCCGCACCTTGGGGGGCATTGGGCACGGAGCGCTCGCCCTCGAGGCGCGAGCGATTATCCAGTTGGGCCTCGTGTTACTGATCGCCACCCCGGTGCTGCGGGTCATGGTTGCGATCTTCGGATTTGCCGCCGAACACGATCGAATGTACATCACCTTCACTGCGATCGTGCTAAGCATTCTCCTGTACAGCCTGTTCGGATCCGGTTTGGCCTTCTAGAGGTCGTCCCGCGCGAGATCGACTGATCATTGCTTAATGGCTACGGCTACGCCGTCCCTTACGGGAAGAATGGTGGTGAACAGGCTGGGCGAGCTGTACAGCATTTGATTGAATTCACGGATCGCTTTGGTCGTGGAATCGGCGTGCTTGTTGTCCGCGATTTTTCCGCTCCATAGGACGTTGTCCGTAACAAACAGGCCGCCCTTCCGGAGCCGCGGAATCGCCAGGCGGAAGACTCGAGGGTAGTCTTCCTTGTCGACATCGTTGAAGATGATGTCAAATTCTCGTTTCTCCTCGGAAAGCAATTCCAGGGCATCGCCGACATTGACGCGGATGCGATCGGCTACTCCGGCCCGGTCAAAGTACCCGCGCGCCTCATCAGCATTCTTGCGGTCACCGTCAGTGAAGAAGACCCGGCCGTCCTTTCCGACCGCACGTGCCCACCAA
>Ga0335079_10010181_pt1 | contig 10705 bp, 9 predicted proteins | sample Lox_Sample_33_FD_206719 | JGI IMG/M metagenome (GOLD analysis project Ga0335079, IMG submission 206719) | Soil microbial communities from Loxahatchee National Wildlife Refuge, Florida, United States - Lox_Sample_3.3 | ecosystem: Environmental > Terrestrial > Soil > Wetlands | place: USA: Florida... | reverse complement strand
GCGCTCGGAACCGGCGCCGGAGCGAAAGCCAGTCCCGTCGCGGTCGTAGGCGCCCGGGGCGCACGATGAGTTCCCCGGAACACGGGGCCGCTATTGCCCCCGACCTGATCGTCCCGCTCGTGGGGTTCCGGCAGTGGCGCATAACGGACGGGGCGCTCGCATCGATGTACGACGGCTCATATTGGTGGGAAGGCGGCATGACAGCGTGCTGCGACCGGGGGCATCCCGCCGGCGAGGTGCCGGCCAAGGAGTGCAGCTGCGGTGTATACGCCTACTACGATCCGTGCCCGAGAACCGCGTCGGCCGCGACGCCGGACCTGATCGGCGGGGCCGTCGCGGTCTGGGGGCGAATCGAGGCCCATATCTACGGTATGCGCGGCAAGTACGCGCGGGTCGTCGCTCTCGAACTTCCGCTCTCGCGCGGACGCAAGCGACAGGCGGTAATCGAGGCCGCGGAACTGCTCGGCGTGCCCGCGGTGCCGCACCGACGCTTGAAGGCGGCCGCGCGCGAGCACGGTGACGTGTTGGCGCCGGCGTTGCGCCCCAAGAAGACGCTCACTCGCGCCGCCAACGTCTGGGCCAGGAACGGACCGGCCTGATCGAGCCCACCGGGCGACGGGTAGTAGCCGGTGGCAATGCCCGGCCACATCCAATCGATCGAGCGTGCCGCTGCAATCCTGCGGCTGCTTTCGGGGCCTTCGCTTCGGCTGGGGGTAGGCGAACTGGCCTGTGAACTGAGCCTGCCGAAGGGCACCGTCTTCGGGATCCTGAGGACGCTCCGTGACGTTGGCTTCGTCGAACAGGACGAGGACTCGTGCAAGTACCAGCTCGGCCCGGCGCTGCTGCACATGGGCTCGAGCTACCTCGACGGCAACGAACTGCGGACTCGCGCGCTCAACTGGGCGGACGGCCTCGCGACACGTAGCGGCGAGAGCGTACGCATTGGCACCCTCCACGAGAACCAGGTGCTGATCGTGCACCACGTGTTCCGCCCCGACGACGCCCGCCAGGCGCTCGAGGTCGGCAGCTTGCTGCCGGCGCATGCAACTGCGATCGGTAAGGCCCTGCTCGCCCACCACGCGTACATCGGGGCGGCGCTTTCGAATGGCGCACTCAGGAGCTACACCACTGCCACCGCCACCAATCCGTCTGCGTTCCAGCTCGAGCTCGAGGAGACCGCCAGGCGCGGCTGGGCCGCTGACGTCGGGGAACTGCTGACCGGGGTGGCCTCGATCGCGGCGCCGATCGAGGATCGGCGCCGCGTCACGGTCGGCGCGATCGGCATCTCAGGCCCGGTCGAGCGGCTGTGCGGCAACGGCGCGCCTCGCGCCGAGCTCGTCGACCACGTGATGGAGGCGGCCCGCGCCGTGTCGCGCGAACTTGGCGCACTCCCCTGGTCGTTCGCTTCAGCTGATCACTCGTCCCGCCGCCCCAATACCTGCATAGACTTGCGCGGACGTGAGCACAACCGGGCGATACGTGGCCTCGATCGACCAGGGGACGGCATCGTCTAGGTGCTTCGTCTTCGACGACCGCGCCCGGATCGTGTCGGTCGCCCAGCAGGAGCACCGCCAGCACTTCCCCCGGCCAGGCTGGGTCGAGCACGACCCGGAGGAGATCATGCGGAACGTCCTGCTGGTGGTGCGGGTCGCGCTCGACAAGGCCGACCTCTCGCCGGCTGACCTGTGCGCGCTTGGAATCGCCAACCAGCGAGAGACCACCGTGTTGTGGGACCGGTACACGGGCGCACCCGTCCACAACGCGATCAACTGGCAGGACACCCGTACCGACCGGCTGTGTCGAGAACTCGCGCTCGAGTTCGGCCAGGACCTGTTCCGGGACAAGACCGGCCTCCCGGTGAGCACCTACTTCTCGGGCCCGAAGATCCGCTGGCTGCTCGACGAGATTCCCGGCCTCCGCGAGCGCGCCGAGGCGGGCGAGGTGCTGTTCGGCACGATCGATTCGTGGTTGATCTGGAACCTGTGCGATCGCCACGTCACCGACGTCACCAACGCGAGCAGGACGCTCCTCATGAACCTTCACACGCTCGACTGGGATTCCGAGTTGCTCGACGCAATCGGCATTCCGGCGACGATGCTCCCAGAGATCCGCGCCTCGTCCGAGGCATACGGCGAGGCCGGCGCGCCGCTCGCGGGCGTAGCGGTTGCATCGGCGCTCGGCGATCAGCACGCTGCGCTGGTCGGCCAAACGTGCTTCAGCCCGGGGGACGCCAAATGCACTTTCGGGACCGGAAGCTTCTTTGTGTTGAACACGGGCGCCCGTCCGGTGACGTCGAACAGCGGCCTGTTGACCACGCTCGGCTACAAGCTCGGCGACCAGGCGGCCGTGTATGCGCTCGAAGGATCGATAGCGATCACGGGCGCGCTCGTGCAGTGGTTCCGCGACAACCTCGGCTTGATCGGAAGCGCACCTGAGATCGAAACGCTCGCCTTGACCGTCGAGGACAACGGCGGCTGTTACTTCGTCCCCGCCTTCGCTGGACTGTTCGCGCCCCATTGGCGGAGCGACGCCCGGGGTGTGATCGCTGGGCTGACGGGCTACATCAACCGGGGGCACCTTGCGCGCGCAGTGCTCGAGGCCACCGCCTGGCAGACGCGCGAGGTGGTCGAAGCGATGAACGCGGACTACGGCAGCCAGCTGTCCGAACTGCGCGTCGACGGCGGCATGACGGCGAACAACCTGCTGATGCAGACGCTCGCGGACGTGCTTGACGCGCCCGTCATGCGTCCGATCGTCGCCGAGACGGTGTCGCTCGGCGCCGCATATACAGCGGGCCTCGCGGTCGGCTTCTGGCCCGACACCGGGAGCCTCGAGAAGAACTGGCACAAGGCGGCGGAGTGGCTGCCGAGCATGGACGGACCCCTCCGCGAGCGGGGCTACCGCAAGTGGAAAAAAGCGGTGGCGCGCGCGGTCGACTGGCTCGACGACGACGAGTAGCGCCCATTAAGCGCGAAGAGGCGGCGGCACCGTCCTGGCGCCGCCGCCCACGCTGAGATCCGGTGCTCGCTAGGTTGCGGGCGGCCGATCCGTGACGGTCTCCCCGACCCCTACGACTCCTGGTTCGGGCGGCCTTCGCGCCTTGAGAATGTCCTGGATGAACGCGTCGTAGAACACCGATGCGAGCGCGCCTCCGATCAATGGGCCGACAATCGGTACCCAGAAGTAACCGCTGATGTTGGCGTAGTCGCCGGGCATCGCGACCTTACCCCAGCCGGCGATCCAGGCGAAGACGCGCGGACCGAAGTCTCGAGCCGGATTGATCGCGTAGCCGGCGTTGGCGCCGAACGAGATACCGACCGCCATGACGATCAGGCCGACGATCCACGGCGTCATGTTCGCGCCAACCGGCATGTTCCATTCGTCGGTCACCGCCCAAACGAACAGGACCAGGAAGAACGTGCCGACGATCTGGTCGATCAACGGTCCTAAGACGTTGTGGAAGTACGGTGCGGGGAAGGTGGCGAACGTACTGTAGGTCGGCAGTGAGTTCGGCTGCCCCTTGACGATGTGGTTCACCTGGTCGTAATGGTTGATCGCGTTGTTGTAGACGAGGAACACGAGCGCGGCACCGACGAAGCATCCGAGCACCTGCGCGACCCAGTACGGCAGGACCTTGTTCCAGGGCAAGTTACGGCGGATTGCCGCACCTAGCGTGACTGCCGGGTTGATGTGCGCGCCGGTCACACCGCCCACCGTGTAGATGGCGAACACGACCGCTAGACACCATCCCCATGTGATCAGGAGCCAGTCGCCGCTGCCCAGGAGCGCGGTGCTCTGACTGATCGTTCGCCCGGAGCCGATCAACGCCCAGAGCATGGCCACCACCCCGTCGCCGAAGCTGATCAGGATGAAGCAGCCGAAGAACTCGGCCCACAATTCTCCGACAATGCCCTGTTTCCACCGGTCCGGCAAAGGCCCGACCGCTCTTGACTCAGCAACTGTGGACACGCAACCTCCTCCGAGACGTTAGGTTCAGGAATGGCGTCTCGCGCACGCTTGTTCGCGTGATCGTCTAAGTGCGACATTCCCCTCTGGACTGCCATTTCCTTCCGGGTGCAAGCGCCGTGCAATGACGGTGCGCGAGGATCTCCGGCGTGGCTCAGCTCGGCCCGGTTCCGGTCCCGGCTGAAGACGACTGCACACCGTCAGGTCCTCTGCTCGAATCGACGATGACAACGACGCGGCTACGCGTCCGCGGCCGATCGAGATTACCAGTCTGCGTGCGGCTATCCCGAACGGTAGGTTGGGATCAACATCCTGCAAAAAGCGCGATTAGCGCGCTTTTGCAGGCGGCGTTTGTCAGCGCTCGGACTTAACCGTCGCGCGCTGGCGATACGGCGAGCGGTACGGAGTTGGCGCTCCGCCGTTCTCGAAGAATCCACGCACGGAATCCATCAGCTCGCCCGGGTCGCCCGTCGCGATAATCGGCTCGCCGAACGAGACCTCGATCCGGTGGCGCTTGGGCACCGGCTTGTCGCGCAGGCGCCTCGGCCACAGCCGGCCGGGTGGCATCGCCTGGGCGGTGCCGGTGACCCGGATCGGCACGATCGTCAGATGGTGCGCCGCCGCGAGCACCGCGGCTCCGCGGCGCAGCGGGCCCGGCATGCCGCCCCGCGACCGTGTGCCCTCGGGGTAGAGCAGCAGGCTCCACCCCTGGTCGAGCAGCTTGTCGAGGTGGCTGCCGTTCTTCGCCACCCCGCCGCCGCCGTGCCGTTCGATCGGCACCGTGTTGAAGATCAGCGAGACCAGCGAGGCCACGACGCGGTTCTTGTAGAAGTAGTCCGCCGCGGCGGCCACCACCGTCCGCTTACGCAGCTTGCGTGGCAGCGCGGACAGGATCACGGGCGTGTCCATGTGACTGGCGTGGTTGGCCACCAGGATCACCGGGCCTTTCACCCCCTCGAGCTTCTCCTTCCCGGTGGCGCGGCGGGCCGCGTAGTAATCCATCGTCGGATTGAGAACGAACCGCAGGAAGTTCTCGCGGATCACGCCGGCCAGCCACGACCGGGCCCACGGGATATCGAGCTGAGCCGCGGCCTTGCGCAGCTCGCGCCCGCGGGCCGGTGCGGCACGCGCAGCGTCGAGCCCGCGCGCCGGAGCGGCGCGCGCCGCATCGAGAAACCGTTGCTTGCGCGAACGCTTGCGGCGGAAGCGGAACACCGGGGGTTAATACCCAGTGTGTGACGTTCGTTACAGGACGCCCACCAGTCGCCTGCCGGCCGCTACCAAGCCCGTTGTCGATGACTACGATTTGCCGGGCTCGTGCTTCCGCGACGCTTCTCACCGGACCCGTTTCGGCCCGCCCGACTCGATGCCGAGGATCTGCGGGACCACCGCGTCGTGCAGACCCTACTGCGCCGGCGGGCCGAGGGGTCGCGCCCGGGGTCCAGAACCGATGGGCGGCGGGTCGCGCTCGTGATCGAAGGCGGCGGGATGCGGGGCGTTGTGTCGGCGGGGATGGCCGCCGCGATCGAGCAACTCGGGCTGCGGGACGCGTTCGACGAGGTCCACGGCGCCTCCGCCGGCGCGTTCAACGCGGCCTTCCTGCTCGCCGGCCAGGCCGCCTACCTGTCCACGCTGTACCAGTACGGGTTCGGCGATCCCCGGTTCGTGAGTTTCAGGCGGGCGCTGCGCGGCGGTCCGGCGTTCGACATGGACCACGTGATCAACCACGTGTGGACGCGTGAGCGCCCGCTCCGGTTCGATGCGGTCCTATCGTCGGGACTCGACCTGCACTGCACCGCCACCGACGCCGACCGGGCGGCGATCGTCGATCTGACCGGCCTTGAGACCGACGAGGAGATCCGCTGCGCGATGCGCGCCTCGGCCCGGTTGCCATGGCTGGCCGGCGGACCGGTCAGCTTCCGCGGCATGCGGCTGCTCGACGCCACCCTGGCCGAGGCGATCCCGGTGGACGCCGCGTGCGCCGGCGGCGCCACCGACGTCCTGGTGCTGCTGACGCGCCCCGCGGGCCTGGCGCACGCCGGACTTTCGCCGATCGTGGCACGGCTGACCGACCGCTACCTGCGCGCGCTCAATCCTGCACTCGTGGAGTTGCGGGTGACGCGGTCGCCGCGGTACGACGCGCTCACGACCAAGCTCGCGGCGCAAGCGTGTGATCCGGAGCACTCGCCGGCCGTGTGCGTGATTCGGCCGGGAGCTGGTTCGCTCATGGTGTCTCAGCTCGAGAGTCGGGCAGCGGCGCTTCGGACCGCGGCCGGGCACGGGCTGCGCTCTGCCTGGATGGCGCTCGACGGCGAGGATCCCGAGCTGATCGGCACGCTGCGGGCGTATCCGCGGGACGCGGATACACCGGCCGCCACGTTGAACGGCCGTGGCGACGCGGTGCGCGCCGCCCCCTGAGCCAGCCCTCGGGAACCATCAAGCCCGAGGCTGACAATAGACCGGTAGTGGGAGCGAGACTGCTCACGGGAGGCGCGTCGACGGACACCACCGCGATCGCCAGGTCGATCACGAGGCCCGATGCCTTCTCGGTGATCTTCGACCGGCATTTCCGGGGGGTTCACCGCTACCTGTCGCGGCGAGTCGGCAGCGGGCTCGCGGACGACCTGGCGTCGGCGACGTTCACGGTCGCGTTCGAGCGCCGGCACAGCTTCCGGACCGACAGCAACAGCGCGCTCCCCTGGCTGCTGGGGATCGCCACCAACCTGCTGCGCAACCACCGCCGCTCCGAACAGCGAGCGCTCGAGACGGTGGCGCGGCTTGGCGCGACCGGGGCCGCGTCTGCCGGCGTCGCCCCGACCGATGACCGCGACGTCGCCGGCGCGCTCGCGAGCCTCGACCCCGACCAGCGAGACGTCCTGCTTCTGTACGCGTGGGCCGACCTGTCCTATGAAGAGATCGCCGCCACGCTTGGCGTTCCGATCGGCACCGTGCGCTCACGGATCTCGCGCGCCCGCGCCCACCTGCGATCGGAGCTGTCGGCGCCTGCCACGGCAGGGGCCCGGAAGGAGGACCGATGATTGACGAACTCGAGCGAGTGAGGACGTTCGGCGCCGACGTGCCGGCGCCGCACGACGAGGCCGAGCAGGCCGCACGCGCCGCGCTCGCCCGTGCGATCCGCCGCGACGAGCGCGTGACGGCTCGCGAGGGCATCGCGGCCAGTCGACGTCCGCGCCGGCGGGTCTGGCTCGTGTGGGTCACCGCAGCGGCCGCGACCGCGATCGTGGTGGTGATCGTCAGCGGCGTGGTCGGGTCCGGCTCCGCGGGTGGACCGCAGACTGCTTCGGCGGCGGTCTTCACGAAGCTGGCCGCCGTGGCGAAGGCTCAGCCGTCGTTCGCTCCCGGCCCCGGGCAGTACCTGTACGTCGACTCCGTCCAGAGCAACGCGTCAGATGCGCCCGAGGTCGGGTGCACGATGTACGTCCCCGAGCATCGCCAGATCTGGATCGGCGCCGACGGCTCGGGCCGGCTGCTCGAGAACGACGGGCAGGCGACGTTCCCGTCGGCGCGGGATCGTGCGGCATGCGCGCGCGCCGGCCTGCTCGGAAGCGCGGCGCCCAACACGTACGACAACTGGTTCGCGGCACGCTGCCTGAGCCTCGGGCCAGTCAATCTCGAAGATCTGCCGCCCGACCCGGTAGCGCTCCGGGCGATGCTCGATGCGAGACACATCGAGGGCGGGCCGCACGGCCCGGCCGAGGACTTCGTCCAGATCGGCGACCTGTTGCGCGAGACCGACGCTTCGCCGGCGCTGCGGGCAGCGATCTACAAGGTCGCCGCGACGATCCCGGGCGTCGAGGTGCTGGGTCCGGCGCGCGACCATTCGGGACGGCTCGGGATCGGGCTGGCCTACGGACACTCGGGCGGTCGTTCGGAGCTGATCCTCGATCCGCGTACCAGCGCGCTGCTCGGCGAGCTCACCACCGACTCCGCCGGCAAGCTCGTCGGCTGGGCCGTCTATCTGCGGTCGCGGATCGTCAACGGGCTGCCGCGCCGGCCGCCCGCACCGTTGCGCCCCGCCTGCGTCAACGGAGGGGGGCGCACGGTGCAGGAGCCGGATGGAAGCGGCGTGACGACTGGCTAGACCGGCGCGGGCTCGGGCTCGACCGACTCCTTGGACTCGGGCGGCGTGATCGACTCGCCGCGCGCGCTCGAGCCCTCGATGTTGATATGCGGAAGGCGGGCATCGAGCCAGCCCGGCAGCCACCAGGTCCGCGGGCCGAGCAGCTCGAGCACGGCCGGCAGCAGCACGCAGCGGACGACCACGGCGTCGAGCAGCACCGCCACGGCAAGCCCGAAGCCGAATTCCTTCAGCACGCGCTGGTCGCCGAGCATGAACGACAGGAACACGCAGATCATGATCGCGGCGGCCGCGGTGATGACCCGGCCGGTGAACGAGATCCCGTCGGCGACGGCCGCGGAAGCGTCCCGTCTGCGAATCCACTGCTCGCGGATGCGCGAGATCAAGAACACCTCATAGTCCATCGAGAGGCCGAACACAACGGCAAACATCAGCACCGGTACCCACGGCTCGACCGGCCCCTTCTCGATCCCGATCACGCTCGCGAGCCAGCCGTTCTGGAACACGAGCACGGTGACTCCGAGCGCTCCGCCGATGCTGAGCAGGTTCATCAGCGCGGCCTGGATCGGGATCACAACCGAGCGGAAGATCACGAACAGGAGCAGCGCCGACAGGACCACCACGACCCCGATGAACAGCGGCAGTTTGTTCGCGAGCACGTGCGAGAAGTCGATCGAGCCTGCTGTGAACCCGCCGACGAGAACGGTCGCGCCGGTCTGGTGCTCGAGCGGCTTGGCCACGTCCGCGCGCAGATGGTTCACCAGATCGGTGGTCGGCTGTGCCTGCGGCGGGGAGTTTGGATAGGCCTCGAACACCGCGATGTTGCCCGACGGCGAGACCCGCGGCGGCGTCACCGCGACAACTCCCGGCGTCTTGGCTACCGCGGCGCTCACTACCTCCTGAGCTGCGGTCTTGTCCTGCCCCGAAGGAAGCTCTGTGACGATCAGCAGCGGGCCGTTGAATCCGCCGCCGAACCCATCCGCGAGCAGGTCGTACGCCTGACGCGTGCTCGTGTTCCCGGGATCGTTACCGGCGTCGCTGCTCTCGAGGCGGAGCCCGAACACCGGCAGCAGCAGCACGATCATCAGGCCGCACGAGAGGGCAGCCAGCGGCCACGGGCGCCGCTGGACCGTCCGGCTCCACTCGCGCCAGCGCGATCGGTGCGGAGCGGCGTCCTCGGCGGCGGCCGCAGCGTCGGGCTTGGCGCCGCCGCCGAACGGGTGCCGGCGGGTGCGCGGACGCACGATTCGGTGCCCGTATTTCGAGAGCATCGCCGGCAGCACGGTCAGCGACGCCACCATCGTCATGAGCACGGCGAACACCGATGCGATGGCCAGGCCGTACAGGAAGCTGACGCCGGTGACAAACATCCCGAGCAGGGCGATCGTGACGGTGGTGCCGGCGAGCAGGATCGCGCGTCCGGACGTGTCCATCGCCTCGAGCACCGACTGCTCCACGTCGCCGAACGTGAGGTAGTTCTCTCGGAACCGAGTGACGATGAACAGCGCGTAGTCGACCCCGACGCCGAGACCGATCATCAACGCGAGATCGGTCGAGACGTTCGGAATGCTGGTGACATGCGTGGCGAGCCCGATCAGTGCGACGCCGGTGATCAGACCGAACGCGGCGGTGATCAGGGGCATGCCGGCGGCCACGAGCGAGCCGAACGTGAACAACAGGATGATGAGGGCGGCGATCGCCCCGATCAGCGTCGCCGGGCCGACCGAGAAGCCCTGGGCGTTCTCGATCACCTGGCCGCCCGCGGCCACCTTCAGGCCCGGCACATTCACCGCATTCACCTGATCGAGCACGGGCTTGCCGGCGTCATTCGGGACGAGGTTGGCCGGTTTGTTGTAGTTGATCGTCGCGAACGCGGTCCTGCCGTCGCGCGAAACCTGGACCGCTCCCTCGGGGCCGAACGGACTCCGCACCGAGACGACATGCGGGTCGTTCGCGACCTGGTCGAGCAGCTTCGTGATCGCGGCCTGAACGTGAGGATCGTGGACGCTCCCGTTCGCGTTGTGGAACACGATCGTGTCGACGTCGCCGCTCTGCGCGGGGAACTCCTTCTTGAGCAGGTCAAGCGCCCGCTGGGACTCCGTTCCGGGCAGGCTGAAATTAGTTGCGTAATTGCGCCCGGCGGCGCCCGCGGCGGCGGTGGCGAGGACCGCCACAAGGATCCATGCAATGAAGACCCGGCCGCGATGGGCAATGCACCAGCGTGTGAGTTTCAGCACTATGTGACTCCTGATCCGGTCTCGGCGAGTGGCCACACTGCGCCCCTGCTCTCGCGGAGTGACCCGGGACTGGCTTAACTGTGTAGCACGGACGCATCCTCGGCTTGATGCCTTCCAGGTTGCGTGCAAAAACTGCGATTACTTGACGCGCGTAACTACAGATACGCGTTACGTGGGCGCGTCAGGCGAGCGCGTTGGCCGGGGTCCTGGTGACCTCGATGTCGGCGGGTCTTTCGGGTGGTGTGGTTGCGAGGTGCGCGGTTTGCTGGCCGCGGTGGCGGGGGCGCCATACCCGCAGGTATTGCGCGCCGAGGTAGGAGCCGATCACGAGCGCGAGGGCGAGGGATTGGCCGGCGAACGTTTCCCAGTTGGGGAAGATCGAGAACCATGTGCCCATCCATCC
>Ga0335079_10010178_pt1 | contig 10706 bp, 8 predicted proteins | sample Lox_Sample_33_FD_206719 | JGI IMG/M metagenome (GOLD analysis project Ga0335079, IMG submission 206719) | Soil microbial communities from Loxahatchee National Wildlife Refuge, Florida, United States - Lox_Sample_3.3 | ecosystem: Environmental > Terrestrial > Soil > Wetlands | place: USA: Florida... | reverse complement strand
TTCGATGTCATGTCTGCCGGCCAGTTCGTCCAACTGCTTCCACAGGTCTTCGTTTTTTACGGGCTTTTTATCCGCGGTGCGCCAGCCGCGTTTTTTCCAGTCGTGTATCCACTCGCTGATACCTTGCTGCACATAACGGGAGTCGGTATGCAATTTCACTTTGCAGCGGCGTTTGAGCGCGGACAAGGCCTTGATTACCGCAGTCAATTCCATGCGGTTATTGGTGGTCAGCTTTTCGCCGCCGAAAAGCTCGCACGTGCTGCCGGAATACCTGAGGAGAGCGCCCCAGCCGCCGACGCCAGGATTTCCTTTGCATGCGCCGTCGGTGTAGATTTCGACCATTTTGCTCAATTCAGCTAAATGGGTGCGGCCGGCGCGTCTTTAAATGAAATACCTTCGCCTTGGATTCGCGGCGCACCGGCGCCAGGCTCTTTTTCGGCTTCAGCGCTTCATTCCAGTTTGGCTTAATGAGGCGCAATCCCTGCACGCGTTTTACCGCTTGCACGAAATACACGCCCCCCGAAATCGCCCACCAGCGGTCGCCTGCCGCTTCCACAAAGCGGAAACGCCGCAGCCATTTTTCCTGCTTGAACGGCGGCACATAACAGGCGAGTCGGCCGGCAGTCATTTCGAAGCCCAGCAGCGCAAGCCAGTCCTTGATCCGAGGCAGCGCGATGAAACGTCCGCGCCACGGGTATTCGCCGTTTTTACGCCGCAGTATGCGCAACATTCCCCAAAGGCTGCGTGGATTGAAGCCGCAAATAATCAGCTGGCCTTCAGGCATCAGCACGCGTTCCGCTTCACGCAATATCTGGTGCGGGTTTTCGTTGAATTCGAGCACGTGCGGCAGCAGCAGCAAATCGATGCTGTTGGTTGCAAATGGCAAGCAAGGAAAATTCGCTCTCACTTTGACCGAGCCTTCGCGGTCTGCGACGAAGCGCAGCGGAATGCGGCTCAGGCGCAGGAAATCATAAGGCCTCAGCCCCAACTGCACCGCGTTGAAGCCGAATACATCAGCCACGGCCGCATCGAAAAACGACTGCTCCTGCTGCAGCAAATATTGGCCAAGCGGCGTCTCAAACCAATCATCCAGGCTCTGCGTTGACTTTTGCATTCTTTAACCCTAATGATATGTAATGAACAACGTAACTGTGGTCCCGATTCCCGCCTTCAAGGATAATTATATATGGCTGATGCGCAACCAGCGCGTCGCCGCTGTAGTCGATCCCGGGGACGCATCACCGGTGCTAGCCTACCTCAGGCGCGAAAAACTGGAGCTCGCGGCCATCCTCAACACGCATCACCACGCCGACCATGTCGGCGGCAACGCCGGCCTGCTCGCTGAATTTCGCGTCCCCGTTTACGGCCCGCGCAATGAATCGATTCCCGAAGTCACGAATCGGCTGGGGGAAGGCGATCGCGCAACTCTGCCTTCGCTAGGACTGGAATTTAAGGTGCTGGATATCCCAGGCCACACCGCAGGCCATATTGCGTATTATGGCGCAAACCTGTTGTTTTGTGGCGACACGCTGTTTGCATGCGGATGCGGAAAATTATTCGAGGGAACCGCGCAGCAAATGTATGCGTCTCTGCAAAAGCTTGCGAGTCTGCCGGACGCAACGCTGGTGTACTGCGGGCACGAATATACGCTCGCCAACATTGCATTTGCAAAAGCCGCAGAACCGCAGAACACGATTTTAGAAAAGCTTGAAACCAAGGTGCGGGAGTTGCGGGATTTGAACATGCCCACCCTGCCGTCGGATATTGGACTGGAAAAGGCAACCAATCCCTTTTTGCGCTGCAACAATCCCGGGATCGCGCGTAATGCAAGCCGGGCTGCGGGTAAAAAACTGACCGATCCGGTGTCGGTATTCGCTGCAATCCGCGAATGGAAGAATAATTTTACTATTTGATAAATTTGAGGTTGACGCGCCTTGCGACCCTTGGTTACCATCGTACCGTTTGATTTTAACCTTGGGTATTCATGCCTTGTAAATCGGCATTTTTCGTTGCGGCGGCGCTTTTTTTGCTTCACACCGTAGCCTGGGGTGAAGCAAATTTGGCATTTATAAGCGGCACCGCCAGCCCACAAGCTACCACCACCCGCACGAGTCCTCTCCCAAAAGATATCCAGCAAGCGCAACCGAGTGCAGCGGCGCCCGATGCGTCACGCGTCACAGTTTCCGCCGTTCCGGAACCCGTTCCAGCGGACGTCGGTGCGACGCTTAGCCCGCAGCCTGTTAGGTCACAGACCAAAGCGGCCAGTATGCCGGAACCTGCACCATCCGATACTGCTACGACCTCTGCGCCACAGGGCGCGCCGACCTCGCCGGAGCCCATTTCTTCAGACCAAGGTACGGCGCCTGCGCCGGTTGCGCCTGCGCCGGTTCCGCCTGCGGCCGACGCCCACACGGCGGCCCCGGCGGATCCCGGTTCATCACAAACTGAGTCACCCAGTGCGGCGAATTCCGAACAGTCGGATAGCGACGGGGACGCCGCACAACAAGCGGACGCATCGGATAGCGACCTCTGGGATCGCATTCGCAGCGGTTTCGGCTTGCCGGATTCGGACAGTCCATTGGTTGCCAGGCATGAGAACTGGTACCGGCGGCACCCGGATTATACGGAACGCATGATGGACCGCAGCAAGCTCTACCTCTACTACATCGTCGAACAAGTGCAAAAACGCGGTATGCCCACGGAGATCGCACTGCTGCCAATGATAGAAAGCGCATACGTACCCACAGCCGTTTCACGGAGAAAAGCGTCCGGGATCTGGCAATTCATTCCCGGCACGGGAAAAAAATACGGATTGGAGCAGGATTGGTGGTATGACGGCCGGCGCGATGTGATCGAAGCGACGCAGGCTGCACTGGATTATTTGCAGACCCTTTACAATGAGTTTGGAACCTGGGAATTGGCGCTCGCCGCATATAACTGCGGTGAGAAGAAAGTCGCCCGCCTGCTGGCATACAACAAGGCAAGAGGTCTGCCGCAGGATTATCAGAGCCTGAAGAAATTGCCGCGCGAAACGCGGAATTATATTCCCAAGCTCATCGCCATCAAAAACATCGTCAACGATCCAAAAGCCTTTGGGCTGAAGCTGGATGAAATCCCGAATGAGCCTTACTTCACAACCGTTTCCGCGCCTAGCCATATCGACGTGAAGGTCGCTGCGCGGCTGGCCGACATGCCGCTGGACGAATTTGTTTCGCTCAATCCGGCTCACATCCGGCCGGTAATAAGGGGCGATTCAGCAACGCTGCTGCTGCCAGTGGACAAAGCCGATACATTCAACGAGAACTTGGAAAATCGCGATAAACCGCTCACGTCATGGCAGATTTACCGCGCCGTTAGAGGCGAGTGGCTGTACAAAATCGCGCAGCGTTTCGGCATGACCCTGGAGCGTTTGAAAAAAGTCAACGGTATACTCCCACGCAGCAGGGTCACGTCTGCCGGCCAAATTCTGCTGGTCCCTGCCGACATCGAATTTTCGATGCGGTCTTCCCGCAAGTCCTTGGGCAGCCTGCACCCCCTTTACTGAATCGCCGCAAGCGCCTGCGTGTATAAAAAGCAGCGCGCGCAGTGCGTGTCGCTGAAACGGCTTTCTCCGGGGTAATTGACGCGACATTGAGGCATAACGTCGGGGCAGCGCGGATGGAAGTGGCAGCCGCTCGGCGGATTCAAGGGCGAGGGCAAATCTCCCTCGAGGTGGATGATTTCACGCCGGGTGGCGCGGTCGATCACCGGCACCGCCGACAACAATGCGCGCGTGTAGGGGTGGCGCGGATGGTTCAGTATCTCGTCTGTCTTTCCGGTTTCAACAATCCTTCCGAGATACATCACCGCCACTTCATGCGCGAGATATTCGACCACCGACATGTTGTGGGTAATGAACAGATAAGCCAGTCCGAATTTGTCCTGTAATTCTCTCAGCAGGTTTAAAATCTGCGCCTGAACTGAGACATCCAAGGCGCTGGTCGGCTCATCGCAAATGATAAGCTTCGGGTTCACCGCCAGCGCGCGCGCAATCGAAATACGCTGCCGCTGACCACCCGAAAATTCATGCGGGTAACGCTGCCCCATCTCCTTGGACAAACCGACCTGCTCAAGTAGCATGTCCACGCGCCGCGACCGCTCTTTCGCGCCGGTAGTCGTATCCAGTGCGGTCATGCCCTCCTCGATGATGTCGGAAACCCTCATCCGCGGATTCAGCGAGGAATACGGGTCCTGAAAAATAATCTGAAATTGCGCGCGCCTTGAGCGCAGTTCGCCACGCCCAAGGCGGGTAAGATCGACTCCGTTATAGCGCACACTTCCCGATGTTACCGGAACCAGCTGCAGGATGCCTTTGCCCACGGTGGTTTTGCCGCAGCCCGATTCTCCAACCAGCGCAAGCGTGCTGCCTGTTCTGATTTCCAGAGTGACCCCGTCAACCGCTTTCACGTAGCCGGCTGTGCGCTTGAACAATCCCTTGTGCACGGGAAAATGGACCCTGAGACCGGATACATTAAGCAAATCCGACGGTGCGCCAACGGGAGAAGGACGGGCGACCACGCGCTCCGGGGCTGTTACGCCCGCCGTCTGCTCCTTGCTGTCGCTGTACAGGTGGCAGCGAACAACGTGCCCAGCAGAGGCCACGCTCCAATCCGGATCGATTCTGCGGCATTTATCCCAGGCAAAATCGCAACGCTCGGCGAAGCGGCAACCGTGGAACTCCCGGTTGAGCTGCGGTACCGTGCCTTTGATAACCTCGAGCCTTCCCACGCGCTTGGCGGTATTGGGAAGCGATGCAAAAAGCTTGCGCGAATAGGGGTGCGCTGGATTGGCAAAAAATTCTTCTGCCTTCGCCGTCTCCACGATTTGGCCGGCATACATCACCGCGACCTTGTGCGCCACTTGCGAGACAACTCCCAAATCATGTGTGATCAGCAAAATCGCCATGCCCGTTCGCTTTTGCAAATCGCGTATCAGGTCCAGGACCTGCGCCTGGATGGTAACGTCAAGCGCAGTGGTCGGCTCGTCTGCAATCAACAGATGCGGTTCTCCCGCCAGGGCGATCGCGATCATCACGCGCTGCTTCATGCCGCCGGAGAGCTGGAACGGATATTCGCGGGCGCGCCGCGCCGCGTCCGGGATTCCCACCGCATCAAGCAATTCCAGGATCCGCCTGTACGCTGCGGCGCCGCGCAGATCGGTGTGCCGGTACAGCACTTCGGCGATCTGCTCCCCCACCGTAAGTACCGGATTCAGGCTCAACGCCGGCTCCTGGAAAATCATTGCCATGCGCCCGCCGCGCACGGTGCGCATCGCGATTTCCGGGAGTGAAAGCAGATTCTGTCCGTCCAGGGCAACCTCGCCCGATACAATGCGCCCCCCATCCGGCAACAGCCGCATTATGGAGAGCGCAGTCATGGATTTGCCGCAGCCGGACTCGCCCAGAAGCGCATAGGTTTCACCGCGCTCAAGCGCCAAAGACAATCCATCCACTGCGCGCACCGGCGCGCCACCGATCTCCAGCCACGTCTCGAGGTTTGAAATTTTCAACAGCGGCTGCACGGTGGTCTCAGCCCTTAGGTAGGGGCGCGCTAACCGCGACTCGCACACGCGGGTCGAACGCATCGCGCACGGCATCCGCAAAGAGGTTGGCGGCGAGCACCAGCACGAACATGAAAAGGAACGCTGCAAACAGCGACCACCAGACTGGAGGTTCGCGCGCCATTTCCAGGCGGGCGCTATTAATCATGTTGCCAAAACTGATCATAGAGGGATCCACGCCGACACCCACATAGGTGAGTACCGCTTCAGCTAGCACCAGACCGCTGAAGCTCAACACCACGGTGATCAGCACAATGTGCATAACGTTAGGCAGAATGTGCCTCGCCATGATGCGCAGATGGGAGACCCCAAGGGCATGGGCCGCCTGGATGTATTCAAGCTCTCGCAATTTCAGAGTTTCGCCGCGCAACAGCCGGCACAGGCTGGTCCAGCTGGTGACCCCGAGGATGATGCACAGAAACAACAGGCGGACATCGGCGCGCTGGGTGATCGTAGGAAAAATCTGGGGGTGGGCATCCATGAATACCTGCATCATCAGCACTGCCGCAGCGATCAGCAATACATCGGGAATGGAACTCAATGTGGTGTAAAAGTACTGGATGCCGTCGTCCACCCAGCCTCGAAAATATCCGGCCATGATTCCCAAGACCAGGGCAAAAGGCAGCATCACCAAGGTGGTCAGCGTGCCGATTATCAATCCGGTGCGTATGCTCTTGAGCGCGAGATAAAGTACATCCTGGCCCACCTTGTCGGTGCCGAAGACGTGGTAGTGCGCGCTAAGAAACGCCACCGGAAATGCAAACAGCATGAGAAGGGCCAGCGTGATCAGAATAGATTTCCATGGAACTTCGGTTTCCCCACGCCACAAAGCTTTGGCGGTCTCGCGGAATTCGCGCTTTCTGCGCGCTGCCACCAGCCGTACCAAAGCACCGGAGGCCGCGCTCCACACCAGCGCAGCAACAATCAACGAGTAAAACACGCGCCAGGTGATGTCTGCGGTGCGCTCGCTCGCGGGGTGACGCAAATTCGCCCCGCCATATCTGAGGCGCGGATACTCCCTAATTTCCCTGCCGTCGGGCAGCTGAACGGTTTCCTTGGAGAAAGAGTAAGCTGCTAACGGCGCAGAGTAGGTTTTTTCAACCCGTGTGCGCAGCCCATTTACGAGAATATCGAAAACACTCAATGCCTCCACTGAATAAAAGCGCTTTGCGTCGTTGCTTTCGATTGGCAGCCTGACGTGAATTGAATCAAGCAAGCCAACCGCTATATAGGCCGCAAGCACCGTAGCTGCAACCATCCCGCTCTTGCTCTGCGCGACCCGCCTCCAAGGCGCCGCGAGATGCGGCCTCCCGCGCACGTACCATACAAATAGCGCGATCAGCGTGAGCAGCAGGTAGATCAACGCATCGGTCCACAGAACAACAGGCATGAACGGCATTACGCGAGCCTAACCCGCGGATCGACCACGGTATATGAAATGTCGGTCAACATCAGCCCGACAATGTAGAGTACTGAGCCGATGAATACCATGGCGCGTACCACCGCGAAATCCTGCGAATTGATTGCGTCTATGGTGTAGCTGCCCAGTCCCGGAATGCCGAAAAACGACTCGGTGATCAAGCTTCCCAGAAACAACAGCGGAATGATTACCACGACGCCGGTCAGAATTGGAATCATGGCGTTCTTCAGCACATGCTTAAATAGCACCCGTATCTCCGACAGGCCTTTGGCACGCGCGGTGCGCACGTAATCCTTGTTGATCTCTTCCAGGAATATGGTTCGGTACCAGCGCGTGCCGCTGCCGATTCCGCTGATGACCCCGACCATTATCGGCAGTATCACGAACTTGGGCATCTCCCAGCCGAAAGCGAAACCCGAAATCGGAACCAGGTTCCAAAGTTTGCTTACTAGATATTGGCCGCCGATGATGTAAAACAATCCGGATATGGACATCATCGCCACGCATACCACCACGCCCCAGAAATCCAGGTACGTTGCGCGGAAGAACGCTATCAGCAGGGCAAAAGTAATGTTTGTCAAAAGCCCGACGATAAATACCGGCACGGCGATCGCAAGGCTGGGCCCCATACGGGTCCTGATTTCGTAGGCGATGTCGCGCCCGTCGTCCGACAGTCCGAAGTCGAAAGCGAACATCTTTACCGATTTCCCGAAGAAGATCGTGTCGGTAAACCTAGATATGCCTTGTGCGTTTGCGTTGTATAGCAGCGGCTTGTCGTAGCCGTGTTCGCGTTTCCAATTTGCGACCGCTTCGGGCGTGACGCGCTTGACGCCAAGCTGCATGCGCGCGATGTCGTCGGGCGTATTGACCACAAAAAAAAGCGCGAACGTAATAATATTGACGCCAATCAGAATCGGCACGGCGTAAGCGAGACGGCGAATTATGTAGGTAATCACTGCGTCAACCCTTCGACGGCCCCGGCAACGGGAGCCCCGCCATGCGCTCCTTGCGACGATAGCTGCGGACCGCTGGAATTGCGCTGACAACCAGCACTGCCACAATCAGCAACACCGGCCACAGCACCGGCTTGTTCCATTCCCTGCGCTCCTTGCTGCGCAAAGCGGGATTTATGCGCTCGTATTTGAGATTGTTGCGCGCCATCTGGTTCGGCTTCACATTCGAAATCCAGTCATGATACAAGCCGAAATCCTTCGGATAAAATCCCCACACCCAGGGCGCATCGTTGCGGACGATGCTTACCATTTTGTCGATGATGGCCTGGCGTTCCGGGCTGTCTTCCATGTTTTTCATGCGCTCAAATAATTCGTTATATTCCGGGTTGTCATAATTCGCAGCATTCTCGCCGTCGAACTTTACCTTGCCCTGCGCGCCGTTCAGCAAGAACAGAAAATTCTCCGGATCGGGATAATCCGCATTCCAGCCCCAGTTAAATATCTGTGCGTCGCCTTTACGAATTTTTTCCTGAAAGCGGTTGTAGTCGGTGGCGCGCACCACGAGTTGCAAATTGAGCTTGGCAAACTGCTTGCGCAGCCAGTCGAGACGCGCTTTGTCGTCAGGCCCGCGCGCGGTGACGTCAAAATTCAAGAGCAGCGGCGCGCCGGTTTTGGCATCCCTGCCGTCGGGATAGCCCGCTTCTGCCAGAAGCTCTCTGGCCGTTTCGATTGATTTGCGCTTTGCCTGACCATCCACCCAGTCGTACACCACGGGATTGATTCCCGCCTTTCCGCTTCTAAAACCCCAGATTCCCGGGGCAATCGGTCCCTGCGCGGGAATGCCGCGTCCGTTGGCGAAAATAGAAATGTATTCCTCATAATCTATTGCAATCGAAATTGCCTGCCTGAGTTTCCGCGCCCGCTCCGAATAACCGCCGACCACCGGATCGAGCATGTTAAAGCCCATGTAAATAATCGAAGTGGCGACCGATGTTTCAAGCCGGATTCCCCTCTTGCGCATGGCTTCGGTCACCACCGCCTCGCCCTGAGTGCCCACCTGCACGGCCTGGTCGAAGCTGTCGGAAGAAATCCCGGAAGCATCATAATAGCCCTGCAAAAACTTGTTCCAATAAGGAATGCTTTCTCTTTCGCGGCTGAATACCGCTTTGTCAATAAACGGCAGCGGCTTGCCGGCATCCTTAAGCAAGCCTGCCTTGGCGTCGCCGGGCGCGCCGCTGGACGGATAGTTCTCGGCATGGAAATTGGGATTGCGCTCCAGCACCATGCGGCTGTTGGGATTGTTTTCGGAAAGCATGTAAGGGCCCGTCCCCACCGGGTACCAGTCAAGTGTCAGGTTTTTCTCCGCCATTCCCGGTTGCCAATAAAACCGGTCCACCTCCACCGGTACCGGCGCGAAGAAAGGCATAGCCAGCCAATATGCGAACTGCGGATATTTCCCTTTAACCTTGACCGTGAACGTGTAACGGTCAACCGCCTCGACGCCCTCCAATGGATAGCGCGTCAAATCGAGCCATGAATCCTTGCCGTGTTTCGCAACCAGCTCCTGATCCGCCTGTTTCAGAGTAGCGGCGTATTGCTTGAGCCCGATAATGTATTCGCTCATCAGCCCGAAAATAGGCGAAGACAGCCGCGGGTGGGCAAGGCGCTTAATTTCGTATACGTAATCTTCAGCGGTCAGCTCGCGCGTGCCGCGCTGTTTGAAGTCGGACAGCGCGTAAATGTTTTTCAGTTCTTCGGGCTTGAGATTCTGATATAAAGATCTGCCGTCTTTGTCCTTGGCAAATGCCGGATGCGGCTGATAGAGAATTCCCGGCCTGATGCGGATTTGGTAAACGCTGTAGGCAATACGGTTCGGTTCGGCATCGTCCGGGAGCCTGCTTCCTGCCTTGTCGTAATACCGCACGGTCGGCATCTCCATCGCAGTCAGGGGAACCAGGGTATAAGGTCGCTTCAAATACTGGTATTGCAGCGGGGGCTCGTAGATCTGCGCGTTGAATACCGCTTCGTTTTCGCTGTACGACTGCACCGGGTCGAGGTGCTTGGGACGCTCCGTGAACGCCGAATACAAAATGTTCTTTCCTTGATCGGCAGCCGGATAGGGATCGTTCCACTCGGAGCTGCCGCATGCCGCGGCAAGCATCGGCAGCAACGCGCAAATGAAGCGACAGAACTGGAATTTCATCGGGTTCACAGTGTATAGCAAACAGCGCGCTAGCGTCATCTCCGCGCGCGAAATCCTGCCAATCGAAAAAGTTAAGTTATAATTCCACAGCGTCGGATGCATAGACAAGGATTTGCTATGGGAATTCTCGCCGGCAAACGCGTGCTGATTACCGGATTATTGAGCAACCGCTCTATCGCCTACGGCATCGCCGCCGCGATGCAGCGCGAGGGCGCTGAACTCGCCTTTACCTACCAGGGGGACCGGGTGCGGGATCGCGTCGAGGAACTGGCCCGTGAATTCGGCAGCGAGCTGGTATTCGCTTGCGATGTCAGCAGCGACGAGCAGATCGAACGCTTGTTCAGTGAACTCGGCAAATATTGGGACGGTCTTGACGGCATCGTTCATTCAATCGCGTTTGCACCGCGTGAAGCCCTATCGGGGGATTTTCTGGACGGATTGAGCCGTGAGGCTTTCCGCACCGCGCACGACGTGAGCTCATTCAGCTTCGCTGCCTTGGCTAAAGCCGGGTTGCCGCTGATGCAGGGACGAA
>Ga0335079_10010177_pt1 | contig 10706 bp, 9 predicted proteins | sample Lox_Sample_33_FD_206719 | JGI IMG/M metagenome (GOLD analysis project Ga0335079, IMG submission 206719) | Soil microbial communities from Loxahatchee National Wildlife Refuge, Florida, United States - Lox_Sample_3.3 | ecosystem: Environmental > Terrestrial > Soil > Wetlands | place: USA: Florida... | reverse complement strand
TTTGAGGAATGTTCATTTTCAGGATGAGCTGGAGAATGGGCGAATTACGTTTGATTACACCTTGCGGGATGGAGTCGTGACGAAGAGCAACGGGCTGGAGTTGATGCGATCGATCGGGCTGGATGTGTGAGGTTGATGGGATTTGTGGTGGGGTGTGGCGGCGAGACGCCGCCACCACAGCCGGCGAGGACGCCGGCGCTACCAAAACAACAAAGTCAAAAACCCCACTGCTGGCAACTGCGGCGACAAATGGGGCACCCTAACGTTCTTCTAGAGTTGCCGTCTTAGATTTCGCCGGTTTTGCCGCGCGTGTGGACGTAGACCAGGGCGAAGGTCGATCCTTTGCTCGCGTCGCCGGGTTCGACGGCTACGATCCGCTGATTGTCTTCGGTGCCGACTTTCAGTTCGGTGACTGGTCCGGAGTTCTCATTACACTTAAGTTCTTTACTCTTGGCCGAACCCTTGTCTGAGTCCTTGTCGTCGTCATGCACCTCGACGTCGCCGCCGTGCTTGTCGGTATGGCATTCGAGCACCTTGCCGTATTTCTTCAGCTTGTCGCGGTAGAAATCGATGACTTTCTGCGGGGCGTCGCCGGAAACATAGTTGGCGACAATCAGTTTCATGCCGAACGCTTCGGTGAGCAAGCTGAGATTCGCCTGATTCCGGTTTTCGTCGCCCGTCTTCAATTTGGCGCCGGGATAGAGCGGCACGCCGACTTTTTTGGCGTCGGCATCGTCTCCGATGTGGAGATCTCCGACCGAGCTTTGAATGTCGAGGTTCTTGTTCCTGGACTCTTCCTGCGCGATAGCCGCGAGGTTCATTCCGGCCAGCACGATGAGCGTGATTGCAACTCGGCCAATCATAGCCACTCCTGTCTCAATGCGTTAAATATCCGCGTCTTTGCCGTGGGTTCTGACGTAGACCAGCGAAATCTTCGAGCCACTGCCTTCGGGCTCCACGGCTACGATGTGCTGGTTTTCTTTTGTGCCGACCTTGAGTTCGACCGTGACACCGTTCGAACCTTCGCAAGTCAATTCGTGAGAATTGTCATCGTGGTTCTTCAAGTCGGTGTTTACATCCATGTGCGAGGTGTGACAGACGAGAACCTTTCCGTAGGTATTCAGCTTGTCCTTGTAGAAATCGACAACTTTGGAAGGGCCATCGTCGGACTCATACTCGAGAGCAACGACTTTCAGGGAATATCCGAATCCGGAGATATTTACGTTGGCGCTTTTGTCGTTCCCGTTGTCGTCGCGCTGCTTCAGCCGCGAGCCGGGGTAAGGGGGGATACCGACAGCGCTGGGATCGGCATCCTTGCTGACGTGAATGTCGCCCATCGGAGTGCGGACATCGACCTGCTTGTCCTCGCCGTTTTTCTCTTTCTTGACGTTCACACTGCAGGCGGCGAGAAGCGCCAGCAGCACGACAGCGACGGCGACCTCAATTATGCGCATGGAAAGACCCTCGGGTTGCGATCTGCATCGGGCGCTCAAGACCAGCGCCGCGCTGCGCTACGTTCGGGATTGAGACGGGTAGATGTCCGCGAATCGGAATTTCGCCGAACAGCGCCTTGACGGCTGCAATCTCGGAAACCGACGCGTTGGAAAAGGTACACATGTAGTTTTCGATCTTGGGAAAATCGGACGCGAGGTACGGATTTCCTACGGCTACGATTACTGTCTTCGCCGCCGCGTGATCCAGAACTTGTTGCAGCAGCATTCCGGTGGCGTCGGCCAGTTGCATCGAATTTCCCACCTTCCCAGCCGTCGGAATTACGTAGACGGCCGCTACTACCGTTTGGGCCTGATCCACGGCTTTCAGCACTTCGTCGGACATCCCCGCCGCCGTTCGCGGATCGATGTAGATCACACGCGAGTCCGGAATGCGGGCGTGGAATTCACGGCCAAAGGCGCGGCCCGACTCGGTGCGCATGTCCTCAGAAAATAAGACAGCGACGACGTCGTTGTGCGTCTCTTCTCTGGACATATACGGAAGGCCGCCCTTCGGGGTTCCCTTCGATTTCAGGGGAATTACCTTGCCGTTGTCGCGGACGAGGGTGATGGCGGAATCGGCGACCTCCTGGCCGAAAGCCAGGTTTTCCGTCTTGCCGATGGTGGCGGCGAGCTTATTGAGGTCGACTGTGCGCGATGTGTTGAGGCCCAAGGATGCCTTTGTTTTCAGGATCTTGAGGACTGATTTGTCGAGGCGGGCCCGGGAAATCTCGCCGGACTCGACAGCCTTCACCATCGCGCGGAAGGAGGCTCCCATGTCGGCTGGGATGATGAGCATGTCATTGCCGGCTTTGAATGCCTCGACCGCGGCACGGCCAACGTCGTTGGCAAACAAATGTGTGAGTCCGGCCATGTCGAGGGCGTCGGTGGTGATGATTCCGGCGAATCCGAGCTGTTTTTCGAGAAGGTCGGACACGACCGTCGGAGAGATCGTGGCCACGTGATTCGGATCGGAATCGAGGGCGGGTACGGTGACGTGCGCGACCATGACCGAATCGACCCCAGCGGAAATCGCTTGCTTGAAGGGAGGCAGTTCGATGGACTCGAGGTGCGCCTTGTCCACGTTCACGCTGGCGACGCCAAGGTGCGAGTCGGTCGCCGTGTCTCCGTGGCCGGGAAAGTGTTTCACCGTGGTGAGCATTCCACCCGCATGGGCTCCCTTGATGTACGCGGTGACGAGATCGCCGACCTGTTTGGGATCTTCTCCGAAGGAGCGAGTGTTGATGATCGGATTGGCAGGATTGGAATTCACGTCCGCATCGGGAAAGAAATTCCAGTGGACGCCGATGGCTCGCGCCTCTTCGGCGGTGATGCGGCCGAAGCGCTCCGCGTCTTCCAACTTGCCGTCGGCTCCGAAGGCCATGGCGTGCGGGAAGTTGGTCGCGCCAATGAGGCGGATCGCGACGCCTCGTTCGAAATCGGCCGCGAAGAGCAGCGGGAGCTTAGACTCCTTTTGGAGCCGATTTAAGAGTTCAGCAGCTTCGTAGGGTTCGGTCCGCAAGAGGAACGGTCCATCGACGTGGACCGACATGGCGAAGGAGCCGACGTGATACTTCTTCATGGATTCGAGGAAGTCGAGATATTCGGGATTGTCGACATTCAAGAAGCTGGCGCGGCACCAGATCATGAAGACTTGTCCGACTTTCTCTTCGACGGTGAGCTTGTGGAGCGTGCGCTCGGCCCACTTGTCGGCATCGCGGGTCTGCCGGACCGGTTTTGCCTGGATATGCTTTTCTTTCGCAAGGGCGGGTATGGACACACTAAGAGCGATGAGGATGAGAGCTAGAGATTTCCGCATGGAGGAACGATAGCAGAACGGCGGGGGTTGGGTTGAGTAACACGAACCTCGGACCTCAGACCTCAGACCTCACGCCTAAGACCTTTATCACGAGAGCCTCCGCGAGGTGCTGGGTGCCTGGTTCGTCGCCGAAGGCGGTCAGCCACGTGACTTCTGGTTCTCTTCGGAACCAGGTCATCTGGCGTTTGGCGTAGTTGCGATGACCTTGTTGGGCGGCGGTGATTGCTTCGTCACGACTGAGTTCGCCGCGAATTAGTTCGGAGGCCTGCTTATATCCTAGCGACGCTAGAGCGCGTGCGTTCGGGCCGTACTTCTGAAGCAGCGCCTGAGTTTCTTCGACCAATCCGTGATCGAACATGTTTGCGGCCCGCTGGTTGATCCTGTCGTAGAGGGACGCTCGATCCGGGTCGAGTCCGATGCGCAATATGCGGAAACCTTGAAGCGGATCGCGTCCCTGCTCCAGGAGTTGCGACATTTTCTGTCGGGAAGCGAGGCACACTTCGATGGCGCGAATCACTTTGGGCGTATCGTTCGGATGAATTTTGGCTGCCGTTGCCGAATCGAGACGGGCCAGGATCTTGTGTAGATATTCCGACCCGCGCTCGGATGCTTTATCGCGCAGCCGTACCCGCAGCTCCTCGGAGCGTTGCGGCCCGGCGAACAAGCCTTCCAGTAGCGCGCGGAGGTAGAGTCCAGTTCCTCCAACTACGATCGGCAGGCGATTTCTCGCTTTGATCTGAGCGAGCACTGCACGAGCCAGACGTGCGTATTCTCCAGCGGTCACTTCCCTTGCGGGATCGGCGAAATCGAGCAGATGATGCGGCGCCTGCGCCCGCTCGGCGAGTGAAGGTTTCGCGGTGCCTATGTCGAAATCCCGGTACATTGCCACGGAGTCGCAATTGACGATTTCCCCGTTGAACCTCTTCGCGAGCGCGAGAGACAGCGCAGTCTTTCCGCTGGCCGTCGGGCCGAGAATCACTACAAGCAGCGGGTCAGGAGGAAGCGAATCCGCGCCCACGTTCAGCGCAGGCTCCAGGAAATGTGGTTCCAGTAGCGGACGAGAATGAGCACGAGCAGAAGGACGGCGATCACGATCAGCCCGGTAGTCTCGGACGCGTAGACCGCATGCCGATGGTGTTCCTGGGTAGCGCGGTCCTGGGTGTTCGGAGAGGGCACGGGGACATTGTAGTCGGAAATTCGGTCTGGGTCTTAGGTGTTAGGTTTGGGCCTTAGGTCTTGGGTTCCGGATCTCGCCTCACTTTCGAGATTGATTGGCTGGCATGGTCCGAGGCTCAAGTTTTCGGATGTGTCGGCGGAATGCATAGATCCTGAAGCCCGCACAAAACGCGGTCCTCAGGATGACATCGTACGCGAGACCGGAGGGACGATACCAAAAGCCCGATACCCACGATCCTACCTAAGACCTAAGACCTGAGGCTAACGACCCAAGAGCTGAAATCCCGGTGCTAAACTACCTCTTCGTCCATGGCATCTTCCACGAACGGCCGCATCGTCCGGTTCGGCGTTTTTGAACTCGACCTGAACGCCGGCGAACTCCGCAAGAGCGGCGTCAAAATGAGACTCCAGGGGCAGCCGTTCCAGGTGCTCGCCGTGCTGTTGGAGCGAGCTGGGGAAGTGGTCTCGCGCGAAGAACTTCAGCAGAAACTGTGGCCCGCTGATACTTTTGTCGACTTCGATCACAGCCTCAATACCGCCATCAATAAGGTGCGTGAGGTGCTTGGGGACTCGGCCTCGAGTCCTCGCTTTGTTGAGACCTTGGCGCGGCGGGGATATCGCTTCATCGCGCCGGTCCAGAAGGAGGCGCCGCCGCAGATCCCGGAACCGGCACCCACCGTGGCCCCAGTTCCGACGTCCCAGGTCAAGCAACCGGCGCTGCATCCGGAGCTCGAAGTGCCGATCCCGCGTCGCGGGCTGACTCGCGGACTGTTTGCGCTGATCCAGATCATGTATCTCTGTTTCTACGTTGCGGCGCTGATCCGGCTGCATGCCATTGAAGATATTGCAGATAACTTCCTACCTTCGTGGGGAGCGATCACTCTGATCATTGCGGTCCTCATTACGGCGGGAGTAGGTATCCCGCTGCGTCTTTATCTTTTGACCGGGACGGCATTTGACCACGCCCGCATGGGAGAGAAGTTTAGAAAGCTATTCCCTTTTGTGTTGGCCCTAGACCAGCTTTGGGCGGTGGCGCCCTTCCTTCTGATGGAGAAAATTGGCCTCGGAGCCGCTTTCGCTGCCAGCGCCGCCCTGCTTTATTTGCCCTTCTCCGAGCGGACGCTGATCCGCATGGCGTATCACCAGCCAATTTCCGGGAACTAACCTCACCGTTCCGCCGTACCCTCGTCTAACACGGGGCGTGAGTGTGTCCGCCCGTTGGAGGATTTCCATGCAATTCAAGCGTCTCGCCCTGACAATTCTGGCGCTCGCCATTGTGGCTGTTGCGCCCGCCTATGCTGACGAATGGTCCAAGACCTATACCGTTAACGGCAAACCCGACCTGCGCATCGAAACTTCGGATGCCAACATTCATGTCTCGACGTGGGATCAGAACAGCATCGAAGCCAAAGTTTCCACCAGCCGCTACAAGATCGGAGAAGGCGGCATCCGTATTGAAGAGCACCAGAACGGCAACTCCGTCGAAATCAATCTTCACTACCCGCATCACAACTTTAATTTCGAGTGGGGATCCGGGCATCGAGTAGACATCACGATCCAGATGCCGCGTCAGGGGGACGTCAACCTGCGGACCGGCGATGGGAGGATCGAGGTTGCCGGAGTGAACGGCACGATGTACCTGCACACGGGTGACGGATCGGTGACTCTCGACGGCGTGGATGGCAAACTCAACGCCACGACCGGGGATGGACACATACGGGCTAACGGGCGGTTTGATGAACTGGAAGTCAAGACAGGCGACGGAGGCGTCGATGTCAGAGCGGCTGGCGGCTCGACGCTGGCTTCCGGATGGAGGCTTGAGACCGGTGACGGCAGCGTCACGCTGGAGGTTCCGCCCGATCTATCGGCCAATGTCGATCTGCATACCAGCGACGGGCACATTGACCTCGACATGCCGGTTACGACCGAGGGCAAGATCCGCACCAACGAGATCCAGGGCAAATTGAACGGCGGAGGCAGCATGCTCACCATTCGCACGGGAGATGGATCGATCCATTTGCGCAAAGGCTGATGGCAGTTTGTCACTCTGAAACGACAAGTTTTGCAGAAGATCAAAATCCCCACTTCTCGCGCACACACCGCGCGAGAAATGGGGCACCCATCGGTGCCTAGAAACTCATCCCAAGCAGCACGCTTTCGACCCAGGCGTCATCGCACTTAACTGTCTTCACCCCGGCGGCATATACTGCTTGGTCCGCTAAGTCCCTACTCACGAGGTTATATGCGCATTTTCCCCCTGAGCCTTCTCGCTGCCATCGTTCTCTTCGTCCCATGCTTCGCCCAGCAGTCGCACGAACCGGCGCTCGACACAAGTTCCATGGACCGGTCTGTCGATCCCTGCACGGATTTCTTCGCCTACTCCTGCGGAGGATGGATCAAGAAAAATCCTATCCCTCCCGATCAGTCCTCCTGGGACACCTACTCCAAGATGCAGGATGAGAATCTGGCTCGGCTGCGCGGCATTCTTGAAGAAGCCTCGGCAGCGAATGCCGGGCGCAACGCCGTTGACCAAAAAATCGGCGACTACTACGCCTCGTGCATGGACGAGAAAGCGATCGACTCGAAGGGCGTTGATCCACTCAAGACGCGACTCGACGCGATCGCGAATATCAAGTCGAAATCCGAACTCGCCGATGCCGCTTCGTCGATGATCTACACCAATGTCTTGTTCCGCTTTGATTCAATCCAGGACTACCGCGACGCGAATCAAGTGATCGCCAACGTCGACCAGGGAGGGCTCGGGCTTCCCGACCGCGACTACTACACCAAGGCAGATGACAAGTCGAAGGAGCTTCGGCAGCAATATCTCGCGCACGTGCAGAAGATGTTCGAACTGCTCGGCGACAAGCCTGATGCGGCGTCCACGGAAGCGCAGACGGTGATGCGTATCGAGGCCGCGCTCGCGCAAGGGTCGATGACCCGGGTGGAACGCCGCGATCCGAAGTCCCTCGACCACAAGATGGCCAGCGCGGACCTCGAGAAGCTATCTCCTGATTTCCGCTGGAATGTGTATTTCACAAAAGTGGGCTTGGGTTCGCTCTCGTCGCTCAACGTTGCAGTGCCGAACTTTTTCAAGAATCTTGACCAAGAGCTCAATAAGGAAAATCTCGCCGACTGGAAGACTTATTTGCGATGGCATCTTGTTCACGCCGATGCCCCGTATCTTTCTGCTCCATTCGTGAATGAGAACTTCGCTTTCTACGGCAAGACGCTGCGCGGCCAGGAGCAACTGGCTCCACGCTGGAAGCGCTGCACCAATGGCGTCGATGACGATCTCGGTGAAGCTCTCGGACAGGCTTACGTCGCGAAATACTTTAGCCCGGACGCCAAGGAACGAGCCCTGAAGATTGTGAAGGAGATCGAAGACGCGATGCAGAAAGATGTCGATTCGCTCTCGTGGATGTCTCCTGAGACGAAAAAGCAGGCGTTGATCAAGCTGCACGGCGTGCGGAACAAGATTGGGTATCCCGACAAATGGCGTGACTACAGCAAGCTGGAGGTTGTCGGCGGAGACGAGCTGGGAAACATCGAGCGTTCGCGGAAGTTTGAATTTAATCGGCAGTTGGCGAAGATCGGGAAGCCGGTGGACCGCGGCGAGTGGGACATGACTCCTCCTACGGTCAATGCCTACTACAATCCGCAGATGAATGACATCAACTTCCCCGCCGGGGTGTTGCAGCCGCCAGCGTTTGATCCGACGTCGGATGCAGCTCCGAACTACGGCGACACCGGAGGGACCATCGGCCACGAGTTGACGCACGGATTCGACGACGAAGGGCGGCAGTTTGATGCGCAGGGCAACCTACGCGACTGGTGGACTGAGGAGGATGGCAAGGCATTCCAAAAGCGCGCAGAGTGCATTTCGAACCAGTATTCGAGCTACACGGTCATCGACGATATCAAGATCAATGGGAAACTGACGCTGGGCGAAGATGTCGCCGATCTCGGCGGATTGCTTCTCGCGTACAACGCGTGGAAGGAAGACACAAAGAGCGATAAGCTCGAACCTATGGATGACCTGACTCCCGAGCAGCGCTTCTTCGTCGGATACGGGCAGAGCTGGTGCGGACAAACGCGAGATGAAACCAAGCGTTTGCGCGCTACAGTGGATCCGCACTCACCGGAGAAATACCGCACCAATGGCGTCGTGTCGAACATGCCGGAGTTTCAGGAAGCGTTCCACTGCAAGGCGGGCGCGGCGATGGTCAACGCCAACCGCTGCCGAGTCTGGTAGCGGACCGATTGTTGCCTCGCGGGTGAAGCTTGCGGTAGTGTCAAAGTCGCACGTCGTCTGCGGGCGAAGTAGATTCCTCCTTGCTCGCGCGTCGGAATGACAAGAGCTATTCGTTTCTTGCGCCTGGATGGAACAAGCCTGTTACAAATGCGGCCAAGTGGTGGAAGAGGGGCGGCCATTTTGTCCGCATTGCGCCGCTCCGCTGATTCGAGTGTTGATGCCGGAGCCTGCGACTGCCGGTGCTGGGTCCGGCGCCGGAGTTGTGGGAGCACAGGCTTCTTCAGAACTTCCTTCATCACAAACTGTTCCGGTGCTCGCACTGCCGATGCGGTGGTCGCAGGCGTTGAAGCCCTGTTCGCTTGCAGCGTTGGTCAGCGCGGGGCTGATGATGCTGGGGCTGTATCCGTTCGTTGCAATCCTAACGGGCGGGTTTCTGGCGGTCGTGTTTTACCGGCAGAGCCGGCAGGGACTTGGGATTACTCCGGCGTTCGGGGCGCGACTCGGGGCACTCGCCGGATTCGTTTGCTTCTGCATGGTGACGGTTATATCGGCGGTGGGCGCGGCGATTCCGGAACTACGCGCTAAAATGCACGACCAGATCATGGAGAACTTCCAGAAGGTGGCGGCGGCACGGCCACCCGATCCGCAGATGCAACAACTCCTGGATCTGATCAAGACGCCCGAAGGGTTCGCGATCATGCTCATTTTTATGGGGATTGCGCTGCTGGTCGTCTCGCTGATTCTGGGCGCGCTAGGCGGAGTGATCGGCGGGCGGCTCCTCCGGGTTCGCAACCGTTCCTGATGTGGTGGCTTGCGAGCGTTTCCTGCTGCGCGTATCATGCACCGTTTGTCCTTTTCCAGAATAAATATGCCTGCACGTGGTTCGCTGCTGGGGATCGAGCATCTCGAAACGAAAGAAATCCAAGGGCTGATAGATCTGGCCCGGCGCATGAATCCGCAGAAAGCGCGTCCGCTGCTGCGCGGGAAGCGGATCGTGCTGCTGTTCTATGAAGCGTCGACGCGGACGCGGACTTCGTTTGAATTTGCGGCGAAGGCGCTGGGAGCGACGACGACGCTGGTGCAGTCGTCGGGATCGAGCATCGAGAAGGGCGAGTCAGTAATAGATACGGGCTATACGCTACGGGCCGTGGGCGCAGATTGCATCGTGATGCGGCATCCGTCGGCGGGCGCGCCGCACCTGATGGCGTCGCATCTGGATATTCCCGTTGTGAATGCGGGCGACGGGATGCATGAGCATCCGTCGCAGGCGTTGCTGGATGCGTTGACGATCCTGAAGCACAAGAAGTCCTTCAAGGGATTGCAGGCGACGATCATCGGCGACATCTTCCACAGCCGGGTGGCGCGAAGCGCTTGCCATTTGCTGACGCGGCTGGGCGTGAAGATGACCTTGTGTGGGCCTCCGGAGTTAGTGCCGGACGTGGCCGCGTCGCTGGTGCCTGGGCTAAGGGTGACACGGCATATTGAAGATGCATTGCGCGGGACGGATGTCGTGATGCTGCTGCGTGTACAGAAAGAGCGGCTGGCGGGACAGAAGATCAAGCTGCAGGATTACATTGCGAAGTATCAGATGACGGCGGCGAGGGTGAAGCTGGCGAAGAGGGATGCGATCGTGATGCATCCGGGGCCGATTATCCGCGGGCTGGAATTGACGGCCGAGGTGGCGGATGGGCCGCAGTCGGTGATCGTGGACGAGGTACATAACGGAGTGCCGACGCGGATGGCGATCTTGGCGCGGGCGTGCGGGAAGGCGAAGTGAGCCACGAACTCGCACGGATTTTCACGGATAAGACGGGTGCGATCCGATGCCAGCGGGAAATACATAGATCCTGAGCGCACAAAACGCGCTTGATTGGATAACGACGATGGCCCATCGCGAGTAAATTGGGTTGCGATGAAACAAGACCAAGGCTCGTGAGAGGAGCCAACGTCATGCTGATTATAGGCT
>Ga0335079_10010176_pt1 | contig 10706 bp, 6 predicted proteins | sample Lox_Sample_33_FD_206719 | JGI IMG/M metagenome (GOLD analysis project Ga0335079, IMG submission 206719) | Soil microbial communities from Loxahatchee National Wildlife Refuge, Florida, United States - Lox_Sample_3.3 | ecosystem: Environmental > Terrestrial > Soil > Wetlands | place: USA: Florida... | reverse complement strand
GTGACGCATTCAACGCGGGTTTGGCGACGGCGCTTGCAAATGGCGAAGCTCTCGAGTCAGCGGTTGAATTTGCCGTAGTGACCGGTGGCTTGGCGGTGACGAAAGAAGGTGTGATTCCGTCCTTGCCTACGCGCGCGGAGGTCATGAAATTTTACGAGCAGCACCGAATGACGACGCCGGATTGGCTATTGTCTACTGATCACGCACAGCGTGCTTGAACTTGATCATGAGCCCTTCGCGAAAAGAGTTTGAAATCCGGCGCAAGAAGATGGCGGAGTTAGCCAGCCGGGTTCAATCCACGATAATTTCCAATACTCTTACGCGCGCGCGATGGGAACAGCATGTCTCTGAATGTCTCAAATACCATTTTCAAGCTGCGATGATTCCGCCAGCATGGGTGAAGTGGACTGCCGAAGCCCTTCGCGGAACAGGAATCAAGACTGCATCATTTGTCGACTTCCCGTATGGGACGATGACCAGCGCAGGCAAAGCTTACGAAGCCGAGCAGCTCATCGAGAATGGAGCAGAAGAAGTCGATCTGATGCCGAATGTCGGGTTTCTGCTCTCCGGAATGGAACGCGAATATGCGGACGACATCAGAGGCGTGGTGAAAGCGGCGGGAAAAATTCCGGTGAAAATCATGCTTGAGCTGCCGCTGTTAAATGCGCAGCAAAAGGAACGAGCGGTGGCGCTCAGCGTTGATGCGGGCGTCGCCTATCTAAAAAATGCGAGTGGGGGCGCGGTTGGAACCGCCACGCCGGAAGACATTGCGTTTCTTCGCCGGCTTGCTCCGCCCCATGTGCGTGTGAAAGCTTCGGGAGGGATCAAGACCGCGCAGCAGGTTAGAGCTCTGGTGAAAGCGGGCGCGGATGTAGTTGGAACCAGCTCCGGCGTGCAGATCATGATGGAATTAGAAGGTGGGGAATATGGGAGCGCGGAGGAATCACTCCCGGAGTATTAATCAGCGCGAATTGCGTGTTCAATCAGTGTGCAGGAGTAGGCGCACTCATCAGCTTGATAAACATGATGTAAAACTTTTCTTTGTTTAAATCCAATTGAATTTCCACCAACTGCACAGGCGCGGCGGGCTTGTCGTTCTCCGCCCATGTGAGTGTGTTTCCATACCCCGCGCCCTTGTCGAGGTCAATGCTCATATAACGCGTTTCTTCTTTCGTAATGATCGAGGGATCGATCCATGCCTCAGCTGCGAGTTCGTCCCACATGATGTCGGCGCCGGGAGCAGACTGGAAATATTGGGCAACATACTTGGCCAGAGGTGTCCCGGCCTTCGCGACCTCATCGACCATTGCTCGCGTGAGTTGGGTTTTGACCGAGATGTCCGTGGGCGTACAAACAATCCTCTTCCACGGCGCGTGCAGGACGATCCACGCCGCTTCCGGATCAAACCAGAAATTAAACTCGTGGCGCGGTGTGTTGGTGAACTCGGGTTCGTCAGTTTGCGGACTGAGGCTTCCGCCCATGAAAACCAACTCCTTCGCCAGCTGAGAAAATTGCGGATCGATCGTAATGGCGAGCGCAAGGTTCGTCATCGGTCCGCCTTCATAAATGGTGACCTCGTGCGGGTATTTGTGCACCATCCGAATCAGAAAATGGGCGGCATCCTCATCGGCGGGCTTGGTCGGAGGCTGGCCTTCCGGAAGTTGCGGTACGACGAACGGCTCATGCCACCAGCGGTCATCCCAGGCGCCTGCATAGGCAACCTTGCCGAAGCGCTGCTGCCACAATTGCGCTGCGTCGCGACGACGGACCAGCGGATATGAAGCGCCGCGAAAAACAGGAATGTCGGTGCGTCCGATAATTTCTAGCAGCCTGAGTGCATGAGCAACTTCTTCATCGCGCCATTGGTCGCCGCTGACAACCGTGATCCCGAGCACGTCAACTTGTGGCGATTGCAGCATCACCAGCAGCGTCTGCATGTTGCTGCCGCCGGGACCGGAACAATCTTCGTTGATGATGACTTTGCGGCGAGCTTGGGCGAGCGCAAAACCACTCACCAGAAGAATGAAAACTAATAATAAGGATCTGCGTTTTGGACTCTTCACCAGCGCACCATGAAAACCGAACTATTCAAGCTTGAACTTTGCGTCATGAAACCTCCCCAAACGACGCCTGATGTTTTGCCGAACAATCCTAATTTAGTGTCCGTTAATGGACAGTCTTTTGCGCCAGCGGACAATATCCGCTTACAAGCAATTTCGCGCAGCAACTTTTTCTTCGATTTTTCAGAACGATAGCCCCATACCCCATCTGGCCTGATATTTGCATTTATTCTCATCGAATGGATATTGCCCGTCCAGAGTTTAAGAAGCAAAAACGCCGCCGGCAAATTGTATGGTCGGCGGTAGGTCTGGTTTGCCTTGCGGCCGTGACCATCGGGGTTTCGCGATTGAAACCCGCTGCGCCAGAAGTTGATCGCAGCACGGTCTGGACCGACACCGTGAAGCGCGGCGACATGCTCCGGCAGGTGCGCGGGCTCGGCTCGCTGATTCCCAGCCCGGAGTTCATCCGTCAAATACCAGCGGAGACCGAGGCGACGGTTGTGCGCATTCTCAAGTTGCCGGGCTCGGAGGTAAAGCCAGACACGATTCTGCTCGAAATGAGCAATCCGCAACTTGAGCAGGAAGCCGCTGACGCTAAGCTGCAACTGAAAGCGGCTGAAGCGGAGTACCAGAGCCTGAAGGTTACGCTCGAAAGCAATTTGATGAATCAGAAGGCCGGCGCTGCGACGGTTAATTCGGACTACACGCAAGCCAAGCTGCAAGCCGATACCGACAAGGCGCTCTACGATCTCGGAGTCATTTCTGGTCTTGCCTATAAGAATTCGAAAAGCAAAGCCGATGAGTTGACCACGCGCAACAACATTGAAGATGAAAGGCTAGACATCAACGCCAAAGCGATCGCGTCGCAGCTTGCTGAGCAGCAGGCCAAAGTCGATGAAATTCGCGCACTGGCCGACCTGAAACAAAAACAATTAGACGAGCTGAAAGTGCGGGCTGGGATCGTGGGCGTTTTGACTGAACTTCCGTTGCAAGTGGGGCAGCATGTCACTCCGGGGACCGAGCTCGCGAAAGTGGTGCAGCCGAACCATCTGATTGCCGAATTGAAGATCGCCGAGACACAGGCACGTGATGTGCAGATCGGGCAACCGTCCTTAATCGACACGCACAACGGAACGGTTGACGGCACCGTAATGCGCGTCGACCCGGCAGTGCAGAACGGCACTGTCACCGTGGATGTGAAGCTCACCGGCGAACTGCCGAAAGGTGCGCGCCCGGACTTGAGCGTGGACGGGACCATTAATCTCGAAAACTTGAAAAACGTTCTTTATGTTGGGCGACCGGCATTCGGACAGGAGGACAGCACGATTAGCCTGTTCAAGCTTGATCCCGATGGCAAAGGAGCGGTCCGCGTTCCGGTAAAGGTCGGCCGCGCTTCGGTGAATTCGATTCAGGTTCTTGAAGGGTTAAAAGAAGGAGACACCGTCATCCTCTCCGACATGTCGCGCGAGGACAACACGGACAGGATCCGGCTGGATTGAATCATTCAGTCATTGAGTCATTGATCATTGGCACGCACCCCTGCAGAGGTCGCTGTCTTCAATGTCTAAATGGCTCAATGACTAAATGACTCAATTTTGAGGTGATCATGCCCGATTCCGCACAACCACTGATCCAAATCGAAGACCTTACAAAAGTTTTCTACACCGATGAAATCGAGACTCACGCGCTCTCTGGGGTCCACCTGTCGATTCGCAAAGGCGAGTACGTAGCCATGTCTGGGCCCTCGGGCTGCGGCAAGTCGACGCTACTTTCGATCATCGGCCTGCTCGATACCCCGACGGCAGGTAAATATCAGCTCAACGGCAAACCGGTTGAGAGCCTGGATTTCGGCGCGCGCTCGCGCATTCGCAATCAGGAAATTGGCTTCATTTTTCAGAGTTTCAATCTGATCGGCGATCTCACGGTTTACGAAAATGTCGAGCTGCCCCTGACATATCGGCAGCGAATGCCCTCAGCCGACCGCAAGAAGCGCGTGATGGAGTCGCTTGAACGTGTCGGGATGGCGCACCGTGTCCGGCATTATCCTTCGCAACTTTCCGGCGGTCAGCAACAGCGCGTCGCCGTGGCTCGCGCCCTTGCCGGGCATCCGTCGATCCTGCTCGCCGACGAGCCGACTGGAAATCTTGATTCCCGCAACGGAGAAGCTGTAATGCAACTTCTCGCAGACCTGCACCATGACGGTGCGACCATCTGCATGGTCACGCATGATCCACGTTTTGCCAAGCATGCGCAACGCGAAATTCATTTATTCGATGGCAAGGTCGTCGCCGAAGAAGAGCTGCAAAAATTGATGGCGGACGCAAGCGCATGAGTTGTCGTGATTCCCGCGCGCCGCGCGACCAAGGTGTATCCCATGGTGGCGCTCCGATACGAGTGAGGAAGAGTTATGACCGGACTATTACAAGATTTGCGCTATGCGGCCAGGCAATTAAGGAAAGCGCCGGGATTCACATTCACTTCGGTGCTTACGCTTGCACTGGGAATCGGCGCGACCGTAGCCGTGTTCAGCGTAATGAATGCGGTTCTGCTGAATCCCAGCGGGATTCCTCACCCGGAAAATGTTGTGGCCCTGCGCGCTAAATACGCGATGGGCGATCTCGCCAACATCAATTTCTCACCCACTGATTTTGGTGATGCAGTCACAGCCAAGAACATTTTCACGTCGGCCGCGGTAATGCAGGGAGAAGATTTCAATTACAGCAGTGGCGATTCTACCCCGCAACGTCTTTCCGGAGCGGAAGTCTCCTGGCAATGGTTCGATGTGTTCTGGGCGCGACCTCATCTCGGTCGCGTCTTCCGGCCTGAGGAGGATGAGCCCGAAGCCAACCATGTCGCCGTGCTCTCGTATCGCACCTGGCGGCGGGTCTTCGGAGGCGATGAGTCGATTGTCGGCCGGACGCTCCAATTAAACGACGAATCCTACAAAGTGATTGGCGTGATGGGGCCGAATTTCGCCTGGCCTAACCAGGCGGAGCTATGGATTCCAATCGGCCTTCCTCCTGGAAGTTACTTCGATCCGCGGAACAGGAACAACGAATACCTGTTTGCCGTGGCCAGGCGGCGGCCTGGTGTCTCGCTGGCGCAAGCCAATGCGTATCTCCACATGCGCGCGGACCAGGACATTGCCGCACAAGGCGCACAAGCGTGGCTCAGAACCTCCGGCTGGGGCATGTTTTGCATGCCGCTGATTGAGTTTGTGTCGGGCAGTCTTCGTCAACCATTGTTGGTTTTGTTGGCGGCCGTTGCCACCATCCTGCTTATTATTTGCGCGAATATTGCGGGGCTTCAGCTGGCGCGCGCATCAGGCCGGCAGCGTGAACTCTCGATTCAAATTGCGTTGGGCGCGGGAAGCTACCGGCTGGCTCAGCAAGCGCTCATGGAAGGACTATGCCTGTCGATCGCGGGAGCGGCGCTCGGTCTGATGTTGGCGAGGATCCTGATTCCGCTTCTTCTGCTGCTTGCTCCCCCCGATGTGATGCTGAATCTCGCCGTCCACATCGGCAAGCCTGTGCTGCTTCTCCTTGTCGCGCTCGCGACGTTGTGCGCGTTGCTTTGCGGTGTGGCTCCGGCCTGGCAGCTAGCGCGGGGAAATTGGTTTCACGCCCTGCAAGAAGGTGGCCGATCGGATGCGTCGAGCCGCGGCCGACAGCGGCTTCGCTCCGGATTGGTGATCGCAGAGATCGCCATGGCGATGGTTCTCTTGCTTGCCTCGGGACTGTTGGTCCGCAGCTTGAGAAAACTGGAGGAAGTAAAGACGGGATTCGATCCGAGTGGTGTAATGTCGGCCGAATTGAGCTTGCCCGCGGCCACGTATCAGAAGGATGAACAGCAGGCCGCCTTTTATCGAAGCTTAGAAGAGCAACTGAATCATATTCCCGGCTTGACGCATGCGGCGCTGACCAACGCCTTGCCGTTTACCAACATGGGCGGATCGGCGTCATTCCGCATTGAAGGACAAACGCTCGCGCCTGACGATCCCGGGCCACACGGCAATCATCGCAGCGTCTCTCCCGACTACTTCGCGACGCTGCGAATTCCGCTCCTTCGAGGGCGCGTTTTCACAGAGCAAGACCGCCTGACTACCGAGCACGTATGCGTGATCGATGACACGCTTGCACGCCGCTACTGGCCCGGAGCGGATCCCATCGGCCAGCACATACAGTTCTCATTTCGCCCCCACTCGCCGTGGGTGACGATTGTCGGAATTGTAGGCCACGCGAAAGCTTCCTCATTGAAAGCGGACACCACAGAAGGCTTCTACTACATGCCGCTAGCGCAAGAGACGAGTTCGTCGGTCGGGGTCCTGGTTCGGACCAACGGCAATCCCGAAAGCATGGCGGACGGTATGCGGGCGGCGGCGCGAGCCATCGATCCGAATCTCCCTCTTTATGACTTCAAGACGATGCAGGAACGAGTGGAGGCATCACTCACCGGGCAGCGGTTCCTCGTGGTTCTGCTTTCAATCTTCGCGGGTCTCGCACTCGCCCTAGCAGCGTTAGGACTCTACGGGATCATCAGCTACACCGTTCGCCTCCGCAACCGCGAGCTTGGCGTGCGCATTGCGCTCGGCGCCACCCGCCAGGATGTTCTGCGGCTGGTGCTTCGCTATGGTGTTCGGCTCGCATGTGTTGGATTTGCGATTGGCATAGCCATGACGCTTGTACTTGGACGCATGCTTGCCAGCCTGCTTTATCACGTCAGCTTGTTGAACTCTTTAGCGTTGATCACGTCATCGTTCGTGCTGGCGATCACGATTTTACTCGCCTGTTACATTCCAGCCCGCCGCGCGGCGAATGTGGATCCCATGGTGGCGCTGAGGTACGAGTGAGGAAATATGAAATTTCGCAGCACGGCTGAACTATCGCGAAGGAATTGGCGATGACAGGAATAGTTCAAGACCTGCGTCACACTCTGCGTTTGCTGCGGAAATCGCCGGCGTTCACCATCATCGCCGTGCTCACATTGGCAATCGGCATCGGCACGAACACCGCCGTGTTCAGCGTCATCAATGGCGTACTCCTGCGCCCCCTGCCTTATCCCCAAGCGGATCGCCTTGTCGCTCTCTGGCTCAACGCTCCGGGCGCCGGTGGGCTCGCCAGTTTTTCGAGTGGCCTACAGCTCTCACCGTCGATGTACTTTACCTTTCTCGCGCACAATCGCACTTTCCAATCCCTCGGCATCTCGACCACTGGGATGGCAAACGTTACCGGCGTTGCTCGTCCTGAGCAGGTGCGCACCGCACTCCTAAGCGGGGGTGTGCTGGAAACGCTCGATGTACCCGCTATGGTTGGCCGCTGGTTCTCAGCCGTCGACCAGGATCCCCGGGGATCGAAAACCGTCATGCTGAGCTACGGCTATTGGCAGAGTCACTTCGGCGGTGATTCCTCGGTCATCGGTCGTGTCCTCCAGGTTGATTCGCAGCCGCACACCATCGTCGGCATCATGCCTCGGAACTTCCGGATCGCGGACCACGATTTCGATCTCCTCATCCCGCTTGCCCTCGACCCTGTCAACCAGAAGCTTGCACCGTTCGGATACGACGGCATCGGCCGACTCAAGCCTGGTGTGTCGATCAATCAGGCGGACGCCGACATCGCCCGCCTCATTCCTGTCTGGATGGATTCATGGTCCAACGGGCCCGGCACCAACCCGCACTACTACCGGATATGGCGCATCACACCGAATTTTCATTCGCTCAAGCAGCAGGTCATCGGCAATGTCGCGAGTGTCCTGTGGGTCGTCATGGCGACTGTGGGACTCGTAATGCTCATCGCCTGCGCGAATCTTGCGAACCTTTTGCTGGTTCGCGCGGAATCTCGCCAGCAGCAGCACTCCGTCCGCGCCGCTCTCGGTGCCGGCCGCCTCCGCATCGCGCAGGAAATGCTCCTCGAAAGCCTTGCGCTTAGCTTCATCGGCGGCGCGCTCGCCATCGGCATTGCCCGTGCCGGATTACGCCTGCTCGTTGCGCTCAGTCCCGCAAACCTTCCGCGCCTCGCCGAAATCACAATCGACGGCCGCTCACTCATCTTTATCTTCCTGCTTACTATCTTCTGCGGCGTCTTCTTCGGAGCTATCCCCGCTTGGCGCTCAGCTTGTTCTCCATCGCTGACCATGAGCCTGTCTGGCCGCGCCGCCACTACCGACCGTGCTCGCCATCGCTCCCGCGACATCCTTGTTATTGCGCAAACCACCATCGCTCTCGTGCTCCTCGTCAGCGCGGTGCTCATAATCCGGACCTTCGCTGCGCTGCGCAATGTGGATCCCGGCTTCTCGGACCCTGCCCACATCCAGACCATCAGCGTCTCCATCCCCGAGTCCTTCATCCCCGATCCGCTCGTGGTTACGCGCACGCAAAACAGCATTGCCGACCAGATCGCCGCCATCCCCGGCGTCACCTCGGTTGGTTTTGCAGCCGGTGTGCCCATGCAGGAGTTCGATCCCAATTGGGATCAGATTCGTGTGGAGGGTAAAACTTACGACGGTGGCGAGCCTCCGATTCGCCTCTACAACTATGTGTCGCCCGGATTCTTTGGCACTATGGGCACGCGTTTGATCGCCGGCCGCGACTTCAACTGGGCCGACATCTACGGTTTTCATCAGTACGTCATCGTTTCCGAAAGCTTCGTTCGCGACAGCTGGGGTTCGGCCGCTGCTGCCATCGGCAAACGCGTCCGCCAATTCGACAATAAGCCATGGCAGGAAGTGATCGGTGTGGTCGAAGATGTCCGTCAGCACGGCGTCCAGGATGTGGCGTCCCCCACCATCTACTGGCCGGCCATGCTCAACGATCCATATACGCAACAACCCACCATTGACGCGCCGCGTTCCGTCACGTTTGTCATTCGCTCCAGTCGCGCTGGCACTTCAAGCTTCATCAGCCAGGTGCAGCAGGCGGTCTGGGCAGTCAACGGCAACCTGCCCGTTGCAGCAGTGCGAACGATGGGCGAGATCTACACACAGTCGATGGCCCGTACTGCTTTCACTCTGGTCATGCTCGCCATCGCTGGATCCATGGCGCTCACCCTCAGCATCATCGGCACCTACGGGGTAATTTCATATACGGTCTCGCAGCGCACTCGTGAAATCGGCATCCGGCTGGCTCTCGGCTCGCAACGCAGCAGACTAAAGTGGATGTTCGTCCGTTCCGCCCTTTTCCTGACCGCATCCGGCATGGCCATCGGTCTCTGCGTCGCCATCGTCGTCACCCAGTCGCTGCGCTCGTTGCTCTTTGGCATTACGCCACTGGATCCTGTGTCTTATGGAACTGTCGCGTTCATCCTTGCTGCGACAGCGCTACTCGCCAGCTACCTGCCCGCCCGCCGCGCCACGAAGGTCGATCCCATAGTGGCGCTGAGGTACGAGTGAGGGACATATGAATGGACTCCTTCAGGATTTTCGTTACGCGTTGCGGCAGCTGGCTAAGAACAAGGGATTCACGGCCGTCGCCGTTTTGACCTTGGCGCTCGGCATTGGCGCAAATACAGCGATTTTTTCCGTCGTTAATGGAGTCTTGCTCAACCCATTGCCCTTCCCGAACGCGGACCGCATGGTTTCGATGTTTCAAGATAAGCCGGACTTCAATAAGGGCTCGATCTCTTACCCGAACCTCCTTGATTGGCAGCGCGAGAATCGTTCCTTTGAAGCGATTGCTGGATACCGCTGGGCGGATGGCACCATAACCGGAGTGGGCCAGGCAGAGGATGTGCCAGCGCAGCACGTTTCTGCCGAATTTTTCCCGGTTCTCGGCGTGACACCGATGCTGGGACGCAATTTCAGTCCCAATGAAGACCGGCGCGGTGCAAATCCCACCATCCTGATCTCTGAAGGTTTGTGGAAGCGAAAATTTGGCTCGGATAAGAACGTAATTGGCAAGCGCGTCATTGTTGGCGGCGAGGGACGGACAATCGTCGGGGTTATCCCATCGTCGTTTCATCTGGTTATTCAAAACTTCAGAACCGCTGATGTCTACGAACCGATTGGAGAGGAAACCGACCCCGCGTTTTACAAGCGAGATTCCTTCTGGGGCACTGACGCGATTGGCTTTTTGAAACCCGGCGTCACGCTGCAGCAAGCTCGCGAGGATATGAAGAGAGTGAATGCCGGGCTTGCCGCCGCCTATCCCGATATCAACTCGAACATCAAGTCCACAATCATCAGCTTGAAAGATGAAATGGTTGGCGACGTTCGGCCTGTGTTATTGCTGCTGCTCGGCGCGGTTGGTTTCGTATTGCTGATTGCATGTGTGAACGTGGCGAACCTGCTGCTGGCCCGTTCGACGGCAAGGCAGCGAGAGTTTTCTATCCGTGCCGCACTCGGCGCAGGATCTGGTCGCATTTTGCGGCAACTGCTCACCGAGAGCGTATTACTGGCTGTGTTGGGAGGCGTGCTGGGCTTAGTTGTAGCGAAATGGGGCACAGCCGCGGCCCTTGCCGCGGCGCCGAGGAGCAGTTTCGCGCCAACTATACCGCGAGCGGAAGATATTGGACTGGACGTGCGAGTTCTGCTGTTCGCGTTAATCATCTCGATGCTTACGGGAATAGCTTTTGGTATGGTGCCGGGGCTTCGGGCTTCTCGCAAAAATGTTAGTGACACATTAAAAGATGCTGGGCGCGCCATCTCCGGCGC
>Ga0335079_10010174_pt1 | contig 10708 bp, 6 predicted proteins | sample Lox_Sample_33_FD_206719 | JGI IMG/M metagenome (GOLD analysis project Ga0335079, IMG submission 206719) | Soil microbial communities from Loxahatchee National Wildlife Refuge, Florida, United States - Lox_Sample_3.3 | ecosystem: Environmental > Terrestrial > Soil > Wetlands | place: USA: Florida... | reverse complement strand
ACGGGCAGGATGGGCAGGATGGGCAGGATGGGCAGATGGGCAGGATGGGCGGGATGGGCAGGATGGGCAGGATGGGCAGGATGGGAGAGCCCGCAGAGTCTCCGCGCCCTCGCCTTCCTGCCAGTCCTACCCGTCCTGCCCATCCCGCCTGTCCTGCCCGTCAAACGCTCAATACGGGGCAGGGCGCCTGTTCGATGATGCCGAACGCATGGGTGCGAATCCTGCCGAACGGCTCACCGATGGCGCCTCGCCCGACGATCACGAGGTCGGCTTTTTCTTCCCGGGCGGCGTCCGCCGCCCTTGCAACGATTCCGCCGACCACGACACGCGACTTCGCGTCGACGCCCGCAGACGTCAGCATCGACTCCACGGCCTTGCTCGCCGTCTCGCGCACGTCGTCCTGCAACTCACGCTCGCGCGCCAGGGACGGCCAGTCGCTCACAGGTTCGACGACGTGAAGGACTGAGAGCGTCGCGCCGATGCGCTTGCTGAAGAGCGCGGCGTACTGCAGCAGCGAGACGCCTTCGGTCGTCGCGTCCACGGCGCAGAGAATCGATCGGGGGATCTCGGGCGCGCGCTGGACGTCGGCGTGCGCTGCCGTCCACACGGGGCAGCGGACGTCGTGCAGCACCTTCGACGTGACGGATCCCGCCAGGAGCCTGCGGTACACGCCGAGTCCGTGCGTCGGCATCATCACGAGATCGACATCGCGGTTGTGCGCGAAGTCCGCCACGCGCAGAGCCGCGTCGCCACAATCCGCGACACGCTCGACGTCGACGTCCCCCAGTTCCTCGACGAGCGCACGACTGAGCTGGCAGGCGAGCGCGCGCTTCCAGTCCGCCGACTGCTCACCGGCATGCAGCGCGCCTCCGCCCATGGCCGCCGGAACAGCCACGTTCACGGGTGGGACCACGCTCAGCATCGTGACGCGGGCGCCAAATTGCCTGGCAAAGGTCCTGACGTATCGCGCGGCGAGCTGCCCCTGCCGTGAGAAATCGTACGGGAACAGGATGTGGCGCAAAGGAAGTTCAGTCATACGGGTACGGGAAGCATCAAGTGTTCCGCACGCGGTTCACCTCGATGTCGCCCGCTCACGCGTGCGACCGGGATGGTCGTCGGGGAATTTCCCTTGCTCGTGAGAAAAATCCCACGCGATTTGGACCGATTTCCGCCGAAAGTCTGACGTCATCGGAGGCATGACGGTTGCACCCTCGGCCTCTATCGAGGTAGAGCCGATGGCGCATCACGTTCAAGATTGTCACTGGGCAGTGCCGACGCTGTTCATGCCGCGCCCGTACTGGTACGCGGCATGGGACGATCCGTGGTCGTGCTGGAACGATCGCGACGTGAAGGTGCTGCGGTCGACCGACGGCTGCCAGAACTGCCCGATGTTTCGCGAGCGCGCGGTCGCGCATGCTCACGCCGAGGCGGTTCCACCGCGCGGCGCAATCCGGCTGAAGGTCGTCGCCTGACCGCGCCATGGACGCCACTCGCCCTCGTTTCTCCGGAATCCGCGTCACCGCCAACGGCAACCAGCTCGTGTCGACGCACACCGAGGCACGCGTTGCCGATGCAGGCGTGTTCTATCCAATCACTCCGTCGACCGAAGGCGGCGAGCTGTTTCAGCAGGCGTTTGCTGAAGGCCGGCTGAACGCGTTCGGCCGCAACACGCTCGCCATCGAAACCGAAGGCGAGCACGCCGCGCAGGGCGGTGCGATCGCCTATTCCGTGTGCGGACGGCGCGTCGTGAACTTCACGTCGGGCCAGGGACTCGTCTACGGTCTCGAGCAGTACTTCCATGCGCCCGGCAAAGGCTCGACGATGGTCGTGGAGGTCGCCGCGCGCGCGTTGACGAAACACGCGCTGAACGTCCACTGCGGGCATGACGACGTCTACGCGGCGCTCGACACGGGCTGGATCATCCTGTTCGCCAAGGATGCACAGCAGGCGGCCGATCAGGCGCTGATTCTTCGGCGCGTGACGGAGCGGTCGCTGACGCCGGGCATCAATTGCCAGGACGGCTTCCTCACGTCGCATGTGGAGCGCACGTTCTACCGCGCCGAGCCGGAGTTGATTCGCGAGTTTCTCGGTGCGCCGGACGACGTGATCGAGTGTCCGACCGAGAGCCAGCGCACGCTGTTCGGGCCGACCCGTCTCCGCGTGCCCCGGATGATCGATCTGACCAGTCCGGTGCTCATGGGTCCAGTGCAGAACCAGGAGCACTACATGAACGGCGTCGTCGCGAGGCGCAACAACTTCGCGGAGCCGATTCTCGAGTTCCTGCAGCACTCGTACGAGACCTTCGCCGAGCTGACCGGACGCCGATACGGCCTGGTGACGTCCTACAAGTGCGACGACGCGGACACCGTGTTCGTGTCGCTTGGTTCGGCGGCGGAAAACATCGAAGCCGCGGTGGATTACCTGCGTGCGGGCAGAGGCGCGAAGGTCGGATCGATTCACGTGAACGTCCTGCGGCCGTTTCCTGCCGCGGCGATCGTCTCGGCGCTGAGCGGCAAGTCGCGCGTCATCGTGCTCGAGCGGACGGATGAGCCGTTGGCGGTTTCGAATCCGCTCGGACGGGACATCCGCGCAGCGCTGGCGTCCGCGCTTCCCGCTGGCGGCACGATGCCTCGCATCTTCGACGGTGTCTACGGTCTCGGCTCGCGCGACTTCCGACCGGAGCACATCATCGGCGCCTACGAATTCTCGATCAGAGCGCGCGCCCGGCAGGACGGGAGACGTGCGAATGACGGCACCTCGTACTTCGTGCTGGGCGTCGATCATCCGTATGCCGTGAAGTCGAATGAGGCCCCGTCGCTGCTGCCAAAGGGGTCGATTGCCGTGCGCTTTCACTCGGTCGGCGGCTGGGGGGCGATTACGACCGGCAAGAACCTCGGCGCCATCATCGGCGATTTCAACGACTTCCTCGCCGCGCGCACGGGCGACGTCGACGAGTTCGGCCGGCCGAAAGAAGTCATCCACATCAGCGCCAACCCGAAATACGGCTCGGAGAAGAAGGGCGCGCCGACGGCCTACTTCCTCGTGGTCGCGCCCGAACGCGTTCGCGTCAACTGCGACCTCCGCCACGTGAACGTCGTCTTGTGCTGCGATCCCAAGGCATTCACGCACAGCAACCCGCTTGATGGGATATCCGAGGGCGGTTGCTTCGTGTTCGAGTCCGACGAGGCACCGGAGTCTGCGTGGGAACGCATTCCGGTCTGGGCGCGGAAGCAGATCGTCGAGCAGAAGATCAGGATGTTCGTCCTGCCCGGCTTCGACATCGCGCGTGCGGCGACGGACCGGCCGGAGCTTCAGCTGAGGATGCAGGGCAACGCGTTCCTCGGCGCGTTCTTCGCCGTATCGCCGCTCCTCGAGGAGTTTGGCATCAGCCGCGAGCAGTTTCACGAGGTGGTGCGGCGGCAATACGTGAAGAAGTTCGGCCGGTTCGGCGACGCGGTCGTCGCGTCGAACATGGCGGTCATGACGCAGGGATTCGAGCGCATCCGCGAGGTGCCGGCCGGCGCTCTCGACGCCGTCGATCGTTCGTCGCTGCGTGGCTTGCCGCTGCTGCCGCTCGACGTGCTCTCGGCAACGTGCCGCCGCGTCCCGGTTCCCGCCGGTCAGCCGGAGCGGAGCCCGCTCGCGCGAGTGGCGATGTTCGACAGCGAATTCCGCGCAGGCTTCGGCTACCACCAACCGGCGTCGCCGCTCGCGTCGCTCGGCGTCGCCGCTGCGGCCACGGGCGATCGTGCGTCGAAGTACGTCGCACGTCGCGAGACGCCGCTGTATATCCCGGAGAACTGCACGCAGTGCATGGAATGCATTGCGGTGTGTCCCGACACGGCGCTGCCGAACTGCGCGCAGGATCTCGCGACGATGCTCCGAGCGGCCATTTTCCATTACGTGGAAGACGCCGGCGCGCGCGAGACCCTGCTCGGGCTCGTGCCGGACATCGAGCGGCGCACCCGGGCGCGCATGCGCGAGGCGTTGACCGCTACAGAGGCACCGTCGCTTCATGCAATCATTCGCGACGTCGCAAACGAGCTTGACGGCGTGGCGGACTCGGCCCGGCAGCAGTTCCTCGCGATCGTCGAACAGGTGCCGATGGCCTACGCGAAGGCCAACGCGATCTTCGCGACGCCGGAGCGAAGGCATGCCGGTGACGGCGGCGTCTTCTCGATTTTCGTGTCCGATCTCTGCAAGGGCTGCGCGGCGTGCGTCACCGCCTGCGGCGACCATCGGGCGCTGCGCATGGTGCCCGAAACCGAAGACGTCAACGCCGAACACGAAACCGGCACCGCGTTTCTCAATCTGCTGCCGGACACACCTGCCAAGTACCTCGGCCTCTACGACGGCGACCGTCCCGAGCAGTCGAAAACCGCGACCCTGCGGAATCTGCTGATGGTGCGCCGGAATTACGACGCGCTCGTTGCCGGCGACGGTTCGTGCGCCGGATGCGGCGAGAAGAGCGTTCTGCGTTCGATTGCCGCCGTGACCGAGGCGTACATGCGGCCGATGTTTCACGCGAAAGCCGACCGCCTCGATCGCAAGGCCGCGGCTCTCGGTGAGACGGGCCTCGCGCGGCTTCGTGCTCTCGGCGCCAGCGATCCCGATCAGCACGAACGCTTTCGCCACGCGGTGGCACACCTGCTCATGGGGCTCGGCGGCGAAAACGACGCGGACACGAAGGCCCGTCTCGGCGCACACGGCCCGATTTCCGATCAGGAGATCGTCGACGCGTTGATCGGCGTCCTTCGGCGCGAGGCGTTCAACCACCGCGAACTGCAGGCCATCGACGGACGCATGGCCAACGGCATGTCGGTGATGGCGATGGCCGCGCATACCGGCTGCAACACGGTGTACTCGTCGACGCCGCCCAACAACCCGCACACCTATCCGTGGATGAACTCGCTCTTCCAGGACGGCGCGACCGTCGCCTGGCTGATGGGCGAGAGCTTCATGGTCGACCACGCCCGCCGGTCAGTGATCCCGGAGCGCCTGACCGACGCGCTGCTGTCAGGCGTTGGCGCCGTGTTGAGCGAGCGCGACTACTACGAGCTCGCGCACTTCAGCGACGCCTACATGACGGATTCGGAGATACGGGAACTGCCGAAAGTGTGGGCCGTCGGAGGCGACGGCGGAATGGGCGACATCGGGTTCCAGAACACGTCGAAGGTGATTCTGCAGAATCGCCCGAACGTGAAGCTCCTGATGCTCGACACGCAGGTCTACTCGAACACCGGCGGGCAGAATTCGGATTCGTCGCCGATGCCGGGCGGCAGCGACATGAACGTGTTCGGCGCCGCGACCGAAGGCAAGACGGTCGAGAAGAAAACCGTGGCCGAGGCGTTTCTCGGCGGACACGGCTCGCCGTTCGTCGCTCAAGTGTCGATGGCCAACGCGCCGAAGCTCTATCGCACCGTCCTCGACGCGCTCGCCTATCGCGGCGTCGCGTTTCTTCAGTGCTTCACGACGTGTCAGCCCGAACACGGCGTCGCCGATGATCAGTCACTGCAACAAGCGCAGCGCGTTCGCGATTCGCGCGGGGTGCCCGAGTTCGTGTTCGATCCGCGGCAGGGCGAGAGCTATCGCGACGCGCTCAGCCTGAAAGGCAACCCGTCACTCGATCGCGACTGGTACGAAACGAAATTCGCCGGCACGAACGATACGTACCGCTATACGGTCGCGCACTGGTGCGCCACCGAGGCGCGCTTCAGACAACACTTCAGGAAGATGTCCACCGAAGAAGCGGCCGCGCTCGTGCCTCTCGACGAGATGCTCGAGCGCATCACGATGGACGACGTGGTGTCTCGACGTTATCTCGACCCATCGCACCGCGCGCATGTGCCGGACTTCGGCGTGTCGATTCGCATTCAGGGCAGAAGCGGCATCGAGTATCGATCGATCTCGCGGCAGATGGTGCTGTTCTGTGTCGAGCGGCGCAAGGCCTGGCGGATGCTTCAGAGCAAGGCGGGCATCGAGAACCGCGATTACCAGGCGCAGCGCGAGAAGCTCGCGCGCGGTGTCTACGCGAGCTCTGCGTTCGCCACCTCAGGAATCCAGAGCCACATCGTCACCGCCGCGAGATAGGACAGACCGCCGACCTCAGCCCACGTCATGGCGTTCCTGCGTGCGCTGCGTTGATTGTCGTCTAGCGCGGCGCGAAGTGGTTGTTCTCCTGGCAGATGAATTCGATGATGTCGCCGTCGGGCATGATGTCCTGCTGGTGACGCACCGTCCACGGCTTCGTGAACGCCTTGGGATCGTCAATCGTGATGTCGATGTTCATGTGCCCGTAGTTCACGCGGGTGAAGCGTTCGGTCATCTTCAATTCATCCGTGGTTGGCGTCCCGACGATATCGAGCCAGCCGTCGTCGCGGAAGTTGTTGCTCTCGACAACCAGCGTGTCGCCGTCCCAGCGCGCCGTCGAGTAGCCGTAGTAGTACGGCTGCGGATCGCCCTGCTTCGGAAGCGCACGCCCGTCGATGTAGATTTGCCGCAGGCCGGCGCTGGCTTCGTAAAGGATGACGAGCAATTTCGGCGTCTGGACGAATTTTCGCGGGAAGCCCTGCGTCCAGAACTGCATGTTGCCCATCGGCAGACAGGACGCCTCGGGGTTGTCTTTGCTGTTGCGTGCCACGTGCTTCGCCAGCAGATCCTTGCCGTACGGCGTCAGCGGCAATCCGCCGGGAAAGGCGGCCTGGACGTCGCGGAAATTGGCTGGGGGCGGTGCACCGGGCTCGGGCGGCGGCAGCGGCGCGCCACCTCGACGGCCGGGCGGCGTTGGATACACGCCGCGCCACGTGCCGGACAAGTCCGGTTTGCCGTCCGGAGTTCGGGGTGTCGGCGCGTTGAGGTTGGGCTTGCCGTCGGGAAGCGTCGGCGTCGGCAGCACCCGGTAATCGGGCCACTGCGCGAACATCGTCGCTGAGAGCATCGTGCAAAATGCAGCGGTGCCAAGAACTTTCGCCACCAATTTCATCCGGTGATTATGGCTGCGGGGGCGGGGTTGTCAAGGTATGATGCGCCTATGAAATTCAGTCCCGCTGCCGTTGCCGCCGCAGGTGTCGTCCTCCTTGCTGCCGCCAGCACTGTTCCCGTCGGCGCGCATCACTCGTTCGCTGCGGAATACGATTCGACGAAGTCGATTACCGTCACGGGCGAGGTGATCCGGCTCGAATGGACGAATCCGCATGCTCGCGTCGTCGTCGACGGCAAAGACGAGAACGGCGTCAAGAAGGAATGGGACTTCGAACTCGGTCCGCCGACAACCCTGATGAGGCGAGGCTGGAACCGAAACTCGCTCAAGCCCGGAAACGTCATCACGGTCGAAGGGTTTCGATCGAAGGACGAGCCGTCCACGGCCAACGCGCGGATGGTCAAGCTTTCCGACGGACGGCAGGTGTTCGCGGGATCGTCGTTCGACACGCAGGCGCCCGCGGTGACGCCATAGTTCGACGCAGTTCCACGTCCTGACTTTCAAGATCTCACCCCGTACAGCGGCGATCGCGCTCGCGGTGTGCGCGGCCGCTGCCGCCGCGAACGCCCAGACCAAGACAACCGAAGAGCTGGCGATGTTCCCGGCGTCGCTCACCCTGGCGGCTCACGAGGAGCGTCCGGTCGTGGTGGCGACTCGTTCGGGGAAAGCGCCGGCGCGTGTCGAATGGACTGTCAGCAATCCCGCGATCGCGACCGTGGTGGCGCACGGACCGTCGGCAGACATCAAGGCTGTTGCGCCGGGGCGTGCGCTCGTCACGGCGCAGGTCAACGGACGGACGGCCACGACGGCGCTCACGGTGGCGGACGAACCCGAGCTGCGTTTCGGCACGACGCGATGGGCGGTCGCCCCGATTCCAGGTCTCGTGCCGCGTCCTTTGCTCGAGGCCTCCCGCGTCGACGACGACGGCGCGGATCTGTTTGCCGTCGACGCCGACCCGATGAAACGTTTTGCCGTCGTTCGCGCGTTGAACGCAAACGGCGGGCTGGTCTGGCAGACAACGGTCCGCGGGACGCCATGGGCCGGCGATCGATTTGGCGGGCTGCTCGCGCGGCTGGGTCCGCTCGATCAGGCATCGCGGACGTTGGCGCGTTTCGATCGTCCGCGGAGCAAGGTTTCCGCCTGGCGCTACAAGTCGCGCGGCGATATCGACGACTTCGCGGAATCGGACGACGGCACTCTCTTCCTCACGATCCAGCGGCATCCGCGACTGAACGCGCGCGACGAGAACGGCCAGGTGGTCGTACTCGACGGAAGAACCGGACTCGAAACCGGACATTTCACCTTGCCGGCGTCGACATGGCAGACGACCGGTGGGTGCCTGGCGAGAGCCACGCTCGTCCGGCGTCCGGCCGAGCTCGGGTCGCTTGGCGAGGGGACCAACGGCGGCGTCTACGCCGAGCTGCTGGTGACGCACGACACCTGGAATCGGGTGTGCGAAAAGGGACGTCCGGTGTTCGGGCGCGGGCGGTTCAAGGCGTCGCGCGAACTGCAGCTCGTACGGTTGACGCGAAAGGGCCTCACTCCCATTCGCACGCTGTGGCGTGAAGATGCGGATGGCGTCGACTCGATCGACCGGTTGAAATCAGTGGAAGACATCGCGCCGGGGCCGGTCGTGGAGCTGAAGTCAGGCGGTCTCATCGTGTTCCACACGCACCTCACGGTGGACGCTGGCGGACGATTTCAGGCGCGTGTGTCCATGTCGCTTGTCGTTCGCGGCGAGGTCTCGAAGGAAGTGGTACGGCCCGCCGTGGCGAGACTGAACAAGCCCTGGCGAGTCCTCATCGACGCGCCAGACGTCGCGCGCGTGTACTTCGCCGATGGCTCGACGCTGCAAGCGATCGATCTCACGAACGGCACCCTGTTGTGGAGCATGGACACCGCAGCGCTGCCGTTCGAGGCCATTGAAACAAACACGGTGGTGGCGAACGACGCGTCACGCAACCAGGTGGTCGAGATCAACTTTCGCGGCGTCGCGCTGCGCACGTTCCCCGCGCGCGTCGACGACGCGCGCAGCGTCGTCGACAGTCCAGGCGTGTTCCACGGCGTGGATCCGCAGACACATGCGATCGTGGAAGTGCAGCAACCCCCCTATATCGAAACAGGCTGGTCGACGATGCTTGATCTCGATACGTCGTTCGACGAGGTGCGCCGGCGGCTGGCGGATTTCCAGATCGAGACGCGGTAGCTGCTACGGTGCGGTGCACCGGAAATTCGCGGCGTCGTCGATGCTGCCCTGTCCTTTGTATCGCGCGACCTGGGGATATGGACACAGCGGACGCGTGCGCGTTACCTGTCCGTTGACGATCTTCTTCGCGAGAAGCGTATCCGGCGCTTTCCCTTTTTCGACCCAGTCGATCACTGCGGACACGGCGTCGTGCTGGTCGGGACCGACGCCTCCGCCGCAGTGCGCCATGCCAGGGACCATGAACAGCCGGAAGAACTCAGCCGTCTGCGGACCGTTTTTCGCGACGGCGTTTTCGTAGTAGGTCACTCCCATCAGCGGCTGCAGGATGGCGTCCGCCCATCCGTACGTCATCATCAGCTTGCCGCCTCGCTTGCGGAACGCGGACAAATCGGGATTCTTGGCGTTCGCGAGTTGTCCCCATCGATCGACGAGCGTGACGTCGCGATCGAAATCGAACGTCTGATAGTTCCAATCGGGTTTCGGCGGGTTGAACACCAGATACTTCATCGTCGCGTCGGCGAGGGAGAAGTCCGCCGGGTTGCCGCCACGCTGACCCGGCACGATCAGATTTGCCCACCCGTCGTTGTTCTCGCTGGCGATCATGAACCCGGGAAAGAACGGCTTCCCGTTGCTGACGACGCCGCCGTACACCTTTTTCAACGCCGCCGCTTCCGCATGCGTAAGTTCGGGGACGTCGCGCGCCGGATCGAAGTCGCACTTGCGTGGGTCGTCGATCAGCCCATCGGCAAGGCCGTCTACTTTGTCGCACTTCGCCATCGCACGCGACGCGACGAGCTTGAGCTTGTCGAGCGAGATTGGCGTCTCGGTGAGCGCCCGCTGATTCCAGAGGGCGTCGATCGTGAAGCCGGTCTGATCCACCCACGGTGCGTTGGCGACGATGCCGTCGAAGTCGTCGGGGAAGCGCTGGGCCTCGATGAGGCCTTGACGCCCTCCGTTGCTGCACGAATCCCAGTACGCCCGCGTGACCCTTTTCCCGTAATACGCATCCGCAATCTTCTTCGCCGTCGTCGCCGTGAGATGGACCGCGCGGTACGCGTAGTCGACGGCGGTCGCGGGATTCCGCTGGGCGAATGCGCCCTGCGGTTCCTTTGTCGCGTTGTGTCCCGTGTCAGTACTGACCATGACGAATGCATTCGCGAGCGCGGCGGCGCGCTGCGCAGCGCGCCGGGGATCGTCGGGCTGCTCGCCGGCCAGCCCGCCGTTGCCGATCATGTACATCCGGTGATTCCACGTCGCCGGCAGGTTCACTTCGAAGCCGATTTCCGGTTTGAGGACTCCACTCACGCGGCAGTGCGCCGGTACACCATCTGACGCCGGCATGGCTCGGGTGGTCAGCGACGCAAGTTCGTTGTCCTTGAACGACGTCTGCAGCGCCTCGCAGGTCAGGCGCGGTTCCGCATCCGCGACGGAATAATCGACCTGGGATTTTCTGCGCTCGGCGAACGTCTGCGCGTGCGCGGACGACGTGAACGCCACGAGTATCCCGGCCGTTACCACATGTG
>Ga0335079_10010169_pt1 | contig 10710 bp, 9 predicted proteins | sample Lox_Sample_33_FD_206719 | JGI IMG/M metagenome (GOLD analysis project Ga0335079, IMG submission 206719) | Soil microbial communities from Loxahatchee National Wildlife Refuge, Florida, United States - Lox_Sample_3.3 | ecosystem: Environmental > Terrestrial > Soil > Wetlands | place: USA: Florida... | reverse complement strand
GTTCCGAATCTTTTATGTGGGAGGCGACTGCATCCCCTGCTGGTGGAATCCGTCCACGCATATCTACAAGGTTTTGACGTTAGAGGAAGAAATGCAATTTGAACTCATTCCCCTCCGCCAAGTCACGGAAAAAATTGCGGGTGTCTGCAAACTGGATTGGTTCTCCACCGAGATCGCGTTCACCCAAGACGATAAATTCGTCGTCGTGGATTACGTCAACGACAGCATTGACACACGCATCCAATCCAAAGCTATCGATGGTGTGCCTGATGAAGTAATGAAACAAATAACAATTAAGTTAGTCGAACTGGCTGACCCATTGAAACATGGTTAATTATCATTCCTGAATAAAAAATTCCGCCTTGAAAGGCGGAATTTTTTATTGGTCGCAAATTATTTATCCTGTATCTCAGCCGCGCGCGAAGTGTTTTTCATCAGCATCGCGATCGTCATTGGACCAACACCACCGGGGACCGGTGTGATGTATCCTGCAACTTCTTTGGCTTCATCGAAGTTGACATCGCCCACCAGACGATATCCGCTCTTTTTGGTTGCATCGGGTTTGGAATTCATGCCCACATCAATGACTGCCGCGCCGGGTTTGATCCAATCGCCGCGCACCATCTCGGTCTTGCCAATCGCCGCAATTAAAATATCGGCCCGTCGAATCACATCCGGGAGATTCTTCGTGCGCGAATGACAAATGGTCACCGTTGCATTTCTGCTGACCAACAATAGTGACGCAGGCATACCGACAATGTTGGAACGACCAAGCACCACCGCGTTGGCGCCTTCGATTTGAACTCCGGCTTTATCCAGCAAATAGAGACACCCATTCGGCGTGCAAGGAACAAACAATGGCTCGCGTCCTTTTTGAGCCAGACGCCCAATGTTGATCGGCGAGAAACCGTCCACATCTTTTTCGATGCTTATGAGTTGCAGGACGCGTTCTTCATTGAGATGGGAAGGCAGCGGCAATTGCACCAAAATGCCATTGACCGTTTTATCATCGTTCAAACTCTTAATGAGCTTCTCCAACTCTTCCTGTGAAATATCCGCCGGAAGATGATGGCTGACCGAACCCATCCCAAGTTCTTCGCAAGCCTTGCCTTTCGACTTGACATAAGTTGCTGAGTCAACACGCTCGCCGACCAGTACTGTAGCCAGTGTTGGTTTGGATTTACCCGCCGCTGTCCGCTTTGCCACTGCTGCTGCAACGCCATCACGCACTTCCTGGGCGATCACTTTTCCATCGATCAATTGTGCAGTCATGTTTTCTCCTTATTCAAACTTTATGAACAATTGCAAAAACATTATACAATCACTCCCCCGTCCGCAAAAGTGACACTCATCCCATCTTGCGAATTACGCCTTGCACCATGCCGGATAAATTTTCAGTCAATTTGACATCGTCCATCTCATTCCAACGCAGCGCGAGCGAAGTCGCTGTCACACGTAAATAATTCCCTGTGTGACCTTCCATTTGCCAGCCACGCTCATCGAATTGAGTTGCGGATTCCCACAAGACAGACAGGTTCTTTCCGATAAATTTCTGACGATAAACTTTTGCCGATTCGTCAAACGCCGCGCGATAAATTGCATTGCGTTCTTTCCGGACCTCGGGACGGATTTGATCGTTCATTCGAGCGGCTCCCGTTCCGGGCCGAGAAGAATAAGAGAAAGTATGCCCACCAGCGAAGTTCATTTCTTTAACAAACGCCAGCGACTCGGCAAATTCATCTTCGGTCTCGCCGGGAAAACCCGCGATGATGTCGGTGGTGATGGCCGCGTCCGGCATGATTTGACGCGCGGCCTGTACGAGGTCGCGGAACGATGCGGACGTGGTTTTGCGCGCCATTCGCTTGAGAGTCACATCGCATCCACTTTGAAGTGGTAGATGAAGATGCTGACAAAGCCGCGCATCTTCCCAAAGCGCGAAGAAGTCCACATCCAAATCCCATGGCTCGACTGATGAAAGCCGCAGACGCGGCACATCCGTCTCCCGCAGAATCGATTTGACAAGCTCGCGCAAATGCATATTCAAGTCCTGACCCCACGAACCGAGATGCACGCCGGTCAAAACAATTTCCTTAGTGCCGCCATCCAGCGCATATTGAATATCGGAAATCACATCAGCTATCGGACGACTGCGACTCTCGCCGCGCGCAATGGTGGTGACGCAAAACGTGCAGTGATTATTACATCCATCCTGCACTTTGATAAAAGCGCGCGTGCGATGATGCAGACCCGGCAAAGGCTCGCGGATGATCGGCTCGATGTCAAATATCTGTTCGTTGAGAGCATCGGCCACGAGATGATCCTTGCGATCATTGGTGACGACGCGCGACACATTCGGAAGCGCATTGGCTTGTCCCGGTTGAAGCGTAACCCAGCATCCGGTCGCGACGATTTCACCCACGCCTGCGCGCGCGATCTGACGAATCTTTCCGCGCGAATCAGATGCGGCTTCGGTGGTCACCGCGCAAGTGTTGACCACCGCCATATCTGCGCCATTTGGTGAAATAACAATCTCATGCCCCGCGGCGCGGAATTGCCGCGCCATGCTTTCGATTTCGCTTTGGTTGAGTCTGCAACCGATGGTGTCGAGATAAATCTTCATAAAACCAAAATATCGAATAATGGATTATGGCTTTATCACTACAAAATTATCGAAGATGACATCCACGCCGGGCTGGGAGAACGTGCCGGCCAATAATCCAACATCGCCGTGTTTCAAATTCAGATCGTGAACTTGAGCCACCAAAGATCCGTTGACGACCAAAGATAATGTATCACCGTTGCAATCGGCGCGCAGATGATTGATGGCGGTGCCGGTCTTGATCTTATCGCTGGATTGCATCTCGCTTTGTCCCAGCAAAGCGGATTGACCGTTGTTAAAGATTCCGATTCCGTAATAGCCGTCACTGCTGATGACGAAGAAATAATATTGGTTACCTGTATAGCGGCAGATCAAGCCGATGCGATTCTCATCGGGACCGGCAATTTTACCAGCATCCGCTTCAATGCGGACGTCACTAAAATCCTTATGCGGCGAGGACCAGAAATTAACCTGCAAGGCGTTGACCAGAATTCTGTACGCGCCCCCATCGTAATCCATCGTACCTTCTGCAGACTTATAACGATCCCAGCCGCTGGCTGGAGAGGAGAAGTCATCTTGTAACAGCACCGTTCCCGAAGGCACGTTTGCTGATGTTGTGGCGCAGGATGATAGAACGCAAACGATAACAACAAAGGGCAAAGCGCAAAAAGAAAAACACAGATGGCGGCGAGGCTGCATGACATGATTTTATCATGTCCCTATTTCATATTCACTATTTACCCTATTCCCTACTTTTACGGAAAATATTGTTTCAAGATTTGCGCGGCACTCTGACCCGATGTTCCATTTTTATCCAGTTGAACCGTGAGATTCAATTCGCTCAACGCCGAAGTATTATCGCCTTGTCTTAAATAATTCTCGGCTAAATGCAAATGGGCAATTGCCAAATCAGGTGCGAGCTTGATGGCGTGTTGCAAATTCTGTTCGGCGTTATAAAGCAGGCCCGCATTGGAATACGACCAGCCCAACGCGTCCAACGTCTGCGGATCGTTAGGGTCGAGTTGCGCGGCTTGTTTTGCGGCAGGCAAGCCAATATCCAAAACATACAGATCGTTATCCGAACAAAACATCGCCAGCAAACGCCAATAGGTTGCGTCGTTGGAAGCAAGCTGTGTTGCTTCTTGATACGCGGCGAGCGCTGAAACCAGGTCGCCTGTCTGCGTATACGAATCGCCAATCGAAGCTTGCCATGTGGGATTATCCGGCTCAATCTGCGCGGCCTGCAAATACTCGGCTAGAGCTTGAACATAATTTCCCTGACGCTTCCAATACAAGCCTCGCAATGCATGGATAATTGCATCGTTCGGATTAAGCGCCAGCGCTTGATTCAACTCACCGCTTCCATCCTGACCGTTATGCTGGCGCGCCTCGCCGAGCCAGGCCCACGCTTCGGCATTTTTTCCATTCGCGCTGACAGCTTTTTCAAAAGCATCCTCCGCCAGCCCCCATTCTTCCACTAGGCCCAGTCCGCGCCCGATGGCGATGTATCGACTCGCCGGATCGGACGCGGTATCAGCAACAGCAATCGCCGAGCGCAAAGTCTGAACCGCCGAATCAAATTGAGGATCCAGGGAAGAGGCGCTGGCAAACTCTGTCAGCGCGCGATCTGAATTCGACAACATCAACAACAAGCCCAGTTCGTAATGTGAATTCGCATCCGAGACAAGCGCAAGACGTTTGACTAAAACGATTTGTTCGGAAGTGTAATCGCCGTTCTCGTGATAAGCCATCGCAAGGCGATCATATAGAAGAACATCCGATGGATAAGCCTGGGAGCCATTCTGCCAAGTTACAAGGGCCATTTTGTGATCGTTGTTGTTCCAATAAGCGATGCCGAGCGTATCCCAGCCTTGTGATGAAATAGATTTTTTTTCGCGCGCGATCTCCAGCAGGCGAATGGCATCCGTGTTGTTCTGATCAAGATACGCTGCCAGGCCGGCTTGTTCCCACAGATCGTTGCTCCATGTTAAACGCCGCGCTGCCAATTCAAAAAGATACGCCGCGTCGGCATAGTTTTTCTCAGCCAGCGCAGTTTGAGCGGAGTGCAAATCCCGATAACTCGAATATAGAACCGGACTGATCACCGCCGCGAGCATAAGAAATAGAATACCGAGGGTGGAAACAGTTCGAGCGCGCATGGGCATAATTATAGTTTACGCCGCCCCAATAATAGCAGTATAATCGCGTCGAATGAGCGCATTATTCAGCCAAATTTTTTCGCTGTTAACCGCTCCGCCGGGAAATTTGATCTATCACCTCGTGCTGGTATTTTCCATTGCCAGCGCGCTGCAGTCCGCGTTCAATCACTGGCGTTCGAGCGCATTCCCGCAAGCCCGCCGAACCATGCTCGGCTTGGGGCTTTTGCTTTGTGCACAATTCTTTATGTTTGCTTTCAGTGGGTTAGGTTGGCAAGGCATCATCAACCCGACTGCAAGCCTGCCGCCGCTGGATCGCGCCTTCACGCTCTTCAGCATAGTTTGGGTTACCTGGCTTTGGGCGTTCCCGGAACCGAGCCGTTCCGCCGACGCGGCCGCGGCCCTATTAAGTTTGTTGATTGGCGCTGCCGTGGGACTCAGCTTATTAACCTGGCCGCCTCAATCCTCGCTGACAACGTATAACGTAACCATTGACGATTTGCTCTGGCAAATCGCATCGCTTGGCTTTATTTTTTTCGGGGCATTGATCCTGCTCATTCGCCGTCCCAACGGTTACGGGAATGGTCTGGCATTTCTAGCGCTGGCGTTTTTGGGTCACCTAGGTCATATGGCATTTCATGAAGATGGCAATTATTCCGGGATCATTCGCCTGGCATATATGGCGGCTTATCCAATTTTGTTGACATTGCCTCAGCGTTTTTCTGTGCCGGAAAGCGCCAGCCCCGTTAGCGTCAGCGCACCAGTTGACAAGCGCACGAAAAAGCAACCAGAAACACCGGTTCGGGAACGACGCCGTTACAGCACCGACCCGAAGACATTCCATGCGCTGCTCGCATTAGCCGCCGAGTCAAGCGTACCCAAAGTGAGTCAGGCTATCACACGCGCCATCGCACAGACCATGCTCTCGGACCTGTGCTTTTTGCTTTATCTGACGGATAACAAGAATCAGGTTGTCGTCGCGAGCGGCTACGATTTGATTCGAGAAGAAAACCTCGAGGGCGGCAGTCTCAGCAAGAGTTCAATCCCCATGCTGGCCAACGCCATGCAACGCGGCCGGCCGTTGCGGATGCCTGCTTCGAGCACGTCCGCTGACATTAAAGGTTTAAGTGATTTGCTCGGGCTTCAAAATCCTGGTCATCTGTTGAGCGTCCCGATCATCACTCCCGAAAAAGATGCGCTCGGAGGGATCATTTTGCTCTCACCGTATTCCAATCGTTTGTGGAGTGCGGAAGATCAGGCCTTCCTCGTCAACATTGCTGGATCTTTAATGCCAATCCTCCAGCGCAGCCAAAAGATGAGCAAGCTGGAACAGGTCGGTGAGCAGGCCAAGCAAGCACTTCAAGCAGCACAGAATCGGATTGCAGAACTCGAAAAGCAAAGCAGCGAACTGAAACAACAAATCGATGCGGTGAATTCGCAATCCGAAAGAGAAGCCTCGCAAGGCGAGAATGTCGCGGCTCTGCTTGCGGTTCAGGAAGAGTCGCAACGGACCATCGAACAATTGCAACAAGAGCTGGAGTCGGCACACGGCAAAGGTAATCACACAGAATCGCAAATCGAAAAAGAGTTTCAAACCGCACTGCAAGACGTCGCACATTTACAAAACCAATTGGCAGAAGCCAACATCAAAATCCTCGAACTTGAAAAGAACAGCAGGGCCTCTGATAACAGACCCAGCGAGCAGGCAGAGGTGATCGCTTCCATCTCACAGGAACTACGCCAGCCAATGTCATCCATAGTTGGTTATACGGATCTCCTGCTTGGCGAATCGATTGGGATTCTCGGCGCATTACAACGCAAATTCGTGGAGCGGATCAAAGCATCAACGGAAAGAGTCGGCAGTTTGATTGACGACATGATTCAACTGACCACGCTCGAGAGCGGTCTCACGGAACTCAAGCCGGAAGCCGTTGATTTGAATCTGATCATTGATAATGCCATGACCTATACAAGCAGTCAGGTGCGCGAGAAGAACATTTCCCTTCAGCTTGACCTACCCAAAAAACTTGCACCGCTGAACGCGGATCGTGAAGCGTTGCAACAAATCATGATCCACTTATTGCAAAATGCGGGAGCCGCGACGCCCATCGAAGGCACAGTTCAACTCAAAGTCCAGACTGCGAACGAGAAGGATCAGGAATACATTATGATTCAGGTGACGGATAGCGGTGGTGGAATCCCGGTTGAGGATTTGCCCCGCGTTTTTACCCGTCTCTATCGCGCCGACAATGTCCTCATCCAAGGCATTGGTGATACAGGAGTGGGGCTTTCCATCGCCAAGTCTCTAACCGAAGCCCAACATGGGCGCATCTGGGTTGAAAGCGAGACCGGCAAAGGCGCGACGTTCAGCGTGCTTCTGCCCATTGCAAGTGAAACATCCAATGCGTCCCCCATTAAGAAGGAAAAGAATTAATGCAGGCCGTGCGCCAAATGGGCAGTGGAATACTTTATGGATTGGTCTCCGTCATGCTCGTGGTCGGAGGCCTTTCATTAGCCCTGGCAGAAAGTTATACGACACCGTCTCCCACGCCGACCGCCAGCCTGCCCCTTGTCGCGCAAATACTGACTTCCACGCAAGCCGGTCCAACTGCATTGCCTCCGTCCACCTTAACTCCCACCGCAACTCCACCCCCACCTACCAACTGCCGTCCGCCTGCCGGATGGATTCTTATCTCAGTCCAACCCTACGATACACTTGAAAGTCTGGCGATGCGCTTCGGAGTTGCCCCTGGACAACTTGCACAAGCGAATTGCCTGCTCACGGATAACCTCGAACCCGGTTATAACATTTACATTCCTGCTCCAGCAATCCAAGCACCCATCTCATGCGGCGTGCCATTTGGCTGGGTGCGCGCCTATGTTGTCCGGCCGGGCGATACGCTATATCGCATCGCTACATTGTATGGCACAACCGTATTTGATCTTCAAGGGGCGAATTGTCTTTCCAATCCGTTTATAACAACGGGAAGTTTGTTATGGGTGCCCAATATTCCCGTCACCACGCCGAGAGCGGTCAGACCTTATTATGGAACGCCGCCTCCCTCATCACCCGAAATCTCGGCTCCAAATTTATGGTTCGACCTGCGTCAAATACTTCAATGGCGACATTCGCATTGAATGTTCAACGAATGTCAATGTCTCTTATTCAACACCAATAATGACTAGGCCCTGATTGGCGCAAAAGCGCTAAAATCAATTCATGTCGAAGAACTCTTTGCCGCGCCTCGCGCTCATCATTGCTTTATTGCTCACGGCCTGCGGCGTTGATCCAACAATTGTGCCTGCTCCACAGCCGTTCGTTTTGATCACCACCGCGCCGAATGTTTCTCCCACACCTACTCCATTTCAACCGCCACAAGTTTCACAAGCAACACCTATTTCGTTTTATTCGATTAATATTCCTACCCTCGAGCCTTTCTTTCCAACGGCAACTTCATCGCCCACCCCTATTTCACCATTACAGCCCGCCGCAACCATCGACCTAAATTCTTTATTTCCAACAGTTGCTGCGCCGCCTCCACCAGATACATCGGGCATTGGCCCCACGCCAATTCCAGCAATGGCGGATAATAATACGATAAACTTCCTATTGATCGGTCACGATCAAGGCTTGCCATCTTCCTTCCGAACCGATACCATGGTCGCCGTCATCTTATGGCCCAACGATGGGCAAGTTGCCATGATCTCGATCCCGCGTGACTTGTGGGTTTATATTCCAACGGTGGGGATGCAGCGCATCAACACGGCATATGAATATGGCATCGGAAATTATCCAGGTGGAGGATTCGCTTTACTTCGAGATACTATTGCCTACAACCTCGGCATCCGCATTGATCACATGGCGATGGTTGACTTCGGCGGCTTTAGCCGAATCGTGGATACGCTCGGCGGCGTGGATGTGCCTGTTGCCTGCCCTTACACCGATTGGCGGCTCCTTGATCCGAGTGACGATCCGAACGATCCGAACAACTGGGCTGAATACATGGTTCCGGCTGGGATGATTCACATGAATGGCGATGTCGCTCTCTGGTACGCGCGTTCACGCGAAGCCTCCAGCGACTTTGATCGCAGTCGACGCCAACAAGAAGTGCTACGCGCCATTTTTGCGCAAGCGCTCAAGACTAATACCTTGGGTCATATTCCGCAACTATACGCTGACTTCTCATCCACGATCACCACTGATCTCGGACTGGCTGACATTTTAAAACTAGCTCTGTACGCCCCCAAACTGACGAACGCGGATATCCGCAGTTATTACATTAGTCCACCGTATGTCAATCCGTGGGTGACACCCGGCGGTGCTGATGTGCTTTTACCGGACCAACCATCGCTTCAACAATTTCTTGTTCAGGCAACAACGCTCTCAAACACTTCGGCTCAACGCGACTCGATCAGCATCCAGGTAGAAAACGGCACACCACATAACAACTGGGCTACCCTTGCCGCCAGTCGACTCAACTATGCAGGCTATCAAACCAGCATAGCCAACGCCGACCGGCAGAATTACTCCAATTCCGTTTTGATCGACATGACCAAATCTCAAGATCCGGGCGCCCGCAACACGATCCTAACCAATCTTGGGCTTAGGTCAGCCAGTATATTATCCATACCGAATTCAAATAGTTCAAACCAATATCGCGTGATCCTTGGCAGTGATTATCAACCCTGCTTTCAGCCGCAAGATTTGTCACATTGACATCCTCTGCTCTTTTCGCTAAACTATCTACAGGACGATATGACAACAAAAGATTCAGCTCACATCACGCCAGGAACGCTCCTAAATCCGGCCATCAAGGCTTGGGAATCGTATCTTTACGATAAAGGAAGCTCAATCTACACCATCAAAGCTTTCACGTCGGACGTACGACTGCTGACAAAATTTTTTCCGCCCGACAAATCCATCGGCGCTATCACGACCAATGATCTGAATCATTTCTTTGAATGGATGGAAAAAGAGCGCGAAGTCCCCTGCAGCCCAAAGACATTGGCGCGCCGAATCACTTCGGTCAAATCTTTTTATCGGTGGCTTGCTCAATATGGCGTGCTGGTTATGGATCCAGCTGAAAAGGTTGTACAACATTCGGTGATCAGCCCGCTGCCGCAGGTGTTGACCGACGAGGAGGTGAATGAAGTTCTCCTCGCCGCCGACCGCCCTCGGCGTGCGCTAGAACCAGATGCACGTCCATTCACGTTATTTTTTATTTTGCTTACCACCGGAATCAAAAAAAGCGAGTTGCTTGGCATTCATCTGAACCACATTGATCTCGATACACCGAATGGACCACAAGTTTTTATTCGTTATCCCAGCCCGGCCAACCGATATAAAGAACGCAAGCTTCTTCTGACCGAAGATTGGCTACCAACCTATCAGGAATATCTTGCGCAATATCAACCGACCGACCGGCTCTTCCCCTGGTCACCGCGCAATCTTGAATATATACTGGAAGACATTGGAAATGAAGCCGGCCTCGCCAAACATTTGTCATTCGACATGTGCCGCTGGACTTGCGCGTTACGCGACTATCGTTCCGGCGTTGAGACGGAAAAAATTCGTATAAAATTGGGGATTTCAAAAATTCAATGGCGGGAAATCGGGATGAAGTTAAAGCAACTCAGCGAGCAAACTAAGTGACTTGTCGCGGGCGAATAATCGAAAAGTAAACAACTTTTCGGGAAGATTGCTTTAATTTAAAAGACTCAGCCGGACGAAAACCTGGCACCCAAACAATCCTCTCCGCCGCGCATAACAGCGGCCAGCGCGCCCGTGCACGGGTTGCCAATTTTTCATTCGTGAAAAAGTCGGATAATTTTTGCAAGTGGCCTTTCATCCCGAGCGGCTCGAAGGTATCGCCTTCACGCCGAACCCGCAATTCCAATGGTTCAGGCAGACCTTCCGCATCCAACCAGGCCTGAAATGGATCGTTGTTCCGAGAA
>Ga0335079_10010168_pt1 | contig 10711 bp, 5 predicted proteins | sample Lox_Sample_33_FD_206719 | JGI IMG/M metagenome (GOLD analysis project Ga0335079, IMG submission 206719) | Soil microbial communities from Loxahatchee National Wildlife Refuge, Florida, United States - Lox_Sample_3.3 | ecosystem: Environmental > Terrestrial > Soil > Wetlands | place: USA: Florida... | reverse complement strand
CGCTTCCGCCTTCTCGCTCGGCGCAACGCGCAGAGCCTTCGTCTTCTCAACGACCATCGGCACGAACCTGTCGTAGATCGTCTGATCGACGATGAGCCGCGAACAGGCCGAGCACTTCTGACCCTGAAAGCCGAACGCCGATGCGACGGCGGCCGTCGCCGCCTCGTCGAGGTTCTTCGTCTCGCCGTCGACGATGATCGCGTCCTTGCCGCCCATCTCCGCGACGACGCGCTTGATCCAGATCTGCCCTTCGCGCGGCTTCGCCGCCTGCTCGTTGATGTGCAGACCGACTTCCTTCGATCCGGTGAAGGAGATGAAGCGGATGCGCGGGTGCTGTACCAGCGGATCGCCCACCTCACCGCCGCCGCCGCTCAGGAAATTCACGACGCCCGCGGGCATTCCGGCCTCCTCGAGCAGCGCGACGAAGCGGTATGCGATCCACGGCGCGTCGGACGACGGCTTCAGGATCACTGTATTACCAGTTACTATAGCGGCGCTCGTCATGCCGGCCATGATCGCGCACGGGAAATTCCAGGGTGGAATCACCGCGCCCACGCCGAGCGGGATGTAAACGAGCTCGTTCTCCTCCGACGGAATCTTCGTGATCGGCTGCTCGCCCCCGTAGCGATACGCTTCCCTCGCATAGAACTCGAGAAAATCGATCGCTTCGGCCGTATCGGCATCTGCTTCGGGCCACGTTTTGCCGACTTCGTAAATCATCGTCGCGGAGAATTCGTGTTTCCGCTGCCGCATCAGCTCTGCCGCTCTGAGCAGCAGACCGGCACGGACGTCGACCGGCTGCCGCTTCCAGCTCTCGAACGCTTTCCACGCGGCGTCAATCGCCTGCCCGACGTGCTCGCGGGTCCCCTTCGAAAACTTGCCGAGGACTTGTGATTTGTGGGAAGGGTTGATGGTGTCGAAGGTCTTGAGACCGCTGATGCGCTTGCCGCCGATGACCAGCGGATACTCGGTACCGAATTCGCGTTTCACTTTTCCGAGCGCCGCCTCCATGGCCGTGCGGTTCTGCGGCTTCGAGAAATCGGTCAGCGGCTCGTTGCGGAATTCCGGGAGCGCGCGGCCCTTCGGCTTCGCTTCGGTCATCACTTCGGTGGTCATGAAATCCTCCGGCGGCGTTCTTGTTGCACGTGGAGCCGGTTCTGAAACCGGCTCGCCGGCTGGGAAGCCGGCGCTGCGTGGCGGTATGTACTTCAAATTGACTCCACTGGCAACGTGTGCGGCGGCGATCCTATTCGCTTCGTCGTGCTCGTCCGTGTTGCCGTGGAGCAACGAACCGATCGGACAGGAGCTCAACGTCGCGTTCGTCATCGACAAGAACCTGCTCGTCCTTCCGTCGACGACGATCGACGGACGGCCGGGGCGATTTCTCTTCGGCTCGGCGGACCCGCGAACGCTGCTCGATTCAAACTTCGCGCAGGCCGCTCGCTCCTTTCAGTTGAACGAGCGCGAGTCGCTCGCGCTCTCTCCCGCCGTCGAGGATCTGCACGGCGTCGCCGACGCAATCATCGGCGCGGACGTGTGCGACAGCCATGCGATCACGATCGACTATCACGCGGGGCTGCTCACGCTTCAGAAGTACGGGATTCGATCCGACGGCATGACCGTCTTCACGTACTCGGCGGCGCCAATGATCAACGTGGTCGTCGACGGCCGGACGATTCCGGTCATCGTCGACACCGCCTCGCCCGACACGCTCACGCTTCGCAGCGCCGGGACGAGCGGCCCCGGCCGTCGCAGCGCGCACGTACAGATCGCCGGCGTCGACTTCGGCAACATCGACGTCGATTACGCCGACGTCGCCGCGCCGCGGATCGGCAATCGCCTTCTCTCGCGCTTCCTCGTCTCGATCGACTACGGCAAGCGCGAAGTGGGATTGTGGCGCGATCCACGGATCGCGTTGTAGATCGCAGGCCGCAGCTCGTTCCGCAATCCCAACTCCGCGAACTGCGAACCTGTATAATCCGCCCGGTTGTCCCCAATGTTCCTCCACATCTTCAGTCTCTTCATGGTGTTGAACCGAACGAAGCTGTATCCGCAGCTTGCGCCGCCGGCGAGAAGCGATCGAATCCTGATCGTCGCGCCACACATCGACGACGAGGCAATCGCCGCCGGCGGATACGCTCTCGATGCCATTGCGAACGGCGCCGAGGTGTATGTGGTGTATCTGACGGCGGGGGACTGCAACCGTTTTTCCGCGCGCCTGCTGCACAGAACGCTCGAGCCGACGGCATCGAATTACCTGGCGGTCGGCAAGACCCGGATCGCCGAAGCTCGCAATGCCATGAAGCTCCTCGGCATCCCGCCGGATCATCTCTTCGTTCTCGGCTATCCCGATCGCGGCCTGCGGGCGATGGTCGACAATCCCGACGAGATCGTCCGCTCGCGCGGCACGCACGCGTACGAGGTGCCGTACGACGATGCGTTCTCGCCCGGCTCCGAATACAAAATCGACAACGCGATCAACGATCTGAAACAGGTCATCGAGCGCACGCGCCCGACGACGGTGATCGCGCCGGTTCCGTTCGATCAGCATCCGGATCACGCCGCGACCGCGGAGATCGTCGACTACGCGCTCGACGAGCTGCAGTGGCGGCCCATGCGCCTCGGCTACCTCGTGCACACGAGCCGCATGAAAGCGCTCGTCAACATGCCGGAGCGCGCGCTGCTGCCGCCGAGCCGCATGAAAGAGTTTTCGTGGGCGATGTATCCGCTGACCGTCCATTCGCAGCGGATCAAGACGGACGTGCTGATGGCGTACAAGAGCCAGCGTCCGTACACGCTTCTTCTGCGCAACACGTTCGTCCGCCGCAACGAGCTCTTTTTCGTTTATCCGACCACCGTCGCCGACGAATATCCGGAACAAGTGTTGGTGGCGCGGTAGACGCAATCGCACCGCATCGCGTGTCTTGCAACTCGGCGTCATAGTGTTGCGGCTTCAGCCGGTCGGCCGCCTAAAGCCAGCCCTCACACACCTCACACGACTTCTGGCGCTCTGCCTGGCCGCGGGTTCGGCGGACACAGTGAAGGCGCCGCATTACACCCAGCGACGCACGCGCTGTCGATATTGCTCGTATGCGTCGCCGAATCCCTCGCCAAGTTTTCGCTCTTCGACCGGGATCACGACGGAGTTCAAATAGATGAGAACGAGCGGCAGAAGCGCCACCGGCCAAATGTCCTTCAGAATGGCTGCCTCTCCCAGGTAGGCGACAGTGAGGCCGGCATACATCGGGTTGCGCGTGAAGCGATACGGTCCCCACGTGACCAGCCGCGACGACGCCTCTCCCGGCACAGTGGTCGTGCGCGCCCGCAGAAACGTCAGCCATCCCCACGCGGCGAGTCCCGTTCCCGCGACAAACAATCCGCCACCAGCGATGTTGAGAGCGCGCCATCCATCGGCGGGCGGCCGCACCGGCACCACGTACTGCAGACCAAATCCGAACAAATACGCAAGCACGAAGACCCACGGCACCGGAACGTATCGCATCACGAACCGCAGCGGATTCGTCCTGTTGACGAGTCTGTCAGGCATGGATCTCCTCAGAAGCGGAGCGGCCGAATGGATTCTGTCGCCAGAACCGAAGCGCCACTGCCGCCGCCGTCGCTCATCGTACCCGTCAGCGGCCGTTACGTGGTAATGCCGCCAATGCGGCGAGCCCATGCTGGGTGCAGCGGCGAGTTAGTCTTTGCGCCGATTGAACGAAAACGAGTGGCACGCGCGGCAATTCGCGCAGCGGAACGTCAATGACTCGACGCGTGATGGCGCGACGGGATCGCCTGATACGTAAACGATGCGCTCTTCGTGACTGTCGAGCTGCCGACGGTCACGACGACGTCCACAGTGCCGGCTGTATGGGCGGGCAGCGTCACGTGCATCGAGATCGGACTGTCGATCGTCACATTGGTCGCCGCGACTCCGCCGAAGCTCACCGACGACGCCACCGCGTTCGAGAACCCCTCGCCGACGATCGTCACGGTGCCTCCTCCCGCGATGAAGTTGACGCTCGGGCTGATTCCGGTCACCGACAGCGACGGCTGCGTGTAGCTGAATCCCGGATGGAGCGTCGCCGATGTATCGTCCGGGTTCGTAACGATGACATCGACTTGCAGCTCCTCGCTCGCCGGACCGACCGGCGTCGTTGCGGTGATCGTGCTCGAATTCACGACGTGGACGTCCTTCGCGGCGACGCCCCCGAACGCCACTGTCGCGCCCGGTTGAAATCCGCTCCCGGTGATCGTGACCGCCGTGCCGCCCGACGTCGTGCCGCTGGCTGGCGCGATCGAATTGATTGCCGGCCCCTGCGGAGCGGCATTGACGATCATCATGCCGATCATGCTGGTATGTCCTGCCCCGCATGTCGGTTGCGTGCAGACGAACGCGAACGTGCCGGGAGTCGTCGCTGTGAAGACTTTCGAAACGGTTTTCCCGCGGCCGCAATTGAGGCCGGGGTCGATGTACGTATCCATGAGAACCCCGTGACCGATCGACGAAGGATCGTTCGATGGCACCGTGACGGTCAGCGTCACAACATCGCCCTGATTGACGGTAAACGTCGAGGGAGTGAACTGGAACGACTTTGCGGTGATGTTGATCGCCACCGCGCCCGTCGGCTGGAGATTCTCCGGCTGCGGAATCACCGGCCCATGCTGCGACATCGCGTGCATCATCGCCCGCAAATGTTCGAGATGCTCCTCCTCGGTCATTTGTCCGAACGAAGCAGTAGCAATGAGCGCAATGAGAACGACAGCGAACTTTCGCATGTTCAATGAGACGTTCCTTTGATGGATTTGCTTACAGCTTGACGATGATGTTGCGGCGGTACAGCAGCCAGAGAACGCCGTACCAGAACGCGACGAAGCAGAGCGCCCACAAGAGCGACGCCATCTTCTCCGGGAAGTACGGCTGAAATGCCAGCCGGTAGGACGCAGCCTGAATCGCGATCTCTTTTCCGCCCAAGTGCACTTTCCACAGCGAGTAAATGATCCGCGCCATCACGCCCGAACCTGCGAACGCGATCAGCGGATTGACGCCGTACACAATGAACGGCTTCGTCCAGCCCGAAACGTGACGCACATCAACAAGCCAGAGGCACGTTGCGAGAACGACACACGCGAAACCCGCGCAGAAAACGACGTAAGAACTCGTCCACAAATTTTTGTTGATCGGAAAAACCCACGCCCACAATGATCCGCCGACCATCGCCAGCGACCCAACGCCGTACATTCCGACGAGGCGATCGACGAGCGGCCGCCGTTTGTCCGCGATCCACTGCCCGCAGAGGATGCCGAGCATCGCGGTCGCCACCGCGGGAATCGTCGACAGCAGCCCCTCGGGATCCCACCACTTGCTGCCGACCCAGATGTGATTGAGGCCGAGGATGTGCTGATCGGTCCAGGCCTCGAGAGTTTGTTTCGGATCGTTGAACGTGAAGTAACCGATCGTTCCCGTTCCGGGGACCGGCAGCAGCATGACGACGATCCAGTAGCCGATGAGGATCGCGCCGATCGTGGCGATCATCTGCTTGCGCGTCATGCGAATCGAAATCAGCGCCGCCGCCATGTACGCGAGGCCGATCCGCTGCAGCACGCCGGTGAAGCGGAGATGTTCGAGTTTGTAGACGAAGCGCTGCCACAGCGTCGCATCGGGAAGGCTGGCGATGTGTCCGGTGGTGATGAACGGAAACCAGTTCAGCAGCAGGCCGACGAGAACGATCATCACGCCGCGCCGGATGATCTTCGGCACGATCTCGTTCGGCCGGCGCTTGCGCAGCGAAAGATGCGTCGTGATGCCGACGATGAAAAGGAAAAACGGAAAGATGATGTCCGTCGGCGTCCAGCCGTTCCACGAGGCGTGTTCCAGCGGCGGATAGATCGCCGACCACGTGCCCGGATCGTTGACCAGCAGCATCCCGGCGATCGTGGCGCCGCGGAAAACATCGAGCGCGACGAGACGCTCGCTCGCCGGCGGCATCGGCGCGACGGTGGATGTCACCGGCGCGACCTCAGGTTGTTCGAGGAGCGTCGTCACGCACGCTAGTTTATCGCGCGATTCAGCGTTCTCGGCCGTTCGCATCGTTTGTAGCCCGGCAGCCGCACGACGCAATCGCCTCGCCCGAAGTGAGAATGACCAGGAGGAGAAGAACGCGACCGACGTGTCTCATGATCCGCCCCTCCTGGGCGCGAAGCAGATCGCGAATCAGCCGTAAGCGGCGTTGTCGTTTGCTAACAGGAACACGACGCAGATGGCCGAGTTGCGGCGTCGATTATTATTTGCGCGCAGGTCAATCCGGAGAGCGCGCCGATTCGATCTTCACGAAATCGGCCGCGTCGCGACCGGTGTAACAAATCGCTCATCATCGACATCTTGTTGCGAAGACTCCTTCGAAAGGAAAGACCCATGTCCCGATTTCCCGCTCTCGTCCTCGCCCTGGTCCTCCCTTTGGCAGCCCATGCCGCTACATTCACCGTCAATTCCACCGGCGACGCCGCCGATGCGAACCCGGGCAACGGGGTCTGTGCGACCTCAGGCGGAGTCTGCACTCTTCGCGCCGCGATTCAGGAAGCGAACGCGCTCTCCGGCACCGACGCGATCCACTTCTCCATCGGCAGCGGTCCGCAGACCATCGCGCCGGCGACCGATCTCCCGGCAATCACCGACGTTCTCACGATCGACGGAACCACGCAGCCGGCCATCGGCTTCGGGCCGCACATCCTGCTCGACGGAGGCGGCCTGCGCGGCGTCGGCCTCGACGTCAGCAACGTCAGCGTGACCGTGCTCGGCCTGGCAATCACCGGCTTCACCACAGCCGGCATCCGCACCCTGCAGAACGGCGATACCGTGACCGTCGACACCTGCTACATCGGCGTCGGACTCGACGGCGTCACGGCCTCCGGCAACGGCGACGGCATCTTTGCGCGCATCGGCGACTTCGGCGGCTCGTCGCTCATCGTCGGCGACACGACAGGCGGCGGCAACGTCATCTCGGGCAATCTCGACATGGGCATCGAGGTCACCGACAACGGCCCTCCCGGCGCGAAGCTCGGCACGTTCACGGTGCAGGGAAACACGATCGGCCTCGGCGCAGACGGCCTGACCGCAGTTCCAAACGCGAGCGGCGGCATCCGCACGAATCTGCAGTTCGGCACGATCACCATCGGCGGCTCGGCCGCCGCGCGCAACATCATCTCCGGAAACAGAGGCGGCGGTTACATCACCGCTGCGTTCTTCCAGGCGGACGTCTTCGTCTTCAGCTACAACTACGTCGGCGTCGGAGCCGACGGCGTGACCCAGCGGGGGAATCGCGGAACCGGCGCGAGTCTCGTCGGTGCGAAGTACACCGTCGATCAGAACATCATTGCCGCGAACACAGGCCACGGAGTGACCTTCGCGACCGGCACTCAACCGTCGGTCATGCGCGGCAACCGCATCGGCGTGGCACTGGACGGCTCGGCCGCCGGCAACACCGCCGATGGCATCCTCGATAGCTCCGCGAGCGGCCTGGTGATCGGCGGCGCCGGCACAGACGCGAACATCATCGCGAACAACGGCCGCACCGGCATTGCCGTGACCGGGGGCGGGCAAGCGGAGATCGACGAGAACTCCATCTTCGCGAACGGCGGTCTCGGCATCGACCTCGGCGACGACGGAGTGACCGCGAACGATCCCCTCGATACCGACGTCCAGGGCGGCAACGACGGGCAGAACTATCCGACGATCGTCAGCGCGATTCGCTCCGGAGGCATCACCTTCATCAATGGCAGCCTCAGCTCCGCGGCGTCCTCGACCTATACGCTCCGCTTCTACGCCAGCGCTGCGGCCGATCCAAGCGGCTTCGGCGAAGGCCAGACGTACCTCGGCTCGACCAGCGTCACGACGAACGGCTCGGGCAGCGCCAGCTTCACATTCAGCGCTCCGGGCGGATCGATCGGATCGGTCGTCAGCGCGACCGCCACGAAGTCGGGCGAAACGAGCGAGTTCTCGAATGCCCTCATCGTGTCCGCTCCGCCGCAGTTTGTATGGAGCGCGTCGAACACAACGACGCCCGAGTCGGGAAGCGTTGCGCTGACCATCCAGCGCGTCAACGGCGCGTCCGGCGCCGCCAGCGTGCAGTGGGCCACGACTCCGGGATCCGCCGGCACCGGCGACTACACCACGTCATCGGGCACGGCGAACTTCGCCGACGGCCAGACCACCGCGACCGTCAACATTCCGATCACCGCCGACACGCTCGACGAGGACGACGAATCGTTCAGCGTGGTCCTCTCGAATCCGAGCGCAGGAACCGAGCTTGGATCTCCGTCAACCGAAACGGTGACGATCACTGACGACGACGCGCCACCATCGGTGTCCATCGCCGATGCGACAGCGGCCGAGGGGAACGTGGGCAACACGCCGATGGGGTTCAATGTGACGCTGTCCGCGCCGAGCGGGAAGGTCATCACCGTCGACTACGCAACCACGAACGGCACAGCGACCGCCGGCAGCGACTACGCGGCCGCCGCGGGAACGCTGACATTCCAGCCGGGAGAGACCTCGAAGACGATCACCGTCCAAATCGTCGGCGATACCGCGGTCGAGACGAATGAGACGTTCAACGTCGCGCTTTCCAATCCGTCCAACGTCACCATCGCGGACGGGAGCGCGATCGGCACGATCACCAATGACGACGGGCAGCCGTCGATCACCATCGACGACATCGCAGTGGTGGAGGGCAACAGCGGCACGTCGACCGCGCTGTTCACGGTCACGCTGTCCGGACCTTCCGCGTCGACCGTCACCGTTCAGTGGTCGACCTCCGACGGAACGGCGACCGCGGGCAGCGACTATCAGGCCGGAAGCGGCACTCTCTCGTTCGCGCCGGGTGAAACGTCGAAGACGATCGCGGTGACGATCGACGGCGACACGCTCGTAGAAAACAACGAGACGTTCTTCGTCGATCTCTCCGGCGCGGTGAACGCGACGCTTGCCGACGCGCAGGGCGGCGGCACGATCGTGGACGACGATGGCACACCGTCGCTCAGCGTGAACGATCCCGCCGTGGTGGAAGGAATGCCGGCGGTGTTCACGATCACCCTCGCTCCAACGTCGGCGCTGCCCGTGACGGTCGACTACGCCACGAGCGACGCAACGGCAGACAGCTCCGATTACAGCGGCACTTCGGGTACGCTGACCTTCGCGCCCGGTGAGACGACGAAGACGGTCACCGTCGCCACGATCGACGACGCGATCGCCGAGCCGGCGGAGCAATTCGTTCTCACATTGTCGGCGCCGTCCGGAGCGACGATTGCGGTGCCCACAGGCACAGCGACGATCATCGACAACGACGGGCAGCCGCACGTCACGATCGGCGATGCCTCCGCTCCGGAGGGAAACAGCGGGACGGTGCCGCTGACGTTCACCATTGATCTCTCGCACGCCAGCGAAACCCCGATCGATGTGACGTGGACGACCGCCGACGGAACTGCCGTCGCCGGCAGCGACTACGTTGCGAACGGCGGCAGCATCACGTTCGCGCCGGGAGAGACGTCGAAGAGCGTCACCGTTGTGGTCTCCGGCGACACGGTCGTCGAAGGCGACGAGACGTTCTTCGTCCGCCTGACAGGCGCGACAAACGCCACCATCACGCACGACCAGGGTGTCGGAACGATCGTGAACGACGACGGAAGCGTGTCGGCCTCGATCGCCGGCGTCAGCGCGCCCGAGGGAACGGGCGGGACGACAAACTTCGCGTTCACGGTTTCGCTGAGCGCCGCAACCTCCGTCCCTGTCACCGTGCAGTGGGCGACTGCGGATGGCACCGCGCAGTCGGGCAGCGATTACACCGCCGCATCCGGAAGCATCACGTTCGCGCCGGGAGAGACATCGAAGAGCATCGACGTCTCCGTCAACGCAGACTCTGCGTTCGAAGCCGACGAAATGTTCTTCGTCAATCTTCTCGGCGCGACCAACGCGACGATCGGCGTCGCGCAGGCCACGGGAACCATCATCAACGACGATGCCGCTCCGGCGGTGCCCGCAGTCTCGATCGCGAGCGCATCGGCATTCGAGGGGAATGCGGGCACGACGCTGATGACGTTCGCGGTGACGCTCGACGCTCCGACCACGAACAGCGTCACGGTGCAGTACGCGACCGGCGGCGGCACGGCGACGGCAGGAAGCGACTATGTCGCGGCGAGCGGCACGATCACGTTCGCTCCCGGAACGACGGCGCAGAGCATCAGCGTCGCGGTCATCGGCGACACGATGATCGAGGGAAACGAGACGTTCGACGTCACGCTTTCGGCGCCATTGAACGCCGTGCTTGGAACGGCGACGGCGGCCGGGACGATCATCGATGACGACGTCGCCGCGGCGATTCCATCCATCTCCATCGCCGGCGCTTCGATCGCGGAGGGCAATTCCGGCAGCGTCATGCTGATGTTCCCGGTGACGCTGAGCGTCCCCACGACAGCGACCGTCACCGTCAACTACGCCACGAGCGACGGCACCGCCACCGGCGGCGCGGACTACGCGAGCGCGAGCGGCACGCTGATCTTTCCGCCCGGCACCACGACCCAAAGCATCGCGGTCCCGATCCTCGGCGACACTCTCGTCGAAGGCAACGAGACGTTCACGGTCGCGCTCGCGGCGCCGTCGAATGCCGTTCTCGGCACGGCGTCCGCCACCGGCACGATTCTCGACGACGATACCGCGCCC
>Ga0335079_10010165_pt1 | contig 10713 bp, 7 predicted proteins | sample Lox_Sample_33_FD_206719 | JGI IMG/M metagenome (GOLD analysis project Ga0335079, IMG submission 206719) | Soil microbial communities from Loxahatchee National Wildlife Refuge, Florida, United States - Lox_Sample_3.3 | ecosystem: Environmental > Terrestrial > Soil > Wetlands | place: USA: Florida... | reverse complement strand
GCCTTCGGGCCCGTGGGCGCCGAGTGCCGCAGCGCGCGCAGCCACGGCGGCATCCTCGATGCCAGCTCCTTCAGCCGCTTCGAGATCGAGGGTCCCGCGGCGGAGAGCTATCTCGACCGGCTGCTCGCGGGCAGGCTCCCCGGCGTTGGCCGCGTGCGGCTGACGCCGATGCTCGCGCCGAGCGGCCGCCTCATGGGCGATCTGACGACGATGCGCCTGGGTGCCGAGCGCTTCCTCATCTTCGGCTCGGGGTATCTGCAGGCCTGGCACATGCGCTGGTTCAGGCAGCATCTGCCCGCGAGCGGCGCCACGGTGCGTAATCTGTCCATCGACTGGGGCGGTATCGCGATTTTCGGACCCCGCTCGCGGCAGCTCCTCGCACGCGTCACGGGCGATGATGTGAGCGGTGCCGCCTTCCCGTTCATGACGGCGCGCTTCATGGACGTGGGCCTGGCTCCCGCGCTGGTCGCCCGCATGTCGGTGACGGGAGAGCTCGGCTACGAGATCCACGCGCCGCAGGTATACCTCGCGCCGATCTACGACCGCCTGGCGGCGGCGGCGAGCGACCTGGGGATCATCGACGTCGGGATGTACGCGCTGCTGTCGCTGCGGATCGAGAAGGGCTTCGGCATCTGGACGCGCGAGTTCTCGCGCGATTACACGCCGATCGAGAGCGGCCTGTCACGCTTCGTGGCCTACGACAAGCGCGACTTCATCGGACGCGACGCAGCGCTGCGCGACCGGGACACGCCGCCCGACCGCCGGCTGGTGCTGCTCGAGGTCGAGGCGCTCGATGCCGAGGCGAACTACCTCGAGCCCGTGTGGTCGGGCGGGGAGCGCGTCGGCTTCGTGACCTCGGCTGCCTATGGTCATACCTGCGGCAGGAGTCTCGCTCTGGGTTACGTCGCGAGCTCCGCCGCCGCCGCGGGAGCTGAGCTCGAGGTGACGATCGTCGGCGAGCGCCGCGCCTGCAGGATTCTCGGCGCGCCGCCGATCGATCCCGCGGGCGCAGGCATGAGAAGCTGAAAGTGGCCGATACTGACAGGCGCCGGCGCCGGCAGCCCAAGGTCCGGGCGATCCATCCGGCAGCCGCGACCTTCATTACGCGCTCGATTCCGCCCTACGAGATGCTCGACGAGGAGGCGCTGGCGCTCATCGAGCAGCGGGCGGATCAGCTGCTGGAGGAGATCGGGCTCGAGATCCGTGGCGATCTCGATGCGATCCGGCTGTGGCGCGAGGCGGGCGCGCAGATCGAGGACGACTGCCGCATCCGGGTGCCGCAGGGGCTGGCGCGCGCGATCGTGCGCCGCTCGGCGCCCGCGAGCTTCACGCAGCACGCGCGCAATCCGGCGCGCAGCGTGACGATTGGCGGTCGCTCGACGGTGTTCGCGCCGGCCTACGGCTCGCCGTTCGTCAGCGATGCGGATCGCGGCCGCCGCTACGGGACGCTCGCGGACTTCGAGAACTTCGTGCGCCTTGCCTACCTGTCCCCCTGGCTGCATCACTCGGGCGGCACGGTCTGCGAGCCGACGGATGTGCCGGTCAACAAGCGCCACCTCGACATGCTGTACGCGCACATGCGCCTCTCCGATAAGCCCTTCATGGGCTCGGTGACCAACGCGGCGCGCGCCGCGGACTCGATCGAGATGTGCCGCATCCTCTTCGGCCGCGAGTTCGTCGACCAGCACTGCGTGATCCTCGGCAACGTCAACGTGAACTCGCCGCTGGTGCTCGATGGCGAGGCGAGCCGCGTGATCCGCACCTACGCCGCGGCGAACCAGGCGCCGGTGTGCGTGCCGTTCATTCTCGGCGGCGCGATGGGCCCGGTGACGACCGCGGGAGGCCTCGCGCAGTGCTTCGCGGAAGCCATGTTCTGCGTGGCCCTGGGGCAACTCGAGCGGCCTGGGTCGCCCGCGATCCTCGGCAATTTCCTCTCGTCCATGTCGCTGCGCAGCGGCGCGCCCACTTTCGGCACCCCCGAGCCCGCGCTGGCTTACTTTGCGATCGGCCAGCTGGCGAGGCGCTTAGGGGTGCCGCTGCGCTGCGGCGGGAATCTGTGCGCCGCGAAAGTGCCCGACGGGCAGGCGGCGAGCGAGAGCGCCAACTCGCTCTGGCCCGCCATCATGGCGGGCGCGAACTTCGTGCTGCACTCGGCGGGCTGGCTCGAGGGCGGCCTCGTCATGAGCTACGAGAAATTCGTCATGGACCTCGATCAGTGCGCGCTGATGCACGTGATCGCCGCCGGCATGACACTCGATGAGAACGCCTTCGGGCTCGATGCCTTTCGCGAGGTGGGCCCGGGGAAGCACTTCCTGGGCTCGGCCCACACGCTGCGCAACTACGAGACCGCATTCCTCGATGCCGAGCTCGCCGACAACAACTCCTTCGAGCAGTGGCAGCAGGACGGCTCGCACGACATCCTGTGGCGCGCGAGCCGCCGCTGGCAGAGCCTGCTCGCCGGCTACCAGCCACCGGCTATCGATGCGGCGCTGGATGAAGCATTGCTGGCCTACATCGCCACGCGTAAGCAAGTGCTGCCTGACACGGCTTACTAGCGCGCCGCAGGCCTAAGCCGCGGGGCGGCGTTGACAGGGGGAGAGCGCCACGGCATCGTCGGTGAGTCCGGGAGCTTCGGGGAGGCATATGGGGGGCGTCCGATTCGAGGTCGCCGAGACTCAGGTGGTGGTGCCGCCCGGGCTCCAGTGCCTGCAGACCTCGGATGCCGCGCGCTCGCCGTTCGCGTCGCGCTACGCGGCCTACCGCCATCCGCTGCGCTTCGCGTCCGACGATCCGGGCAACCGCTGCGACACTTATTACCTCTCGCCATGGATGGTCATGGCGGTGGTCGACGTCGCTTCGGTCGACAAGTTCGAGAGCCCGCTTCTGGGCCAGGACATCGTCGAATTCCACTACCGCATCTCGGGCGCCATCGAGATTGCGGGATCCTGGGGTGAGTGCCGCCTGGCCGAGCCCTCCTGGCTCCTGTGGTACCAGCCCCAGGGGTGTGATGACGCGAGTGAGCGCCTGGGGGCGGCGCCCCTGGGGCGCGAGACCTGGGTGAGCCTCTACTGCGACCGCGGCTGGCTGGACCAGGTGAACGAGCGCGCCGCGACCCGTCTCGAGGAAGCGCTCATGAGTGAGGAGCGCCGGCCGCTCGCCCCGCGCTACCGCTCGGGGCCGCACATCGGCGCCACTACCCCGTTGCTGCGCGAGATCGTGCGCGCCAACCGCGAGGATCCGCTGCACTGGCTGTACGCCTGCGCCAAGGCGAATGAGCTCCTCTACGTCACTCTCAGCAACATCGGCATGTATGCGCCTCTGGACGGCGGGCGTCTGCGGCTCACGGGGCGCGACCGCCGGCAGTTGCACGTGATTCGCGATACGCTGGCCGCGGACTTCGTGGCGCCGCCGCGCCTCCCGGTGCTGGCGCGGCGCGCCGGCATGAACTACTCGAAGCTCTGCAGCGGCTTCCGGCAGCTGTTCGGCGAGACCACTGCCGAGTTCGTGCGGCGCCAGCGGCTCGAGTTCGCGCATGAGCTGCTGCGCACCACGGATCTGCAGGTGCAGCAGATCGCGCAACGCGCCGGCTACGCGCACCACGGCAGCTTCACCGCTGCCTTCACACGGCAGTTCGGCTATTCGCCGAAGAAGGTCGCGCGCACGACGGCCGCGGGCTGAAGCCTGGCCGGGGGTCCCGGCCTGCGGCAGCATCGACAGGCTATTCCCAGCGCTGCGCGTTCTTTGGAAACCCGGGGCGCTGCACGCGTACCACGCAGAAGCGCTGACCCGTCGGCGCCTGCATCACTACCCAGCGCTCGAGGCGCGCCGTCACCTTCGCGCCGAGCTTCGTCAGCCGGGCGACTTCGGCCGGGATATCGTCGGTCTCGATGTCGATGTGGACGCGGCTGTCGTGATCCACGCGCTGGATCTCGACGATCGGCTCATCGGGCGGTGTTTGCAGCATGCGGTAGCGGCCGCGGCTGGCCGGATGGTCGGGATCCACGGGGCGGCCGAGCGCCTCGGCCCAGAAGCGTGCGGCCGCATCGACGTCGGCCGTGTTGCAGTCGATCAGTACGGCGCACAGGCGTGAATGATGCATGGGCACGTTCTCCGTCAGCGAATCACGCGGTGTTCTTTCAGTATCTCCACGACACGCTCGACCGGCAGCGCCTCGATCGTGTGCCCGTTGCCGGTGGTGGTCGTGGCCTTGAGCATCGAGTTGTAGACCGCCTCCTCCGTAGCCTCGATCGCCGCCAGGAACAGCGGCGACATCGCGCCGGTCGTCACCACTTCCTCCTTGCGGGTGATCGCCCGGTCGTCCATGCGAATGCGCACGGCGGGGGCCGTCGAGAAGGCGATCGCGTATTCGCCGCTGCCGTTGGACGCGGTGCCGCCGGTGCGCGCCAGCCCGAGCCACGCGCGGGCAGCGAGGCGCTTCAGCGCTCGGGCATCGAGCGGCGCGTCGGTGGCGATCACCATCATGCAGGAGCCATCGGCCCTGTCGTGGCCCGCGCCGGCCTTTTCGAGCTCCTCGCGCAGCTCGTAGCGGCCGAGCTCGATGCCGACGGGCGCGCCGCCGATCGTGAGCACGCCGCCGAAGTTGGTCTGCACGAGGACTCCTACCGTATGGCCGCCGAACTTCTCCGGTTCGCGGCGTGAGGCGGTGCCGATGCCGCCCTTCCAGCCGAACGCCGTGGTGCCCGTGCCGGCACCCACCGCGCCTTCCTCGACCGGGCCGCCGTGCGCGCCCTTGAGCGCCGCGAACACGTCGTCGGCGGTGATGTGGCGGCCGCGGATGTCGTTGAGGTAGCCGTCGTTGGTCTCACCCACTACGGGGTTGACCGACATCACGTCCTCATTGCCGGGAAGCCCGATCATGTAGCTGACGAGGGCATCGGCGACGCGCGGCACGGCGAGGGTGGAGGTGAGAACGATGGGCGTCTCGATCTCGCCGAGCTCGTCCACCTGCGTGAGGCCGGTGAGCTTGCCGAATCCATTGCCCACGTAGATTGCCGCCGGCACCTTCTCGCGGAAGAGGTTCCCCGGATGCGGCACGATCGCCGTCACGCCGGTACGGATGTTGTCGCCGCGGATGATCGTCGTCTGTCCGACCGCGACACCGGCGACGTCGGTGATCGCGTCCAGCGGACCGCTCGGGAGGATCCCGACCTTGAGCCCAATGTCCGCGGCACGCGGGCGCGCCGGGGGAGCTGCGCTGGCGGCTGAAGCCGCGCCCGCAGAGGCGGGCGCACTCCGGGCGACGCCGATTCCCGCCACCAGAAGGATGGCGAAGAAACAGAGAGCTGTTCTCAGATTCAACGGCGTGACTTCCCGAAAGTCCCTGCGGCGGAAAATCCTAACCGTCCCGGGGCCGGATCGCCACGCGCCGGGGCGAGAGACCCGGGCGACGAGCGGCTGGAGGAGTAAAGGCGCCGCGCTGGACCCGGTAGTAAGGTAGCGACCCATGACATTCCTCAGGCAGACCGCCGCTGTCATCGTGGTCGCCGGGCTGGTGGCCGGGACCATCGACATCGGCGCCGCCTGCCTCATCAACTCGGCGCATCCGCTGGTGATTCTGCATGCCATCGCCAGCGGCCTCATCGGCAGGTCCGCGCGCACCGGCGGGTTGTCGACCGCCGCTCTCGGGCTCGCCCTGCAGTGGGCGATGTCGATCCTGATCGCCGCAATCTACATGGGCGTTACGGCCTCGCGCCCCGCCTGGCGCCGGCGGTGGGTGACGACCGGCATCCTCGCCGGGATCGTGATCTTCGCCGTCATGAACTACCTCGTGGTGCCCCTGTCGGCGGCGCCCTTCAGGCCGCCGCTCACCGCGCACGGCCTGCTCACCGCCTTCAGCGCCACCAGGCTCCTCGCGAATCTGCTGGCGATGGTCCTCTTCGGACTGATCATCGGCTACTGCGCACGCGGGCGCGGCGCGTGATGCGACCTGGCGTAGCGATCGCGCTGCTCGCTCTGCCGCAGTGGACTGTCGCGGCGGCGGATACGGCCAGGGTGCTCGAGCGGGCGACCCAGGAGCTCGCGGACGCCATCGCACCGGGGGAGAGGACCGTCTGGGAGCATTACACCGACCCCAGGTTCGTCATGGTCACCGAAGACAACGAGGTGAAGAGCCGCGCACGCACGCTGGAGGATCTGCAGCCTCTGCCACCCGGCTCCAGCGGCTGGATCGTAGTGCGGGAATTCCGCTGCACTGATTTCGGAGCGTTCGCCACCACGACCTACATCGTGGACGAGCACGAGACAGTCGAAGGCCACGAGCTGCACGCGTTCTATCGCGAGAGCGACACGTGGCGCGCCACGAAAGGCGGCTGGCGCCTGGTCGCCGCGCAGCTGTGGGCCATCCCGCAGGATCCGCCGCGCGGCGCTTCCCCGGCGGAGCGGCTCGGCGAGTACGCCGGAACGTACAGCCTGAGCCCGAGGACGCGACAGCAGATCCGCATCGTCGACGATCACCTGGTCGCCGAGCGCGAGGGCCGCGCGCCGCAGATCCTCCTTCCCGAGAGCGGCGATGTGTTCTTCACTCCCGGAAGGCCGCGCACGCGGCGCGTGTTCACCCGCGCCGCAGACGGTAGCGTGAATGGCTTTGCCGACCGCCGCGAAGGGATCGATCTCGTGTGGTCGCGCACGGCGGCACCCCGCACGCAGCCCTGAGAACCGACTGCGTGCGGGGACTGTTCGCGGCTCGCGGCGCCCTTACTCGCCTGGGCCGGACGGATAGGCCGGCAATGCCGCGGGCGGCGTCGGCAGCGGCTGAGGTCGCTTCGCGAGCTCGCCGAGGATGTACTTGATCGCCGCCTCGAGCTGCACGTCGTGGCCGGCCATCCAGTCGCCGGGCGAGTCATCGACCGGCATGTCCGGCTCGACACCGTGGTTCTCGATCACCCACTGCGAGTCGAGACCGTAGAGCGCATCTTCGGGGATCGTGATGTAGCCGCCGTCGAGGAGTCCCCAGTTGCCGCGGATGCCGCGTACTCCGCCCCAGGTGCGTGTGCCGAGCAGCGGTCCGAGGCCGTACTTGCGGAAGTAGAAGGGGAAGATGTCGCCGTCGGATGCCGAGTAGTGATTGATCAGGCAGATCTTCGGCCCGCGCACCAGCTGGTTCGGGACGGTGATACCCGCGCCTTCGCGATTGGTATCCATGCCGACCAGCACGCGCCGTAAGCGCTCGAGCAGGATCTGGTCGATGTTGCCGCCGCCGTTCCAGCGCTCATCGACGATCAGCGCCTGCTTGTCGATCTGCGCGTAGAACTGGCGCACGAACTGATTCATGCCGAGCTCTTCCATGTCGGAGAGGTAGATGTAGGCCACCCTGCCCCCCGAGGCCTTGTCGACCACCTCGCGGTTGTGATCGATCCACGCCTGCTCGCGCAGCGACAGCTCGTTCTTCACCGGCTGCACCACGACGTCGCGTCGCTTGCCGCCCGGGCTGTCGGCGACCGTAAGCCGCACGGTGAAGTCCTGCTTGCCGACCAGGAGGCTGTACGGATCGGCAGGCGCACGCAGCTCCGTGCCGTCGATGGCGAGCACATAGTCGCCCGCGTGCACATCGACCCCGGGCTGGACGAGCGGCGCGCGGTAGCCCTCGCGCGTGTTGTCGCCCGGATAGATGGTGGCGAGGCGGTAGCGTCCGGAAGCGCTATCGAGCGCGAAGTCCGTGCCGAGGAAGGCGGTGGCGGCACGCTGCTCCGCCGGCATGTCATCGCCACCGCCGACATAGGTATGGGAGTTGCCGAGCTCGCCCTGCATCTCGCCGATGAGGTAGTTGAGATCGCCGCGCGAGCCCGCGAGCGGCAGGAGCTTCGAGTACGCGGCGCGCACGCCCGGCCAGTCGACGCCGTTCATCTTCGACTCGAAGAAGAAGTCGCGGTCCAGCCGCCAGGCGGAGTTGAACATCTCGCTCCACTCCTGCCGCGGCTCGACCAGCACCCGCATGTGCGAGAGATCGAGCTTCTTCGGTGCGTCATCGTCCTTGCCCTTGGCCGCATCGGCGCCCGCCTTGGCGATCAGGAAGTCCTTCTCCTTATCGAGGCGATAGAGAACCTTCTTACCGTCGGCGGACAGCGCGTAAGAGCTCACGCCCTCGACCACGGTCGCATCCTTGCGCTCCTTGAGGTCGTAGACGTGCAGGGCCGGCTTGTCGCCGGGCAGAAAGCCGGCGAAGGTCTGATCGGGAATGGTGAGATAGAAGACCTTGTCCTCGCGCACATCGAGCGTGGTGATGTTGGCGGGCTGGATCGGCATCGGCACCGCACGCGCCATGAGCCCGTCGAGGTCGATCTCGACCGGCTTCACGGGCTTCGGCCTCGTCTCCTTGTCCCCGTCCTTTGCCTTGTCGTCTTTCTTCGGCACGCCCTCGTCCGAGCGCGGTGCGAAGGGTGAGGCGGCGTCGTGCTTCAGGGTCGCGATGTACACGCCGTTCATCCTGAGCGTCGCCACGTTGAACTCCGACTGGCTGGCGGTCGCATTCTCGTGGCGGCTGGAGAGGAACAGGAGGTACTTGCCGGTCGGGTCGAAGGCCGGCGAGAAGTCGTTGGAGCGGCCGTCGCTGACGAGGGTCGCTTTGCGGGTCTCGAGGTTATAGAGCCAGATGCCGGTGAGGAAGTTGGGCGCGGTGATGCTGTAGGCGAGCCAGCGGCCGTCGGGAGAGAAGGCCTGGTCGTGCATCTCGGCGAAGCGGTCCTGTGCGACCTGCACGGGATCGCCGCCCGCTACCGCGAGGACCCAGAGCCGATGCTCGTTGTCGGAGAACGCGAGGCGATCGCCGGCCGGGGACCAGCGCGGGCGGTAGAAGAAGCCGTGGTCGAAGTGCGTGAGGATGCGCTCGGCCCCGCCTTCCGCGGGGCGCACCGCAAGCTGCTGCTCGCCGGAGACATCCGTCGTGTAGGCGATCCACTTGCCGTCGGGCGACCAGCTCGGATGGTCCTCGTCGGCGTTGGGGGTCTGGGTGAGGTTGCGGGTGTTGCCGTGCTCCGCCGGCAGGGTGAAGAGATCGCCGCGCGCGGAGAACACCGCGCGGCCGCCGTTGGGCGCCACGTCGTAGTCGGGCTGCTGCGCGGTGTCGTTCTCGCGCAGCGCCGCTTTCGCATCCACCCAGTGGGGAGCGGTGCGCGTGCCGTCGTCGGGCACCGTCACCTCGAGATCGTGCAGCTGCTCGGACGGCAGATCGATGACGTGCAGCTTCCCGCCCTGCTGGAAGACGATACCCGCCTGCCCCGTGCCGTTGCCGAGACTCGGGAAGTCGATGTCGTAGTCGCTGTAGTGGGTGAGCTGGCGGAACGCGCCGCTGCCGAGGTCATAGGCCCAGATGTTGCGGCGCTGGCTGGCGTCGTGGTCGGCGAGGAAGTAGATCGTCTTGCCGTACCACATGGGCGAGGTTTCGGTGCCCGGCCAGTCCGTGACGTGCCTGAGCTCACGCGTCTTGAAGTCGTAGATGTCGATGTCCTGCGCCAGGCCTCCCTGGTAGCGCTTCCAGGTGCGGAAGTCGCGGAAGATCCGCGTGTAGGCGATCTGGTTGCCGTCGGGGCCGTAGCTCAGGAAGCCGCCGCGGTCGAGCGGCAACGGCTGCGCGAGTCCGCCCCCCACCGGCACGCTGAAGTGCCGTCCGAACCATCCGTTCCAGGCCTCACGCCGCGACAGGAAGATGACGCTCTGCGAGTCCGGGGTCCAGGTGATCACCAGGTTGTTCGGGCCCCAGCGCAGCGGCGCCTCCTCCACGATGTCGGAAGTGAAGGTGAGGCGGCGCGCCTCACCGCCCGATGCCGGGATTACGTAGACGTCGCGGTTGCCCTGGTACTCGCCGCTGAAGGCGATCCAGCGGCCGTCGGGTGAGAAGCGCGGCATCAGGTCCCGTCCCGGGTTGGCAGTCAGCCGGGTTGCGGCGCCGCCGCCGCGCGCCACCGCCCACAGGTTGTCGTGCGCGACGAACACGACCGTCTGGTCGCTGAGCGTCGGGTAGCGCATGAGAGTCTGTCCGGGTGCCTGCGCCCGCGCGGCGAGCACGGCGGTGATCAGCACGATGCCGAGGGTCAGCCGCCCGCGGCGGGCGGTGAGCATGGTGTGGGACATGTGTTCCTGTCTCAGGTCGATGTTGTTGGTGGTTGGGGGAGAGACTCTAGGGCGTTTGCGCTTCCACCTTGCGCACCGAGGCGCGCTCGCCCATGAGGCTGGCGTGCTTCGCGAGCGCCGGCCAGAGGCGATTGAAGGGATCGCGGCCGTCCGGATGCCAGCCGGCCAGCACGTGGAAGTAGAAATCTGCCGCCGAGATGTCGTCCCCGAGAATGTAGGGATTCAGCGCCGCGACGACCGGCGCCAGCATCTCGGCGAAGTCGCGGCTCGCCTTGCTCTTCACGGCTTCGGCGCCGGTGGCTCCCCCGAAGGCCTGCGGATGGTAGATCCGCCGGCAGCACTCGTAGAGGTTCGCGGAGAGATACACCATCCACTGGAGAAAACGTCCGTGCTGCAGCGTGCCCGCGGGCGGTGCCAGGCGAGCGTCGCGATGGGTCTCGGCGAGATAAATGCACATCGCCGCCGACTCGAACAGCACTCCTCCCTGCGGCAGCGCGAGAGCCGGCACCTTGGTCGTGCCGGCGATGCGCCGGTAGGCCTCGATGTCCGCGGGTTCCTTGCCGACGCGCACCAGCTCATACGGCGCGCCGATCTCTTCCAGCAGCATCTGCGGCATGTCGGAGCCGA